>Ga0307373_10007754_pt1 | contig 16621 bp, 19 predicted proteins | sample OX2MG_FD_202534 | JGI IMG/M metagenome (GOLD analysis project Ga0307373, IMG submission 202534) | Soil microbial communities from Risofladan, Vaasa, Finland - OX-2 | ecosystem: Environmental > Terrestrial > Soil > Coastal area > Acid sulfate soil | place: Finland: Risofladan, Vaasa | collected... | reverse complement strand
GCTCATCGCGCGCCTCATTGCGCCGGCCGCCGCGGCGTGCGCGCCAACTCCTCGCGCACCGCCGCGATCAGCAGTGGAAACATGATCTCGTGATGGCCCGTCAGGATGATCCCGCGTCCGCCGCCCTGGGTTGGGCGCTCGACGACGTTCACCCGCGGCCGGTAGTTACGCATGAAATCGAGGTCCGCCGCGGTGATGCGATCGACCTTATGGCCAAGATTGCGGGCCAGATTGAGCGCCTTCAGAAACACCTCGGGCATCACCACCGCCGATCCCAGGTTGATCACCACGCCACGGCCGAGCGTCGCAATCACCGCCGTCAGGCGATGGAAGTCGGCCATCGAGGCGGCACCGATCGCGGCCCCGTCGGCCGCCGGATGCATGTGAATAATGTCGGCGCCGAGCGTCACGTGGACCGTCGCCGGCACGTCCATCTCGTGCGCCGTGGCGAAGATGCTGCCGGCGCGATACTTAAGCCGCGCGCGCACGATCTCGCGGCCGACCGCCGCACCCAGCCCGAGCCCCTCGCGCGAGGCCAGCGCAGTTGCCGCGGCGAGAAATGCTCCGGTCTCCTCGACCATCCCGAAGCTGCCGTCGATTAGCTCGGCGGCGACATCTTCCGACGTGCGCCCGGCCAGCGCCAACTCGAAGTCATGAATAATCGCCGCACCGTTGGTCGCAACCGCGGAGATAGTGCCGTCGCGGATGAGCTCGCAGATAAGCGGGCCGAGGCCGACCTTCAGCGGATGCGCGCCCATCATCAGGAGCACCGTCCGGCCGGCGCGCCGGGCAGTCGCGATCGCGCGCGCCAGTTCACGCAAGTCGTTGGCCGCGAGCGCCGCCGGCAGAGCCGCAATAAACTCCCCGATCGATGCGCCCGGCTTGAGCGGAGCGACGAACTGGCTGCGGCGTACCTTGCGCGCCAAGGTATTGATTTTGCGCGTGCGCGCGCGGGAGGGATCGATCGGCCGTAGCTTCATCGTGCGGCGTCCTCCGCGCACGTGACCGCCGCGATTGTCGGCACCGAGGCCGGTCGCGATGGCGAAGGCAGGTGACGCATGGAAAGCAACGCTAGCCGATGACGGCGCACGCCGCCACCCACCAGGCGCGTGCGAACCGCAAGCCGCATGGCAGGCGACCGGACGGCTCTTTCCACACCCCAGCCGCGCTCGGTAATATGTTTGCTGGGGAGGGCCGCACTGGTGCGGACCGGTACGGCCTATTTTTCGTCACGACCAGGGAGGAGAAAAACATGAAGATTCGTACGATTATCGTCTCCGCTGCGTTAGCCTGCGCGCTCGGCGCAGTGCCGGCGTTCGCACAGACCGCACAGCAGGATATGGAGCAGTACATCAGTAGCCATCCGGAGCTGCAGCAGAACCCGAGCCTGATGCATAATCCGAACTACCTCGATCACCATCGCGATCTCGCCCATTTTCTCCAGACTCACCCCAACATGAATCGGCAAGGAAATTGGACGGGCGCTTACGACCAGGACCACGTCTGGCGCAACGAGGACTGGTGGCATACCAACAACCCCACCTGGATGTACGACCATCATCCGCAATGGGCCGAGGCTCATCCGGACTGGGGAAATGACGGCGACTTCGACGACGCGCATCATTGGCACGAACGCCGATGGTGGGCGGCTCATCATCCCGACTGGGTCAGGGATCATCATCCGGGCTGGGGGGCGAACAACGACCAACCGCGCGGCGCGGCCTACGGAAACGATCATCCTGGTCATCCCCATCACGAAAACTACGCCGACCACAACGGCGGCTTGGGCGGCGATCATCACGGTCATCAAGATCAGCCCAAGCATCAAGATCATCCCGACCACAACAAACATTAGACCGTATGGGCGAGCGGCCACGCTCCTGGCGCAGTCGTGATATTCGGCGGCCGGGCGAACTTCAGGTTCGTCCGGCCGCTGTCGTCAGATGGTCGCGCGGGTAACAATTTGACAGTGGCCCGTCGCGGCCATAGAGTTCGCTCAGAGCGGGCGTAATTCAGCGGTAGAATGCCAGCTTCCCAAGCTGGACGTCGCCAGTTCGACCCTGGCCGCCCGCTCCACTACTTTCCCTTTTAGAATCAGCTACTTGCGACGTTTTAGCGGCTTCCGCGGTAGCCATTTTCTGGCTAATTTCAGGCTTTTTCGACGGGGACTTGGCGGAAAGCTCGTGAGCTAGAGTACCAACGCGCTCGGGTCTCCGCGACCGTCGCGCGTAGCGTCCGACGATCGTTTCACGATTCGTATGACCCGTCTGATAGGGTGCAGGGCATCCCGTAGACATCTCGCAAAGCGGCTCCAGAAGAGAGCCTCGACCTGACGAAGCAATTGACGCGCCTAATCCGGCGCAAGATCTAAAGAAGAAAACTAATGCGCTTCTTCGGACCAAATACTATTTATGGCTGAATCCAACGCCATCACTCGCCAGCCTCGTCGGAGCATAACTCGACGCATCGTTTTGTGGTTTTTGGGCGGCATCGCCTTTCTTTCGATCGGCGCGTTCATCTTCTCATTCTTTCTCGACGGCCTCATCCGCCCGCGTATCGAGACGAATATGAACGCGAGTCTCAAGGGCTATCACGCCACCCTACCGCATGCGCATCTTCAACTTCTCGGCCTCACCTTGATGCTGCGGGACTTGACCATTGTGCAATTGGCGCACCCACAACCTCCCGTCGCGACTTTCCCGATCCTGCGCTTTCGAATCGATTGGAAGAGCCTGCTCTTCGGCCGCGTGGTGGCGTACGTCCTGCTGGAGCGCCCAAAGTTTCATATTGACGAAGCCCAGTTAGCGACGGAACAAAAAGACCCTACTTCGCTACGTCAGACGGGGTGGTAGGATGCCTTGCACAATGCCTATCCGTTCAACATTAACCATTTGGTTGTCGATGAAGGCGACCTCGCTGAATCCGCTGCTGCGCACCTCTGGTCGCTTTGATATGGCACAAGCCCGTATCACTTTGTATTCGCAGCTCTGCGTATAAGGATGGTAATATGAGCGGCTATGCCGAGCCGGTGCTCTCGAATCTAAAGGTGTACGACTATCAAAAGGACAAGACCAAGGGCTTGATCGATCAGACTAAACAAATACTCATTGGCACCGCCGCCCACATCTTTAAGAATCGCGAGACGCAGAAAGTCGCTACCCAGGTGACCATTGGCGGTTCGTTGAAGAAGGCCGACATCAGTACCTGGGAAGCATTCGTCGCGATCGCGAAAAACGCCTTTATCAAGACGATACTGCCGGGTTTCGACCGTACAATTCACGGCGCATCGGCGGAACACGCTGGCGGCTAGCCTTATTCGTTCTCCATCCAGTAAAGAAAGCCTTCGAGAATGGCGAAGACGTCTTCACCGAACAACGCTCGGTGCTATTCAAGCGGCCGAATGTAAGCCGGTTCCAGGATGCGCCTCATCGAAGATTTGTGTATGTCGTTTGGGCCGACCGGTTCATCAATAGCTCGCCGCGGAATTAGATTTTGGCGGTGGTAGCGCAACCATGATGTACGCAGGAACCTGACGTCGTACTGATCGGACCTGCTGATGCAGCGCCACCGCAATAACAAGTATCATTTCTACCCCCTGCCTCAGGATCAGGTCGTATCGTGCGGAGGTGACCTTGGTAATAGCGCGGCGCGCCGCAGTTTTACCACCACCGCGGGTATTTCCTCGAAATGGATGTGCCTGTCTCACGTCGGACGAGGAGGTTCCAGCGCATCGCGCCGCGTCAAACTGCGCCACGGCCACCGTCCCTCGATCTCGACCACGGTCGACCAACTGAGAAAGGTGCGGACGACTACCAGTAATCCGAGCACCACCACGCTTTCCATCGTCGGATCCAGGGCGACGGTCCGAACGACGTCGGCCGCAACCAGCAATTGTAATCCCAGTAACAGCGATTTTCCCAGTTGAGCGCGATAGCGTTCGTACGAACCGGGCACACGTCTGACGAAGTGGACTATGTAGCGCGTCGTGCCAAAGAGAATCGCGACCAGAATGGCCGTGACGGCCAGCGCCTCTACGCTCACGACGGCCATCGCGACCCAGTTGCGGGCAATATCCTCGATCTCGCGAACTTCCATAGCACCTCCCATCGACGGATCATTCTCACGGTTAGTGCACTAGCTCAAGCTTTTCTATCGCGCTTCTCAGCGCGGGGCGCACCTCAGTGAAATAAAGCCGGCCTGATCGAAGGCGAGCGCTGCGTTGCAAAGGCGAAGCCCGCGATCGCGGCAAGCGCACCGCCCCGCAGTGTCTTCAACCATTCGTGCGGCGGACCACGCTGTCCGTGGAGCCAATCGTTTGGTAAATTATGAGCCGACTTTCGGGCCGTGCGCGCCGCTGTGCCTTATCGCTTAGCAACTCAAAACGCGATGCGACCTTTAAGAGCGGCACCGTATAACGCGCTGGACGACCGCACCGTGAATAGCGATTCTGCGAACGTCAATCGTCGCGATTATCCCAACGGTCAGTGTCGCGCGAGCCCCCAAATATCTGAATAAGTTCAACGATCCCAGAGATGTCTCCGTGACCAGGGTTCCGAAAGACGACGCCCAAAAGACCTACAAACAGACCCTCGCCGACACGGTATCGAAAGTCACTCCTCCGAGGAAGGCGTGAGCTACTCCTCAGAGCCGACCTCTTTCTGACTATTCCCGATACTGTGATGCAGGCTGGAACCGGGGGATCGAGAAACCGCTTGCCACAAAGCATAAAGCCTGATTGCGCGGCGCATTTCACTACGACTCTCGCAAACCTGGGAGGCTCCAGCCTCAAGCAATCCCAGAGCGGCGCTCAGAGCACCCCTTCCACCGCAAATGATCGGAAGATTGGGAGAATCGAATTTCAGGCCGCGCACCAATTCCATCGTGCTCTGCGACAGATCGGCCATCGTGCACGACAACAATAGCAAGTTCGGAGCATAACGTTTGACGAACTCCCGGATCTCCGCCGATGATTTGGTTTCATCGAGATAATTCGCCGCGGCGCCCGATCGGCGCAATAATTCGAGCAGCATCTGCAGGCCCAGCCGGTGTACTTCTCCGGGAACACATGCGCCCAGAATCCTGAGTCGGCCGGCCGTTCGAGGCCTGCTAACCCGGTTGCCAAGCTCACGGACCAGCGCCACTGTCGTATCGTTGACAAGTTGTTGACTTTCCGCGCTGATATGATTTTCGGAACGCTCATCGCCCGCCAGGTTCACGGCCGGCGTCAGCACCTCGTCAAAGGTCGGTTCAAGTCCGTGTTTATCACAATAGCGGATCGCAATATTACGAGCGCCCGGAACATTCAGTTCAAGCAAGCTGCGAAAGTAATCGTTGTAATCTTCGAGCGTGCCCTCCGCACCGAGCAACACCGACAGGAACCCCAGCGAAGGAATGTAATCCCCGGCAACCTTGAGGCATGCCGTCATTGAGGTAGCAAGAAACAACCCAGGCAAGCCCCAGAGCCACGACCAGAACATCGCCGAGACCAGCAAAGCCAGTGGGGATAATCCAATTCCATGGCCGATCAGTATTGGCTCCACAGCGTAACTTACTATTTGATCGAGTATGAGATAGGCAACGAGCACCTCGATCGATTTGTTCCATCCGGGAAATACAGCGACTGCAACAAAGCCCGGCAGCAGCGCTGCCACCGGGACCCCGATGTAAGGAATAAACCGAAACAGAGCCGCCACCAAACCCCACAATGCAGGCTCGGGCAGGCCCAGCAGCCACATGACTATGCCAATCGCCAATCCGTATCCGGCATTGGTAAGTGCAAAGAGCAGCAGATAATGGCCGACCGCGTCCGTCGCAGTCGCGATTCCCTCCGCCGAAAGTGTCACCCTTACACGCGCGGTAAGCCGCACAATGCGATCGCGCAGGTCCTTTCGGCCGAAAAGCAGAAAGAACAGCAGCACGATGATAAACAAGCTTTCGATCATACCTGACAGTATCGGTACGACCGGCTTGGCTATCTGTTCGACACTGGAGCCAGTATCCGGTATCTGGACGACAGTCGAAAGAGTCGAATGTTTCGCCTTGGGAACTGAAGTCTGTACCTGCTGCTCAACGTCTTTCACACCAACTTCGACACGTTGCAACCATTCCGGCGTGCTTCCCTTCAACGCATCGATCTTGGCCGCTATGTTATCAGTGTAGTCAGTGATCTGAACGGCAACCGACGTAAGTTCGATGGTGAGAACATAGCCAATGCAGCCGATGACTATGATTGCAGACACTACCACCAAGAAGCAACTGGCAAAGCGTCCCACGAAACGCTCGAGGCGGCCCGCAACCGGACTGAAGATTACCGCCAGCAGCGACGCCACTGCAAGTGGAATAAATATATCCTTGGCAATATAAAGAACTGCGGCGGTTATGATGATCGCGAGGATAGGTTGAGCCGCACCGCCGCGATCACGGCCGTTGTCACCATCGCCATCGATGGGCAATAGAGATGTCGGCGGGGTTTCCACACCAATACGGCAGAGCTGCTCAGGCCCCGGTCCCGGATCGCGGCCCGGAAGAGGCGTAACAAATGCTCCCCGCAACCAGCATTGTCAGACCGATCGCACCAAACGCCTGCCACCAAAGGAGCCATTGATGAAGCAACAGAATCGACGCGACCAGTATGCATAGCGCTCCGCTGAACATGGCAGCGACGATCATCAAACGCACAATCGTGTTGGCTATTTGCAGTTGCAAGGCGGCACCCAGGCTGGTCTCAAGCATGTGCGCTTCCGCTCGCAGTATGCGCGAGACATCGTCGATGGCTCTTTCAATCAACGTAGGCCAGTCGGAAGGGGCGGGTGAGTATTCGTCAATAGGTATCGAGTGTCTGTCTACCATCACGTGTGCTCGTTTTGCGGGAGGACTGAGTCGCAAGCGCGACGCCAACACTTGCGACGATTACGACCAGACCAATACCGCGGCTGGTTTTGGCGGAGCCGATCAGAAATCCCAATGCCCCCGCCAAGAACGAAGCGGCCACGGGGTGGCTCCCGATCAGGTGATCCGGGCGAAGGTCGCCACTCGCGCGCTCGACCTTCGCGTTGACCTCACTTAGGGTATCGTGGAGGCTCTGCCGCGCTTCATCCCGCTCATCTTGATCGCTGATATTCCGTTCTTGCGTCGTCATAATTCTCTTTATCCTGCGGCGCGCCATCGCGGCTGATGTTACCTGGATTACCGGCCATCATTCCGACAATCAGACTGGTCGCTACACCCCGCAGGACATTACGACCGACGAATGTAAGTATTGCCAGGCCGATGCGTCCGCTAACCCCTCCCCCAACGACAAATCCCGTGGCAGCAGCGATGGCCAGAGTTTTGAGCGGTTCGCGTCTGACGTACTCGCTCACTTCCCCGTACGCTAATGTATCTAATAAATCACTCACGAAGTACTCGGCCCCTTATGAAACGCGCCGCAAGATCTGCGCGGCAACATAACCGACCGCAAAGGCGGCGGCGATGGCGATCCAAGGTTCGCGGCGCACGAACTCAGGAAGATCGAAGTCTATTCCAATACCCCTCGCATACTTCCGTGCGGCCTGGTACCCGTCATTAACCGCCTGGCTCGCATGCTCCGCGGTCTGGCGACCCTTGTCCATGGTGTCATGTATTGTGGAATTTACGGCGTTTTCGAATGCCATCGTTATTACCTCATCAAGTCTTTCAGTTATTCAACCACTATACGGTCGGAGTGACTTCGCGCGATCTACAGCGGCCTCGCCGCCGATGCTCCACGATTAGTCGCATTGCGTTACTCACCTTAACGGAGGGATGCGCAGTCCCGGTATCGCTCCTATCACTCCAAATCCCTGTAACAGCCACACCAGTACAACAATAAATACCACGAGGTTCAGCAGGCTCTTCATACCTCCGCCCATGGGGATATAGGTATTAATCAGCCAGAGTATCACTCCGACCGCGACCAGAACGACGGCGATATGAACCAGAGTCATGCAATCACTCTTCCAGGATTCACTTTTTACTCCGTACTTTGCTCATACGGAAGTACCTTCACAGTATATCCACTTAGCGCAATAATCGATGGCAACAATTGATACTTTGTTCCTCGGATAACTAAAGCGCGCGATAGAGGAAACCAAAAGCCGGGTGGCCCACGCCGTGCTTGCGCGCGGCGCTTGCGAGGTCCCGAAGACGCCCGTCGGTAATTCCGGAGCGATCGTTCTGTCATCGAACCCTCATGTGCTGTGAAGAACCGACACGGTCGAAAACGGTTCATTCAGCGGTACGAATGAAGGGGTCGCAGTGTGTCCCGGGTGGTATGGTTTCTTACAGGACAGGTCGTTTGCAATCGCACCTGCGGTGATGGTTGCATCTTTTTCCGTGCCAGGCGGGCGAGCGAATCGACTCCATGATCGACAGCGCATTGAATTGAATCCAACACTCGCGCACCCATTCGAGCAGTATCTGCTTAACGCGCCATACAAGCCATTAATGCCGGAATCCCATTAAGTCGGCAGAAGGGAATAACATGAATCTGACACAACCTAGCGCAGCAACTCCGGTACGGCTTACCGGGCGAGCGAGGCTGCCAGGGCCATCTCATGAAACTTGCTAAAGTATCCCACGCACAGACACTTCGCGGACTTAAGAATATATCGTGGCTCACAACGCGCCAGTTGGGCAAAGTCGCCGCTGGCCTAAACGTGAGTATGTTCGAGAAGCGCAGCCAGATTTTCGACGAACGCGACAACTCGAACTGGTGTTACGTCTTGCTGTCCGGAGTAGCTCGAGTCACCTGCCGAAACCGAAAGGGCCGGCGCGCCGTGGTGATCATGCTGGCACCTGGAATGATACCTGCGTTTCCCCAGCCTGTGATCGGCGTCAACTACAATTTCCGCTGTGAGGCCGTCACGGCCTGCAACGTTGGCACGATCGGCTGGGACGATTTTATAGAAATTTGCCTGGGGATCGGTTCCGTGGACTTCAAGCGGATGGCGTCCAACTACGCTGGGCGATGGGATCTAGTCCAGTTGCGCTGCCTGAACTTTATGAGCTGCACCCTAGGGGAGCGTCTTGCCCTGATACTGCTGGAATTGAGCGACAACTTTGGCGTCCCGGATGCGCAGGGCACACGCTTGACGGTCAAGGCGCGGCACGCGGATTTAGCCGAACTGGCAGGTGCGTCGCGGCCGCGGGTAAGCGAACATCTCACCGACTTCGAAGCCAAGCACATGATTATGCGACGAAGGCGCCAGTTGGTCGTGAATCGCGATCGATTGGAGAGCTTTCTTTCGCTTTCTCATTCCCACGCTACCGAGGAACTGAGCATTGCCTAAACTGGACCCGGCCAGCATTACCTCCACTTCAACGCAAAGGAATAGTATTCGGCGTAACTGTCGGTTCTTGCAAGCACTGGCATCCGGTGCCCCGAGTTCACTGTATTTTAACGTTTCGAATAGTCAGATGTATTATTGTAATGTCACACCGATATAGGAATTGCGTTCGACTCTGATCCAGTTCGACGGCAGCAATTCCGCTCGTTTTTGATTCCGCGTCGCTCGACCAACCAATACTAAATTGGACGAACAAGCATCCAGAGTGGGCGCAGCACATCGAACGGCAAGACCATCGGGCCGTGATGCGGACGGTTAATGAAAGAACTGCGCAGAATCGCGAACAGAACGCTGCTGGCATCGACAGGTTCCAGCCGAAAGGCAAGATTCAGGCGTCGCACGAACAGCAGAACCAGGCTAATCGCAATGAGATGCAGGCGACGCATCAGAAGAACCGCTCCGAACATACGCAGCCCCGGGCCGAGCAAGCCCCTCGCCAGCAAGAGCGTCGGCAGGAGCAGCCACGCGCTGAGCAGGCGCCTCGTGAGCGGCAGGCATCGCGTCAGAATTCCGCACCGATCCGCGAAGGAAACGCGCCTCGCCAACAAAAGCATCTGGCCAGGAAATAGTAGCGAGCACAATCGAGTCGAATCCAGTCCGTAAGCCCGATCACTAACGGCCGCACCGCTTTCAATAACGGTACGGCCGTTTTGTTATATACCGCAGAAAGAGTTTGCCGGCCGGCGCGAGCATCGGAAGTGCCGTAGGATACCAGTTAGGGGATATCACCGGACACCTAGCACTTGAGGCAGGCAATTCGACAACGCCTGCCTCAAGTTTGCATATTCAAGCCGCAAACGGCCCTGCCCGCTCGGAAAACAGATTCTGCTACGTTACGATGTCGGCCACGTTAGCTTATTGTCAACGCCTCGAACGCCATGGACGGACGCGACGACCTTCTGGATATGGCGGGCGCTGGCAGGCGAAGCCACAGCGCCGTCGATCGTAACCATGCCGTGATCCGATTCGACGTGAATCGAAAACGCGTGAGCGCGATGGTCATTCACGAGGGCCGCCTTGACTTTGGTGGTAAGCGCCGCATCGCTCATCTGATCAACGCTGGCGTGATAGGCGTGTTTGACCGCGCTAGAAGTATCAGAGGCGGCATTATCCATAGACTCGCCGGTCTCATGCATCTGCTGACCCGCGACACTGTCCTGAGCGAATGCCCGCGTCAGCGGAAGTACGCTAAGGGTCACCGCGGTCGCCATCGCGAGAATTGTAATACTCTTCGATTTCACTTTTGTTCTCCTGTCAAATAGACCATTTTGCCACTGGGACGTGATCGGTCACGAGAGCTATGCGACATCTCTCGGTGAGTTTTTATTACTCAACTACGGCTCCGCCGCTCGTCTTGAACTAACAGAATCGAGGTTTGCCATAGTAATCGAAGCGCATCGACGTGGCCGAACTGACTCGAAAGCTCACCCAGCTAGTACAGAGGGCCACTTCCGTCAGCCGCGGATGAGCCAGACGACAACTATGATCAGTACGATCGTACCAAGAGAGATCGGAAGATACATATACGCTCCACTCGCCTTCACTTGTTCGGGCCGGAAGATTGGTCTAGCGCGTCGTGGTCGAGGCGCGATAGATCCACTGGGGCTGCTGGATCAAGCTCGGGTTCGATTCATTCTTGCAATTCCGGCCAAGTTAAGCATGGAACGATCGGTGCGGCGAGTCAAGATATTCCCGGGGTCTGTGTCACATTTAGGTTCTCCAGAGAACGGTGCCGCGTGCGAATCCAGGAGCTCGCAACTATCGCAAGTCTATTCGGGGCAGTTTCGTTACATGTAATAGTCAACGGTCGGTGCGATGTGTTCTCCATAGCACTGAAACTGCATACTCCTCATCGCTGCTCGCATTATCATGTTCGTGGAAGGAGTACACTATCAGCAATTGGAACGTCGGCCGATAACCTAAACGATGGGATGAGGACTAACTCTTATGTTGCTGCTAATTATTATATTACTTTTGGTGTTCGGCGGTGGTGGTGGATACTATGGATACAGTAACTATGGGCGCACCGGCGGTATTGTTCCAGTCCTTCTGGTCGTGGTGGTCGTCGTCTTGCTGCTTGGACGTGGTGGATTCTGAGGCGGTATAAATCGTCCGGCTCTGGTCGGACGATTTCACACCTTCAAGGCCCCGCCGGCACGCATTGGTACCTTCGGCCGCGGCAGACGCACCATCAATAGTATCGCGATGTCCGCGAGCAAGTGTACTAATCCGCTCAAATCAATGACGACAACTGATTATCGCCACGCCCTCCGGCCAGGCTGTGAGCGGCCGTCGCAACGGATGACTCGGCGGGATCAGCACTCAGGGGGGCGAGCGTGCGGCCTTGCGCGGAAGTGAGTACTTCAAATGCGGTCACCCTGAGCAATTATCAGCAGCCTCGCGATAAGGCCGTTTCGGCGAACCTTTATTACGGTTCGCACACCCGCGCCATCGGTATTCAGATCCTTCCCGAGGAAATCCACGAGCCCTATGAGACCGGGAGGCTCGATTGGTCGGCGGGGTCATTCCTCGGCCGCTCTTCAGCGCAATCAGCCCGAAAGGCGCGGTTCCGATTCTAATACGGGACATCGGCTGATCATGACAAGCTCAGCGCCATTGCGACTTGGCTTGTCCGTTCCAATTCGGACAAGACCTTCCTTCCGGTAGCATCGGAACCTGTCGTCGTCCACAATTCAGATCGCAAAATCTGCGCTATTAAAGAATGATTGGCTCACGCGGGCGGGTTTTCGGCGTTATCTAAAGCCGAACGAAGGCCGGCCCCATGAGATGCTGAATTGACCAATAGAGTCGAAGCTTGAGCAAGCGAAAAAAGGCCAGCCGCAAACGCCCCGGAATCAAGAATGTCCGCGACGTCCCACCGCAGGCACAGCGAACGCCGGTGCCGCATAATTCGCCGCACACGTCTCGCGTTCTAGCCCGGGTGCTCTCGCTCGCGATCGTGTCAATCGCCGCAATTGCGATCGGGATGCGGTCGGCCCATCAGTCCGCTGCTCGTCTCGATACATCAAAACCGCCACCCGCGCCCGACGCCAGGTTCGTGGGATCCGCCGAATGCGCAACCTGCCATGGGCGCGAGAATACTCTCTGGCTTGGCTCGCATCATCAACAGGCCATGCAGCCCGCGGCGGCTTCCACCGTGCTCGGCGATTTCAACCACGCGAGCTTCAGCCACGACGGCATCACTTCAACCTTTTTCCGCCGCGACTCCAGGTTCATGGTGCGCACCGACGGTCCCGACGGCGCCCTTCACGAATACGCAATCGACTATACTTTCGGCGTCTATCCGCTACAGCAATATCTCATCGCGATGCCGGGCGGGCGCTTGCAGGCGCTGGGCATCGCGTGGGACAGCCGCCCGCGCGCGAGCGGCGGCCACCGGTGGTTCTTTCTCTATCCAGGCCAGAGGACGACGCCGGCCGATCCGCTGCACTGGACCGGTATCGGCCAGACCTGGAATTATATGTGCGCCGACTGTCATTCGACCAACTTGCGCAAGAACTACTCGCTGCAAACGCGCACCTACGCCACCGCTTACGCCGAGATCGACGTGGCCTGCGAGGCCTGCCACGGCCCCGGATCGAATCATGTTTCGTGGGCGCGTAAATCCGGTGGCTGGAAATCCTTCAACGCCGATCGCGGACTGACTATTGCGCTCAACGAACGCGGCGGAATCGCATGGTCGATAAATTCCACCACCGGCAATCCCGTGCGCAGCGCTTCGCGCATCTCGGAGCGCGAAATCCAGATGTGCGCGCGTTGTCATTCGCGGCGCGCCCAGATTCACGAGGACACCGTCCACGGGCAACCCGCCGGCGACGATTACCGCGTTGCGCTGCTCGATCCGGATCTCTATTTCCCCGACGGCCAGATCAAGGGCGAGGTTTATGAGTACGGCTCATTCATCCAGAGCCGGATGTTCCATGCGGGCGTCACGTGCAGCGATTGCCATGAGCCGCACAGCCTCAAACTGCGCGCTGACGGCAACCACGTGTGCCTGCAATGCCATTACGCTCCGCGCTACGATTCCCCCAAACATCATTTCCACCAAACAGGATCGGCCGGCGCCCAATGCGTCGCATGTCATATGCCGACGCGAACCTACATGGTTGTCGATCCGCGCCGCGACCACAGCCTGCGGATTCCGCGCCCCGACCTGTCCGTGACCCTCGGCACGCCTGACGCATGCACCAGTTGCCATACCGGCAAGCCGGCCCAATGGGCGTCGGCCGCGATCAACAAATGGTACGGACGAACACCGGTCGGCTTTCAGCGATTCGCCGCCACCCTTCATGCGGGTTCGATCGGCGCCCCGGGCGCGCAGCCGGCGCTCGCCGCGCTGGTCGCGGATCTAGGCCAGCCCGCGATCGCCCGCTCGAGTGCGCTCTCGATGCTTGCCAGTTTCGCCTCGGCGCCGGCCGACGCGGCGGTTCGCATCGGAGTCACGGACGGTTCCGCGCTGGTGCGACGCGCAGCCACGCAAGCGCTCGCCAACGTTGATCCCGCCACCAGTGCAAGCCTGATCGCTCCGCTGCTCAGCGATCGCGTTCGCGCGGTGCGAATCGAAGCTGCCGAAGTACTCGCTGGCGTCGCCCCGGACGCCCTTTCGGCCGCCACCGCGACGTCGCTCGGCCGTGCCACCGATGAGTACATCGCCGCTCAACAATTTAACGCCGACCGGCCCGAGGCGCACCTGAATCTCGCCTTGCTTTACGCCAGGGAAAAGCATTTTCAGGACGCGGAAGCCGAACTCAAGATCGCTCTGTCACTCGACCCCGCCTTCGCCCCGGCGGCGGTCAACCTCGCCGATCTCTATCGCGCACACAACCGCGACGCCGACGGTGCGCGGGTCCTCCGCGATGCGATTACTCATTCGCCCGCCGACGCATCACTACAGCATGCGCTCGGTCTGCTGATGGTGCGTCAGCACCAGAATGCGCAAGCCCTCGTCCTGCTGGCCGCCGCCGCGCGCCTCGATCCGGCCAATGCGCGATACTCATATGTCTACGCAATCGCGCTCAATGACGCCGGTCAGGGCGATACCGCAATCGGCGCACTCGAGCGCAATCTCGCGGCGCATCCTTATGATCGCGATTCACTCGCCGCGCTGGTTGGCTTTTGCATTCAGGCCGGCAAGCCCGGCGAGGCGCTGGCCTACGCCATACGGCTTGATCGAATCGATCCGGGCGATCCGCAAGTGCGTCAGATGATCCAGTCACTAAACGGCCAGCTTCACCGTTGATTACTCAGTGCGGCCCTTGGCGGGATTCCGCGTACAGCGCGCCTCCCTGCCTTACGCGGCCGGCCGGGGCTTAGCCGTGCGGGGAGACGACGACGCCGCCGTCCTTGCCGCGCGTTAAGAAGCGGCGCACGCGTGGGTCGGTCGAATGGGCGAGCATCTCGTGCGGATCGCCGGTGGCGATCTGGGTGTGCGACTCACCGTCGAGAAAGACGCTGTTGTTGGCGATTGTGAAGATGCTCGGCAGTTCGTGCGTCACCACTACGATTGTCGCACCCAGGTTATCGCGCAGTTCCAGGATCAGCTCGTCGAGCAGCCGCGAGCTTATCGGATCGAGTCCGGCCGACGGTTCATCGAAGAACAGGATATCCGGATCGAGCGCAATCGCCCGCGCCAGCCCGGCGCGCTTCTGCATGCCACCGCTGATCTGGCTCGGATAGAAATCCTCAAAGCCCTTGAGACCGACCAGGGCGAGCTTGAGCGCGGCAATCTCGCGAACCTGTTCGGGCGAGAGGTCGGTAAATTCGCCAAGCGGCAAGCCGACGTTTTCCGCCAGCGTCATCGAACTCCATAGCGCGCCACTCTGGTAGAGCACGCCGAAGCGGCGCAGCAGGCGCTCGCGCTCGTCCGGCGAGGCGTCGGTGAAACTCACGTTGCCATAAAGTATATTGCCGGCGGCGGGGTTCTTGAGGCCGATCAGATGCCGCAGGAGCGTGCTCTTGCCGCATCCACTGCCGCCCATGATAACGAAGATATCGCCCCGGTTCACGACGAAGTTCAGATTGCGCATCAGGACGAAGCTGCCGAAAGCCATCGTGACGCCCTTCACCACGATATCGGGTTCGGCGGAATCCGGTCTGCGCGGTGCGTCGGTTTCGCTAGCCATCTGAAAGTGTTGCGCGTGGCGGCGGCGATACCGTCGCCATCATCGGCAGCAAATCATTTCCGCCACCCCGAAGCGAGCGCGACAGCCGCGCGCTATTTGGGTTGGGCGTGCACGTCCGGCGCGATTGCCGGCCGGTCAGTCGTTGAGGTCGCGCGGCTCCGCGCCGGCGCCTGTACCGTCGGTGCCGGGCGCGTCCATGATTGGCCGATACGGCGTCGCCTGATAGTTGGAATCGGCCCGCTGCTCGTCGATCGAAGCGCGGGCCACGGACAGCGAACCGGCGCCGGTGCGTAATATCGCATAGCGCCCTGGATGGATCGCGAAGCAAACCGTGACCGGAACCGTAGCGCGCAGCACCATGAAGCCCATCGCCAGCGTCGCGAGTCCCAGCAGGAATAGCCAGTCCGGTCCGTGAAGCGCCGGCGTGCGCTTGCGCACGCGCGTCGGACCCGGATGCGAGCGCGGGACTTTGATTGCGTGCGGCGCGACCACGCCGCGCCCCGCGGCGGGCCGGCGATAATTAGTAAATGGAATTATGCGCCCCGGTTGGCGTCTCATCGCAAGCATCCCTGCGAATCAGCGTAGCGAAGCGGCGTGGGAATGAAAACCCTGAATATCGGTGGCCGATGCGCCACACGCCGCGGGCGGCGGCCATCACGGCCGCCGCCCGCCATCGTCGATCGATTAACGCCGCGCGCGGTGCGCACGGCGAGGGTTCAGGCCCGATCAGCCGTCGGGGTTGATCACGGTGTAGAGCGTGGCGTTGCCGCGCTGGACCAGCAGCAGCGCCGATCCCTTATGCTTTTGCACATCCTTGGCCAACGCGGCAAATTCATCCGCCGAGCCGACTTTTTTGTGATCGATTTCGGCCACGATATCGCCCGGCTGCAGTCCCGCATCAGCGGCCGGCGAATCGGGCCGGACGCTGCGGATGACCACGCCCTTGGTGTTTTGCGTGCCAAGCTGCTGGGCGATTTCGGGCGTGATGTCCTGTACCTGCATACCCCAGTTCGAGCCCGGCTCCTCGGGCCCCTTGGCACTCGCGACCTGCTGGTCCTTGAGCTCGGCGATCGTCGCATCGATCGTCAGGTGTTTGCCGCCGCGCACCACTTC
>Ga0307373_10007752_pt1 | contig 16625 bp, 16 predicted proteins | sample OX2MG_FD_202534 | JGI IMG/M metagenome (GOLD analysis project Ga0307373, IMG submission 202534) | Soil microbial communities from Risofladan, Vaasa, Finland - OX-2 | ecosystem: Environmental > Terrestrial > Soil > Coastal area > Acid sulfate soil | place: Finland: Risofladan, Vaasa | collected... | reverse complement strand
CTCGTCGAGGTAAGCCTGGCTTATGTAGCCGCGGACCTTGGGCAGGTTGCCCTGATGATCGCGCTTGAGATGGACCCAGAGATAGCCGGCGAGGCGGCCGGCGCCACGGTCAGCGACCCAGATCGCGTGATGGTCGCGATGGAGGACCGCCGGGAGCCAGTTGGGCGCGGCGCGAATCTCGTCCCAATCGAACCGCGCGCGCGCGTCGATCGATTCGTGGTAGCTGGCGATGCCGGCGATCAGGCGGGCAAGTTCGGGGATATCCTCGTCACGCGCGGGTCTCAGGTCGATGTCCATGCGATGACCTCTATCTATATTGCCGCGGCGGCGCGGAGTCTCGGTACTCGCGCGGATGCGCGGACTTGCCCGCGTCCCATGCCCGCTTCGCCTGATTCGACTTCACGCGCCCACCCAAAAATCCGACACTCAAAACGGGCCGGGATGCGCGCGGTCGAAGACGATCTCGTGCAGCCGGCGCTCGCTGCGAATCGACTTGAGCGCCGCCTCGCGGGTCGGCTCGAACTCGCGCTCGATCCATGGCTTGAGCCGCGCGAGGAGACCGGCCGTGTCGGCCTCGCTGGCACTTAACGCGCTGGCGATGCGGCATCGCAAGACCACCCGCTCGACGCCATCGGCACGCTCGAGCGCCAGCGTCAGCACAAGACTATCGGGGGAACTCTCGGGCGGCGCGGCTTCGGCGAGCCGATAGAGGCCGCGGGCGCTGCGAATTTCAACTGGCAAATCTCACCCGTCGCCGTGCGCTGGCCGGCGCGAAACGGATTGACGCGCTGAATTCAGGCCGCGCGCGTCGCCGCCGTCTTGCCACCGATGCGGCCCTTTTCCCAAAAGAGCACCACCGGGCCGGCGATATAAATCGAGGAATAGGTGCCGGTGATGATCCCGACGAAGAGCGTGAAGGCGGCCGGCCGCAGAATCGGTCCGCCGAGTACCAGCAGCGAGGTAACCACGGTCAACGCGGTGCCGGAGGTCAGCACCGTGCGCGAGAGGGTCTCGTTGATCGCGCGGTTCATGGTGACGTCGAGCGATTCGCGGCGGCGCTTGGCCGCGTCCTCGCGAATCCGGTCCGAGACAATAATCGTATCGTGGACCGAGTAGGCGATAATCGTCAGCACCGCCGCCAGCGTCGTAAGGTCGAATTCAAGGCGCGAGATGACCAGCGCGCCGGTGACTACCAGCACGTCATGGATCAACGCGATCACGGCGCCAGCGCCAAAGCTCCAGCTCACGTTGCGGAAGCGCAAGGCGATATAGACGCCCATGAAAACGGTGGCGAAAGCGACCGCCAGAAACCCGTCGATGCGCAAGTCGTGGCCAACCTTCGAGCCCACCGTCTCGACCCGCAGCACCTGCGCCTTGTTGGTCGCGCCATAGCTCCGATCGAGCGCCGCCTCCAGACGGGGTCCGATGCTGCCGACACTTTTAACCGTCTCGAAGCGCACCAGGTACTGGTTCTCGTCGCGGGCGCCAAAATCCTGCACGGTCACGTCGCCGAGATCGAGCGAGCCGAGCGCCGTGCGGATCCGCTCGGCACTGGTGGGTTGATCGAATTTGAGCTGGACGACGCTGCCGCCGACGAAATCGACGCCGTAATTGAGCCCGACGAAGATCAGCAGCAGGATCGCCGCAAGATTGATTACGGTCGAGACGGCGACGAAAAAAAACCGCTTGCCGACGAAATCGATATTAATGTCGGGCGCGATTAGCTGTAGGCCCATTTTGGCTGATTAACTCCCCCACCAGGCCGCCGCGCAATGGCCGGCTCGCACGAGATTTACAGTATCGGACCGACAAATCAAAGCCGTGGCCGCCGCCGCGAGCAGGCGCGATTTCGGCCTCAATCAGCGCAGTTCAGGCGGCGCCTGGCGGACGCCGCCAGCCCCGGCATCGTTATTCGCCGGCCACGTTACTTCAACGGCGCCGATCGACGAATTACGCCACACCCGCGAGGCAGCCCGATCGGCCGCGCGCGCCCCGCCGCTCAGGCCGCTGCCGGACGCAGCTTGGCGCACTTGGCGCATTGATTGTTGACGTTTTCAGGATCCTCGGTGAAGCCGTCGTCGAGCGAATGGCACACCTTCATGCAGCGCGCGCAGATGAAGTAGATACCCTCGATCGTTTTGTTGATGCGCTCACGGTTGAGGATGCGCCCCTTGAGCTTCTCGATACGGATGCCGAGGAGATCCTGGTACTGCCGCTTGATCTTGAGCCGGCCGGCTTCGTCCTTGGGCAGGTCGGCATCTTCGTCGGTCTCTTCGGCGGTATCGGCGAACCCGGCGTAGAGGTCTTTCTTGGACGACTTGGTCTTGCGAACTCGGGCCATGGCCGTGATCGATCCTCCGTCAGCGCGTGCGGCCGACGTAGCCACAATTCTTCTCGCACACCGCGTAGAAGCCCTTGCGACCGTAGCCGGCGAACAGCGTGATCTTGCTCTCGGAACCGCAGGTCGGGCAGTAATGTTTGTGCTGGGCCTGTCCGCCGCCCTTTTCCGCCGTCTTTGCTTTTTTCTCAGCCATCGCGTGGCACCACCTGTAGTCTAAAATTCCGGGCCGCGCCCGGAGCCATCTGCTTCGCATCGCCGCCCCGATCAGTAACAATGCGGAGGCGGCCGTATCAGCAAAAAAAATTGCCCGGTGACTGTTCCGCCGAATTCGGAATCGGATGAACCGTCAGCATCGGGACGTCAAGCAGCGTAAACGCCACCCGCCATTATAGTCAATAGCCGCCCCCAGTGCATCACCCGCGCCTACCGCGAATGAGCGAGGCGGGGCGACGCGCGAAGCGAGATCACAACTTGAATCCTGAACTCAAAGAAAATGACGCCGTGCTGTTTATCGATCGCAAGGGGCGCCGCTACCTGAAAATCCTGCGCGGCGGCCGCAAGATCGAGATTCGCGGGGACATCGCGCCCGAAAGCCTGTGGGGCCTGGCCGAGGGCTCGCGGGTGAAATTCAGCGGCGGCGAAAACTATCTCGTGCTGCGCCCGACCTACGCCGACCTGATTCCCCATCTGCCGCGCGCGGCGCAGGTGATCTATCCGAAGGACACCGGCCCGCTGCTGGTCTGGGGCGACGTCTTTCCAGGGGCGACCGTGATCGAGGGCGGCATCGGCGCGGGCGCGCTGACAATCGCGCTGCTGCGCGCGGTCGGACCGCACGGACGGTTGATCTCGTACGAGGTGCGCGAGGATTTTGCCGCGGCCGCGCGGCGCAACGTGGCAACTTTTTTTGGCGACGCGCCCAACTGGACGGTCAAACTGCGCGACCTCTACGAGGGTTTCGACGAGACCGGCGTCGACCGCCTGTTTCTCGATCTGCCGGAACCGGGCCGCGCGCTCGAAGTGGTGGCCAAGGCGCTGCGCCCGGGCGGCGTGTTCGTCGGCTACGTGCCGACCGTGATCCAGTTAAAGGACACCGTCGAGGCGCTGCAGCGGCGGCCCGACTTCGCCGAGATCGAAAGCTTCGAGACGCTCATGCGCAACTGGCAGGTCAAAGGGATGAGCGTGCGCCCGATGCATCGGATGGTCGCCCATTCGGCGTTCATTATCGTGGCGCGCCGCCTGGCCGAGATGCCCGCGCCGACGCTCGAGGCGGGCGCGAAGCTCGCGGACGAGGCGGCCGGGCCGACCGATTCGTTCGACGAGCGGAGCGCGTCCGCCGCCGACGATCTCGATCGCGACGGCGACGAGTTCGGCCCGGAGCGCGATCGCGAGCCCGAGTAAGCGCGCGATCGCGAAGCCGATCGGCCCGGCGCGGACGGCGAATCGCGTCAGCCGTGCAGTTTGAACGCCAGGATGCCGAGGAGCGCGCCGGCCGTTACGATCCACGCCGAGTTGAGCCGCAAGCGCATCAGCATCACGCCGCCGACGATCGTGATCGCGACGGTGGTCGCGTCGATAATCGCGGCGCGCCCGAGTTGCCACGTCACCGCGACCATCAGGGCAAGTGAGGCCGCGTTGACGCCGTCGAGCAACGCGCCGGCGATCGGCGAGCGGCGCAGGCGCGGCAGCAGTGGACCACTGATCGCGACGAAGGCGAAGGCCGGCAGGAAAATCCCCGCGGTGGCGACGATCGCGCCCGGCGTGCGGCCGAGCAGGTAGCCGATAAAGGTCGCCGTGCAGAAGACCGGACCGGGCGTGAACTGGCCGACCGCGACCGCGTCGAGCAGTTGTCCCTGGGTCAGCCAATGCAGCCGATCGACGAAATCGGCCTGCAGGAAAGCCAGCAGCACGTAGCCGCTGCCGAACAGCACGGCGCCGATTTTCGCGAACAGCAGGAACATCGTGGTGAGGCTGAAGGGCGCGGCGACGACCGTGACACCTGCCACGACGCCGCCGGCGATCGCGGATTGCGCGGCGGCAGGGCTGGCCGTGACCACGCTGTTGGCCACGGGCAGCGCGCGCGCCGCGACGATCGCCGCCGCCGCGCCACCGGGAGCGGCGGCGGCGCCGGTGAGACTCTCGATGGCGACGGTCAGAATGCCGGCGCCGAGCAGAATCGCCATTTCGTTGACGCCCATGAAGGCCGCGATAGTCGCCGCCGCCGTGATCGCGATCAGGGTTGGCGTGCGCGCCGCCGTGACGCCCAGCCGCCACAGCGCCTGCAAGACGATCACGATGATCACCGGCTTGATGCCGTACAGCGCGCCGCCCACCGCGGGCATCGCGCCGAAGCGCACGTAGACCCACGCGACCGCCATCGTGATCGCGGCGGCCGGCACGATAAAGCACGCGCCCGCCACGGCCAGTCCGGCAAACCCGGCACGCCGATGGCCCAGGTGAATCGCCATCTCGGTCGAGTTCGGACCGGGGATCAGATTGCAGGCGCCGATCATATCGAGAAATTCCGCGTGCGTGAGCCATTGGCGGCGCCGCACGACCTCCTCTTCCATCATCGCGATATTCGCGGCGGGACCGCCGAATGCGGTCGTACCGAGACGGAAAAAAAGCCCGGCCAGTTCGCGCAGGCGCGCGCCGCGGCTGTCGGGCGATGCGCCGCGCGGGCCCGCCGCCGAAGGATCGAACTCCGCGGCCATCGCGGGACTAATGCGCCGCCGGCGGCAGCACGAGAATCTGTCCGCTCATTTCGGGCTGATGCACCAGGCATTTGAAGATGAACAGGCCCTCACGATGAAACGTAAAGACCCACGCGGTTTTGCTCAGCGGCGCGAGCTTTTCGTACATCAGCACCGTAAAGTCGGGGCCGAGCAGCGCGAAGTCGTGCTCGTCGTCGGGTTGCAGATTCCAGAATTCGATCTGGGTCGGCTCGTCGCGATGCACCGCGATGAAGGCCGGCGCGAAGGCGTAGCTCTCGCCGAAGCGGGCGACGGTGGCGCGCGGACCGGTCTCCTTGACGGCGACCGCCTGGGTCATCACGGTGACGCCGGCCGCGGCCTCGCCGCCGATCGTGACGGTGACTAATTTGGTCGCGGCGGCGTTGGGCATGAAGAAGCCGCCACGCTGTTTGGCCGTCGCGGCACGCGCCGGCGCATCGGCGGCGAACAGGGCGCATCCGGCGGTGAGCATCATCGCCAGCGCCACGCGCGCGGCGCAAGCGGCGCGCGCGTGGCTGCGGGTTGGCGACAGTTGGCGGAATAATGATCCAATCACGGTATTCACAGCGTAAGTGTTGCGGGTAAATCGCATACGGCACAATCTTTTCGCAAGCGGACAACGTGCGCGAACGCAAAGGCCGGCCCGCGAAGGCAAAACCATGACTCGCAGGAAGTTTATGCGCACCGCGGCAAGCATCGCGGCAATCGCAGGGATGCCGGCGGCGGCTACGCCCAGCCCGAACGCGACCCGCAGACCGGATCGGGCAGGAGCGGGCAGCCGCGGATGAAAGTCGCAGTGGCGGCCGCTGGAAAAGTTGACGCGGGTGATCGGTCCGGGCGTGGAGCAAAGACGGCGAGGCCCGCTGCAACGGGCCTCGCCGGTTCGGATGTCGATAATACTGGCGCGGATCAATCCAGCATGGTTGCCTGTTGCTGCGCGCGTGGGAACACCATCGCGCCGGTGGTCGCGGTGAACAGGCCGGTCGTCGGGTCGTAAATTTCCGCCGTGTTGAGCGCCGCGCCGGAGCCGTAACCTCCCGTGATCAGGACGGTGCCATCGGAGAGCAGAGTCGCCGTATGATCCTCACGGGGCGTGGTCATGGTTCCCGTGGTCGCGGTGAACAGGCCGGTGGAGGGATTATAAATCTCCGCCGTATCCAGAATCGTACCGGTGTCATCGATGCCACCGGTCAGCAGGACCGTGCCATCATTGAGCAGCGTCATGGCCATGTCCTCGCGCGAATCCGTCATGTTACCCGTGGTCGCCGCGAAGGTCTGGGTCGAGGGCGTGAAGATCTCCGCCGTAGCAAGGGTCGCGGAACCGTCATCGCCGCCGGCCACCAAAACCGTGCCGTCCTGGAGCGTCACCTGCGAATGATACTCGCGCGGCGCGACCAGATTGCCAGTCGTCGCCGTGAAGGTGCCTGCGGTCGGGCTGAATAGTTCAGCGGTCTGGAGCACCGGCAGCGAGGTGCTGGTAAAGCCTCCGGTCAGCAAAATGTCCCCGGTAATAAGCGAGGCGCCGCCGACGAGCGAGGCGCCATAGCCGGCGCGCGCAATCGTCAGATTACCGGTCGTCGAAAACTTCAGCGTTAAGGTGTTAAACACATCGGCGGTACCGCCCGGCTCCTCCGTCGAGGTGTCTCCGCCGGCAAACAGAATCGTACCGTTGTTATCGAACACGGCGGTATAGTCCTCACGGCCCGCGCTTAGCCCGGGCTTCACCGCCGTAAACCTGCCGGTGTTGAAGTTGTAGATTTCGGCCGATTGAACGTGCGATACGCTGTTCTCGCCGCCGGCGATTATGACCTCGAAAGTTGCCGAGGCGACAGCGCTCACCACCTTCAGCGCTCCCGGAACAAAACCGATCGCCTGTTGCTCGCCGCGCGCCGCGGTCATATTGCACGCCTGGATAAAAGCCTTGGTGGTGGGATTGTAAAGTTCAGCCGAGGCGGTGGCCTGGGTCCCCGCGAAATTGGTAAATCCGCCGGTAATCAAAACCTCTCCGAAGGTTGGCAATATGTTGCATCCGTGCACCACCGGCGCCGTCGACGTGCCCCCGCCGCTATCCTTCCCACATCCTGCCGCGAGCACCGCCAGCAGGGCGAACCCTGCCGCTCCGACACCCAACCGCTTCGTAGTTACCTTGTACATTTGAACGCGCACCTCCGTTGAAATAAAGCGTGTACAAGAGCGCGGGGCATCAATCAAGCCAAGGTTGCACCACCACACGGCCATCGCGAATATAAATTAACAGTCTGTAGGGGCTAGTTCGCGCTGTGCGAAGTAGCGTGCCCGAAAAGCGCGCCGAAGAAGCTGCCGACCGCACCCATCACGCCGTTGGACGCCGTGCCGGGAACCGGCGAGGCCGGCGGCGCGGTGCCCGGCGCACCGCCGGCCGCTTCGGTGTCGGGCGTGGCGCCAGTCGCGGACGCAGCGACAGTGGCCGGTGCGGCGGCGAACAACCCGCTGTGCAGGGGGCACGGCTGAGTCGGTTCGGTGCCTTCGAGGAAGGGAGCGTTCTGCACCCGCGGGCATCCGGGAGTCGCCAGTCCGCCGCTCGCCGGATCGATTGCGGCCATTACGATGCCCGGTGGCGGCGGGCCGAAACCGAGATCGGGCTGGCGCACCGCGCCGACCATGAAATGCACCCAGGCCGGCAGCGCCGCCGCCGCGCCGGTCAGGCCGATGGTCTCGGGCTGGTCGAAGCCAACCCATACGCCGGTGACCAGTTGCGCCGTGTAGCCGATGAAGTAGGCGTCGCGATAGTCGTCGGTGGTGCCGGTCTTGCCCGCCGCGGCGAAATCGAGCCCGAGACGCGACGCGCCCGCGGCGGTGCCGTATTGCAACACGCCGCGCAACGCTCCCGTCATCACGTAAGCGACCGCGCGGCTGGTCAGGCGCTGCGGCGCGGGCGCGTACTGATAGATGAGGCTGCCGTCGCCGCCGACCACCGCCTCGATCGCAAACGGCGGGCGCAACACGCCGCCGGCGGCAAAGACCTGGTAGACGCCGGTCAGCTCGAGCAGCGTGACCTCGCCGGCGCCGATCGTCACCGGCAGGTAGTCGGGCAGATCCGAGTGGATACCGAGTTCGTGCGCGGTGCGGATAACCCGCGCGGGACTGAGCAGGCTGCCGAGATAGGCAGTGGGCACGTTGAGCGATTCGGCAAGCGCCGCGGCGACCGTCACCTGGCCCTGGAAATTGCGCTCGTAGTTGGCCGGCGTCCATCCGGCAAAGGTCATCGGACGGTCGGGCAGAAGCGACGCGAGCGTCACCGGTTGCGGCAGCGGATTGAGTTCGGGATCGAGCGCCGTCAGGTAGACCACGGGCTTGAAGGCCGAACCGGGCTGGCGTTCGGCGTCGGCCGCGCGATCGAACTGGCTTTGTGCGTAGTCGCGTCCGCCGACCATCGCGACGATCGCGCCGGTGTGCGAATCGAGCGAGACCAGCGAGCTCTCGAGCAGGTCGTGGCGTTCGCGCCGGCGCAGCGACGGATGGAGCTTTTCGATGCGCTCGAGGTTGCTGACCAGGGTCTCCTGCGCGAGCTCCTGCAGCTCCGGGTCGAGCGTGGTGTAAACCTTGAGCCCCTTGAGCGTGCCGCTCGCGCCGGGAATCCGGCGCATCTGGCTGATCACGTAATCGGTGAAGTAGGGCGCGCGTCGCAGTCCCGGTGCCTTGATCGTGGTGACCGGCGTGGCGATCGCTTCGGCGAATTCGGCGTCGCTGATCGCGCCCGCCTTGTGCATCAGGCCGAGCACGAGATCGCGGCGCGTGCGGCAAGCGTCGGGATGGCGGCGGGGATCGAAGAGCGTCGGCGCCTGGATCATGCCGACCAGGGTGGCCGCCTCGGCCGGCGAGACCGCGCGCAGGTCCTTGTTGAAGAAATAGCGCGCGGCCAGCGGCAGACCGTAGATCGGCGTGCCGTCGTACGAGCCCATTGGCACGTCGTTGATATAGCGCTCGAGAATTTCGTTCTTGGTCAGGCGCATCTCAAGCACCAGCGCGATCGCGAGTTCCCGCACCTTGCGATGGAAACTGCGCGAGCGTTGCTCGATAAACGTCCGCGCGAGCTGCTGGGTGAGCGTGCTCGCGCCCTGGCGCAGGCGATGCGAATGCAGATCGACGATCGCCGCCTCGACGATACGAATCGGATCGAAGCCGAAATGGTAGTAGAAATAGCGGTCCTCGGTGTCGAGCAGTCCGCTGACCAGGTACGGGCGGGTGTCGGGCAGCGCCACCTCGACTCGTTCGGCCGGCGTATCGGGCATCAGCCGTCCGATTACCTCGGGCTCGATCTCGGCGTGGGGGCGCGCCGCGCCAAACGAATCCGCGATCGCCGCGACATGGTCGCCCGCGAAGCTCAAGCGCACCAGCGTCGGCGGCTGGCCGTGCGCGCCAACCGTGAACTCGCGCACGAAGATACTCATCGTGCCGGGCTCCATCGAGTATTCGCCCGGATGGGCGACGTTGGTGACGCGCGAGTAGCTCAGCCGATCGAGCCGTTCGACCAGATGGAGCGGCGCGATCGCGTCGCCGCGCGAAATCTCGAGCGGCGCCGAATAGATCGCCGAAGTGAGCGCGGCGCGGCGCTCCTCGATCAACTCCGAAATGTCGGCGTAAACCTGCGCGAGATAAAAGCCCGCGCCAAAGGCGCAGAGCACGAAGCCAACCACCAGCCCGCGACGCCATCCGAGGCGGCGCAGGAGCCCAGTTATCGCAACGGCGGCTCGGCGCCCCGGTGAAGGTTTGCCCGCACCGGCGCCGCGCTTGCCCGACTTAGCCATGAGGCGTCACGTCAATCCTTTCCCCGCCCCGCGAGCGCACGCCGCAACGCACGCTCCCCCACTTCCTATATTATCCCAATCCTCGCGGCCGCCGCCGGACGCTTCGCCCACGGCGCTATTGCTTGTAGCCGAAGCGGCGCAGCATCACGTGGCGCTCCGCCCGATCGGCCTCGCCTTCGACACCCCGGGGCGCGGCGCCGTCGAGCACGCCGATCACGCCGCGCGCCCCGTCCTGCTCGGCGACGATCACGCGCAGCGGGTTGGCGGTCGCGCAAAAGACCTGGCAAACCTCGCTGACCGCTTTGATCTGGTTGAGCACGTTAACCGGAAACGCGTTGCCGAGCATCACGACGAAGACGTGGCCGGCCGCGATTGCCACGGCCGCGGCGACCGCCGCCGCTTCGAGCGCCGGCTCCGTACCGGTATGGCGAATCAGGCACGGGCCCGACGCCTCGCTGAAGGCCACGCCAAAGCGCACGCCCGGCACCGCCTGCACGATCGCCTCGTAGAGGTCCTCGACCGTTTTGATGAAATGCGCCTGGCCGACGATGACGTTGACGTCCGCGGCCGGCCGCGCAATTTCGATTGCATGCAGTTCCATCGCTGTCACTTGCGCACTGCCCGCATCGGCCGGCGGCGCGCTCAATTCGTCAATCGGCCGCCGCGCATCGCTCAGGCGGCGGCCGCCACGATCGATAATATGGCAGCGAGCCGCCGGCGCAAAACCGCGCCGCCGGTAAGTGCGCGCGAGCCGCGGCGGAAATCGTGCGTCAGGTTACGGCGTGGACGGACCGACGCCGCGCAGATGGTCGCGAATCATGAGGGCGAGATCGAAGACGTAGAGCGCGATGACCACGTCGCCAATCAGCCTGGCGAGCGGCCCCGGCGTCATCAGTTGGTCAACGCCCCACAGAATGAATGCGGCGGCGAGCAGCACGCGCTTGACCAAATCGAGCGGACTCACGCGCACCAGCGCCGACATCAGCAGATAAGCCGTGCCGATCAGTATAAGTGGCGTAGCCGAAACCGGCGCGTGGCCGATCCGCACGGCGAGCACCGGATATCCGTCGACGCCGAGCAGGACCGCGCTGGCCGCCACCGCGAGAATCGCCAGCGCCGCGATCGCGCGGCGCAGATAACGATACGGCGTGCGCGGCGGGGCTACCGAGGGCTCAAGCTGCGAGGCGCGCTCCGCCGCCGCCGCACGATGGATGCGCGCCGGACGACTCATCGGAGCGCAAGCCTCGGACGGCGAATCACGATTTGGGCGCGATCGATTGCGACGGACCATTCAGGCGCGACGCGCCAAGCGGGCGCGCGGGGCGAATCAGGCTGACGATTCACGAGTGCTTCCGGGTTGATCATGCTGGTGCGATACCTCTACCACAGCATGCTCGCGCGAGCTGACGAGTGCGAGCCGGCGCCGCTCCGGGGTCTCCGCCGCGAATCGCCGCCGGCGATTGCGCTTTGCCCCGCCGAGTTACAGGATAGTGACGCAGTGGATGCGGGGCCGAAGCGGACGGCGGCGCATGGAATCGCCGCGGATGGGGCGGGTGCGAAGGCGCCCATCGCCCCGCGCGCGCGACCGCTGCCCGCCTTCTTCTATCGGCTCTCGGCGCGCGCCCAGCGCTGCTACCTCAAAAGCGATTCGATCGAGCGCTACGAAATCGCCGTCGGCGCGGCGGCCTTCGCGCGGGTCGCCGCCCTGATGACCGCGCTCGCCGGTGGCGCACCCTCGATCGTCCAGCGTGCCGCGCAGGGTCTCGGCGACGAACTCTGCCGTCTGCTCGCCGTGCGCGCGGTGCGGATCGAGGTGCGCAGCGTACGCCCGCGCAATTCGCGCGCCGAACTGCACGGCCTGTTCTATCCGCGCGGCGCCGCCCGCCCGTCGAGCGAACCGCTGATCGTTCTTTGGATGCGCACCGCGCAGCGCCACGAAGTGGTCAAGCCCAAGACCTTTATCCGCACCCTCATGCACGAACTCGGACACTATTTCGACTACGCGCATCTGCGGCTCGACGATTCGTATCATTCGGGCGGCTTCTTCAAGCGCGAATCGTTTCTCGTCCGCATCCTCACGGCGCCGGTCGCGACGCCGGCGCATCCGCATGACCCGGCGACACCGATGCTCCTCTGATTATCCGGCGCGCGATCACGCGCCGCTTGACAGCAGGGTGCGCGGACCCGCTAGCTATCCGTGCCGATGAGCCTGCTCGACCTGCTTCGTCCCGCGCGTGCGCCGCGTGCCCGCGCCCTCGACCGCCTCGCCGCATGCGCGGGCCGGTACGCCACGCTGGCGGCGAACCTGGCGCGCCACGCCGCGATGTGCGAACTGCCGACGATTGCCGCGGACCTCGCGCGGCTGGCCGACGCCACGTCGGCACAGGCCGAGGTGCTGCGCCGCCTCCTGCGCGATCGCGGGGCATGGCCCGCGCCGGCCGCCGCCGCCGGACCCGAGGGCGCGAGCAACTGGGCGCGGCTCAACGCCGATCTGGCGCTGCAAGGCGACCTTGCGCGCGAGTTGAATCGGACTCTGGTCGAAGTCGAGGGTGCCGATCCGGGGTTTGCGGCCGCGCTGCGCGTGCTCGCGACGGAGGAAGACCGCAACCTGCGGGCGCTGCGCTCGCTCGCGCTCAAATGCGATCCGCAGGCGCTCGACTGATCCGGCGGCCCCTTCGCCCGGATGGGGATCGGCGCGGCGCCGCGCCGTACGCCGCTAAAGGTAACGCTTGAGGCCGCGCCGGGCGAGTTCGTCGGTCACGCGCCGCACCGACTGCGCCGCCGATCGCCGCGCGATCAGAATCGCGTCGCCGGTATCGACCGCCACCAGGTCGCTCACGCCGAGGATCACCATCAGGCGCTGACCACCGCGCGCCAGCACGCCCTCGCTGTCGATCGCGATCACGTTGCCGGTGACGACGTTGCTCGCGCCGTCAGGCCGCATCGCCTCCCACAGCCCTTCCCAACTCCCGACGTCGAACCAGCGGAAGCTCGCGCGGACGCTGAGCACCGCGCGGCTACGCTCGGCGACCACCCGGTCGAACGAATCGAATTCGAGCGCATGATAGGCGCGCGGCAATCGCGCTTTGCCGATCGTGCCGAACTGGCGCATCGCGGCCGCCAGCCCCGGCGCATGCTCGCCGAGTTCGCGCGCGAGCGTCGCTCCGCTCATCACGAAGATGCCGGCGTTCCACAGATATTTGCCCGACTTGACCATCCGCCGCGCGAGCGCCGGCGCGGGCTTCTCGACGAAGCGATCGACCTTGAACCCGGCGCCGACCGCACCGCTGATCTTCTGATAGCCATATCCGGTCTCGGTGCGCGTCGGCGTAATCCCCAGGACCACGATCGCGGCGCGCTCCGCGGCGAGACCGAGCGCCGTCCCGAGCGCCTCGCGAAACTCCGCCGCCGGTGTTATGAAATGGTCGGCCGGCATCGCCGCGATCAACGCCTCGTCGCCCAGCCGCTTGGCGATCATCGCCGCGCCATAAGCGATCGCGACCGCCGTGCCGCGTCCCTCCGGTTCGACGATCAGGTTGCCCGGCGCCAAAGTGCCGCGCAGCGCCCGGCGAAACGCCGCGCCCTGGTCGGCCGCCGCCAGCACGAAAATCCGCTCGCGCGGGATAAGCCCGGACAGACGCGCGATCGTATTGTCGAGCAGCGTGGTCTTGCCGTCGAAGGCAAACAGCGGCTTGGGCCGCCCGGCACGACTCTCAGGCCAAAAGCGCGTGCCCCGCCCGCCCGCGATAATCAGCGCCGCGCCCGGCGCGGGATGCGAAGTTTTTTTCATTGCGGAAAGCGGGTGCCGGAGCCGGCCGTCACGCGAGGTATCGCGCGCAACGCGGCGGCGGCTCAAACGGCCGCGCCGAACTCCTTGAGCTTGGCCTCGAACAGCGTGCGGATTTCGCCGAGCGTAGCCTCGTCGCGCGCCTCGAAGCGCAGCACCAAAGCGGGCTGCGTGTTGGACGCGCGCACCAGGCCCCATCCACCGGGAAAATTCACTCGCGCGCCGTCGATATCGATCGTGTCGTAATGCGCGCGGAAATATTCCACCGCGCGCCGCACCACCTCGAACTTGCGATCGTCGGGGCAGTCCAGCCGGAGCTCGGGCGTGAAGCAGGTGCGCGGCAAATCGGCTAGCAGTTGGCCCAGCCCGCGGCCCTCCCGCCCGAGGATTTCCAGCAGCCGGAACGAGGCGTAGATCGCGTCGTCGAAACCGTAGTAGCGATCGTTGAAGAACATGTGGCCGCTCATCTCGCCGGCCAGCGCCGCGTGCTCCTGCTTGAGCTTGCTCTTGATCAGCGAATGGCCGGTCTTCCACATGATCGGCCGGCCGCCATGGCGCGCGATATCCTCGTACATGCGCTGCGAGCATTTCACGTCGCCGATAATCGCCGCGCCCGGCCGCTCCTTGAGAATCGACCGCGCATAAACCACCATCTGCTCGTCGCCCCATACGATACGGCCGTTCTCGTCAACCGCGCCGATCCGATCGGCGTCGCCGTCATAGGCGATCCCGACCGCCGCGCCGCTGCTGACCACCGCCGCCTGCAGGTCGCGCATGTTCTCTTCGACCGTGGGATCCGGATGATGATTGGGGAAGCGCCCGTCCATCTCGATATACAGCTCGACCGTCTCGAGCCCCATCTCGCGCATCAGCGGCGCCGCCACCACGCCGCCGCAGCCGTTGCCGCCATCGACCGCGACCTTCATCCCGGGCTTCAGCGTGATATGCGATTTGATGTAGTCGCGGTAGTCGGGAAGCACCGGCCGGGCGCTGAGCTTGCCCTTGCGGCCGCTGGTGACGAAGGCGCGCGCCTCGATTATTTCGCGCACGCGCTGAATCTCGGCGCCAAAGATCGTCGTCGGGCCGACTCCGAGCTTGAAGCCGTTGTACTCGGCCGCGTTATGACTGCCGGTGATCATCGCGCCACCGTCCATCTTCCAGTGCAGCACGGAAAAATAGAGCAGCGGCGTCGGCACCACGCCGACGTCGACCACATCGATACCGGCCGGCAGCAGCCCCTCGAGCAAAAGATCGCGCAGCGCGTCCGAAGTCAGCCGGCAGTCGCGCCCGAGCGTAATCGTATGCTTGCCAGCCTGATGCAGGATCGTGGCGTAGGCGCGGCCCAGGTCGACGATCAGATCATCGTCGAAATCGTCCTCGACCACACCGCGAATGTCGTATTCGCGAAAGACCTGGCGATTCATAGTCGTTCAATTCTTCCCATCGTCTGTGAGAGAAGCAACTACCCGATGGGCGAAAGCGGCCATTCGTGCGCTCCGCTTAGCATCGCGGGCAAATGCGGCGTCGGATTCAGGCGAACAATCGAATTTCCCGGCTTTCACCGGCGATGCGCGCCGCGCGCGATCCGGGCTAGACTGACTCCCATGCCGAGCGCCTCCGCCAGAACCAGCGACGATCCCAATCAGGAAATCGCGCGCCAGGTCGCCGTCGTCACCGGCGCCGGCCGCGGCGTCGGACGCGCCGTCGCGCTCGCCTTGGCCGAGGCCGGTTTCTCGCTCTGCCTCGCCGCGCGCACCCAGGCCGAACTCGAAGAAACCCGCGCCCTGAGCGGTTTGCCACCTGCGCGCTCGCTGATCGTGCTGATCGATTTGGCCGCCGAGGAGGCAGCCGAACATCTGATCGGCGCCGCCGTGGACTATTACGGCAGCCTCGCCGTGCTGGTGAACAATGCCGGATGGGCGCCGCCGCGCACGCCACTGATCAAGATGACCGGGGCCGACCAGGACCGGATTATCGCGCTGAATTTGCGCGCGCCGATCGCGCTGGCGCGCCTGGCCGCAAGCCACATGTCGGAGCGCAACGAGGGCGGCGTGATCGTCAATATCGCCTCCGCCGCGGCGCGCCGGATGGGCGCCGGCGAAGCGATTTACGCCGCCGCCAAGGCCGGCCTCATCGCCTTCACCCACGCCTCCTTCGCCGAGCTGCGCGAGCGCCACATCAAGACCTCCGTGATCATCCCGGGGCTCATCGACACCGGCTTGATCCCGGTCAACAAGCGGCTCGACCGCACCTTGATGCTGCGGCCGGCCGACGTCGCCGCGGCCGTGATGAGCGTGGTCGCCGCGCCCTCCGCAGTCTGCCCGCTCGAGCTGGTGCTCGAACCGCAGCGCAATCCGCTGCGCACGGTCCGCTGATTCCCGCCGCCGCCTGCCATGCGCCCGCAACCCGCAGCGCCGCGCGCGATGCCGATCGCCACGCCCGCGCCCATCGTTTGATCGCGACGCCGTACTAGGTTGATTGCCACGACCACCAATCCGCCATCTGCCGCGCGCTCCTTCACGATCGGTTTCGCGATCGCGCTGGCCACCGGAATCGCCGCCGCCGTGATTCTCGCGCCGTGCGCCGCCTGGGCGCTGGCGGCGGCCGGGCTGCGCTTGCCCTTTCCGCGCATCTTCGATCGCACCGTGATGGCGACGCTGCTCGCCGCGTTGCTCCTATGGTCGCGCGCGCTCGGCTTCAATTGCCTGATCCGCCGGGGCTTTGCCGCGCCGCGCGCCAACCCGGGCCGCGCCGCACTCGGTCTGGCGCTCGGCCTGGGCGCGATCGCGATCCTGTTCACCGCGGCGATCGTCATGCGCCACGCCGCGCATCCGCTCGAGGCCGGTTCGCTGGTCGCCCGCATCGCGAAGAACCTGATCCCGGCGATCGCGATCGGAATAATCGAAGAGGGTTTCTTCCGCGCCTTCCTGCTCGGCGGGATGCTCCGTGAATTCGGCCGGCGCACCGCACTCGTCGCCAGC
>Ga0307373_10007750_pt1 | contig 16628 bp, 12 predicted proteins | sample OX2MG_FD_202534 | JGI IMG/M metagenome (GOLD analysis project Ga0307373, IMG submission 202534) | Soil microbial communities from Risofladan, Vaasa, Finland - OX-2 | ecosystem: Environmental > Terrestrial > Soil > Coastal area > Acid sulfate soil | place: Finland: Risofladan, Vaasa | collected... | reverse complement strand
GGCGACGACAACATCGACACCCGGCAGCGCGGAGAAGGTCCAGACATTGAGGTGCGGCTGTGCCTGCAGACAAGCGAGGGCCGGGGCGGTCGTCGTCAATCCGGTGATCGTTCCGACGAATTGGGGGGTACCGGTAGACGCGGGTGGAGTAGCCGGTGTCAGCGGAACGGTCGACCCGTTCCAGACCCCAGTGGTCACGAACCCGGTGCCCGGTGGGACAGTAACTGACGGTCCACTCTGATAGTCCTTCGCTGCCGGGGCACTGCCCAACAGCGCGGCCAGATTGGCCGGGTCGTTCCCGTCCATCCCGAGTGCCCAGATCCCAACCCCCGCGATGTGGAAGAAGTTGGCCAACTGGGCTTTGAGCTCGAGCGACGTAGGGTTGTCGAAGAAGGTCTCGTGCCATTGGTTGCCCACCTGATAGGCGGTCCACGGTGTCTGCGTTGTCGGATCCCAGTACGTCGGATGTCCGGACCCGGCAATTACTCCGTCACTGAGTGGCGACTCCCCACCCGTGGCCTGGGCCGTTCGCGTTCCGTCGGTGGTCGGCCAGTCGTAGCCGTAGTACGGCACGCCGAGGATCACCTTTTGCGGCGGGACCACCGCGGTGAACTGCTGGAGTGTCTCGAGGTCGGTGTAGCCCGGACCTTCCAGCGGAGCCGTGGCGCTGGGAGTCGACCGGTTGTTCATGTCATAGGCCATCACGAAGAACCCATCGAGTGCCGGTGCCAGCGCTTCCACGTTGTAGAAGCCGGCGCCGTCTGAGGCGGCACTGGCATAGGTGGCCATGGTGACCTGCCAGTGCGGATTGGTTGCATGCAGCGCGCCCGACACTTGGGTGATCAAGGTGGTCAGTCCGTTTCGATCCCCGCTTCCTTCACCCTCGAAGTCGAAATTGACGCCGTCAAGATTCTTGGCCGACACCGCTGCAATCAAAGCGGAAGAGAGCCGGGCGCCGGCATTCGGGTCCGAGGTGATGGCATTGAGCGAACTCTGGCTGAAACAGGTCACGGTGAGCACGACACGATCGCCGGCCGCGTGGGACCTCGTCACCAGGTCGGCGAGGTCCTGGCTCTCGTAGCCGTTCCATCCCGACCCGCTCTGATCCAAGGTGCCGTCTCCGTTGGCATCCACACTGAAATACGCCAAGGTGGTGAGATTCTTGACGTCGAATTGCGATGACTGAGGCAACGTCCAGTACGGGGCGTAGCCGAAGATCTCATGCGACTGGAGCGGGGGGGAACCGGCCAACGATGGAGGGGCGGGGGCGGGGGCGGCTGTCGCCGGCGGGAGGTTCACGGTGGGATGCACCCGCGACGCTTGGATCCTGTTGCCCACGTCTTGGGCATGACGCTGCGGATCGTTTCCCGATGCGCCACTCGCTGAGGCTTCGAAGGTTCTGGTGCTTCCGGCCAACAGCATGAGGGCGATCAGTCCCGCCGCGACGGGAACGACTCGCCGTTTTCCGAGCCCATGCTGAGGGTCGCCTGATCCCGCGCGCTTCGAGCCCACCCAGCGGGTGGCCGCCACCCAAGCTCCGGTCACCATCGCGGCGGCAGAGCGAGCCAAGTGGTCGGGTGTCACTCCCTCCCCCGACGCGGCACCCCCGCGCGCGGCGAGTCCACGAAGAAAGGAGTCGACCTCCAGGTCCGGGGCGATGAATCCCGCCCGGGTCCATCCGCCCAGCCAGCTCCCATCCGTCACCTCCACCTCGAGCACCCGGGCCTTCGTGCGGTCCGCCAGGGTTACGGATCCCCCCGTCGACACGCTGGCCACCACCGACCATGGCAGCAACGAGGGTACGCCCATCGGAGTCATCGGCGCGGCGGTGATGATCAGTCCGTGCTCGATGGCTTGCAGATCGATGGCGCCAGCACTCGAGTCGACTTCTGCGAGGTCCCGCACGGTCTCAGCGCTCGACTTCCCGGCTGGGAGAGGCACGACTCCGGTCAGGACAGCCTGCACCTGTCGCGGATCGGCATCGGGAGGACGGCGGAGGGATCTCATGGGATTCTCGTCAGGAGAAGCGACGCACGCCGGGACTACCGGCCGAGTGAGTTCATCACACTATCTGTGGTCAGATTATCACTCACCGCACTTTTTTGCCAGGTGCAGGGCAGTACAGAGGGGGGGTACTGCGACTTGGAAACCAGCAATTTAGACCATCGCTGCCCCCGGCGGTACCCCGGGCCTAAAGGTTTGGCCCACGATTCCGACAATTACCGTGCGGGCCGTTGTTTCGAGGCGAAACCGAAGTGATCACCATGATGTCGATCCCCATCCTCAAACACTCCAGCGGTCCGACAGCACGATGATCTTCGTCGAGGGCTTCCGGCTGCTCTTCGTTCTGGCCGGCTCGGCCGCCGGATTCGAGATCGGCCGCAATGTCAACGGCGGCGCCCATGCTCCGGTTGTCGGGCTGCTGCTCGGTGCGGCCGTCAGTTATGTGCTGGGCGGGGCGGCGGGGCGGCTCACCGACCGGGGTCTGCAACACGCGGCCTTCCTGTTTCGCAACACCCCACCCGGAGAGATCTTTGCCGCCTCGATCATCGCCACCACCGGCATGGTGCTCGGGCTGGTGATCGGACTGCCCTTTCTGGTACTGGCCCGATCGGGATTCGGCCTCTTGATCACTGCGGTGGCGTCGTGGGTACTGGCCACGCTCGGATGGAGGGTCGGCTCGGTCAAGGGCCGCCAGATCGTCGCCGCCGCCGGGCTCTCCCGAATTCTGGCGCCGCAGCCCACAACTCCCCAAGGCCATGCCCTGCTGGTGGACGGCTCCGCGGTCATGGATCGGTATCTCATGGTGCTCGGCCGAGGTGGTCTGCTACCCGGAGGCCTGGTCATCCCCCAATTCGTCCTGGACCATGTTCGTTCCGTGGCCGAGGCACCCGACCCGGTCAGCTCCCGACGCGCCATCCGGGGCTTGGAGTCGATCGAGGCCCTCCGGGAGCTGGGAGTTCCCGTCCACGTCGCCCGCGACGAAGTGCCGGAAGTCGACAATCCGACCTTCAAATTGCTGACGGTTGCTCGTCGGGCCGGGCTCCGGATCGGGACCTGCTCGAGCAATGTCGTCGACGAGGCGGTCCGATGGGAGGTCGCCGTGGTCGACCTGCGCCAAGTGGCCCACGAATTCACACCTGACCATCTGCCGGGTGAGCGGCTCCTCGTGGAGTTGATCCGCGAGGGTCGCCAGCCCCGTCAAGCCATCGGCTACCTACCCGACGGCGACATGGTGGTGGTCAACGACGCCACCCACTTGGTCGACCAGGGGACCGTTGGCGTGACGGTCCTCTCGACCCGACCCACCAGCCAAGGGGTCATGGTATTTGCCAAGCTGGCGCTGGACGGCGCTGCTGTCGGAGAAGAGCTGAGCAACCACTCCTGACCGGTGGGCGGTCAGGGTGCGATGGCCACGATCGGTGCGTTGAGGGGAAGGTTGCCGGCGGATCCGAGGAAGTTGGCGTCTCCGAAGGTGAAGATGCCGCCGTCGGATCCCTCCAGCCGGTAGCCGCTGTCGGTGGACGTGCTCTGCATCCCGACGATCGGACCGTTGAGCTTCATTCCCCCCGTCGACCCGTAGAAGGTGGCGTCGCCGAGGGCGAAGATTCCGCCGTCGGAGGCCACCAGCCAGTAGCCGTTGTCGCTCGACGTGGCTGCGATCCCCACGATGGGCTTGTTGAGGGGCATGTTGCCCATCGAGCCATGGAAGCCCGCGTCGCCGAAGGCGAAGATGCCCCCGTCGGAGGCCACCAGCCAGTAGCCGTTGCCCGTCGATGTGGCCGCGATCCCGACGATGGGCTTATTGAGGTGGCTGCCTCCCATCGACCCGAAGTAGGTGGCGTCGCCGAAGGCGAAGATGCCGCCGTCGGAGGCCACCAGCCAGTAGCCGTTCTGGTCGGGGGTGGCCGCGATGCCGACGATGGGCTTGTTGAGGTGTTGGCCTCCCATCGAGCCGAAGAAGTTGGCGTCGCCGAAGGCGAAGATGCCGCCGTCCGAGGCCACGAGCCAGTAGCCGCCCTGGTCGGCGGTCTCTGTCATCCCTACGATCGGAGCATTGAGGGGATGGCCCCCCATCGACCCGAAGAAGTTGGCGTCGCCATAGGCGAAGACCCCTCCGTCCGAGGCCGCCGCCAGGTAGGCGTTGTCGTCACTGAACGGCAGGGAGCCGACGGTGCCGGGCGCTCCGATCACCGTCGTGGCCAGGCGGGTTGGATTGGCATATGCCGGCGCCACCGTCTTGACGGGATCGCAATTGGCGCACGAAGGGTACCCGTCGAAGACGATGGCAAGCGGAGGCGCAGGAGGAGCCGCGAGCGCAACACTGATCGTCAACTGGTACTCCGAGATGGTTGCCGACACCCGGGTGCCAACCGGTCCGCTGGCAACGAATTGGGCAGTCACCGTGGGGAGGGTGATGTTCGAGCCACCGGCTGGTAGCACGGTGGGACTCAGAGTGGTCTCGATATACGGATAGCCGGTCTTGTAGCTGCCTCCGCCCAGGTTGGCGGAGCAGGCGCCGGCCGCCGGAGCCGTACAGAAGGTGGCGACGTAGTTTCCCGACGTGGTGGAGTCTCCACCGGTCACTCCGAGCGAGCCCGGCACGTAGGTGAATCCGTTCGGCACCGGCATGATGGTCGAGAACTGGCCCACGGTGTCGATGGTGAAGCCGCTGTCCACCGACGGCAGGGTCGTGGCGGCGGGAGCGGCCGTCATGGTGACCGTCGCGCCCGGTAGTGCCGTCGCCGGCAGGGTGACCGCGGTTTGGATGTCCTGGAGAGCACCCTGGGCACTCAGTACGAATGCGCCCACTGTTTGGTCGGCCGACGGCGTGTAGGTCATGGTCGCCGTGCTGCACTTGGCCGGGTTGGGATAGGTGAAGGTGGGAAGGCAGTAGGCGAACGTCAGCGTCTGGGTGCCGGTGGCTCCGCCCGGGGTGTAGGTGATGATCCCGTCGGAGGCCGCGGTGGCGGCGCCGCTGGCCGGCTGGGTGACGATGGTCAGCGACGCCGGATTGACCGCCCCGGCCCCTCCCGTCACCAGCGTGAGCACGTTGAACTGGTTCGGCGGTTCCGAGCCGCCCGGCGTATACCCGGCGTTGCCGTCGGCGATGGTGATGACGCTCGGCGGAGGCCCGGACGTGTAGGTGAAGCGGTCGGCGGTCGACAGGCTCGAGGTGCCCGACGGAGTGGTGACCGTCACGTCGACGGTTCCGGATCCTCCGACCGGTGAGGTGGCGCCGATCGAGGTCGACGAGTTGGCGGCAACACCGGTCGCGACGTTGGCTCCGAATTTGACCGAAGTGGCACCGGTGAAGCCGGTCCCCGAGATGGTGACGGGGGTGCCACCGGTGGTCGGGCCCGTGGAGGGGGAGATTCCGGTGACCACCGGAGCCGCTCCGAGGGCTTGGTAGGTGAAGTCATCGGCGGCCGACTGGCTCGATACTCCGGACGGAGTGGTGACGGCGACATGGACAGTGCCGGCGACACCTCCGGCCGGCGAGGTGGCGCTGATCGAAGTCGCCGACGTGACGGTGAAGCTGGTGGCGGCAGTCGTACCGAACGTCACCGCCGTGGCTCCGGTCAGATGCGTACCCGTCACCTTCACAATCGTTCCTCCGCTCACCGAGCCCGAGGAGGGAGCGACCGCGGTCACCGTCGGCGCCGGCGGCGGGGGTGGCGGGGGGGCCACGTAGGTGAACTCGTCGCCGACCGATGCCGGGCTCGTCCCGCGCGACGTGGTCACGAGGACATCTACCGTTCCGGCAGCACCGGCCGGGGAGGTGGCCGTGACACTGTTGAACGTGGATTGGAAGCTGGTCGCCGGAGTCGACCCGAAGGTCACCGCCGTCACCCCCTGGCCGAACCTCGATCCCGACAGGGTGACAACGGTGCCACCGGCAGTGGGCCCGGAGTTGGGCGTCACCGAGGTGACCGCCGGAGTCAGGACCGCCCCGGCCGGCACCACACCGATCACCGTCAGACCGGCCACGCCGATCAATGACGCAACCATGACTTTGACGACACGACTGGATCGTCGCGGACGCGTGACCAACGAACCCATGGTGCTACCCCCCGAGGAACAAACCCCCATCACACAGCCGTAGGGCTCCTGCTCACCCCAGCCCTGGCGACCGGACCACTTCTGTGGACGCCTGGAACCTAAGGGAGGGTGGACATCGCATGCAACGGGATTCCACGCAGAGTGGTGGCGCCGTCACCACAAGATGTGACCCAGGCGTGCCGGTCGACCAGCGAAGCCTGCTCCTACGCGTCCTTCACCGCCGCCACCAGCTTGGCCAGGCTGTCTTTGGCGTCGCCGAACAGGAGCGTCGTCTTGTCGTCGAAGAGCAGGTCGTTGTCGATGCCGGCAAAGCCCGGGCGCATGGAGCGCTTGAGGAACACGATGTGCTCGGCCTCGTCGGCGTTGATGATCGGCATACCGAAGATCGGGCTGCCGGGGGTGTTCTTGGCCGCCGGATTGACCGTGTCGTTGGCCCCGACCACCAGGGCCACATCGGCCGTGGCCATCTCCGGGTTGGCCTCGTCCATCTCCTTCAGCTCGTCATAGGGGACGTTGGCTTCGGCCAACAGCACATTCATGTGGCCGGGCATGCGACCGGCGACCGGGTGGATGGCGTAGAACACGTCCACGCCCCGCTCCATCAGCAGGTCCGCCAACTCCCGGGCAGTGTGCTGCGCCTGGGCGACAGCCAGGCCATAGCCCGGAATGATCACTACCTTTCTGGCGTAGGCCAGCAGCACCCCGATGTCCTCGGCCGTACCGGTCTTGACCGTGCGCGTCTCGCCGGCTCCGTCGGCACCACCGGTGGCGGTCACGACCGAGCCGAACGCACTGAAGAGCACGTTGGTCAGTGATCGTCCCATGGCCTTGCTCATCATCCGCGTGAGCAGGATTCCGGATGCGCCGACCAGCGTGCCGGCGATGATCAGCAGATTGTTGTTGAGCGTGAACCCCGATGCGGCCACCGCCAGCCCGGTGAACGAGTTGAGGAGCGAGATCAGCACGGGAACGTCGGCCCCGCCGATCGGGAGCACGAAGATGACCCCGAGCACCAAGGACAGCAACGCGGTGGCGACGAGCAGGGCCACGCTGCCGGTGATCAGGGTGCCGACGGCCAGGCCCACGATGGCCACGGCGATCACCGCGTTGATCACCTGTTGGGCCGGGTAGGTGATCGGGCGGCCGGTCATCAGCTCCTGCAGCTTGGCGAAGGCGATGGCGCTGCCCGAAAACGACACGCACCCGACCAGCACCCCGAACAACACCTCGGCGATCCGGTACACCGCGGGCTTGCCCGGGGCCTCGATGACGAACACCACGATCGAAACAAGTGCTGCCGCACCGCCCCCCACCCCGTTGAAGATGGCCACCATCTGGGGCATCGCGGTCATCTTGACCTTGCGGGCCGCCGGCACGGCGACCGCCGCACCGATGACCATGGCCACCAGGGTGAGGACGAGATTCAGCGTGTGCGCCCGCACCACCGGATAGGCGAACGTGAAGGCGACCGCCAACGCCGCCGCCGCCGCTCCGAGCAGATTGCCGTTGCGGGCGTGCTTCGGCGACCCCAGGCCCTTCAGGGCCAGGATGAACCCCACCGCGGCCAGCAGGTACACCAGGTCGATCCACGTGTTGAGCGTCACGTGGAACCGCCGTCGGTCTCGTCGCCGGACGCGTCCGGCTTCTTGGCCGGGCGCTCGGCGGGCTTGGCCTTGAACATCTCCAACATGCGATCGGTGACCACGAAGCCGCCGACGATGTTGAGGGTGGCCAACAGCACGGCAAAGAACGCCAACGTGATCTGCGCCGTCCCGTGGGCACCCCCCATGATCAAGATCGTCCCGACCAGAATGATGCCGTGGATGGCATTGCTGCCCGACATGAGCGGGGTGTGCAGGATGCTCGGCACCGCATTGATCAGCTCGATGCCGACGAACGCGGCCAGCACGAAGATGGTCAGGAACTCCAGAATTCCGGTGCTCATGATCCCGCCTCCTCCGATTCGGGGCTCGCTTCTGCGACCGGGTCCACGACGGTTGGCGACGGGGTGGCCAGACCCAACGCCTCCGCGGTCGGCCCATGGACGACCTCCCCGGCCCGCACCACACAGGTGCCGGCCACGATCTCATCGTCGAAGTCCGGCGCCAGTTCTCCGTCCTTCACGAGCAGACCCAGAAAGTTGGCGATGTTCCGGGCATAGAGGAAGCTGGCGTGGGTGGGCATGGACGCCGGCGGATTGGACAGTCCGACGACGGTGACACCGGCGAACAGGACGTCCTCGCCGGCTAGCGACAGTTCGCAATTGCCGCCCGAGTCCGCCGCCATGTCCACAATGACCGCGCCCTCCGACATCCCTTCCACCATCGCCGTCGTCACCAGCACCGGTGCCTTGCGACCGGGGATCTGTGCCGTGGTGATCACGACGTCCGACGCGGCCACCTCAGCGGCCAGCAGCTCCTGCTGCTTGGCCAGGTACTCCGCCGACTGCTCCTTGGCATAACCACCGGCCCCGTCCTGGGTCTCGAGGTCGAGCTCGACGAACTTGGCCCCCAAGCTCTGCACCTCCTCCTTTGCCGCGGCCCGCACGTCGTAGGCGCGCACCACGGCACCCAGACGCCGAGCCGTGGCGATCGCCTGCAGCCCGGCCACGCCGGCCCCCATCACCAACACCTTGGCCGGCGGCACCGTACCTGCGGCGGTCATGAACATCGGGAAGAACTTGGCCAGATGCTCGGCAGCCGACAGACCGGCCCGATAGCCGGCCACCGTGGCCTGCGAGGAGAGCGCATCCATCGACTGCGCCCGGCTGATCCGGGGCAACAGGTCGAGGCTGTACACCGTGGCCCCCTTGCCGGCCAGGGCCTTCACCGACTCGGCGGACGCCACCGGCTGGAGGAAGCTGATGACTGAGACTCCCTGCGGAAGCTGAGCAACCTCGGCCGTGGTGGGAGGTTGGACCCGGGCGACGATTCCGGCACCGGTGAGGGCGGCGGCGCTGTCGGCGACCACGGTCGCTCCGGCCTGCACGTAGGCGTCGTCAGGAAAGCGGGCGGCCACTCCGGCGCCAGACGCCACGACCACGTCAACCCCCAGCTTGAGCAACCTCGAGGCGACGTCGGGAACGATCGCCACTCGATCCTCACCCGGCCGAGACTCTTTGATGACCGCAAGTTTCACGGCCAGAGGTTTACATCAAATCGAGTGTGGCGACTAGTTGCACCGCCATTCGGCTCACCGACTGCACCGTCGGTCGGCGATCCGTCGTTCCCGATATCGACGAAGATTTTCCCTCAGTCGGATTCGGGTCGGGAGCCGACGTCCGCGTCGGTCGGCCGGGAATCGTCCTCCAGCGACGCCGTGACGGCATCGGGTCGACCGACCGGCTCCGACTCCTCATCGGTGCCGACGTCCCCGGCGGCTGGGCCCTCGCTCCCGCACGTGCTGCCATCGGGCCGTACCAACGTCCGCATCTGCGTGCGAGAGAAGACCGGTATCTCGGCGGCACTGGCCAGCGCCGCGGCGGCGTCCCTCGACATGGGTCGGGCGAAGAAGAACCCTTGTGCGGCGTCAGCGTTGAATGAGCGCACGATCTCGACCTGGGCTGCCGTCTCGACCCACTCCACGATGGCGGACATGCCCAGCGAGTGGGCCATCTGGATGACCGTCTCGACCACCAGGCGGTTGATCCCCTGTGACGACTCGAGGCCGGCGATGTACGGGCCGTCGATCTTCACCGTGCTGATCGCGTGCCGCCTGAACGGTTCGAACGACGACCAATTGGTGCCGGCATCGTCCACCGACAGCTGCACACCCATGTTGGACAGCGTCTTCATGTCGGCTGCGGCCGTCGAGTCGACGGTGGCCTCCTCGCTGACCTCGACGGTCAACTGATCGCTTCCGATTCCGGTGTGCTCGAGGGCCCGACCGACGGCCTTGGACACCTCACCCCGCCTCAGCTGCTGGATGGTGCAGTTGACACCCAGCTGGACGCTCGACGACCACCCTCGAGCCTGCTCACACGCCTCCATCAGGATCCAGCGGGTCAGGGGGCCGATGTCGCCGCTGGCTTCAGCGTCGGGGATCAGCTCGTTGGGGGAGATGAGGCCCCTGGTCGGGTGCTGCCAGCGGACCAGCGCCTCCATGCCCAACAGCCGACCGGACGAGAGGTCCACCACCGGCAGGTATTCGAGGAAGGGCGAGCCGGCCAGCGAAAACGTATGGGGAGGCTCGGTCAGCACGGTGCCGGCCGGCTGAGCGTCACCGCCCTCGTGATCCGCATGACCAACGCTCGGACTCTGCACCTAGGAAACATCGACCACCCTGGGCCCTCACTTGAGAAGTTTCGGACCCCGTCGACCACGGCGGAACCGGACGATCCCGCGATCCTGCGGTGAGCCCTCGTGCTGTCGATTCACCAGGTCAGCGAGCACTCCGGCCACCGGTGGCCTGTTCGACGGCGGTGAAGAACGCCGGCCACTCTCCGCCGCCATGGACCACCAGATTGGCGCCCGACACATAGGCGGCCAGGGGCGAGGCCAGCACGAGGCACAGCCCGGCCAGCTCATCGGGGGTGCCGAATCTCCCGAGGGGCACGGTGGCGGCGACCAGGGCCATGCCCTCGGCGCCCCCGTAGTGGTCGTCGGCCGCCTCGGTGGCCACCAATCCGCCACTCAGGCAGTTCACCCGCACCCGGGGCGCCCATTCCACCGCCAACGTCTGGGTCAGATTGATGAGCCCGGCCTTGGCTGCGCCGTAGGCGGCCGTCCCCGGCGACGGCCGAAGCCCGCTGACCGAGCTGATATTGACGATCGACCCCCCATCAGCCTGGGTCTGCATCACCCCATTGGCGGCCTGGGCACAGTACAAGGGAGCCAACAGGTTGAGGGCCACGATCGACTCGAACAGGCGAGGCGACGCGGCATCGGCGTCCGCCTGTGGAGACCCACCGGCGTTGTTGATCAGGGCATCGATCCTCCCGAACTGCTCGGTGGTGGTGGTGACGACCGAAGACGCCTGGTCCGGCTTTCGGATGTCGGCCCGGACGTACCGGGCCCGCTTCGCCCCTCCCGTCCGGTCGATCACCGAAGGGAGCTGGTCGTCGTCCACCTCACTTCGCCCGCACACCACCACGTCGGCGCCTGCGGACAGAAAACCCTCGCTGATCTCCCGGCCGATGCCGCGGGCACCGCCGGTCACGACCACGACCCGCCCGTGGAAGTCGAGCGCCTCCGCGACGTGAGCAGAATCGAATGTGGCCACAGCTGCCTCCCGGTCTCCGACTGGTACTGTCCTGACGCTGTATCAGATCACGCCCGAGTGCGTGCCCGCTCCCCGTCCGCAGGCCCGGTGCGCCGTGGCCAGGGCTCCTGTCGGTCGCACGCCGCCGAACCCCGGAGCAGTACATGCCCATCACCACCCACCAGACCCGATCCGGCATCGCCGAGGTGGTCATCGACCAACCGCCGGTCAACGCCCTCGACGTCGCAGGTTGGTTCAGCCTGGCCGAGGCGGTCCTTGCCGCCGGTCGGGTCCCCGACAACCGGGTGGTGATCGTCCGAGCCGTCGGCCGCGGGTTCTGTGCCGGGGTGGACATCAAGGAGATACAGGCCCAAGGGGACCAGGCGCTGATCGGCGCCAACCGGGGCTGCTTCGCCGCCTTTGCCGCCGTCTACGAGTGTGAGGTCCCGGTCATCGCCGCCATCCACGGATTCTGTCTCGGCGGGGGTATCGGGATCGCCGGCAACGCCGACATCATCGTGGCCTCCGACGACGCCACGTTCGGGCTCCCCGAGGTCGACCGGGGAGCCCTGGGCGCCGCCACCCACCTGTCGCGCCTGGTGCCACAGCACCGGATGCGCTCGATGGTCTACACGGCCCAGCCGGCCAGCGCCGCCGAGCTCCACAGTTTCGGATCGATCCTTCGGGTCGTGCCTGCGGACGAGCTGGTCGACACGGCCTACGAGGTGGCGGCCGGCATCGCCGCCAAAAGCCCGACCATCATCCGCCGGGCCAAGGAGTCCCTCAACGGGATCGATCCGGTCGACGTCAAGAACAGCTACCGCTTCGAGCAGGGATTCACCTATGAGCTGCATGTGGCGGGCGTGGCCGATGAGCAGCGCGCCGCCTTCGTGGAGAAGCGCGATGCCGACACGACCAGGTAGGGGGCCGGCATATGGCTGATAAACGGCTGACGCTCGACGAGCTGATCGGCGAGCTGTCGAGCGGCATGACCATCGGGGTCGGCGGGTGGGGCTCCCGGCGGAAGCCGATGGCCGCCATCCGGGCCATCCTCCGGTCGGACCTGACCGACCTGACCGTGGTGTCCTACGGCGGACCTGACGTCGGCCTGCTGTGCGCGGCCGGCAAGGTGGCCAAAGTGGTCTTCGGCTTCGTCACGCTCGACTCGATCCCCACCGACCCCCATTTCAGAGTGGCCCGTCAGACCGGCGCCGTCGAGAGCATGGAGATCGACGAGGGCATGTTCTATCTGGGCCTGTTGGCAGCGTCCCAGCGCCTGCCGTTCCTCCCCACCCGGGCCGGTCTGGGGTCCGACGTCCTCCGGATCAATCCCGAGCTCCGCACCGTCACCTCGCCGTACGACGACGCCGAGGAGCTGGTGGCCATGCCGGCCCTGCGCCTCGACGCCGCCCTGGTCCACGTCAATCGGGCCGACGCCAACGGGTCGGGTCAGATCCTCGGCCCCGACCCGTTCTTCGACGACCTGTTCCTCGGTGCGGCGGAGCGCCGCTTCGTCACCACCGAGCGCATCATCGCCACCGACCAATTTGCCAGCGAGGGAGCCCTCCAGACCATGTGCATCAGCCGCCTGCTGACCGACGGGGTGGTGGAGACGCCGGGCGGGGCCCACTTCACGGCGTGCGTGCCCGACTATCAGCGGGACGAGGCGTTCCAGAAGGAGTACGCCGCGGCGGCCGGCGACGGCGACTCGTGGTCGGCCTTCGCCGAGCGGTTCCTACAGGTCGACGAGACCGGCTACCGGGCCGCGGTCGATCGGGCCACGACCGATCGGGCTCCGAAGGGTGACCGGCCATGAGCGCGGTGTCCGGTGGAACCACCGAGTCCGGCGTCAGCCGGGCGGAGTACTGCGCCGTTGCCTGCGCCGATGTCTTCCGGGGCGACGGAGAGGTCATGGCCAGCGCGTTCGGCTCGGCCCCGGCGCTCGGGGCCCGTCTGGCCCGGTTGACCTTCGCCCCCGACCTGGTGCTCACCGATGGGGACGCCGCGCTGGTCGACGGAGCGCCCCCGCTCGGGGCCGACCCGTCCACGCTCGTGCTCGAGTCGCACATGCCCTACCGGAAGGTGTTCGAGGTGGTGTGGTCGGGGCGGAGGAATCTCATCATGATGGCGTCGCAGATCGACCGCACCGGCAATCAGAACATCAGCGCCATCGGCGACTGGGCCCGCCCCAAGGCGCAGCTGATCGGCGTGCGGGGTGCACCGGGCAACACGGTCAACCACTCGACCAGCTATTGGGTGCCGAACCACACGACCCGGTCCTTCGTCGAACAGGTGGATGTGGTGTCCGGTGTGGGTTACGCGCGCGCCGCCGGCGCCGGCCCGGCAGCCACCCGGTTCCACGAGATCCGGCGTGTGGTCTCCAACCTCGGCGTGTTCGACTTCGACACACCGGACCGGGTGATGCGGCTGGCGTCGGTGCATCCCGGGGTAATGGTGGACGAGATCGTCCGGTCCACCGGATTCGAACTGGTGGTGCCTTCCGATGTGCCCGACACCCGGCTCCCCACTCCTCGCGAGCTCGAGCTGATCCGCACCGTCCTCGACCCGCGGGGGCTCCGAGATCGCGAAGTGCGGACGTGAGCGACGCATCCCTTCGGCCCCACCCCGCCCTCACCACCCGGTTCTGCCGTCTGGTGGGCGTCCGCTATCCCATCGTGCAGACCGGCATGGGGTGGGTGGCCGGTCCGCACCTGGTGGCCGCCACCGCTGAGGCCGGGGGCCTGGGCATTCTGGCGTCGGCCACCATGACCTGTTCCGAGCTGGCCACCGCGGTCACCGACGTCCGATCGCGGACCGATCGGCCATTCGGCGTCAACATGAGGACCGATGTCGCCGATGTCGCCGATCGCGTGGCCCTGATGATCGACAACGGGGTGAAGGTGGCCAGCTTCGCGCAAGCCCCGAGGCCTGAACTGGTCGAGCGGTGCCGCGACGCCGGACTGGTGGTGATGCCGACCATCGGCGCCCCGCGGCACGCCGAGAAGATGGCCGGCTGGGGAGTCGATGCGGTGATCGCCCAGGGCGGTGAAGGCGGCGGCCATACCGGCACCATCCCGACCTCCCTGCTGACCCCGGCGGTCGTGGATGCGGTGGGCGACACCGTGGCGGTCATAGCCGCCGGGGGATTCTTCGATGGGCGTGGCCTGGCGGCGGCACTGGCCTACGGGGCGGACGGCATCGCCATGGGCACCCGGTTCCTCCTGACCCAGGAGAGCCGGGTCCCCGATGAGGTCAAGCAGATCTACCTCGGGACGCCGGTGACCGGAACGGTGGTGTCCACCGCCGTGGACGGGGCACCCCAGCGAGTCATCCGCACGGACCTGGTGGACCATCTCGAGAAGGCCGGATGGCTGCGCAACATGCCCCGGGCCCTGGCCAATGCCCACGCCTTCCGCCGCCAGACCGACACCTCGCTCGTGGCCCTGGTGAAGGAAGGACGGGCCCTCAAGCGCGGCAACGATCTCTCATGGCCCCAGGTGATGATGGCGGCCAACGCGCCCATGATGACGAAGGCGGCGCTGGTCGACGGTCGGACCGACGTCGGCGTCCTGCCCACCGGACAGGTGGTCGGCACGATCGGCGAGCTGCCCACCGTGGCCGAATTGATCGACCGCATCGTGGCCCAAGCGTCGGTGGTACTCAACGGATTTGGCACGACCACCGACACATAGGCTGCAGCACGGATTGACGGGTGTGAGGGCTTCCCATTCCCTTCCATTCACCACACGCCGGGCATCAAGTGAGTCCCGCTCCACGCACCGCTGGGCGTGGCTCCAAGGGTAAAGGCTGCGGCGTAGGGCCGGCGGCAAGCAGAAATGGTCTCGGCGATAGGACACAAAGACCTGCCCCCGCAGGGGTGAGTAATTGCCCATTGTGCCGGGGTTCAGAGTGCGCAATAATCTCCATCCGTAACACCTGTCCAGCAGCGTCAATCCCTGCCTTCGATCCATATGCCACTGCCTTGGGCTCACGGACTCGATGGACATACTGACTTCGAGGAGCCCACATGTCGGAAGCCCTACGATCACCGTCGAACGAGTTGGCGCCCCGCAGAGCGGGACGGGACTCACCGGCCAACATCACCGGCGTGGGTGCCGTCACCGGCTACGGATGGGGACGCAAGCACCTGTGGGACGGCTTTCTCCTCGGCGAGAGCGCCGTCAAGCTCACCGGCGGTCTCGAGGGCTATCCCGATGGCGAGTCCGCCTACATCGCCACCATCGCCGATGGAGGTGACCGGCGCGATGGGCCGAGCCGGTTCATGCAGTCGATGCGCTTCGCCGCCCGCGAGGCGGTCACCGATGCCCTCGAGCGCGGGTGGGAACCGGGTCCGGTGGTCGGCGTGGTGCACAGCCTGGTCCTCGGTGATGTCGAGATGTGGGCCGACTTCCATCGTTCCCAGGGGAAGCGGATCCGTGCCCGGCAGTGGGTCAACATGATGCCCTCGACCGTGGTGTCGACCTTCATGAAGGAGTTCGGCTTCCACGGGCCGACCATGTCCGTCTCGGCCATGTGCGCGTCGGCCAACGCCGGTGCGATCACCGCCAAGTCGTGGCTCGACTCCGGTATCGCCTCCGACGTCATTCTGTTGGCCACCGATCTCTCCCTGCAGGGCCAGCACCTGCGCGGCTTCTGTGACGTCGGTGTGGCCGTGGCCGACACCCCGCCGTTCGAGGCCTGTCGGCCATTTCAGGAGGGAAGCCGCGGCTTCGTCGGCGGCGAGGCTGCGGTGGCCATGGTGCTCTCCAACCAGAGCCGGGGGGCGTACGCGTCGTTCCTCGGGGGGGCCATGACCATGGACGCCTACAGCGCGGTGGCCATGGAGCCCGACCTCCACGAGGTGATCCGGTGCTTCCGCGAGGCCATGACCGTCTCCGGGGTCGACTACTCGGAGGTGGCGTACCTCAACGCCCACGGGCCCGGCACCGCCCAGTGCGATGCGGCCGAGGCCCGGGTGCTCGACGAGTTGTACCCACAGGCCCACGGGATCTTCTCCGTCAAGCCGTTGACCGGGCACTGCCAGGGCGCGGCCGCCGCCGTGGAGACCCTGGCGACGATCTATGCATTCACCTCGGGGTACATCCCGGCACCGCCCCGGGTGGCCCCGGGCCATCCTCGTCTGATCAACGGGCACACCCCGCGCCTACCGGGGCCGATGGTGAAGGCGTCCATCGGGTTGGGTGGGTACAATTCGGTGGTCGTCATCGGCGAGCCGGAGTCCTGATCACAAGCCGAGTTTCGGGATCCTGACCAGGCTGATCGCACGCTTAAGGTCACTGACCTGAATGCCGATGATAAGGCCTATGGTCACGACCAATAGCTTCGGCGACCGGCAGTCGGCACTC
>Ga0307373_10007749_pt1 | contig 16631 bp, 16 predicted proteins | sample OX2MG_FD_202534 | JGI IMG/M metagenome (GOLD analysis project Ga0307373, IMG submission 202534) | Soil microbial communities from Risofladan, Vaasa, Finland - OX-2 | ecosystem: Environmental > Terrestrial > Soil > Coastal area > Acid sulfate soil | place: Finland: Risofladan, Vaasa | collected... | reverse complement strand
GCACCATGGCCCGCTCGTCGTCGAAGAGGAACTCGGCGAGCGCCCGCGCGAGCTCGGTCTTGCCCACACCGGTCGGGCCGAGGAACAAGAAGGAGCCGATCGGCCGGTTGGGGTCGGAGAGCCCCGCGCGGCTCCTCCGGATGGCGTTCGCCACCGCGGTGACCGGCTCGTCCTGGCCGACGACCCTGGCGTGCAGGGCGTCCTCCATGCGGATGAGCTTGTCCAGCTCGCCCTGCAAGAGGCGCGAGACCGGCACGCCGGTCCAGCGGCTGACCACCTCCGCGACGTCCTCCGCGTCGACCTCCTCCTTCAAGAAACGCTGGTGCTCCTGGAGCTTGGCGAGCTCGGAGGTTGCCTCGTCGATGCGCTGCTCGAGGGAGGGCAGCTCGCCGTAGCGGACGGCGGAGGCGCCCGCGAGGTCGCCGTCGCGCTCCATGCGCTCGGCGGCGGCACGGCGCTCCTCGAGCTCCCCCTTCAACGAGCGGATGGTGTCGATTGCCTGCTTCTCGGCCTGCCAGTGGGCGGTCATCGCGTTCGCCTGCTCGCGCAGCTCTGCGAGCTCCTGGTCGAGGCGCGTCAGGCGCTCGGCCGACGCCTCGTCGGTCTCCTTGGCGAGCGCCACCTTCTCGATCTCGAGCTGCCGGATCCGACGGGTGACCACGTCGAGCTCGGTCGGCATCGAGTCGATCTCGATGCGCAGGCGGCTGGCCGCCTCGTCGACGAGGTCGATCGCCTTGTCGGGCAGGAAGCGTCCCGTGATGTAGCGGTCAGAGAGCACTGCGGCCGCGACCAGCGCCGCGTCCTGGATCCGCACGCCGTGGTGGACCTCGTAGCGCTCCTTCAGGCCCCGGAGGATCGCGATCGTGTCGGACACCGACGGCTGGTCCACGTAGACCTGCTGGAACCGCCGCTCGAGCGCTGCGTCCTTCTCGATGTACTTGCGGTACTCGTCGAGGGTGGTGGCGCCGATGAGCCGCAGCTCGCCGCGCGCGAGAAGCGGCTTGATCATGTTGCCGGCGTCCATCGCCCCCTCGGCGGCGCCCGCGCCCACGATCGTGTGCACCTCGTCCACGAAGGTGATCACCTGGCCCCCGGCGTCGCTGATCTCCTTCAGCACCGCCTTCAGCCGCTCCTCGAACTCGCCCCGGTACTTCGCGCCCGCGACCATGGAGCTCAGGTCCAGCGCCACGACGCGCTTGTTCTTCAGACCCTCGGGCACGTCGCCCGCGGTGATCCGGTTGGCGAGGCCCTCGACGATCGCCGTCTTGCCGACGCCGGGCTCCCCGATGAGCACCGGGTTGTTCTTGGTACGCCGTGAGAGCACCTGGATGACCCGGCGAATCTCCTCGTCGCGCCCGATGACCGGGTCGAGCTTCCCCTGGCGCGACAGCTCGGTCAGGTCGCGCCCGTAGCGCTCGAGCGCCTGGAACGTCTCCTCCGGCGTGGCGGAGGTCACGCGGTGGCTGCCGCGCACCTCGCGCAACGCGGCGAGGAGCTGGTCGCGCGTCACCCCGAGGGCGTCCGCCCACGCAAGGAGCAGGTGCTCGACGGAGACGTAGTCGTCGCCCATGTCCCTGCGGAGCTGGTCCGCCTGCTCGAACCCTTCGCGGGTCACCCGGGCCATGCTCGGCTCGATGCCGCCCACCGCCCGCGGGAGCTTGGCCAGCCGCTCCCCGACGGCCCGTGCCACGGCCGCAGGGTCGGCGCCCAGACGCGTCAGGATCGGGCGGGCGATGCTCTCGGGGTCCGCGAGGACCGCCGCGAGCAGGTGGTCGGGGGTCACCTCGGCGTGGTGGGCCGCGGTGGCCTGCTGGGTCGCTGCGCTGAAGGCCTCGCGGGTCTTCACCGTCCAACGTTCCGGGTCGATCGGCATCAGTGCGTCCTTCTCAACTCGTCGTTCTCGATGCGTTCACAAGTCCGCGATCGGTGCGGCGGCGGGCCGATCCCACGCTCACCTCGCGCGCTGCCGCGCCGCGGCGTAGGGGACCGGCGACGCGTCGAACGGGACCAGGTCGCGGCGGTAGTGGCGGTGGATCCGGTCCACCGCCTCGAGGGCCTCGGCGCGGACCCGGTCGAGCTCGCCGCAGAGCCTGGAGACCTCGCCCTCGAGCTCGAGCACGCGGCGCACCCCCTCGAGGTTCAGCCCTGCCGAGGTGAGGTCCTGGATGTGGCGGAGCCGCGCGAGATCGCGCTCGGAGAACCGGCGCGACCCGCCGGAGGTGCGGGACGGGTCGAGGAGCCCCTTGCGCTCGTAGACGCGCAGCGTCTGGGGGTGCACGCCGGCGAGCTCTGCCGCCACCGAGATCACGTACACCGGCGTCGCTGTCGCGCGCGCCATGCCGGTGTGCCGCCCCGAGGACCCGTTGCCCGACCGCGGCACCGTCATGCCTCCACCGCCTCACGCGGGGCGGGCTCGAGCGTCGTCGCCAGCTGCTCGAGGGCGGCGCGCTGCTCGTCGGTCAGCGACTTGGGCACGACGACGTCCACCCGGACGAGCAGGTCGCCCGACTTCGCGCCGTTCTTCCCGCTTCCCGCCGGTACGCCGCGTCCCTTCACGCGCAGGTGCGTGCCCGGCGCGGTTCCCGCAGGGACGCGGACAGTGACGGGGCCGTCGAGCGTCGGCACCGAGACCGTCGTGCCGAGCGCGGCCTCGGGGAACGTGACCGGCACCGAGACCGTCAGGTTCCGGCCGCGTCGACCGAAGCGCTTGTCGGTGGTCACGCGCACAACGACGTAGAGGTCTCCCGCCGGCGCGCTGCCCTGCCCCGGCGCGCCGCGTCCCTTCACGCGGATGCGCTGCCCGTCCTCGACGCCGGCAGGGACGCGAACCTTCACCACCCGGTTCCGGCGCTCGGTCCCCGCGCCGTGGCAAGTGGGGCACGGCGTGTCGACGACGTTGCCCCGTCCGTTGCAGGTCGGGCAGATCGTGCTCAGCGAGAAGAGCCCCTGGTTGTCGTCGAGGGTCCCCTTGCCGCCGCAGCGCGGGCAGGTGTGCGCCGCGGTGCCGGGCGCGGCCCCCGATCCGCTGCACGTGTGGCAGCGCACGTCCTCGGGGACGTTCACCGAGACGGTGGCGCCGTGCACGGCGTCAGCGAACGAGAGGTGGACCTCCGTCTCGACGTCCGCGCCGCGCTGCGGTCCGCGGGCGCGGCGCCGGCTCGATCGTCCGAAGATCCCGCCGAACAGGTCGCCGAGATCGCCGAGATCCTCGACCCTGAACGTCGTGCCACCCGGGGAGCCGAAGCCCCCCCCGCCGAACCCGCCCGCCATCGGGCCGAGACGCCGCACCTCGTCGTACTCCTTGCGGCGAGCGGCGTCGCCGAGCACGTCGTACGCAGCGCTGATCTCCTTGAAGCGGTCCTCGCTTCCGGGGTTCGCGTCGGGGTGGTACTGCTTGGCGAGCTTGCGGTAGGCGCGGGTGATCTCCTTGTCGGTGGCCGTCGACGACACACCGAGCACCTTGTAGTAGTCCTTCTCGAACCACTCGCGCTGCGCAGGCACTGCTCAGCCCCGGACCCGGACCATCGCGGGACGCAGCACCTGCCCGCGCCAGCGGTAGCCCGCACGGAGCACCTCGTCCACCGAGACGTCGTGGGTTCCCGCGGCGTCTCCCGCTCCGGCGGCATCGGCGTCGGCGTCGGCGTCGGCGTGGGCGTGGGCACCTGCGTCGGCCGCCGTCGGGGCGTCCTCGCCGGTGGCGGCGTCACCGGGGGACTCGGTATGGGCGACCGCGTCGTGCACCGTCGGGTCGAAGCCCACCCCGACCTCGTCGACGCGCTCGAGCCCCTCTTTCCCGAGCACGTCGAGCACCTGTGCGCGCGCCTGCCAGATCGCACGCGCCTCTTCGGAGGCGCCGTCGACGCCGCCGTCGCGCGGGCCGAGGTGGGCCCACGCCAGGTCGAGGTTGTCGAGGGCCGGCAGCAGCTTCGCGACGAGACCGGCCTCGGCGCGCGCCGACTGCTCCTCCTGGAGCCTCGCGACGCGCTTGCGGTAATTGTCGAAGTCCGCCTTCAGGCGCTGCAGCGACTCGAGGTACTCGTCGCGCTGGGCGCTCAGTGCGGCGACGTCGGTCAGGATCGGGCCGGCGTCCTCGACCGCCTCTGCGGCGTCGGGTCCCCCCGCGTCGGAACCCCCGGCGTCGGTCACAGGAGCCTCGCCGGCCTCTTCGACGCCGTCATCGCGCCAGCGCGCCGCGGCGTGATCGGGCCGACCGCTCATTGCTCGTCGACGATCTCGGCGTCGACGACCTCGCCCTCGGCGGGCTCGTCGGACGACGAGGCGCTGCCGTCGGCGCTCCCGCCCGTGCCGCCGGTGGCGCCCGACGCGCTCTGCGACGCCTGCTCGTAGAGCCGCTGCGAGAAGCCCTGGCTCGCGGACATGAGCCGCTCCGTCGCGGTCTTGATGGCCTCGACGTCGGTGCCCGAGAGCGCGTCCTTTACGCCCTGGAGCGCAGAGGAGACGTCTTCCTTCTCGGAGCCCTCGAACTTGTCGCCCTGCTCACGCAGGAGCTTCTCGGTCTGGTACACGAGGGTGTCGGCGGTGTTGCGCACCTCGGCCTCCTCGCGCCGGCGCCGGTCGTCCTCGGCGTGGGACTCGGCGTCGCGGACCATCCGCTCGATGTCGTCCTTGGCGAGCGCCGACTGCCCGGTGATCGTCATCGACTGCTCCTTGCCGGTCGCGCGGTCCTGCGCGGACACGTGGACGATGCCGTTGGCGTCGATGTCGAAGGTGACCTCGATCTGCGGGATGCCCCGGGGGGCCGGAGGAAGGTCGACGAGCTGGAACTTGCCGAGCGTCTTGTTGTACATCGCCATCTCGCGCTCACCCTGAAGCACGTGGATCTCGACCGAGGGCTGGCTGTCCTCGGCGGTCGTGAAGACCTCGGACCGCTTGGTCGGGATGGTGGTGTTCCGCTCGATGAGCCGGTGCATGACCCCGCCCTTGGTCTCGATGCCCAGGCTGAGGGGCGTCACGTCGAGAAGGAGCACGTCCTTCACCTCGCCCTTGAGCACTCCGGCCTGGACCGCCGCGCCGACCGCGACGACCTCGTCTGGGTTCACGCCCTTGTGGGGCTCCTTGCCCGTGAGGTCGTGCACCAGCTCTTGGACCGCGGGAATGCGCGTCGAGCCGCCGACGAGGACCACGTGGTCGATGTCGGAGGTCTTGAGCCCTGCGTCCTTGATGGCGGACTCGAACGGACCGCGGCACTGCTCGACGAGATCGTGGGTGAGCTCGTTGAACTTGGCGCGCGGGAGCTTCAGGTCGAGGTGCTTCGGCCCCTCGGACGTCGCGGTGATGAACGGCAGGTTGATCTGGGTCTCCTGCACCGAGGAGAGCTCGATCTTCGCCTTCTCGGCCGCTTCCTTCAGGCGCTGGAGGGCCATCTTGTCGTTGGCCAGGTCGACACCCTCGGTGTCCTTGAACGTCTTGACCAGCCAGTCGATGACCTTCTGGTCCCAGTCGTCGCCCCCGAGTTTGGTGTTCCCCGAGGTGGACTTGACTTCGAAGACGCCGTCGCCGATCTCGAGGATCGAGACGTCGAACGTGCCACCGCCGAGGTCGAACACGAGGACCGTCTGGTCCTTCTCCTCCTTGTCGAGCCCGTAGGCCAGGGCCGCGGCGGTGGGCTCGTTGATGATGCGGAGCACCTCCAGGCCGGCGATCTGGCCGGCCTCCTTCGTCGCGGTGCGCTGCGCGTCGTCGAAGTAGGCGGGCACGGTGATCACGGCCTGGTTCACGGTGTCACCGAGGTACGCCTCGGCGTCGCGCTTCAGCTTCCCGAGGATCCGGGCGGAGATCTCCTGGGGCGTGTAGCCCTTCCCGTCGATTGTGACGGTCCACCTGGTGCCCATGTGGCGCTTGACCGACCGGATGGTCCGGTCCGGATTCGTGATCGCCTGACGCTTGGCGACCTCACCCACCAGCACCTCGCCCGTCTTCGAGAACCCGACCACCGACGGGGTGGTCCGCGACCCTTCGGCGTTCGGGATGACGGCGGGCTCGCCCGCCTCCAGGACGCTCACCACGGAGTTGGTGGTGCCGAGGTCGATTCCGACCGCCTTCGCCATCGTGCTACCTGCCTCTCTCGCGCCCAACGGCGCGGCCACTTTCCGACTGCTCATGTCTTACCGCGAACCAGTGTAGCAAAGTTGAGTCCTTTCGTGACAAGTTTCTTGACGTGCAGCATCGACCACACCGGGCGGGGGGCTTTGCACCGGAAGAACCGTCCCGCACCATAAGCGGGACAGTTGCACCGAAAGTATGGTTGTAGTTCCTACTCTCTAGTGGTTGACTCACCACTCGGATACCGCATACTATGGAAGTATGGAGTTGCAGGAGGCAGAAGCCCAGCTGCGGTCCGCTGCAACGCAACTGGAGATCGAACAACGCCGCGCCGAGGAGGCGACCCGCCGGGTCAGCGGGCTGCGGAAGGTGATGGCGGGCTACCTTGAGATGTTCCCTGAGCTGGAGCGTCTGGTTGAAGATTGGCTCTCCGGCATCTCGCCGCTCGATGAGAGCCGCCCGCGTGGCGCTGAGGCGGTGCGGGTGATTCTTCAGGAAACGCCTAATGAATGGCACCCAGTCAGCGAGCTTGTCGCGACTTTGCGGGACCGAGGGTGGTTGCCGGACTCCGAGAATCCGGCCAACGCCGTGCGCACGGCCTTGCAACGCCTGGTCGCTTCCGAGGAGAGCGACATTGTAAAGGGGAAAAGGCCGAGTGGCCAGGTCGTCTACCAGTACGACCCTGATCGAGAGCGACCCTCCGAGAGGACGTACGACGAAGAACCGTTCTAACTGACCTTGGAGAGGTGGCAGAGAGGTTGATTGCGCGCGACTCTGGTTCGCGTGTTGGGGTGACCCCCTGACCGTGGGTTCGAATCCCACCCTCTCCGCCAGTCGCGCAAAGGGGCGTCGCTCTGTCGACGCCCCTTCACTTGCTCTCATCCTCTGCCGGTGACTAGCCGGTGACCCGAAGGAGCCTGGGATTAGACCCGCGATTATCTTACCCCCTTGGCGGGGCGAGTACCAGAGTCCTGGGTCGTGGCCTTCCTCGGCCGATCCCAGTACGGGGACTTGCACTTCGGGCAGACCTTGGGTTGCGTGTCCGAGTCGCGTGGCACCCACGTATGACCGCAACGCTCGCACTGCCAGGCCCAGACCTGGATCTTTGCCATTCCTGCCCTCGGTGGAGTGTCGGTGTCTACCGTCAACTATATACCTCCTAGGTATTGACTTCAAGGTAGCGTCGGCGTATATTCCTACTAGGTACATACCAGTAGGGAGATACCGATGGATGCTCGGGAACTCAAGGCCCTTCAGATCGCAGCCACGTCGCAGATCAAGAGGCGCCAGCACGCATGGGTGGTCCCGTCGCAGTCGGGCCAGGGCGAGTACCAGGTCACCCACCCAACCCTCGGGCACCTTGAGGGCGCGCTCCACGGCCTCACCTGCACGTGCCCGGACTTCGAGGAGCGCCAGCTGCCCTGCAAGCACATCATCGCCGTCGAGTACGTGGTCAAGCGCGAGCACCCGGACGGCACCGTGGTAACCGAGACCGTCCGTGTCACCTACGGCCAGACATGGGCCGCGTACAACGCCGCGCAGTGCGAGGAGAAGGAACGGTTCATGCCGATACTGGCGGACCTGTGCGCCAACCTCAGCCGCCCCTACAGCGGCAAAGGCCGTCCGGCGCTCCCTCTCTCGGACATGGCCTTTGCGTGCGTCAGCCGGGTCTACAGCGGCCTCTCGGCCCGCCGGTTCGACACGGACGTGCGCGAGTCCAAAGAGCGCGGCCTCACGGACTCCGATCCCCACTTCAACTCCGTACTGCGTTACCTGCGCGATCCCGCCATGACGCCGGTGCTGGAAAGCCTCGTCACGCTCTCCGCTCTTCCCTTGAAGGCCGTAGAGACCGACTTCGCGGTGGACTCGACTGGGTTCACCACTTGTCGCTTCGTGCGCTGGTACGACCACAAGTGGGGCAAAGAGCGCACAAAGCGCGAGTGGGTGAAGCTCCACGCGATGACCGGCGTGCGGACCAATGTGGTCACCGCGGTCGAGATGACCGACTGGCGCGGTGCGGACAGTCTCCAGTTCCGGCCGCTCCTCGCCACCACCGCCGAATCCTTCTCCATCCGCGAGGTCAGCGCCGACAAGGCGTACAGCTCGAAACGGAATCTGCAAGCGGTTGACGACCTGGGCGCGACGCCCTTTGTCCCCTTCCGGGCCAACTCCAACACCGGCGAGGCTTACCCGGCGATCCATGCCGACGTGCTCATGCCCGAGATGGCGAGCGCGTGGACGAAGATGCTGGCCTACTTCGTCTACCAGCGCGAGACGTTCCTGACCCACTACCACAAGCGGTCGAACGTCGAGACCACGTTCTCCATGATCAAGCGCAAGTTCGGAGACTCGCTCCGGTCCAAGTCCGACACGGGGCAGATCAACGAAGTGTTGTGCAAGGTGATCGCGCACAACCTGTGCTGCCTGGTCGCGGCGATTCACGAACTCGGACTGGAGACTCCCACCTTCGGGAAGTGCAGTGCCCTCCCCGCCTAGGTCACGAGAGGGGCGCTTCGGCCCACTCGTGCTTACATGCTCCGCACGTCCGGTGCATGTGTTCGTTCTCAGTGAGGCACACGCCCATGTCCACGCCGAGCGGGCCGTGCTTGCGCTTCCCTTTCTCGTGATGCTGGAAAGCGGCGTTGCCAGTACCGCACTTCGGGCAAGTGCGGTCTTTGTCGAAAGCCTCCATGGCTTCCCTCCTTTCACGGGTTCGCCCCATTCCCCATCTCCTCAAAGAATCGGATGGCGTCGGGGGCATATCCCAGTAGGAGTCCAAGGATACGGTCCCGCTGTATCTCCGGAGCTTTTTGGTCGGCCCACCTGAGCAGGTCCACGGCCCACGCGTGGCTCGCGTATCCGAAGGCGACTGCGCCGTCTGCTGCGGGCATGACGAAGGGGATGCACCGCGCCTGGCCGAGAGTGAGCAGCCGATGGCGAACGATGCTCGCGTCGGCACTGCCGCAGGTTCCCAGGAGCGCCAGCGGCCGAACCCCCCGAGCGATGAGGTACGCGGCCTCCCGAAGCACCCCGTCAGGAGGGGGGGGCGGATACCCGACCTCACCCTCGGATGGGTTCTGGTCGCGCACAACCTGTGCTGCCTGGTCGCGGCGATTCACGAACTCGGTCTTCCTGATCCAGTATTTCCCGGGGTCGTAGCAGTTTGACGGGAGCCAGGATGGCGCGGGAACCGAAGGGGCCTGCGGCCGCGGCTCCACCGCAAGAACTGGTCTTGGACGTCGATCTTCGCCTCAACGTTCTCGGGGTAATTGGTGGCAGTTAGTCCGCGGACGCTAAAGCCGTACCTCGCAATCTCCCCCGGGTGGACTAGCGGGTCTTCCCTTGTGATGAGTCGAAGACGAGCCTGGAACTCCCCCGGGGACTTGCGCCCATCTACCTCGACGTCCCTGACGCGTACCTGGACGGGATGGACTACCCAATCTGGGTCGGTGTTGGTGAGTAGAACCGTTCCGGTCAGCTGAGTCACCGCCGGGTTTCCGCCCTGGTCTACCCAGCACATGTCCGCTTCCTGGGCCACGACAATCCGGCCACCCAGCCACGTCACCACTGCAAGCGCGCCAACGACCATGAGGAACACCGCGACGCTTGCGCCAATCACGATGACCCACGGCAACGTAAGGCGCGTCGCCCCATGAATCACGGCAGTCAGGAAGGCGGCGGGGCTCACCGCGGCTCCAACCAGGGCAGCGACCGTGAGCGCGCGCCCATAAGAGTCAAGGAGCCAGACGGCCCGCTGCAGCCAGCCACGCCGCGGGGTCGGGAGAATTGGACGGGTTTGCATGGCCGGAAGCCTACGAATGGGGGGCGTTTTGATGCAGGAGTGCCTGGCGCCTTACAAGTCGGGCCGGTATCTCTCCCATCTCCACGAAGGCTCGCCCATCTCGCGCAATCGCGCCTCCACCCACTCGCGGGGGAGGTCGGCGGTCCCAGCCCGCATGGCAGCGTCCAGAGAATCCGCGTGCGTACCGACGTACTCGCGGTAGAGGGCGTTGACCACCCGCTGACGTCGTTGCTCCTCGGCATCCCGAGCGTCAAGTCCCCGTTCCCACTCGCGATCGCGACGGGCCTGAGCCTCAGGGCCATAGATGCGATCCGCGAGCCACCCCGCATTGGGGCGACGATCGGGTGAGGGAGGGGGCTCAAAGCCACCCGGGAGGGGCCAGCCCCAGACCAGCGCGGCACCGATGTACCCGGCGACGGTGAGCGCCAGCAATCCAACGGCGAGGAGCACCAAAGACCAGTCACCGTGCGTCACCGCTGCTCCCGGCAGGGTGCCACCGGAGACAGCAAGCAAGCCCGTCACGAGGGGCACCCATAGGTCGCGGTGCAGGTGGCGCGTCACGACGTGCCCACGCTTCGGCGACCGCGGCATTACGCCGTCCTCCCCGCCGCATCCATGGCTCGCAGCCTAGGAATCCGGGGCCTTTTGGTGCAGGAGCGGCGGTTGCACCAAAACCCGAGCCCAACCCGGGGTTGTGGTGCAAAGCCCGGGCGGGGCGGCGGGGCGGCGGGGCGGCGGGGCAGGCGGGGCGGCGGGTTGGGCTGGTTGGCTGGGTTCGGCGCGTTCCGGCGCAATACCGGCGTCCGGGCGGCCCACGACCGGGGCGCCCCACCCGTGACCAGGGAGGAACGCCCGGCGGTCCGCCAGTGCTGCACGCCCCTGGGTACGCTTGCAGCGTGCTCGACCTGGTCCTCCTCCGGCACGGGGAGTCGCTCTGGAACGCCGAGAACCTCTTCACCGGCTGGACCGACGTCGACCTCACCGAGAAGGGGGAGGAGGAGGCGGTGCAGGCCGGGCGCCTGCTGGCAGCCGAGCCCTCCCTGGACCTCCGCCTCGTCCACACCTCGGTGCTCACGAGGGCCGTCCGCACCGCCAACCTGACGCTCGACGCCCTCGGCCGCTCCTGGCTCCCTGTCCACCGGCACTGGCGGCTGAACGAACGCCACTACGGCGACCTGCAGGGCCTGGACAAGAGGGAGACTGCCGAGCGGTTCGGGCTCGAGCAGGTGAAGGTCTGGCGCCGCAGCTACGACGTGCCCCCGCCCGCGCTGCCGGCGGGAGACCCCCGTCTCCCCGCACACGACCCCCGCTACCGCGACGTCCCGTCGCACGCGCTCCCCGCGACCGAGTGCCTGGCCGACGTCGTCGTGCGGGTCCTCCCCTACTGGGACGACGCGATCGTGCCCGACCTCCGCGCAGCCGGCGCCAGGGGCGGCGCGGTGCTCGTGGTGGCCCACGGCAACAGCATCCGCGCGCTGCGCAAGCACCTCGATGGCATCTCCGATGCCGACATCGTCGGGCTCGACATCCCGACCGGCATCCCCTTCCGCTACCGGTTCGACGACGACCTCGTGGTGAAGGACGCCGCGTACCTCGGCGATGCCGACGCCGCGCGCCTGGCGGCGGAAGCGGTCGCCAAGCAGGCGGGCTGAGCCCGCGCACCAGGTCGGCGCGTCAGCCGCTGCCCCCGGCGGGCGCCGGCTTGTCGAGTGCCGAGCCGTCGGGTACCCGCTGCCCAGACGTCGCCCCGTCGCCGGGCTCGGGGCCGCCGCCGCCCGCGCGGACCGTCGCCGCCGCGCCGACGATGGCGTCGACCACCTCGGCGAGCTGCTCCTCGGACAGCCACTGCACCGCTGCGGGGAGCCGGTGGTGGTCCACCTGCTCGTCGTGGATGGCGAAGTCGCCCGCCTCGAGGAGCTCGTCGCGCTCGCGCAGGCCCCGGCACACGAGCTTCACCACGAAGAGCAGCGCTGCGGTCATCCCCGCGGTGAAGGCGACGATCCATCCCGCTGCGACGAGCTGCTCCCAGAGCTGGTGCCAGGAGCCCGTGTACAGGAGGCCGCTGACGGCGACGGCGCCCTTCCCGGCGTAGTGCCGCCCCGCGACGCCGTACTCGATCATCGCGGGGTTCGCGAGCAGTCCCACGAACAGGCCGCCGAAGAGGCCTGCGATGCCGTGCGTGTAGACCACGCCGAGCGCGTCGTCCACCTTCGAGAAGGGGCGGATCCTCGGGAGGAACGCCATCGCCGTCCACACCACGGCCGCGCACAGGATCCCGATGGCGAGCGCGCCGTAGCCGTCGACCCACCCCGCCGACGGGGTGATGCCGACGAGCCCGCAGATCATCCCGTTGACCGCGCCGGCGAAGGTCGGCTTGCGCTTCTTCCCGACGGTCATGTCGGCGGCCATCCAGGTGAGCAGCGCCGCCGCCGCCGCGACGTTGGTGTTGAGGACCGCCGACGCCGCGTCCACCCCGGCGTAGAAGGGATCCCCACCGTTGAAGCCGTTCCAGCCGAGCCACAGGATCCCCGCACCGACCGCCACGAGGAGCATGTTGTGGGGGTTCGTCGAGCCACGGTCGCCGCGGGCGCGCGGCCCGACCATCGCCGCGGCGACGAACCCGGCGACCCCGGCGGCGAGGTGGACCACGTAGCCGCCCGAGTAGTCGACGGCGCCCCTCTGGGCGAGGAACCCGCCGCCCCACAGGAGCGCCGAGTTCACGGTGTACACGAAGGTGATCCACAGCGGGACGAACAGCAGCCACGCCTTGAACTTCATCCGTCCGAGCACGCTCCCGAGGAACAGGAGCGGCGTGATGGCGGCGAAGACGAACTGGAAGTAGGCGAGCGTCGAGGTCGGGAAGTGGAAGGGGATGAGCGAGTTCGCACCGGACACGGCCTGGGACTGCTCCGCGTGGCTGCCGAGGATGGACCCGGGGCGCCCGACGAGGTCGCCGAGGAACGACCCCGCCGGCCCCAGGTGCGCGAACGACCCGAAGCCCATGTCGTAGCCCCAGAGCACCCACACCAAGAGGACGAGGCTGAACCCCGCGAAGGCCATGAGCATCGTGTTGACGACCCACTTGCGCTGGACGAGACCGCCGTAGAGGACCGCGAGCCCGGGGAGGCTCATCAGCCCGACGAGGGTCGCGGCGACGAGCTGCCAGGCGTTGTCTCCCGGGTTCAGCCAGTGCGGGTAGGGCAGGTTCATCGGGGGAGTATGCGGGAGCACCGTTTCCCGGCTGCTACGCGGATGTTTCTCCCGCGTGAACTGGCGGCCGCGCGTCGCCGGGCGCGGAGTTCGCCCCTGCGCCACACGGGGATTACCCTGTTGGGCCGTGGTGGGGCGCACGTGGAAGCTGGACCTCTCGTCGATCTGGCTGTTCTCCACGTGCACCGCGCGCGAGCTCCGACTCGTGTCGAGGGCCCTCGACGAAGTCGCCGCCCCCGCCGGCACCATCCTGTGCGAGGAAGGCAGCATCGGCCGCGAGTTCTTCTTCATCGTCGAGGGGCGCGCCTCGGTCAAGCGGGGCGGGAGGAAGGTGGCGCTCCTCGGTCCGGGCGACTACTTCGGGGAGCTGGCGCTCCTCGACCGCGGGCCGCGATCGGCGACCGTCGTCGCGGACACCGACATGGTGCTCCTCAACATGAGCCAGCGCGAGTTCTACGGGCTTCTCGAGGACGTCCCGCCGCTCGCGAGGAAGCTCCTCTCGGCGATGGCCGGGCGCCTCCGCGACGCGGACTCCAAGGTGTCCGCCCTGATCTCCCACTAGGAGCGCGGGTGGAGCTGCACGAGGGACTCCGTTTCGCCGGCCGGCGATCGCAGGGAGTCCTCGTCACGCGTCGTGCCGACGGTCGGCCGCAGCTCTCGAACATCGGCTACCACCTGAGCGGCGTCGACGGCGCCGGAACGAACGGCGTCGGTGCGCAAGACGGCGGCCCGGTCGCACGGATTTCGGTCACCGACGGCCGGGCGAAGACGCGGAACCTACGGCGGGACCCCGTCGCCTCGCTCTACGTGCCTGGGGACTCGTTCTGGTCCTACGTCGTCCTGGACGGCACGGCGGAGCTGTCGCCCGTCGCTTCGGCTCCCGACGACGAGACGGTGGACGAGCTCGTTGCGCTCTACCGCGCGATCCGCGGGGAGGACCACCCCGACTGGGACGAGTACCGCCACGTCATGGTGTCGGAACGGCGACTCGTCGTCCGCCTCCGCCCGACGCACGCGTACGGCGTCGCACCCGGCTGAGGGGCTCGAATCAGTCCTCGAGCGGTGAGAGGGTGCCCTCGCCGGCCGCTGCGGCCGGGCCCGGGAGCCCGGCGGTCCCGCCGACGCGCATGGACTCCTCGACGAGCTGGGAGATGTCGAGGACCCGGACCTCTTCCTCCTTGCCGTTGGCCCGCACCGCGTCGTCCAGCATGATCATGCAGTAGGGGCACGCCGTCGACACCACGTCCGCACCGGTGCCGAGGGCTTCGAGCGTCCGGTCCATGTTCACCCGGGTCCCGATGTTCTCCTCCATCCACATGCGCGCGCCGCCCGCGCCGCAGCAGAAGCCGCGCTCCCTGCAGCGGCGCATCTCGACGTTGCGGGCTCCGGGGATGGCGTCGATCACCGTCCGCGGCTCGTCGAACACCCGGTTGTGCCGGCCGAGGTAGCAGGGGTCGTGGTAGGTGACGGTCCCCGCGTAGCCGGCGCCGGGGACGATCCTCTTCTCGCGCACGAGGTGGTCGAGGAGCTCTGCGTGGTGCACGACTTCGAAGTTGCCGCCGAGCGCGGGGTACTCGTTCTTCAGGGTGTTGAAGCAGTGGGGACACGACGCCACGATCTTGCGGACGCCGGCGGCGTCGAGGGTGGCGATGTTGGCCTTCGCCTGCTCCTGGTAGAGGTACTCGTTGCCGATCCGGCGGGCGGGGTCGCCCGTGCACGACTCCTTCGGCCCGAGGATCGCGAAGCGGACCCCCGCCCGGTGGAGGAGCCGCGCGGTCGCCTGGACCTGGCGGCGGCCCCGCTCGTCCAGAGCCCCGGCGCAGCCGACCCAGTACAGGTACTCCACGTCGTCGGGGATGGTGCCGGTCACGACCGGCACCTCGAAGTCCAGTGCCTGCGTCCACTCGGTCCGCTTGGCGCTCCCGAGGCCCCACGGATCGCCCTGGTTCTCGACGTTGCGCAGCATGAGCCCGGCTTCGGACGGGAAGCTCGACTCCATCAGCACCTGGTAGCGACGCATGTCCACGATCGCGTCCACGTGCTCGATGTCGACCGGGCACTGCTCCACGCACGCGCCGCACGTCGTGCACGACCAGAGCACGTCGGGGTCGATGACACCCGGGACGAGCGCCTCGGGCACGGACGGGGTGCGCTCGCTGCCCGCCGACGTTCCGTTGGTGCCGGGGTGGTCGTGGCCCTCGTTGCCGTCGCCGTTCCCCTCAATGGCGGCGCCCGCCTCGCCGTTCGCGCCGGAGAGCGCCATCAGGTGCGACGCCTGCGAGAACATGTTGTCCCGCAGGTTCATGATCAGGAGCTTCGGAGACAGGGGCTTTCCGGTGTTCCACGCCGGGCACACCGACTGGCACCGGCCGCACTCGGTGCACGTGACGAAGTCGAGCATCTGCTTCCACGTGAAGTTCTCGACGAAGCCGGCCCCGAAGACCGTGTCCTCCGTGACGTTCTCCATGTCCATGTCCGGCGTCTTGTCGAGCCCGCCCAACGCGCGCGGCCTTCGGGAGAACGCCACGTTGAACGGCGCCACGAAGATGTGGAGGTGCTTCGAGTACGACACGAAGACGAGGAACCCGCTGATGACCGCGATGTTGAGCAGGATGAACGTCGTCGCGAGCGCTGTGTCGACGCCGTGCCCGAGACCGGCGAGGCCGACACCGACCGCGTGCGACGCGAACGCCCAGTCGCCGTACGGGAACTGCCGGGGCCGCGTGTCGACCTGGGCGCCCCGGTACAGGAGGAGCGTCGCGATCACCCCGAAGATGAGCAGCAGCGTCAGCCACGCAGCGTCGGTGTGCGAGCCGTAGAACCGGGACGCCCGCTCCCTTCGGGAGGGCGCGTTCACGAGACGGATGACGGTGAAGACGGCCAGGGCGACGAGGACCGCGGTCGCGAAGAAGTCCTCCAGGAACCCGAGCACCGGCGACGTGCCGATCCCCGGGATGTGGAACGTCGGGTCGAACAGGTCCCCGTAGGCCTCCACGATGGTGAAGAGAAGGATCGTGAACCCCCACATCGTGAAGAAGTGGGCGAGCCCCGGCACCGTCCACGCGAGCAGCTTGCGCTGCCCGGCGACCTCGGTCACCTCCGCCTCCGCCTTGCGGCCGAGGTCCCGGCGCAGACGTTCTGGGGCGGGCCGTCCGGCCCGGACGAGTCGGGAGATCCAGTGGAACCGGCGTCCTGCGACCGCGACGCAAATCACCGTCACCGCGACCCCGATGGCGATCCTTACCGGCACGACTCCTCCTGTGTCAGCTCCGCCGGCACATCAGCGGCCCCAGGCGATCTCCCCGCAAGTCCGGTCAGGGCCGGCGGAGCGTCGGTACCCAGGCTGAGAGCGCTGCAACCGCCGTACCCGCCTCCCATGGGGGCGACGCTGCGCGGGCCCGCCCCACCCGTCCGGCCGTGCACCGCCCGCCCGGCGGAGTCGGAAGGAGCCATGGCGGGCCAGACGATAGTGTGACCACCGCTCGCGGGCGTAGTTCAGCGGCAGAACATCAGCTTCCCAAGCTGAGAACGCGGGTTCGATTCCCGTCGCCCGCTC
>Ga0307373_10007748_pt1 | contig 16632 bp, 15 predicted proteins | sample OX2MG_FD_202534 | JGI IMG/M metagenome (GOLD analysis project Ga0307373, IMG submission 202534) | Soil microbial communities from Risofladan, Vaasa, Finland - OX-2 | ecosystem: Environmental > Terrestrial > Soil > Coastal area > Acid sulfate soil | place: Finland: Risofladan, Vaasa | collected... | reverse complement strand
ATCAGTACCAGGACGATGCCCACCGGTCGCACCACCAGGTCGGTCACCGTCCTGGCGGTACTGGCGCTGACGCCGAGCTTGGTCATGAGCGTGTAGAGCCACCCTCCGCCCTGGGCGACGGCGCCCACCAGGGGGCGGAGGTCTGCGGGGAGCGGGGAGGTCATGACCGGTATTCTTTCCCGCCAAGCCGAGTTATGACCACAATCACCCGAAAAGTTGCCGCTCCCCGCCGCCACGGCCCCGGTTTTGACTTCATTCTGGTGGCCGCCACGGTCATGGTCTCCTTCGTCGGTGTGGTCATGGTCTACACGGCAACGCGGGGCTCCCTGGTGGCCCAGGGTGAGGACCCCAAGACGTTCTTGAAGAAGCAGGCGTTCTTCGTCGTGCTGGGCTTCATCACCATGGCGGCCGTCGCCCTGTTCGACTACCGGCGTCTCGAACCCGTCGCCATGGTCCTCTACGGGCTCATCGTGCTGGCTCTCCTGGGTGTCTATGTGGTGGGCAGCAGCGCCCAGGGCGCGGCGCGGTGGTTCTCCATCGGCCCCCTGCAGCTCCAGCCGTCCGAGTTCGCTGTCCTGGCGGTGATCCTGGCCGTGGCGTCGTATTGCGACAAGCGGACGGAAGAGGGCTTGGCCTGGCGCGATGTCTTCCGCCTCCTGATCATGGCGGGCATCCCGATCGCACTGGTGATGGGCCAGCCCGATCTGGGGACGGCCATGATCATGGTGATCGTGCTCATGGTCATGCTGGCCGTGGCCGGCTTACCGATACGCATTCTCGTGATGCTGGTGATGGGCACCGTGCTGGTGGCGCTCGTCGCGGTGGAAGGGGGGATCCTGCACCACTACCAGATCGCCCGTTTGACCACGTTCTTGAATCCGAACAACCAGAGCAACAATCCCTACGTGCAATCGGCCATCTACAACCTGCAGCAAGCCAAGTCGGCCATCGGTTCGGGTGGTCTGTTCGGGTCGGGCATCGGGCACGGCGCCCAGACCAACCTCGGGTACGTGCCCGAGCAGCAGACCGACTTCATCTTCACCGCGGTGGGGGAGCAGCTTGGCTTCGTGGGCGCCGCCGGGCTGCTGACGCTCCTGGGGGCGATCGCCTGGCGGATCCTGCACGCGGCCGGCGCCTCGCGCGACGTGTTCGGCCGCCTCGTGTGCACCGGGCTGTTCACCTTCGTCGCCTTCAGCGTGTTCCAGAATGCCGGGATGACCATGGGCATCATGCCGATCACCGGGATTCCGCTCCCGTTCGTCAGTTACGGGGGGACGGCCGTGCTGTGCTTCTTCTCCGCCGTCGGGTTGGCCCTCAGCGTGGGAGCCCGGAGCAGGAGCAGGTGACACGCGTTCCGCCCGGGGCCGGGGCCGAACCGTCATCCCCGGAGTGGCGGGTCATGGACGTGGAGGACGTGTCCCTGGACCTGCCGTCCCCGTTCCCGGTGGTGACCCTGGCCGAGACCGAGCCACCCCTGCGGACCCTGGTCTTCCCGGTGGGGCTCACCGAGGGCACCGCTTTGGCCCAGGCCCTGCGCCGGCTGGAGTCACCGCGCCCGATGACCCACGAGCTGTTCACCGAGGTGCTCCAGCGGGCGCGCATCGACGTGATCGCCGTGCGCCTGGTGGGCCGGGAGAACGGGAACTACCTGGCCGAGCTCGACCTCATGGCGCCCCACGGCCGTGAGCGCATCGACTGCCGGCCCTCCGACGGGCTGGTCCTGGCGCTGCGCATGCCGGTGACCGCACCGATACTGGTCGACGCGCGCCTGCTTGAGGATCCCGGCGACGGTGATGTGGTGCCCCGATCCGACGTCTGATCTGATCGGGAAATACGGTCAGCAAGAGGAAGGCGATACAGAGCGCGGGGAAACAGGCACGATCCGGATGCCCGTCACCGAACGGCGGTGTGGGGCACCCTCAAGTTGCTGCAGGTCGGCGCCCACTGGAGTGTCAACGGTCAGCCGGTGTCGGCGAGGCCGCACCTGCTTGATGGATGACATCGTGGTTCGTCGGGCTGGCGCTACCTCTCACGATGACCGTGATGCTGGTTGCAAGGATCCATAGACCGACACCTATGGGACCGACGACGCCCGAAGCCGAGATCACACCGAAGGCCATTGCCACCCAGCCGAGCCAGCGGGGAAGTCCTCCATTGCGGATCACGGCCAACCCGGTGACGATCAGGAACGACGCTGCACCCGCAGCCGTAAGGGGTACGTTGAGGGAGTTCTGCAAGACGTTCAGCGATTGCATGGAGGCGCCGGTGATGTTGCCGGCGTGGCTGGCGTCGGCGAGCGCGAACTTTGCGCCGGCGCCGACGAGCCCCGAAACAGCGAAGACGATTGCACCGGAGAAGGCGACGGTGAGTAGTCGCCGGTTCGCCTCAATTCTGCCAAGGTATTCCCGCACGTACCAGAAGTACGGCAGCCCAACGATGACAGCGAGCACTATCACGTAGCTGCTGACGAGGGAGATGTTGTGGTACTGGTGGTAGTAGGACTCCACCTTCGCTGCAGTCGCGTTCGTACTGGGTGTATTCGGAGCCATGAAGACGGCCGCGACAACGAGGACGAAGAACGCCAGTCCCCCGTACCCAACCCACCGCTTGACGGATGTGTCCATGAGCCCCTCCCTTGTGTCCTCCTCGCCCTTCGAGGAGCCAACCTAAGCTACAAGCTGAGCACATTGCGACCTGGGATCCGGGCACACGTCATCGTTCCGGTCCCCGAACGAGTCGAGGGGATTCACCCGGGAGGACGTACACCAGGTGATCCTGATCGTCGTGCGCGGGCGCCCAGAAGGACGGCACCAACTCAGCGGGCACGACGCATTGTCGGCGATCTGTCGCTTGAGGGATAGCCCAAGTCGCGCGCCCGACTTCGGGCGAACGGGTGCCCCCATGGTGCGAATGGTGGCACCCCAGCCCATTCGGGGTGAGAGGGTGGTGCGTTGGACCTTCGGAGGTGGAGGCCAGAGCAGGGCCGGACCTGGCAAAATCGGTCCCAGACGAGTTTGCTGGTGAGGTGCCATGACTTCTGGTGAGAGACCGACCGTAATTAAGATCAACGCCATCACCGTGCCCGAGGGGGCCGGGGACGAGCTGGCCCGCAGGTTCGCCGCCCGCGCCGGGGCAGTGGACGATCAGGAGGGATTCGAGGGATTCGAGCTCCTGCGGCCGACCGATGAGCGCCGGCAGTGGCTGGTGGTCACCCGGTGGAGGGACGAGGACGCGTTCATGCGGTGGGTGAGCTCCCCCGCCTTCGCCCACGGCCATGCCGGTGCCGACCGCCCGGCGTCCGACAGTGGCCCGGTGTCGGTGTCGTCCGAGTTGTGGTCGTACGAGGTGGCGGGCGGCTCGGACCGGCGCTAGTGCACGGGCACCAGCGGGCGCTCCCCGGGCTGGACCACGCCCGAGACCAGGATCTCGGCCTGCGCCTGCGCCCCCTCGTCCGATATCCGCAGGAGGAGAGCGATCAGGATGTAGTTGGCCAGCAGCGAGGAGCCGCCGTAGGCCACGAAGGGCAGGGTGATCCCGGTGAAGGGGAGGAGCCGCACCACGCCGGCCATGATGAAGAAGGCCTGGAAGCCGAGGATGATGGTCAACCCGGTGGCCGTGAGCCGGGAGAAGTCGGTCCGGGCGGTCTGAGCCACCCGCAGGCCGGCACCGATCATGAGGATGAAGGCGACGACCACGGCGACGGAGCCGACCATGCCCATTTCGGTGCCGATGGCGGCGAAGATCATGTCGGTGGTGAGGAAGGGGATCAGGCCGGCTGCCGTGTCGAGCCCGAGCCCGGTGCCGCCGATGCCGCCGCTCGCGAATCCGTACCAGCCTTGCCGGAGCTGTGACCCGCCCGAGTTCAGATTGGTGGAAGTCTGCCACGGGTTCAACCACTCGCTCACCCGCAGTTGCACCTGCCCGAAGTAGCGGGCCGAGACATAGGCCCCGCCGGCGAAGAGCAGGAAGCCCAGGATCAGGTAGCCGAACCGCCCGGTGGTGATCCACAGCATGCCGATGAACAGGGTGAAGAGCAGGGCGGCGAACCCGATGTCGCCTTCGAGGCCGATGACGGCCATGGCGGCGCCCCAGGCCACGATGATGGGGACCAGGGGTCGCGGATCGAGGATGAGGCGGTCGCCGATGCGCGCTGTCGGGATCGAGAGCATCTCCTTGTTGGTCGCGAAGTACGAGGCGAAGAAGACGCACAGGAGGATCTTCGAGAACTCCACCGGTTGGAACTCGAGCTTGCCGAAGTGCACCCACAACCGGGCGCCGTTGATCGGGCTGAAGAGCAGCGGTGCCACCAGGAGGAGACCCGCCGTAAAGAGCACCAGGTAGCGGTAGCGCTCCAGGTCACGGGAGAAGCGCACCACCAGGAGGGTGGCCGAGTACAGGGCCACCCCGAGCGCGGCCCAGCCGGCCTGCTCCTTGGCGTAGACCGGGTTCCAGCGGGCGATGATCACGTAGCCGATCCCGTTGAGGAGGGCGGCCAGGGGGAGGATCACGGCGTTGGCCTGGGGGATCAGCCACCGGTTGGTCATGTGTGCCACCAGCGAGAGGCCGAGGACGATGCCGAGGAAGGGGCCGATATTGGCCGGGATCTTCGACTTGGCCCCCAATTCGGCGATCACGTAGAGGGCGACGATGAGCAGCGAGCCGAAAACGAGCAGGCCCAGTTCGGTGCGCCGCCTGGGCTTGGGTCCGATCACATAGCGCGGCAGTCGGCCATGACGGAAGGGTGGGGGCACCCGGCGAATCGTAGTGGCGGCGGGTAGCATCAAGGGTGACGACATGGCCCGAGACCCTTCCCTGATGACGCCTCCGCCAGGTCCCGTCGAGCGCCTTTCCGCACCGTCCTACCAGCAGATTGAGGCCTTCGGGCACCAGCGGTTCACCAACCGGGAACAGTCGCGTCTCGACTTCGCGGCCCGCCTGCTCGACCTGGCCGAGGACGACGGGGTCCCCCTCCTGGAGCGGACCAAATTCCTGGCCATCTTCTCCGAGTTGCTCGACGAGTTCTACCAGGTGCGGGTGGCCGCCCTTGAGGACCAGGTGGCGGCCGGGGTGCGGACCCGCTCGGTCGACGGCCTGCGCCCGGGCGAGCAGCTCAAATTGATCCGGACCTGGGTGGCGGATCTGGTCACGCGCCAGGATGGCATCTTCCTGCACCACATCGTCCCGGACCTGGCCGCCGCCGGTGTCCGCCTTTCGGACTGGTCCACACTCGATGACGACGACCGCGTCCACCTGGTCGACGTCTTCCAGCGCCAGATCTTCCCGGTCCTCACGCCCTTGGCGGTGGACCCCGGGCACCCCTTCCCCTACATCTCCAACCTCTCCCTCAACCTGGTGGTCGAGGTGCAGGACCCCTCCACGGGCGAGCGGCGCATCGCCCGGGTCAAGGTGCCGCCGGTGCTGCCCCGCTTCGTCGTCATGCCCGACGGCGAGCGCTTCGTCCCGCTTGAGCAGGTGATCGCCGCCCACCTGGACTCCCTGTTCCCCGGCATGACCGTCGGCCATCACCATGCGTTCCGCGTCACTCGAGATGCCGACCTGGCGCTGGAAGAGGACGAGGCCGACGACCTGCTCGTGGCCATTGAGCTGGAACTGCGCCGGCGCCGCTTCGGGCGGGCGCTCAGGCTTGAGGTAGGGGCCGACATGGACGCCGACATCATCGAGCTGTTGGCCTCCGAGCTCGAGGTGGCCCCCGACGGCGTGTTCCGGGTGGAGGCGCCGCTCGACCTGAGCGGGCTGTGGGGCGTCTATGCGCTGGACCGGCCCGATCTCCACGGGGAGACCTGGACCCCGATGACCCCACCGCACCTGGCCACCGCGGCGAACCAGCCGACCGAGTTCTTCGCCATGCTGCGCGCGCGCGACGTGCTGGTGCACCACCCCTACGACTCGTTCGCCACCTCGGTCGAAGCGTTCGTGGCCCAGGCTGCGGTCGACCCGGCCGTGCTGGGCATTAAGCAGACGCTCTACCGCACCGGTGGGGACAGCCCCATTGTGGCCTCGCTGATTCAGGCGGCGGAGAACGGCAAGCAGGTGGCGGCCATCGTCGAGCTCAAGGCGCGCTTCGACGAGGAGGCCAACATCGGCTGGGCCCGCGCCCTGGAAGAAGCCGGTGTGCACGTGGTCTACGGCATCGTCGGTCTCAAGACGCATTCGAAGACGGCGCTGGTGCTCCGCCGTGAGGACGAGGGTGTGCGCCACTACTGCCACGTGGGCACCGGGAACTACAACTCGAAGACGGCCCGGACCTACGAGGACATCGGCCTGCTCACTGCCGACCGCGAGATCGGTGCCGATGTCGGTGAGCTCTTCAACTATCTGACCGGCTTCTCGCGCCACGCCGACTACCGGCAGATCCTGGTTTCTCCGGTCTCGGTGCGCCGCCGCATCCTGGCCATGATTGAAGAGCAGACCGCGGCCGGCCCCCATGGGCGCATCGTCTTCAAGCTCAATGGCCTGACCGACGCGGCCATGATTGACGCCCTCTACCGGGCCTCGGGCGGGGGCGTCCAGATCGATCTGGCCGTCCGCGGCCTGTGCCGCCTCCGGCCCGGCATCCCCGAGCTGTCCGAGAACATCCGCGTCCGTTCCATCGTCGGTAGCTTCCTTGAGCATTCGCGTATCTACCGCTTCGGCGGCGCGCCGGCTGATCCGGCGGCCGGACCCGGTCTGCCCCTGAAGATCTACATCGGATCGGCCGATCTAATGGGCCGCAACCTCGACCGGCGCGTTGAGGTCCTCGTCCCGGTGCACGACCTGGAACTGCAGGCCCGGCTCTTCGAAGTGCTCGACCTGGTCTTCTCCGACGACACCAATGCCTGGGCCCTGGGCTCGGACCGGCGCTGGCGGAGGGTGGAGAACGTTCACGGCATCAGTTCGCAGAAGCGCCTGAAGGAGCTGGCCATCGAGCGGGCCCGCCGGCGGCGCGATTCCGACATGAGGGTCGGGGACGGCAACCTGACCGATCCGGTCCACGAGCGGGACAAGGCAGGGTAAGCACGGAAATGCGCGTCCCGACAGGGCCGCCGGTACAGTGCGGCGCCATGGCGAAGGTGGGGCTGGCCGAACGGATGGAGGCTGTCGCCTCGCGCCGGGGCTGGGCCTGGCCCGCCGCCTCGACCGTGATCGCCCTCATCGGCATCACCGGATTGGCCATCATGCACCGCCAGGTCGACCTGGGCACCTACCTGCTCGGTGGGGCGCATGCGTTCTCGGCCGACCTGTTCACCGTCACGTATCCTTCGGACCACCTCGGCTTCACGTACCCGCCGTTTGCCGCCCTCCTGTTCTCGCCATTCGCCCACCTCCCGGTGCGGGCCAGCGAAGTGGCCTTTTCGTGGCTCAACCTGGCCGCCCTCTGCACCCTGCTGGCCGTGTGCCTGCGGGCGGTCTGTGCCACCCTGGCCCGCCGGACCGTCCTGTGGTGGGCGCTCATGCTGCTGGTGCCGGCCGTCATGCTCGACCCGGTGCGCCAGACCTTCCTGCTCGGGCAGGTCAACATCTTCCTGGCCCTGATGGTCGTGGCGGACATGACCTTGGACCTGCCCATCCCGAAGGGCATCCTCGTCGGGCTGGCCGCCGCCGTGAAGGTCACGCCGATCATCCTCATTCCCTATTTCTTCCTGACCCGGCAGACCAAGGCCGGGATGCGGGCCGTGGCGGCGTTCGTGGGGGCCGCCCTGATCGCCGCCGCGGCATCTCCCCACGACTCCTGGGCCTACTGGACCCATTACATCCGCGACCCACGGCGGGCGGGGATCCTGTCGTGGATCGGCAACCAGGGTCTCATGGGGGCCATTGAGCGGATGTTGGGCCGCACCGTCAGCAACCAGTCATCGTTCCTGCTCGTCGTCACCGTGGGGGCCTTCGGGCTGACCGTGGCGGCGCTGGCCTACAAACGTTCGTCCCCGGTGCTCGGCTTCCTGATCGTGGAGGCCACCGAGGCGCTGGCCAATCCCGTATCGTGGTCGCACCACTTCATTTGGGTCGTCCTGTTCATCGCCTGGCTGGCCCTGGGCGTCGACCGGCCCCGCCGGGGCGAGTGGTGGGCGATCGGGGTGGTCGTTCTCTTCTGGGCCGCCCCCACCTGGTGGTCGCCCCACGGGCCCGGTGTGCTCTACGCCGGGCGGGGATGGCTGATCCCGCTTTCGGATGCCTATCCGTTGCTCTTCATCGGCTTCGTGGTGGCGATGGCGGTGCGGGTCACCCGCTCGGCGGCGCACCGCGTGGTGGAGGAACCGGCGCCGGTCCTGCACTCGCGCGCCTAGGACCTACACCAAGGACGGTTCACAGGCCACCACCAGGAGATGGGCGCCCTGGTCGACCTTGCCGGGGGCCGAGCGGGTCGAACGGATGATGTGCCATCCCGTGACCACCATCAACTTCTCGGGGTCCCCTGGGAGGAATTCGGTGCGCCTGGTCTCGCCGATGAGGGAGAGCACCCCGTCAACGAGGCGGCGCAGGGCGCGCCCGCGTGCCCCCGCCGCGGGGATGACGCGGAAGTTGACCGCCAGGACGCTCGCCGGGGCGGATCGGGCGCGCAGTGTCTCACAAAGGGCCGCGCCCACCTCCAGCGAGAGAGAGGCCAAGAGCCCTTCGCAGACGAACAGCGACGGACGGGCCGGATCGTGCCCGGCCTCGGTGAGCGCAGATTCGAGGTCTCCGGTCATCAGGTCCACGCCGGCATAGGTGACGCCGGACGGCGAGATGCCGAGGGCGGACAGTCGCCGGTGCTTGTCCGCCTGGGTGGAGGGGAAGTCGACCTCAATCCAGCGGGTGGGCCCGCCCCCGAAGCGCAGGGCCCGCCCGTCGTAGCCGGCGCCGATGAGGACGATCTGCTCCACGCCCCGACCGATGGCCCGCGCCACCTCCTCGTCGATGAACCTGGTGCGTTCGGCCAGGCCGGTGGGAGCCAGCCCGGGCAGCACGAAGCCGCGACCCATGGTCTGGTAGAGGCGGCGCTCGCCTTCGGTGTCACCTCCGGGCGTGGAGGAACGGGTGCCGGCCAGGCGGGCGCGCTGCGCGGCGATCCAGCGTGCGGTGAGGGAAGGTCGGTCCTCCCGCATCACGGAGCCAGGGCGGTGGCACCGGCCCCGGCCGGGGGACGGCCGAGCCGGAGGGACAGGTAGGCCGCTCCGCCGAAGGGAATGGGCAGCCAGAAGTTCACCAGGCGCCAGCACAGCACCCCCGCCGTGGCGGCACCGCCGGGCTCGCCGAACCCGGTCAGCACCGAGACGAGGGTCAATTCCACCACGCCCAGCCCGCTCGGCGTCAGGGGGATGACGGCCAGGATGTTGGCCAGCCCGTAGGCGACGAGCACGTCAATGGGGGAGACGGTGGGCCCGAAGGCCAGGAGGAACACCCACAAAGACGCGGCATCCAACAGCCAGTTGGCCGCGGCCCAGATGCCGGCCCGGTAGAGGAGCTGGGGGTTCTCGAAGAGCACCTTCATGCGGTCGGCCACCGTCTGCAACAGGGCGGTGACGGTCTCGGCCTTGACGAAGGGGAGGTGGTTGGCCAGCTTCCTGACGAAGGTCGTCGCATGCTTCTCGCCCTTGGTCAGGAGGTAGATCACGCCGGCGAAGAAGGCCAGCAGCAACACGCCGAGGATGGCGGCGAAGCCGTAGAGCGGGTTGTAGCCGCGCAGCGGGATGGAGATCAGCAGGGAGAGCCAGAAGATGGCGTTCAGAACCACGGCCGAACCGATGCCCTGGGTGGCGAGCCCGAACGCGGCGGTGCTGCCGACCACGTCGGACTCGGTGAGGAGGCGGTAGCTGGCGGCCGTTCCCGGGACGGTGCCACCGGGGAGGACGTGGCTGATGGCCAGCGCCCACATGTTGATGCGGAAGATGCGGAACCGCCGGGGTGCTCCCGGGGAGAGGACGGCGTGGGTCAGCTCGGCATAGGCGGCCAGGGCGCCGAGCTCGAGCAGCGCGCCGAGCACCAGCCAGAGGAAATTGAGATGGCTGAGTTGGTGGAACTCCTTGCGGGCGCTGGCCAGCTCGGGCAGCAGGATGTACTCGCCGACGAAGAAGAGCAGCAGGATCATCAGCGTGATTTTCACGTTGCGCGGGATCCAACGGCGCTGGACCTTGGCGGGGGAGCCCTCTTCCGCTGTGTCCTCATCCATCACGTTCATGCTTGCACGTCTCCACCGGCACAAAGCTGACATGCTGGTCTCATGGCCGACGAGGTTGCGGACACCTGGCGGTCCAGGTTGTCGGGCCACGCCGATCGCCGGGGCATACCCCTGGGCACCATTGTGGTGGCCGCCACCGTCACCATCGCCCTGATTGACGTCAACCTCGCGCTGGTGGTCGGCCTGTGGGTGCTGCGCAAAATCGTCCTCTACACCGTCATCGCCTTCTTCTTCGCCCTGCTCCTCACCCCGGCCACCCGCTTCCTGACCAGGAACGGCCTTTCCCACGGCCTGGCCACGGCGCTGGTCTTCCTGTCCGGCCTGGCCGCGCTGGGAGGGTTGGTCTACCTCTTCGCCTCACCGCTGGTGACGGCGACCCTCCATTTCGCCCACGAGGTCCCCACGCTGATCCGGGATGCGCGCAAGGGTCGCGGCCCCCTCGGGCACCTGGTCTTCCGCCTGCACCTGCAGAAGTACCTCTCCGAGGGATCGGCCCAGATCACCAAGCAGTTGACCAACGTGCTCAAGCCGGCCACTGCGTTCTCCGTGGGCGCGGCGGCGGTCTCGTCGCTGATCACCATCGGCACCATTGCCGTGCTCACCTACTTCGCCATGCTGGAGGCACCCCGCCTGTGGCGTGGGCTGCTCGGCCTCTTCAGCCCACCTACGGCGTTGCGGCTCAGCCGGGTGATCAACGAGACGGTGCGCTCGGTCACCGGCTACATGCTGGGCAACGCCATGACGTCGGTGATCGCCGGTGTCGTGGTGGCGGTGACCCTGGCCATCCTCGGTGTCCCCTTCGCCTTCCTCCTCGGTGTCTTCGTCGCCCTGGTGGACCTCCTGCCGTTGGTCGGTGGCCTCATCGCCGGAGTGCCCGTGGTGATCATCGCGGCCATCCACTCGGTGCCGGGGGGGATCATCATGTTGGTGGTGTTCCTCGTCTACCAGCAGGTGGAGAACCACTTCCTCAACCCGGTCATCATGAGCAAGACGGTACGGCTGAACCCGCTCACCGTGCTGATGGCCGTCCTCGTCGGGGCGACCCTCGGGGGGCGCATCGGGGGCGCCCTGGGCGCCTTCGTGGGTGCCCTGGTCGGGATTCCGCTCGGCGGTGCCGTCCAGGTGGTGCTGCGGGAGCTCCGGCGGGGCCCCGACGCCGCGACCTCCACCGATGCCGGTTGAGGAGGCCCTTCTCCTAGAATGCCCCCGTGCGCCCTCTCGTCGTCATCCCGACCTATAACGAGTCGGAGAACATAGAGCGCATCCTCGGGCGCGTGCGCGAGTCGCTCCCCGAAGCGGGAATCCTGGTGGTCGACGACGGCAGCCCCGACGGCACGGGTGATCTGGTCAAGGCCATGTCGTCGGAACTGCCCGACGTCCACCTCTTGTCCCGGGCGGCCAAGTCCGGATTGGGCAGCGCGTACCGGGCCGGGTTCGCCTGGGGTCTGGAGCGGGGCTACGACGCCTTCATCGAGATGGATGCCGACTTCTCCCACGACCCGAGTGCACTGCCGGGGGTCTTGGCGCCCCTGGGCGAAGGGTCCGACGTGTCCATCGGCTCGCGCTACGTCAAGGGAGGGACCATCCCGAACTGGGCCTGGCACCGCCATCTCCTCTCCCGTGGCGGCAACCGCTACGCCTCGGCCGTCCTCGGCCTCGGAGTCGCCGACTCGACCGCGGGGTTCCGGGCCTACTCGGCCGGGATCCTGCGCCAGATCGACCTCGGTCGCGTCCGGGCCGAGGGCTACGGGTTCCAGATTGAGATGACGTACCGGGCCCGCCAGCACGGTGCCGCCATCACCGAGGTGCCCATCAGCTTCGTCGACCGCGAGGTGGGCGAGTCGAAGATGTCGTCCATGATCGTGATCGAGGCGCTGGGGCTGGTCACCTGGTGGGGCCTGGGCCGGCTCCTGCGCGCCCTGCGCCAGGGATCGGGGACCGCGGCCGTGGCGGCCCGGGCCGAGGATCCGGCCCGCTGGTGAGCGTGGAGGCATCCGGCGCCCGCGTCCTTGTGGTCGACGACGAGTCGAACATCGCCGAGCTCCTTTCGGCCGCCCTGGCCTTCGAGGGCTACCAGGTGGGGGTGGCGGGCACGGGCAACGAGGCGCTGGAGATGGTGCGCACCTTCCGACCCAACCTGGTCATGCTCGATGTCATGTTGCCCGACTTCGACGGCAACGAGGTGTGTCGCCGCCTGCGCCAGGACGGTGAGCACGTTCCCATCGTCTTCCTGACCGCCCGCGATTCCACGCAGGACAAGGTGGAGGGTCTCAACCTGGGCGACGACTACGTCACCAAGCCGTTCAGCGTCGAAGAGCTCATGGCCCGGGTGGGCGCCATCCTGCGCCGGGCCAGGGAGGTGGCCGCGGCCGACTCGTCGATCATGCGCTTTGCCGACCTGGCCATGCACATCGATACCCATGAGGTCTTCCGTCAGGCACGTCCCATCGAACTCACGGCCACCGAGTTCAATCTCCTGCGCTACCTGCTGGAGAACGCCCGCCGCGTGATATCGAAGTCCGAGCTGCTCGACCGGGTGTGGGGATACGGTTTCGATGGCGACCCCAACATTGTGGAGACGTACATCAGCTACCTGCGCAAGAAGGTCGACACACCCGGGCCCGCCCTCATCCACACCATCCGGCGCGTCGGCTACACCCTGCGGCTGCCCCGGGACTGGTGAGCCTCCAACGTCGGCTCGTGGCGGTGATGGCGCTGCTGCTCGTCACCGGCCTCGTGGTCTCCGACATCGTCACCTACGCCTCCGTGCGCTCGTTCCTGTACGGGCGAGCCGACGACACCCTGGCATCGTCAGAAGGGCTGGCGTTCAACTACCTGACGTACGCCGCCGCGCGCGACATGCCGGTCACCGTGGCCGAGATCTCCCGTCACGTCTCCAACGACGTGTACCTCGTCATCACCGGCCCCGGCGGCACGGTGCTGCTCCGTCGCCCTTCGGGTTCCCCCACCCGGCCCGACCCGGCACCCATCCTCACGGCGGCCATACCGGTGCAGCGCGTCCTGCACGTCGACCGCACACGCTTCGGCCGTTACGCCGGGACCTTCCGGCCCGATCCCGACGCGGTGGTGGTGCGGAGCCAGCGGGATCCCGGCGGGCAGTACCGGGTGGTGGCGGTGACGGTTCCCCAGGGAACGCTGATCACGGCCCTGTCGTTGAACCCGACCAACGACACGTTGAACTCGCTGCGCAGGGTTGAGTTCATCGCCAGCCTCTCGCTGCTCGTGGTCATGGGGATACTGGCCCTCGGGGTCGTGCGGCGTGGCTTGCGGCCCCTGCGCCTGATGGCCGGCACCGCCGACGCCATCGCCTCGGGGGACCTGACCCGCCGGGTCCCCGAGGAGCGCCGCCGCACCGAAGTCGGTCGCCTCGGTGTGGCTCTCAACAAAATGCTGGCCGAGATCGAAGTGGCCTTCAGCGAGAAGACGGCCTCCGAGGAGCGCCTGCGCCAGTTCGTCTCCGATGCCTCCCACGAGCTGCGCACGCCGTTGACGTCCATCCGGGGCTACGCCGAGCTCCTGGGGCGGGGCGGATTCTCCGACGGGGCCGGGCAGCGCAAGGCGATCAAGCGGATTGAGGAGGAAGCGGCCCGGATGGGCGGGCTGGTCGAGGATCTCCTCCTGTTGGCCGAGATCGACCGTGGTCGACCGCTACGGGTGGAACCGGTCGATCTGCACCGCATCTGCGCCGACGCCGTCGACGATGCCCATGCGGTCGAACATGACCACCACCTGACATTGGAGCCCGGCCCCCCCGTGGTGGTACTCGGCGACGGCGAGCGGTTGGCCCAGGTGGTCCACAACCTGGTGGGCAACGCCGTGGTCCACACCCCGCCCGGGACCTCGGTGACAGTGAGGACGGCGGCAGAGGCGGGCATGGGCTGCATTGAGGTGTCCGACAACGGCCCGGGCATCAGTCCGGAAGAGCTGCCCCGCGTGTTCGACCGTTTCTACCGGGCCGACCCCTCCCGGACGGGAGGGGGCACCGGGCTCGGCCTGTCCATCGTGTGCGCCATCGCCGAAGCGCTCGGCGGTACGGCCGAGGCGACCTTGTCGCCCGCGGGGGGTGCCTCCCTGATGGTCAGGGTCCCGCTGGCCGGCGTACGGCAGCCGGCTCCATCCGAGCCGCTGCGGTCACCCCAGGTGCGCTGAGCCTCCCGGGACCAAGGACTCCAGCACGGTGGCCAGCTTCATGTTGGTCTCGGCCGCCTCGTCGCGCGGATCGGATGCGGCGACCACGCCGGAGCCGGCGTGCAGGGTGACCGACTCGCCGTCGGCATGGAGGCAGGCGCTGCGCAGGCCGATCATCCATTCGCCGTTCCCTTCGGCGTCGACCCAGCCGACCGGCCCGGCCCAGTGGCCGCGCGGCACCGGTTCCCCCTCGGCAATGGCGGCCAGCGCCGCCGCGCGCGGTGTCCCTCCGACCGCCGGGGTGGGGTGGAGCTCCCGCACCAGCGCCAGGACGGGGGTGGGCTCGTGGAGCAGCCCTTCAATGCGGGTGCCGAGGTGGGCCACGGAGTGGAAGGCGACCAGCGAGGGCTCCGCGGGCACGGTGAGCGCGGAGCAGTACGGGGCCAGCGTGGCGGCAATGTCCTCCACCACGTAGCGGTGCTCCTCATGGTCCTTGGCCGAAGCGGCCAACCTTCCCTGCGCGTCGGCGTCACTGCGCGCCGTCTCACCCCGGGCGATGGTCCCGGCCAGAGGGTGGCACGAGATCCGCTCCCCCTGGCGCGCCACCAGGAGCTCAGGGCTGGCGCCGAAGAAGGTCCCCTTGGGCACCGGGACGGAGAAGATGGTGCAGTGCGGCTCATGGCTGCGCAACCGGCGCAGCACGCGTGAGAGGGGGAGCGTCCCGCTGAGCCGGGCGTTGACCGAGCGGGCCAGCACCACCTTGTGCAGCGCGGCCCCCCGGGCGCTCATGGTCGCCACCGCCCGGGCCACCACGTTCTCGTAGTCGTCGGTGGGCAGGGAAGTCGTGAGTTCGGTGACGTCCACGTCACGGGCCCCTGCGCCGTCACCCGCCGAGCCGTACTGCCAGATGACGGCGTCGAAGAGCTCCTCCGGCTCGGGCAGGGCAACCTCATTGGGCCCGACAGCGGTGGCCCAGCGGTATGCGGTGCCGTCGGGATCACGGGCGACGCCCATGGTGAACCGGGGCACAATCAACAGTCCCGCCATGGTGCCGAGGAAGGGGAGGGCACCGAGCGCCAGCACCCCGGATCCGGGACAGCGCACCGTGTCGTCACATGGGATGGCGGCGAGCACGGTGGCGGCATCGGACGCCTCGACCAGCAAGGCGGTGCCCCAGCCGACCAGGGTGAGGCCCGGACGGTCGAAGAGCACGGTCGGGCTGCCGTCGAACTCCAGGGCGTCGGGCCCGTACTCCAGCGGCACGGTGCGGGCATGGAGATCGGTGGTCACGGCAGGCCGGCGCGGGTGGCCAGGACGAGTTGGCTGAGGCCGCCGGCCAGGGGTCGGATGCCGACGGCGGAGAAGCCCGCCCCGCCGAGCATGCGGCGGAGCACCGCGGCCGCCGGAAGATAGGCCACCGAGCGGGGCAGGTAGGCATAGGCGTCCCCGTCCGAAAGGAGACCCCCGATGGTGGGCACCACCTGGTGGAACCAGACGTCGTAGCCGGCCCGCAGCAATCCGATTGAGGGAGCGTCGACTTCCAGGACGGCGAGCCGCCCCCCCGGTCGCAGCACCCGCGCCATTTCGCCCAGCGCCACCGTCAAGTCGGTGAAGTTGCGCAGGGCGTACCCGCACACCAGGCCGTCGAAGACGGCGTCGGGGAACGGGAGCCGGCTGCAGTCCGCCTGGGCGACGGGGTTGGCGCCGTGATTGGCCGCCAGCATGCCTGCGCTGAGGTCGGCCCCGATGACGTCGTACCCTTGCCTTGCCGCCAGGCGTGACAGGTCGCCGGTGCCGCAGGCCAGGTCCAACACCAGGGCGGCCGGGGGGAGCGCCAGGGAGGCGACGGTGGTGCGGCGCCAGGACTGGTCGAGCCCGAAGGTCATCAGCCGGTTGATCAGGTCGTAGCGCGGCGCTATGGAGTCGAACATGGAGCGGACGCGCGCGGTCTTCTCCTCGCCGGTGGGCAGGGGCTCAGGGGGGAGGGTACGCAGGCTCCCCGGACGCGCCACGGTCGGCCTCAGCGGTAGTAGCGGTAGACCACTTGGGCGACGCAGGCCGGCTTGGACGCCTCCCGGACCTCCATGACGAGGTCGTAGGTCACTTGGACCCCACCTTCGACGTCCTCGACGCCGGCCACGGTCACCCCCATGCGCAGATCGGAGCCGACCGGAACCGGAGAGGGGAAGCGGACCTTGTTGGCGCCGTAGTTCACCCCGAACTTCATGTTGTCGACCCGCAGCACCTTGTTGAGGAGCACGGGAGCCAGGGAGAGGGTCAGGTAGCCGTGGGCGATGGCCGTGCCGAAGGGCCCGTCCTTGGCCCGC
>Ga0307373_10007746_pt1 | contig 16637 bp, 16 predicted proteins | sample OX2MG_FD_202534 | JGI IMG/M metagenome (GOLD analysis project Ga0307373, IMG submission 202534) | Soil microbial communities from Risofladan, Vaasa, Finland - OX-2 | ecosystem: Environmental > Terrestrial > Soil > Coastal area > Acid sulfate soil | place: Finland: Risofladan, Vaasa | collected... | reverse complement strand
ACGCCGCGTGTCACGGTCGCGCCCGCCAATCCCTCTTTCCGCGCCCGTTCGACAATGGCTGTGGCAAGCGCCTGCCCATGCCACTGATCCGCCTCGCCAACATAAATCCGCACCAATTTCGCTGGCCCTTCGATTTTCACTAGAATGCTCCTCTCAATCCGCTATGTCTGTGCGCGCATGAGCAACCGCGCAGCAACTATACCGAGGTAAGCCGCGGCGAATCCAACTACGACACTCCCGATCAGATTTATCGCTGTGATCCCCCACCGGCCTCCTGTCGCAACAAGCTGGATCGACTCGTATTCAAAGGTCGAGAACGTGGTGTAGGCCCCCACGAACCCGACCGCGAAAAAAAGCCGCCATGATTCGGCCCATCCGAACCGGAGAGCAAGCGTTGCGAAAAACGCAAGAATGAATGAGCCGCTGACATTGATAAAGAATGTGCCATAGGGAAACGATGCCCCCCATTTCTGCTGAACCCAGCCGCCGATGAGATACCGGGCATTTGCGCCAAAGAATCCTCCGAGCCCCACTACGAGTGAACGGTAAAGCACTCCCTTCCTCCTTGATTCCGAATGATAACAGTTTATTTGCGAATCGTGAAGAGCGCCACCGCGCCCAGAAGCGTAAGAACAGCGCCATAGAAGAAACCCGCGGCGCTCGAAACGTAAGTCCAGAGCATTCCCACGGCGATACTGGAAACCAGGTCGCCGACCGAATTAACGGTAGCGAGCGCCCCATAGCCGGTCCCGCGGCGCTCCAGGGGAAGCAGGTCAGCGGCAAGGGCGCGCTCCATCGAATCCACGATGGCGATATAACTCCCTGCCAGCACAAAGAGAAAAGCGAGAGCCGGCAGGCTATGTCCAAACACCATGAATCCGATACACATGACGCCAAAGAGCGCGTATCCGATCGCCAGGAAGAGTTTCTTGTTGATCCGATCGCCCAGAGCGCCGGCGGGATAAGACGCCGCAGTATAGACGATGTTGTGCAGTATATAAAACCCTATGCCGATCTGCCCCGCGTGCGCCGTGCCGTAACGGGGAGTCAGCCAGAGGATTACGCGCAGCACCAGCAGTGTATGCGCGAAGTTGCCCAGCCCGAATACGCCGACCGCTGCAGCATACCGCCAGAAATCGTCCGGCAGCTCGCGGAGCGATTTCATCATCTTCATCCCCGGCTGAGGCTTTCGCGGGATGTCCTTCAGGATGAACAGGGCAATGAAAACCGTGATGGCGCCCGGCACGAAGGAGATAAAGAGAATATGTCGGAGCGAGATAACTCCGATCAGCAGGAGCGCGATTGCGGGACCGATGACGGCGCCAAGCGAGTCCATTGCCCCCTCAAATCCAAAAGCGCGCCCATGCGCTGTGGACGGAACGCTCTCGGAGAGAAGAGCGTCCCGGAGAGGCCCTCTTGCGCCGCGACCCATCCATGCGACGGCACGGATTACCAGCATCTGCCACCACGCGGTGACAAAGCCGAAGGTCCCCATCAGCGCGGTGAGGAGATATCCGATGGCAATCATCGGCTTTCGCTTACCGATGCGGTCGGAGTAAAAGGACATCCAGAGCTTCAGGAGACTTGCGGACGCGTCCGAAATTCCCTCAATCGTTCCCAGAGCCAGGGCGCCGGCGCCGAATGTCGCCAGGAAAAGCGGAAGAACTGCGGTGACTAGCTCATGTCCCATGTCCGAATAGAGACTGAGCATTCCAATCGCAAAAACGTTACGCGTGAGCCACCGGGCGGACGCTCGTCCCGCTGGCGACGATGTCCCGTGCGCTGTCGGATCGGGGAAATCCGGCTTACTGCCAGTCATCGTGCCGCTCTCCTATCTCAAAACCCTGCCTGTTCTCCAACTGATGCGCTGCGCCGCAGGCCGGCCACGGTCCGAACACGCGACATCGGAGGATGGCGGGCAGTCCTCTCCCGTTCTTCCTCGAATGTCATCCGGCCCCGTGAATGAGAAGAATGATCAAGAACAATATTAGTATATAGAGAATATACAGGCTGACATTGCCGGATTGGAACCGCTGCGCCCAGACGGCGAGGCGCTGGAGGCCGCGCAGCAGCGGCAAGTAGAGGCGTTCCTCAAAGGGTGAAACTGCCTGGTTGCGGAATCGGATTCGATCCACCGCGTAGGGAGTCGCCCGGTGTTCCACGTTCATCTCCCGGCGCGCCTGGTAGATTCCCTTGAACATCAACTGCAGCGCATGCACGTAACCCGTCGCTGTGTACTCATTCCGAGCGGTAAAGTGGGACATCGCGCCGGTCCAGAGCGGAGTGATCCGACGGGGCCGGTTCAGCACGCGAAGAATCAGCCAGGCGATCAGCAGGAAAAGTCCGATCATTCCAGCCAGATAAAGCGGAGAAGTGCTCGCCGAGTCGGGAGTTACGGGTACTATCACCTGTCCCGGACCGCGGAACAGGGCGTGCCCTAATCGGCCCCCGAGCGGCAGCAGGGCTGCAAACTTCCCTGGATGAGTGAATATTGGAATTACAATCTGGTCCGTCGCGTCCGCGCCAATGAACTGCGCGGGCAGGGATCGAAGCACCGGTACCACGTAGGCCGGCAGAAGCCCCAGAAGTATCACCGCGATTGCCAGTAATCCCGATCCTATGCCCATCGCAACCGGCGCCTCGCGTGCCCCGGCGGCGGCCTGGGTGCGGGGGTGGGCGAGGAAACAGGTTCCAAAAGTTCTTACAAAACAGGTAATCGCCAGCCCTGCGGTAAGAGCGAGCGCTGCCCCGGCCAGCCCGAGCGTGACGCGAGCGCCGGCAATCGGCGCGTGAACTCCTTGCAGCAAGGTTTCCAGCGTCATCCATTCACTGATATAGCCGCTGAATGGTGGAATGGCGGCTATCCCCAACGCGCCGATGAGAAACGTGGCGGCGGTCCACGGCATCCGCCGGATCAGGCCGCCGAGGTCGTCCATGTCCCGATCGTGACCAACCGCGTCCCGCACGGCGCCCGCTCCTGCGAACAGCAACCCCTTACAGACCGCGTGACTCAGAATGTGCAAAAGAGAGGCGATCAGAGCGAGACCGGCGAGCGCGTCGAGTCGCGCCGCCCTGAAAACAAGCGCGGCGCCAAATCCGGTGAAGATAATACCGATATTCTCGACGGTGCTGTAGGCCAGCAGACTCTTGAGGTTGGTGTCCACGAGCGCGTAAAGTATCCCTGTCAGCGCCGTCAGCGCGCCGATCGCCACAACGACAGCCCCCGACCACCAGGGAGTCAACGGAAGCATCCCGATCAGGACGCGAAAGACGCCGTAGACCCCCATATCCACGATCACGGTGGAGAGCAGCGCCGACAGATTGCTGGGCGCAGCCGGATGCGCGGCGGGAAGCCAGATGTGCAGCGGAACGATCCCCGCCTTGACGCCAAACCCAAAGAACGCCAGAAAAAAACAGATAATGGCCGCAACCGGCGCCACATGCGCCCGGTGCGCTGCCATGACATCGAAAAGCGGTGATCCTGAGAGCCGCCATAGTATCAGGAAACCCGTCAGGAAGAGGGCGACGCCTCCCTCGCTCATAGCCAGCATGACCAGCGCCGCATGCGCCCGCTTCGCATCGCGGTGTTCAAAGGCTACCAGCGCGCACGCGAGGAGCACCATGGCCTCCCAGACCGTCATAAACGACAGCAGATCGTTAGCGGCTGGTATCAGGGCAAGCGCAGCCATGACCAGCCCGTACAACACACAGAGCGTTCGGCTGGAGTAACGCGGCTCATAGGTCTCGGCGTATCGGATAGAGTAGATCGCTATGGGCAGCCCCACAACGCCCGTCACAAGCTCAAAGAACGCGCTCAGGCTGTCAATTCGAAGCGATAGCGGTCCATAAAAGGGGATCAATTCCCGGATCTCCACCCGCCATCCCGCGCCCGTCAGCAGAACCAGCGCGGCGGACACCGCCAGCGCCCCACTGGCGGCCGCGATCAAAAAGAAGCCGATGCGAGCGCCCCATCGTCCCAGGGCGCCAGAGATCGCTCCCAGGCCAAAAAGCAACAGGATTATCTGAAGAGCCGGGTAACTCATTGCGTGCGCTCGCTTTCCTCCGGGCGCTTCTGGCCGGGCCGTCCGACGGCCAGAAGCAGACCATACAGCAGGGCCAGGGGCGCCGGGGGAGAACCGGGTATGAATATATCGATCGGGAGTATGGACCCGGCGCCGCCGGCGACAGCGCTGCTGGCGTCGAATGGAGCGCCGCTGATGGCTTCGGCTCCCCCGGCAATGATAAGGCGAGGTTCCGGCATTGCCTCATAAGTCTCCTGCAGCGGACGCTCCATCGCACGCGCCACAACCCCCGTCACCAGCAGCGCGTCGGCGTGGCGGGGCGATGTCGTGAAGAAGAAGCCGATCCGGTTCATGTCGAACGCGGGGCTGTCGAGCAGTTTCGCTTCGGAGATAGTGGCGCCGTCATCGCCCGTGTCGATGTGCCGAATATGAAGCGAGCGCCGGAAAGGAGAACGGCCGGCGCTGCGGCCTGGCGGCGGCTTCACGCTGGCGCCAGAAATTACGATCAGATCCTCTCGCCGGGTTACAGCCGTCTCGAAGTCCTGGCTGGCGGCGAACATTTCGGGTGAGTGCTCGACGCAAAGACCGCAGTAGATACAGCGCCCCCGATCGAGGCGAATCCGGCCCTCTTCGAAGGCTTCAATAGCTCCCGTGGGACAGATCGCCGCGCACTCCCGTGCCCGGGCCGGATCCATCCGCTCTCGGATCAGCTCAATCTGACCGACGTAGCCCGGTGGCGCTGATTCAAGCTCGGCCGGGTAACGAGTGGTCACAACCCCTGTTCTGATCCCTTGACGAACCAGATTCATCATTTTCCATCAGCCTCCATCGTTCCCGCCGGCCTGTCAGTCGCAACGATTTCCGGCGCGGGGAAACGTCGAGCTTCAAGTTCCGGCCTATAAATCATTGCCTGCCACCGAGAGATTCCAACTCGCCTTATTGACAGCAAAATCCGGCATCATAATTCCCTCGATCGTTAGAGGGAAAGGCTGCCAGTTGATGACCGAGGGCGTGCGGAACTTCGCCCGGAGGATGAGGCCCTCATCCGAGAGACGTACCAGATGAACGGCTTCGCCGCGTGGAGTTTCTGCCCAACCAAGTCCCATTCCGCCGGTTTCCGGGATAGAAACGCCGGATTGCGATCGTTCGGAAGGGTTTCCGGCAAGCCAATGCGAACACTGACGTACCAGTGAGAAACTCTCCTCGATCTCCTGGAGACGAACATACATACGCGCCAGAGCGTCGCCGCCCACGTATCCGGCCACGCGCCAATTCAGGCCGCCATATGCGGCGTACGGACTGGCGCGACGCGCATCGACTTCAATGCCCGACGCACGGGCCACCGGACCAACACACCCATACTCGCGCGCCGTTTGCTCTGGTAAGGCGCCTGTGGCCTCCAGCCGCTGGACATGGGAGTAGGTCCGCTCCAGCAACCTGGCGCCCGCGGCAGACTGCGGCTCGAGGGTGTTCATGGCGGCTTCGAGCACTTTACAGGCGCTCGCATCGAGATCCGTCCGGACACCGCCGATCTGGTTGATGTTACGCAGATACCGGGAGACCCCAAGCGTTGTGTGAAGCCTGAGCGTCTGTTCCTTAAGCCACGCCCACTGCGCGTTCATAATACCCAGTGACGTGCTCTCACAAAGGTCGCTCAGGTCTGAGAAGTGATTGTAGAGCCGCTCAAGCTCGGCGAAAACTGAGCGAAGGTACTGCGCACGAGCCGGCACGACACTGCCGGTTGCGTACTCGACAGCCTGGCAAAAAGCCAGACTGTGCGCAAACGACGAACGGCCTGAGATCCGTTCTACCAGGGGCAGCGCCGCCGCCGGAGTCCGTCCTTCGCACGCCTTTTCCACGCCGCGATGCTTGAAGTACAACCGGACAGCCAGGTGCAGCATCTCCTCGCCCACCGCTTCGAAGAGGAACTGCTGCGCCTCGGTAACCCCCGATCGAACCGGACCCACGGAAAACTGGAATGCGCCCGGCGCGTCTACAATCGGCCCTGGCGTCTCTATCTCCTGACCCAATAGATCCCGGATTTCCCGCTCGAAAACCGCGGCGGCTGGCGTGACATTGATCAAAGTCGGGAACCCCGGAGGGTCACCCTCCAGAGGACAGGAGAGCACCGAGTATGGCGGCGCAGAATCGCCGGCGGCCGCTTCAACGATAGGGGCCACGGGACGGGCGAGAATCGTACGCAGCACAGGCTCTTGCCCGTCTGAGTCAACGAGCAGGGCGACGAAGCGGGCGCCGCCGGCCAGGCGATTTGTTACGTCCGCCGCGAGTTTGGCGGCTGACAGACTCACGAAAACAGCCCCGGGAACCAGCCGGGCCTCCTGGTCTATCCTTCCTTCTGTCGTCCTTTCAGATGCCATTAGTTTTGATGGATTTCGTTGGATTGGCGCCTTCCGGCGATACGAACCGCATTAGAATATCCAGATCGTGTTAGCGCATAAGCGAAGCGCTCGCCTCAAGCAGGTGGCGCAGACCTCCGGGCAGAACGAGCCCCAGCGCGAGGGCAAGGACAGCCAGGCAAAGCATTGGCGCGACGCTCCACACACCGGCGTCGCGGGACGCCACCCCATCTTCGGGCATAGGCGCCGGCTCGCCATAAACCATCCGCACGACCCAGTAGAAGAGCGCAATATAGATAACAGCCAGCAGTAAGACCGTGAGAGCCCCGATTACCCGATGACCGTGCGTGAACGCCGATCCGAAGATGCTCAGGTCGCTGCCAAAGAGCGCGAACGGCGGCGCTCCGACGATTGCGGCCGTACATATCAGCCAGAGTGTGCCCGTCACCGGCATCCGCGAGAGAACTCCCTTCACCGCCTCCATGTCCGTGGTCCCGTACCGGAGGAGGATATTGCCTGCGCCGAAAAACATCGCGCTCTTGATGAACGCATGGGTCATGAGCTGCCAGATGGCTCCAAAGAGGCCCAGCGGACCACCAAATGCCACTCCCAGCAGCATTAGCGCAGTATGTTCCATGCTGGAGTAAGCCAGGAGCCGCTTATATTCGCGCTGCGCCACGACAAAAAGCGCCGCGACGATAAGTGTGGCAAGGCCAAGACCGCCGAGAAGTCGAAATACGAAGGCGTGCCCCACGCACCGCTCGGCGATGGGCACATACCGGAAAATAATGTACATGGCGCACGACAGCTCCGATCCCGAGAGGAGCGCGCAGACCGGCGACGGAGCGCGGCTGTAGGCGTCCGGCATCCAGGTGTGCATCGGCGTGACCCCGGCTTTCGTCCCGTAGCCGATAGCCACCAGCGTGAAACCAAACGTGATGGCGCCGGGGGATAATCGGGGCGCCAGGCTCAGAAGGGCGGTCCAACCGGCGTAGGTTTCGGGCCCGGCGATAGTTGCGGCCGCGCTGAAAAAAACGAGCGTTCCAACCAGGCCAATGAGGCTCCCGATGCTCGTGATGATAAGGAATTTCCAGGCCGCTTCTAGCGCCTCTTCGGTGCGGTAAAAGGCTACCAGGAACACCGCTGCCAGTGTCGCCGCCTCCATCGCTCCCCAGACAAGACCGAGATTATTCAGCAGCGGTACCAGCGTCGTCATCAGCGCAAAGAGCGGCAGCAGGATAGAGAAGCGTCGGATCTCGCGCGGCGCAATGGCCTGCCGGACGCTGAGCTCCTCAAGATATCCCCCGCTATACGGGAACGCCGCCGCCGCCGCACCGTTCACGGTGAGCAGCAGAATGGCGCTGAGAGCATCCACCCGGAGCGATCCATTCATCGCAGTCACGGCGCCTTGATGATCCACTCGGACCGCCAGGGCGGCGCTGAGCGCTAACATCAGCAGCGCGCCGATGGTCAAAATGATCCGCCGCAGGCCGAGGTTCCATCGACCAAGATTCAAAAGCGCCATTAATATCGGTATCGCGATAAGCGTTAAAATCATCTTTTATCCGCGCAGATTGCTCAGACGCGCCGTGTCGGTCGTGTCGTAAACTTCGTGAATAGAGAGAGCCAGCCCCGCAAATATCACCACCGCGACGATCACGTCCAGGATCACGCCAAACTCCACAATCAGAGGAAGATCCGGCGCGATCGCAAGGCCGATCATCAGCGTACCGTTCTCACATATCAGGAGACCGAGGAGCTGCATCAACGCCTGCCGCCGCATCGCCACAAACGCCATACCGATGAGCGTCGCAGAGATACCGGCGGCCAATCCTGAATGGTAAAAGCTCCCCAATCCGGGAGCGAACCGACCGCTAACGGCGTATCCAATCACCGTCAGAATGGCGCCGATGATGAGCGAGACGGCCGCGCCGATCTGCAGGTGTCCTTCTGTGGCAGTACCAAGCCGCCGAACTACTCGAATCAGAATGAATGGGATAGCCGCGGCCTTCACCAGGATCGTGAGCGCCGCGACCACACCCAGGTGACCGTAACCGGTCGCCAGAGAGATTAAAATGGCATAGCCCCCGAGCATGAGCGATCCTGCGGCGTACGCGGCGATGCACGGCTCAAACCGCGCGCTGCCCAGCACACCAAAGACGGTGATGAGAAAGGTTACAGCGCAGAACGTTGCGCCCTGGGAGATAGCCATTTCGTTAATCCAGCGTCCTCTCCGCCTAACGCAGCAGTTGAAAAATCACCGCCAGGAGCGTCAGCACAAACGCCGCTCCCATGTATTCGGGAATTCGAAAGAACCGCATCTTCGCATAAGATTGCTCCACGAGCGCCACAATCAGCGCTACAAGAAGCAACTTGACGAGCACCCAGAAGAGTGCGCAGAGGAGATGCCACGGCCCGGTATCGGCGGCAAGTCCCCACGGACCCACAATAACGTTCATCAGGATCAGCATCAAGACCATCTGCTTCATCCAACCGCCCCAGTGGAGCAGCGCGAGAGCCGCCCCGCTGTACTCGAAACTGCGTCCGCCCTCAACCATCAGCAGCTCTTCCCGCCCCGAATGCGTATCGATGGGAATCCGGCCCGTCTCAGCTAAGATCACCATAAAAAGAGCTATCGCCAGCAGGAAGTGGGTGGGGGTAAAGAGCTCGGTCGGCCCGGTCAGCGCTTGGTTCACGATGAACGGGATCGTAGAACCTGCCACCAGCGAAACGCCAAAGATGATCAGGAAAAGCGTGGGTTCCACCATCAGCGAGACGACCCGGGCACGGCTGCTCGAGAGTGCCGCATAGGGTGATCCGGTGTCCAGCGCAGCCAGCGAAAAGAAGAATCCTCCAAGTCCAAGAATAAAACCCCCTGCCAGCATGTCGCCTGCAAAGGCCATATAGAGCGGGTAACCAGTGTAAACAGGGATCAACGTGGCGACTGCGATCGGCGCGACAAATCCGAGATACGGGCAAAAGCGGAAGATCCAGGAGGCGTCCGGCGTAATCACCTGCTCCTTACGGAACAGCTTCATGAGATCGTAGTACGGCTGCCAGATGCTGGGCCCCCTTTTGGATTGAAGTCGCGCTTCCCACCGCGCGATGCAGCCCGCAATGAACGGCGCCACCAGCAATACGTAGAGAACCGCCGCGATCTGAAGCAGGAGCTTCATCGTTTGCCTGTATCCTCGCCCTCAGATTCCTGTATATCGTTCCAGCGTTCCCGAGCCATTCTCGCCAGGGTCTCGATCGTCTGCTCGATGCCGAGACGGCTCGTGTTCAGGACCACGTGATAGTTCAGGGGATCGTTCCAATCGGCCTTAAAGTAGTGCCGGTGGAAGGCTGCCCGGTCGTGGTCATTCTGGACAATAATCTCCCGGGCGGGCCCTTCGTTGACCCAGCGGACCGCCATGACGCGCTGAATACGGAACCAGATATCCGCAACGAGGCGAACGTGCAAGGCGTCCGCGTCTCGAAGAATGAAGTTCCCGCCGCGCCCGACGATGACGAGCCCACTTCCCTTCGCATACTCCTTCATGATCCTCTTAAGCGCCTCGAAGTATCGCTGCGCCTCCAGCGGGTGGGACCAGGACTCCAACAGCCCGGGCGCGTGCTCGTCATAATGCACGACATAGGGCATTTTTATGCCGGTTTCCTCGACTTCGCGATCCAGGATCTTGTTGTCGACGCACTCCCACCCGAGACGTTCCGCCAGCGCGGGAGCGACCGAGGTCTCCCCCGCTCCGATCTGTCGTGAGATAGTGATAATGGCCATGGGTGTTAGCCTCCCTCCGTCAGACTATGAGACAAACGCAGCCCTCCCCGGCCCCCCCGCAGGCGGAGAGTGAGCGATCTTCCCACCGTCTGCGGCGGGATTGACGGGGTTTGGCCTCCCACCGCCCGCGGGGGATCGACGGCTACAGAGGGGTTTGGCCTCCCACCGCTTGCGGGGGGATTGAGGGGGGTCTGCAACCGCCCAAATCTCAGCGCGGACCTCAGAATCGGTCATTGACTCGTAAAAAAGGGCGCGAATCCGCCGATCAACCGCGGCTGCGGTCGTATGACAGATTCGGCAGGCATCAGCGATCAGCCACTCCATTACCGGGTGGGCCCGGAAAGGCTTCTCCGCGAAGGGATGCTGAAAACCGGCGCGACGCAGAGCGCCGGGGCTGAACGAGGAGTTCCAGCCTGAAGGCCGTTGGAATAAGTTTGGACGCGGTTTATGACCTGGTTGTTCGCCGGTAGTTAGAGTATGCTCGAACTTCGAGCGGACCATCGACCGGCCCTGCCGCGGACGCTTCGCAAACAAAAAAGGCTCCTGATCTTCGGCGCGAAAAAGCGCACGAACCAGGAGTCATCAGCTCATCAAGAGCGGTTTGGACGGGCGACCCGTCCCGGCGGCCTCCATCGCCAGATTTTCAGAATAGCGCACATCCGAAATGATAATCATTCGGGTTGGTACGCATAGTGTAACACCAACTCTATCGCGATTCACGCGGCCGAGTCGAAATCTTTGCAGCGTCAGCCCGGCGGCCCGGTGCCTACGGAGTTCTCCGGGCGGCCCGGCGGCCCGGTGAAAGGGAGGGTCGATTCCGCGCCCGCGCGAGTGGCGTACCAGCCGGCCGCCCCGGCGCGTGCCGATCCCGCCCATCGGCGCCGGCGATCCGCTCCCGGATCAAACAGGCAGCGGCTCGAAAATTATTGAGGTCGTACCAGTGGAATCCGATCTCAAAAGAAGGCGCGCCACCGGCGCTGTAGAGCGCGAAACGGCCCCGGAGAAGCGCGTATCCCAGGTCAACCCCGGCAATCTGGGAGTATGGATAGAACCGGGTGCGCACACCCCACTTCTGGTCCAGCGCCACGCTCTCCCCCTCCTCCATGAAGAGCACGCCTGTCTCGATCAGAATCAAGGCGCGCGCCGGGACAGATCCCAGAATCTGCTCGGATGGAACGAACAGCACGGCGAGCGGCGATTCTCGCCCAATCGTGCTTATTAGCGTCTCCTCGAATATAGCGGGCATCCAATGACGCAGATCCAGCTCGGAGGCCGGCGGCCGCCCGTCCGGGTCGCCCCGCTGGTTTCTTGTCTTGCTAAGAAGATCATTAAACATCCGCATGGGTTTTCCCTTCGCCTCGACGCGGTTATTATATCTGATCCAGGCACTGGCAGCGCCCATCGCTCGTGAGTACGCACGGTTGCGAAAGGCGCGCAACACGGTATAATCATTAACGGTACGGCGAGACGCGCCGAAGCAGTCCCATCGGAACCTCTACCATAAATGCCCGGGCTGAACGAAAACCAGAAACGCCGGCTCCGTGTCTCTTGCAGTCATCTCGATGAACAGCTCGCTCGTGTCGAGGCCCTCCTTGCGAGCTCCGAGGCGAGATACGAGAGTTGGAACTCTTCCCAAAGCGTGGATGATCTAACCCCCTCCGACAGGCGAGCCGTACGAGAGTACGTGGACCGGATTCATGGACGCCTGGCAGACCTTCAACGTGAGTTTGAAATCGCGCCCGCGAACGCCGAATCGCCACTTAGCTGGACTGTTCGGGCCATCATCCTCTACTGCAAGGACATCATTGCAGACCTCGGGCCGCATCGGCTCCGCGGTTACGGGCCGCTGGATGAGCAAACCTCTCATCGGCTCAGAACGGCGCTCACAGACCTGGATGAGATCGTAACCCGCCTCGGCAGCTATCTGGAGCCCGGCGAGGATTCCGAGGCCGGGCGCGGGTCGTAAAAGAATTCTAATAGCGAACAGTAACGGTACGGCCTGGAGAGAGGTAAAAACGGACCTCACCAAATTTGCGGCGAGGAGCAAGCCGAACAATCGGGCGCTGGTCCTCAGCGGCAACCACGCAGGGCCGCCCGGATGATAGATAACGCGCGGTGACCAATTCCGTTCTATCACCCGGATTTGTTACCATCACTGCATTTGGCTCCTCACTCTGCCGCGCGTTCACGGCGTCCCGGCCGGGGATCGTAAGCCAGCAGGTGATGGATTCCCACCGCGCCGCGCCCCGCGGGCTGGAGAGGGCCACCGACGAAGTCTGACCCGTGATCACGGCCTCTTCCACAGTGACGGGGGCGCCGCGGGCTGCGGTAAGGGACGCCGAGGTTGACGTGGATCCGCCAAACCGGTTCAGCACGAAGTAGTCGCTCCCATCAGGCGCCGGAATCAGCGCGCCCTGCCATCCTGAATCCAGGAACGGGATCAGCCGGCTCGCGCTGGCCAGCCCCTGAGTCTGCGCCTGTCCCGGTCCGGGGTAAATCGCCGCCATGATCAGGCGGTTCTCGCCCGGAACAACCGTGAGCAGTGGCCACGGGTCTCGCGGGGGATCTCCGGACGAAACTCCGGGAGGAGCTTCGGCGGCGATGGCGCCATCAAGGATTAGAATGGCCGTGTTCCCGACGTTCGCCCAACGGACAATCCCAGGCTGAGGGGATGGCAGCGAGGCGCCATTCTCGTCATCACGATACAGGTCCGGCTCAATAAGAGTGGGGCCATCGGAGAAAGCGATCCTGGCATGCGTGGCGCCAGGACTGGATCGCTCCATGAGAATCACGAGACCATCGGGAAGTGAACAGACCGCTGCCTGAACCGCTGCTCCGCTCGCAAGCCGCAGAGTGCCAGTGGTTGTGAAGCCCGTAGGGTCCTGAGACCAGACGGGCGCGTCGGTCAGGGGGACGAGGGGGAGCGCCGAGTCCACTTCCGGACCAAACCGCCACCGGAGATAGGGTCCGCCCGAGATCAACCATTCGCGACCGGCGCCCGCTGGCCAGGAGTAAGTGACGATGCTGCTATTGGTGCGATTTAGAGCCAGAGACGCTGAACGCAGCCATGTTACGCCGCGCAGGCTAACGTCCAGATTCTGATCGGTGAGCGAGAGCGGAGGATGCGGCGAGAGGGAGAGATAATCGTAAATCAACTCCTGATAGGCCACCTCGCCAACGCGCGGCTGGGTCAGCGGCGTGATCGCGACGGCGCCTTTCAATGTTGGGGAACGCAAGATCCGGGCTGCGGTATCGGCGTCGATGGCTCGCGCCGCGGGATCCCCCAGCCCCGCAGCCAGCCATGAGACTCCAGCGCCCCCGGACGTGACATCCCCGCTCTCGGTGAGGAACCATCCGTTTGTAAGCGAGAGACGCAATAGCACCCGTCGCCAGCAGTCGGTGACGTGTTGATCCAACTCGGGTGGGGGAGTCTGCCCTGCGAGATGGTAGCAGAGCGCGCAGGTGGCAAGCGCCTGAATGACCTGAAGCTCGGCCGAAGTCGAGAACCCACCGCCGTACTGGAGTGTGAGGTCGGGAAAGAGCGTGGGAGGCGCGGCGCCGATCACGTCAGAATAAGTTGTGAACACGCGTGATAAATAGGTGACTGCCCGCCGGTAATACGCCGATCTCGCCTCACCAGATGAGTAGAGAGCGGCTGCAACGCAAAGAATTTCGCTGGCGGCCGCGTTGGAAACGGCCGCGCTGCCGCCCGAGACCACGGTCGCCGGGCTGGCAAACAGGTAGCGCTCCGCTTCAAATCGCACCACGTCGGCCGCCGCTCGCTGGGTGTTCTGGTCCAGTGACGACCGGATCAGGTACGCGGCGATCCCAATGTTGGCGGCGTCCACGGCCGCGGCATCGGTTCCACCCCACTTCTTCCCATCGACTGCCGTCCCGCCGCCTACCCGGTGCGCGCTCGCCAGGAACCGTATAATCATAACCGCCCGCCGACGCGCTCCCCGGATCACCTCCTCGTTTTGAACACGGGGTGAATCGGCCGGCCCGGCAATCGCGGCGCCTGGACTCAGGCGCCCATTCAGATTCCCTCGATCCGGCCGGCCGCTCCCGGTGTTTGAACCCCGACCGGTGTTTGATGTCCGAATGGAAGAGGACGCCGCGTCTGAAGGGTGACGCGCAACCAGCACGGCGTAGGCCAGTGCGGCGGCGGAGTTCAGGCGGATGTCGCGATTGTCGCTCCCTCCACCACCTAAGTACCCGCATTCGTAGGGATGGTTGTGCCAGACAGAGGAATAGGACGCAAGCTCCCGCTTCATTAAAAAGCGATATTGCGCGCCAAGTACAGAGGATGCCGTGGGGAGCGCCGCTGGGCCGTCAGCGGCTGATTGGCGGGCGTGATAACGCACAACGCCAATCAGCGCCCCGAGCATGAATACGGCCGCTGTGAACGCGAGAAAACGCTTCATCGCTTGTGATCATCAATCATGATCGATCAGCGCCTTCGATCCAATCCGACGGCGCTATTCAGCCCCTACCGCCTCGAACGCGCCCTCGGGCATCTCGAAGTTCGCGTATACCTGCTGCACGTCGTCTAATTCTTCGAGCGCATCCATCAGACGAAGGACCTGATCCGCCTGCTTTCCCTCAATCTGAACCGTGTTCTTCGGCGCCATCGTCACTTCGGTCGAGGAGAGATTGAACCCGGCGGCCTTGAGAGCGTCGGCGACGGTATGCAAATCGCTCGGATCGGTGAGGACCTCAAAGGATTCGTCGTCGGTAACCACATCTTCTGCGCCCGCATCGAGCGCGGTCATCATCAGCGCCTCTTCTTCAACACCGTCACGGGGCGCAAAAATGACTCCACGCTGCTCGAACATCCAGCCAACACAGCCGGCTTCGCCCAGGGCGCCGCCGCCCCGGTTAAACGCGTTCCGAATTTCAGCGACCGTCCTATTCTTGTTATCGGTCATTGCCGAAACCATAACAGCCACGCCGCCGGGCGCATATCCCTCATAGGTCACTTCTTCGTAGCTAATACCCTGAACGGCGCCTGTCCCCCGATCGATGGCGCGCTTGATATTATCCATCGGCATGCTCGCCTCACGAGCCTTTTCGATGGCGAGGCGCAGGCGCGCGTTCGTTTCCGGAGATCCACCTCCATCCTTAGCGGCGACAATCACTTCACGCGCGAGACGGGTGAAGAGTTTTCCCCGCTCCGAGTCCTGCTTGCCCTTACGCAGGCGAATATTGTGCCACTTCGAATGCCCAGACATGCTCCGCTATCTCCTCCCCAACAGCCGCGGGAAAGTATCGATCGAGACCTCGCGTCCCCGCCGAATTATACCATCCGGCGCGGGGGAGGTCAAACACGGCGCGGGGCGCGGACGGAGGACGGAGGACGGTGAGTGAGTGAGTGAGTGAGAGGGTGAGTGAGTGAGTGAGTGAGTGAGTGAGAGGGTGAGTGTGTGAGTGAGTGAGTGAGAGGGTGAGTGTGTGAGACGGGGAACGGAGGACCGAGGACCCCCAATGAGTCACAAACCTTGAAGGTACGGGCGCCTCGCGCCCCGGGCCCGTTTCTGGAGGCTATTATTTTCCCGCGGTGACGGGCAGCGTCATGCTCTGTCGCTCGCCCGCCAGCCCATACGTATAACTGATCGTCCCGGTCACCGGGTCATTATCCGGTTCATAGTCCATCGTGGTCGTCCCGCGGTTATCGGTCACGCTGTTGGCGCGGCGGTTCCCTTCATACCCCAGTTGATCGTCTCGCCGTCAATCCGTCTCGCGGTGTCGTTTGCGGGAGCGATAGCACTCAGCCAGTACGGCGATGAGCGGTGCAATAAGGATGAGGAGAAGAATGTGCAGCGCGGCACCCCGCGCTATGCGCCCCGATCCAAGCAGGAACCATACCGTCGCGAGCCCAGCTGCCATTGCGGCGGCTGTGCCGCGCGCCAACCAGTGTGCCTCGCCCCGCGAGCGATCCTTGATTGAGGCAAGGACCAAGGTGAGAGCAGCGAGAGCCGCCATCGCGCCATCAAAAAGGGTGATCGCGTGCCAGCTCATTCCTGATCGTCTCCGTTGACGTCCAAGTTGGTCATGGAGGACCCGGTACCTTCGCCCGTCTCATTGATATGGCCTATGTCATCGTAAAGTACAAGGACCGCGCATATCGCCGCCAAGGCGAGCAGCACAACAGGGAGCCAAACAGCGATCGCTGCAAACGAGGCCACCAGAGCCGCCCCAACCGCAATCGCGGCCCCGATGTCCACCAGCGATATAAGGCCGAGCAATGGAGCCACTATGGCCTCCCCGAGGGCCGCGGCCTCCATAGTCGTCCCCAAGGCGGCGAAGGCTCCAGCCAAGACCCCGAAAATCCCCGCAAGAATTGCGAAAAATAACTGGGATGCAGTGGGATCCTTTCCCGACATATCAGTATAGTTTACGGGATTATTGTTGCAATACAAGAGCCAATTGCTACCGCTCCGGGCCGGATCCTCACTCACAAACCTCCCAACTACCGGATCC
>Ga0307373_10007743_pt1 | contig 16643 bp, 16 predicted proteins | sample OX2MG_FD_202534 | JGI IMG/M metagenome (GOLD analysis project Ga0307373, IMG submission 202534) | Soil microbial communities from Risofladan, Vaasa, Finland - OX-2 | ecosystem: Environmental > Terrestrial > Soil > Coastal area > Acid sulfate soil | place: Finland: Risofladan, Vaasa | collected... | reverse complement strand
GTCACCGCCGAACCGAGCCACCGTGTCTCCTGGCCGGATGGCTCCCGCGATCCGCTCGGCGGAGATCTTCAACACAGTGTCGCCCCCACCATGACCCAGTGAGTCGTTCACCATCTTGAAGTGGTCAAAGTCGAGGAACATCAAGGCAAGTTGCGAGCCTCGCCGTCGTGAGGTGGCGAGGGTTTGGACCAGACGGTCTATCAGGAGCATGCGATTTGGCAGGCCGGTGAGCAGGTCATGCAGAACCAGGTGGGAGAGCTGTTGCTCCATCTGTTTGCGCTCGGTGATGTCGCGAATGGTGCTCAAGACAAGGGCGCCTTCTTCACTCTGCAGGGGGCTGATGGAAATGTCAGCCGGGAACTCGCTGCCATCCTTGCGAAGGGCAAATAATTCGACGCCGGTGCCCATGTGACGCGTATGGGGGTCAGCGGAGTAGCCCGCACGGTGATCAGAGTGGACGTCACGGAATCGGTCAGGCACCAGGATCTCAATGAGTTGGCCCTCCAGTTCTTCCGGCTCGTAGCCCAGCATTGTTTCCGTCTGCACATTGACCATCACGATTCTGCCTTGGGCGTCGACGATCACCATCCCGTCAGGCGCCGACTCGAACATCCCTTGGAACTTCACTTCGACCCGATTGCGGTCTACGTTCTTGCTTGGTCGATTGCCGGCTGCTTCTCTAAGTGAACCTTTCCCTTGGTTCCGCACGGAAGCCGTCTTCACCGCAACTTTGCCGACATTCACCGGGCGGATCTGGGCACTCGTGACCCCTTCCTGAGTCTTCGAATCAACCCCTTGCGCGGTCTCGTCCCGGTCCGTCGTCCGCCGCCTGGGAAGAGCCGGCCGCTTCGGACCGGCCCGATCCCCAACCTCAGTCATTTTGCAATCATGCCTCACTTGGCCTGCTGGTTGATGCATCTCTGGCGACCACCGCCAATAGGCAGATACCTGGTGTTCCGGGACCGGATGGGCGAAAGAAGGGGTCCGATCGGCCATCTTTGGGGACGATCCCTCAAAGTGCCGGTGGGTGGGCCGACCACGCGCCGATGCCCCCGCCGCGATGGAGGGCGCGGGGTGAGGGGGTTCGGACTTCCCCGAAGGCCTATTCGTGCCTGACGCGGTGTGACGAAGGCACGCCAACCTTGCCGGGGTCGGTAATTTCCGGCTCGGGGGAATTTTCGAGGTTCGAAGACAATCCCCGCAGGCGTGGCAATCCGGTGAAGAGGTCGGGCCTGGTCACCGTACCCAGACCACGGGTTTGCGCATTCACCGGTTCACGCGCACGACCAACTCCCTACCGACACGACATGGCAACGGACAACCGCCAGGATCGGCCTCAGGATCACGCTGCTCGTCGGCACGACGCTTGCCTGCTCCCTGTTGGCCATCATCGTCGGGCAGAACATCCGGACCAAGATGGCTGATGCGCGCCCTGAGGGCACCTCACAGCAAGTTGGTTCGAGTCCTTGGTGAGCGTCTGGTGCCGCGTAGCGAGTGCGCGACCGCTGAGCCCCGCCAGACGGCAATTGGTGATGCGATCAGGTGGGCGGCGCGGGCGGACCTCCGGGCGCGAACCGTCCCATTTCGGCCCCGACCTTCTTGCCGATGTTGGACACGTGCAGATGTAGCTCTTCGAGAAGATCCGTGTTCTTCTTCACAAGATTCGTGAGTACGGTGTTCTCCTCAATCAGGGTCTTGATTTCGTCGGTGTTATTTGCCGTGTGGAGGGCCACCTCGGAGGAGATTGCGTCAGCCCTCTTGGCGGCGATGAGGAGGGCGGCGGCCTGCACTCCGGCCAGCATGGAGAGAAAGAGGTTCAGCAGTATGTACGGGTAGGGGTCGAACGCCTTGTGGTGAAGGACGTGCTCGAAGAAGAGCGTGTTGACGAGGGCCCACGCAATCATGATCCCGAAGAAGGAGAACACGAAGGGCCACGATCCCATCATGTTGCGCATCCGGTCTGCCGACCGCTCCCCCAGTGAGAGATCGCTCCCGGTACGCACACCCGGATGCTTGTGCCAGTGACTCTGCCAGGCTGCGCTGTCCATGGCGCCCATCGTCGCGTACGAAAGTGCGAAAGTGGCGGATCATGAGCGGACCTTTAGGGCGGGTGGACGCCCCGCTCCCCGACATTGTGGCGACCTGCGGGAACAGAGAGGGGTCTGGGCAGCGACCGGAACCAAGGATCCCTAACGCCGCCGCGGGCCGAGACCGAGTGCACGCACAAGATGGTTGATCTGCCGATTGCCCTCCCGGTAGATGACACGCCGAACCTGACGTTGTGCAGCACCTCCGGCGGCACCGGAAAGTCCTCCACGCTTGTACCCATGCTCAACGGCCTCGACGTTTCCGAGGTCTCTGGCCAGACGGTACAGCTGCGACCGTGTGGTGCTCATCGGGAAGATCCTTCTTTGGACGCCCGGTCGGCCAGGATTATCCGCTCCACGGCGACCAGAAGCTCCGCCGGATCCCCTGTCCCCTCCATGGCCCTCAGGTCCGGCGCCGGAACGCCCACACAGCCCATCCCACCATCCTCAAGCTCGCAACGCCACGCCAGCCATTCCGCTCCGTCGGGATCCTCACCGCTTTCCTCGACCGCATTGATGAGGGCGACCAACTCAATCACACCCTCTTCCGTGACGTCATACTCAATGAAGAGCACCAAATCTCCCTCCGTAGGTGGTCGCCACTGGCCAATCTACGCCGCGTACCCCCGTTTGTCCCACATCTGATGCTCCAAACTCGGCTTCATTGGTGTCGGGTGAAACGCGGGCGGAGGTCAATGGCGGATGACACCTTGAGTCACTACTGTCACAGCAGTCGCTGCACTTATGAGAATTCGAAAGGCAATGACTATGACGATTTCCCGCACTCGACACTTCATCGGAGACCTGTTTGCATTTGCACTGATCGTGGCCCCACTTGGCGTCGGAATGAGCGCCGTTCCGGCAAGCGCCACCACCGGCCATGCCTTGCGGCCTGCCCTGGCGGTCGCACCGCGCACCTTTCCCCCGTCGGCCGTGACGTTCAACGTCACCACCACCGCCGACACTCATGATGCGACCCCGTCCAACCCCACCTGCGCCGACTCGTCGGGTCAGTGTTCCCTGCGGGCTGCCCTCGAAGAGGCCAATGCTTCGGGCAAGACGACCACCATCAACCTCACGGCCACGAACTACCCTCTCACCATCGGCGTACTTTCTGCGACCGATCCGCAAGGTGTGCAGATCGTCGGCGCCGGGTCCAGCGCGACCTCCGTCACGGCCAAGGCCACAGTCGGCGTCCTCACGCTGGCCCACGGAGCGTCCAACGCAGGTGCATTCGTCTCCCTCACCAACCTGACCGTCAAGGGAGCCTCCATGGCAGGCAACGGTGGCGGAATCAATGTGGCCGACTCGAATGACACTCTTGAGTTGACCGGTGCCACGATTGCAGGGAACACCGCCGCCAACGGCGGGGGCGTCTACAACGAGGGGGAACTCTGGGCCACCAATTCTTCTTTTACCGGCAACACATCCACCGGTAGTGGCAGTGTTGCCACCACTGGTGGTGGTGCCATCTACAACGACTATGGATCTGCCCGTCTGACCAACGACTCGTTCTCTGGGAACTCTGCGGTTACGGGCGGAGGTGCCATTCACAACTTCAACGGCCCGGCCTCCATCGATTCGTCGAGCTTCACCTCCAACACGGTGAACGATGCCGGGTCGGCAGCTGGAGGGGCGGTCTACGCCGACGATGCGACGGAGCTTACGAACGACACCTTCACCAACAACACCGCTACTGCTACCGGCACCAATTCGGCCGTCGGGGGGGCCGTTTACGGCGCCTACGGACTGGACAGGGTCATTGGCTCCACGTTCAACGGAAACCAATCGATCAGCCCATCTGCTCAAGGCGGCAGCGCAGGTGCCTTTTACGACGGCAACGCAGTCACCATCTCGCAATCGACCTTCACCGGCAACACGGCGGTGAACGGTGTGGGCGGAGCCATTGACGAAGAGAGCGACGGACTGATCCTGAATGGGGACACCCTCAGTGCAAACTTCGCCACCGGAACAGGCGGAAATGGCTTGGGCGGAGCCCTCTACGGCAACAACATCGCGAACGTCAACGACTCCACCTTTGACGGTAATCACGCCGACGCCGCCGGTGGAGGGATTGCCACCTTCGACGGCATGATCATGAACAACTCCACGGTGTCGAGAAACACGTCGACCCTTGGCGCCGGGATCGACGTCGGTTGGATCCTGCAGGCAACCAGCGATGCCTTCGTGGACAACACGGCCAGTGGGCCCGCCAACGCCGGAGGGGGTATCTACCTCACTCCGTCGGTCTCCGGCAGCAACGCGGTGCACGTCGATCTGCAATCGGACACCATCGCGGGCAACGTGTCTGACACGGGTGCCGGAATCGCTCTCGGCGGCGGCGTCAACCTGAGTGGCGGCGGCGGCCTCAGCAACAACACCATTGCCGGCAACTGGACATCGGCCGGGGCGGAGCAGGATTGCGGGTTCGCCGGAACGCCCACGTCCTACCCTCTGGGCTCGGCCGGCGGCAACGTTGTCGGTGACGCCACGTGCGCCTTCGCGACCGGATCGGACCGCCAGGGTGCCAGCGCCCAGGGATACTGGGAGGTCGCCTCCGACGGCGGGATGTTCACCTTCAACGGCGGTTTCTTCGGCTCCATGGGTGGCAAGCCCCTCAACAAGCCCATCGTCGGGCTGGCCCACACCCCGGGCAACCAGGGCTACTGGGAGGTCGCCTCCGACGGTGGGATCTTCACGTTCGGCGATGCCTCTTTCCTCGGCTCCATGGGTGGCAAGCCCTTGAATGCCCCCGTGGTCGGCATGGCGGCGACCCCCGATGGACGGGGCTACCTTCAGGTGGCTTCGGACGGCGGGATCTTCACGTTCGGCAGCGCCAAGTTCTACGGCTCCATGGGCGGTCAGCACCTCAACAAGCCGATTGTGGGGATCGCCGTCACACCCGACGGGCGAGGCTATTGGGAAGCGGCCTCCGACGGAGGGATCTTCGCCTTCGGAGACGCCGGGTACTTCGGCTCCATGGGCGGCACGGTGCTCAACAAGCCGGTGGTGGGGATCGCTCCGGCAACTGACGGTCTCGGCTACTACGAGGTGGCCTCCGACGGCGGGATCTTCACCTTCGGGACGGCTAAGTTCGCCGGTTCCACGGGCGCCATCCACCTCAATGCTCCAATGGTCGGGCTCGCAGTGTCGCCCGACAACCACGGCTACTCGGAATTCGCATCCGATGGTGGAGTCTTCACCTGGGGCAGCTCGCTGTTCCACGGATCGGCCGGGGGTACCCGCCTCAACCAGCCGGTCGTGGGTGGCGCCGGCACCTGACCATGAAGCGATGCGTCCCGTGCGGGTTCCCCAAGGTGTCTGCAGTGGACGCAAGCCGCCCGAGACGTCGACTCAGCTCACCCCGTGAGGCACGGCGCCCTTGACGCTCGTGCGGTACATCTCCCGGCGAACGCCTGCATAGTCGTTCAGGGCGTTGTGCATGGTGCAGCGGTTGTCCCAGATAGCCAACGTCTTGACCGCCCAGCGCAATCGACAGGTGAAGTTCTCGTTGATGCTGTGGCGGTTCAGATGAGCCAAGAGGGTCTCCGACTCCGCCGGTGTCCATCCTTCGAACCGCGTGGTGTAGACCGGATTGACGTAGAGAGCGCGGCGTCCTGTGACCGGGTGCGAAATCACGACCGGGTGCACCTGCTCCTTATACGCGTCGGGCGAGGGGGCGATCGCCATGGACGTGTAGTCCTTGAACTTGTCCAGAAGACCCCCCGTGCCATACGCCATGCCGGCCGAATGAACTGCATTCAACCCGTCCAGAGCGCTCTTCAATCCGCTTGAAAGGGTCTCATAGGCCAGGTACTGGTTCGACCACACCGTGTCGCCGCCATGATCGGGCACGTCCCAGGCGTGCAACAATGTGTATGACGGTGGAGACGGCAGGTAGCTCAAGTCGCTGTGCCAGGCATTGGCGAAGTTGAGCACGTCAGTGGGTTCCTTTATGACCCGTATCACGAAGGGACGGTCCTCCAGCGGTTCGACGAAGGGCGTCACGTCCCGTCCACCGAGCAGGTCTGTGATGCTTTCCAGATCATTGAGACTCAGGTGCTGTTCGGGGAGGAACACGACCAGGTGGTCGGCCAGCGCCTGATGGACACCTTCGAGCTGTTCAGCGTCGGTGACCCGTGACAGGTCGATCCCCCTGACCGTGGCACCGAGGGCGCCGGCCACGGGCTCCACAGTCAGCTGGTTGGTTCGCATGGTGCCGGTCACGGTACCCCCCGGTCTTTCGTGCGTGGTCGGATCGTGTCAGCGTAGACCCAAGGCCCTGCCGCCCGACCTGTGGCACCTCCGCAATCCCCGGGAACCGGACTCATGGCATCGGCACAGACAACACTTATCCGGCTCATAGGTTTCTCTGACCTGGCTGACAGTTGGCAGGTGTCCAATGGTTGGGTACCTCAGCCCCCAGGATGGGGGCTTGGATGGAGGAGACCGAATGACCGATGAACCCGGGCCGAGCACCGGCCCATCTGACACCCCCTCGGAATCGGGACCGCCAATACCTGTACCCGCTGGGGCGCCCGACCTTCCGGCCCCACTGGGTGAGGCGGGCCCAAGCTCAGCTCCTGGTGCGATTCCCGGTGCGGACTACCACGAGAACCCCATCCATCTCGGAGGATCAGCCTGGCCCGGAGCGCCGGTGGCCGGCACTTCCGCGCCCGCAAGCCATCGTCTCCGGGTCGCCGCTCTGATGGGAGGCGCCCTGGTGCTGCTGGCGGCCGGTGTCGGCATAGGCCACACGGCGTGGAAGAACAGCCCGCCGGTCACCTCAGCCTCGTCGTCGGCCAATGCAGGCCACCCGTCGTTCGGGTCCCTACCACCGTTCGGCTCGGCAGGCGGATCGGGACCCGGCGACGTCTCCTCCATCGCGGCCAAGGTCGATCCCGGGCTGGTGGACATCAACACCTCACTCGGATATCAAAGCGTTCAGGCGGCAGGAACGGGAATTGTGCTGTCGCCGTCCGGGGAGATCCTGACCAACAACCATGTGATCGACGGCGCGACCTCCATCAGCGTCACCGACGTCGGCAACCAGCAGACCTACACGGCCAGCGTGGTCGGCTACGACCGCACCCATGACATAGCGGTCCTGCAGCTTCACAATGCATCGGGGCTCCAAACGGCGAGCATCGGCAACTCCTCCAACGTCGCGGTCGGTGAAGCCGTTGTCGGCATCGGCAACGCTGGAGGCACCGGCGGCACTCCGAGTGCAGCAGGTGGAACCGTGGACGCTCTCAACCAGTCCATCAGCGCCAGCGATAGAGGCGACGGTAGTTCGGAACAATTGACCGGCCTTATTTCGACGAACGCCGCCATTGAGGCCGGAGACTCGGGCGGGCCACTGGTCAACACCTCAGGTGCGGTGATCGGCATGGACACGGCGGCGTCGGCCGGTTTTTCGTTCCAGGCACCCGACCAGTCCTCTGGCAATCAGGGCTTTGCCATTCCCATCAACGAGGCAATTTCCACAGCGCGAGAGATTGCGTCAGGGAACGCAACGGCAACCGTGCACATCGGAGCTACCGCCTTCCTGGGAATTGAGATCCAAGCCACTTCGTTCGGAGACGGTGGCGGTCCGTTCGGTGGTGGCACTGGCGGAGGCTCTTCTGGCTCGGGAGCAGCCGTGTCCGGCGTGGTGACGAGTTCACCGGCACAAGAGGCAGGCTTGGCCCAGGGGGACGTCATCACCTCGGTGAACAACACGGCCACCGGCTCACCGAGTGCTCTGACCGATGCGCTGTCGCCCTTCCATCCGGGCGACACCGTGAAGATCGGCTGGGTGGACAGCACGGGAGTCGCACACAGCGCGAACGTGCAATTGTCCTCGGGTCCACCGCAGTAGCCGGGGTCCCCCGTGCCTGCGTCGTGCCCGGGGACGCTCCGGGGCCGCGGATACGATGGCACCGTTGCCTGGTCTGTTTTCCCGCAGGCCAGGCAACAAGATTGCCCGCCGGGGGGCTCGGGGGCTCCCACACATGCTGCCGGCCGCCATGCTCGTGTGCGCGACGACGCGTCTCCGCAGCGCCCGCGAGCCGCCTATTCGACCCGGGACTCGATACTCTCTCCGCTGACCATCCTTCATTGTTCGGTTGGGAGGAACACGTGACCGATCCGCAAGGCGGCAAGTCAGTAGCCGGCATCACCATTGACCAGGAAACGCCCTATGGCTTCTCCCGCCAGCCCGCGCTGCAGGAGCAATTCGAACAGGCGGCCGAGCAACTCCGGACTTCCGATGGCTGGTCCGGTGGAGGGCCCAAGGAGCTCGTGGCCGACTTGGCGCTCGAAGGAGGGGGCGTCAAGGGCATCGGCATCGTGGGAGCCGTGTCGGTGCTGGCCGAGGCCGGGTATCGGTTCCAGCGCGTGGCCGGGACAAGCGCCGGGGCCATTGCGGCGACCCTCATCGCATCGATCTCCAAGGCTGACAAACCAATGACCTCGCTCAAGGGGTATCTCGACGGACTTTCCTTTGAGAATTTCATGCCCGAGGGCATCGTCCATCGCTTCATGGATCACCACCTCGGAAAACCCGGGGCCGTGCTCGCCGATGCCGAGATCCTGACGCACAGAACAGGCCTGTACTCGGGCGACTACCTGGGGAAATGGTTGGGGCCGATCCTTCATGACGACCTCGGGGTGCGCACGTTCGCCGACCTCAAGATCACCCAGGATGACGACCCGGGAATGAGCCTGCCGGAAAGCCGTCAGTACCGCCTGGTCGTGCACACCTCCGACATCACCCGAGGTGAACTCGTCCACCTCCCATGGGATTTCAACTACTACGGGCATGACCGGGACAGCCAAGATGTCGTGCAGGCAGTCCGGGCGTCAATGTCGATTCCGTTCTTCTTCGAACCGGTGACCTTCGCAGCACTGGCTGCAGATGTGGACGTCCCTCAACCTGGTGGCGGCGTGGTCACTTGTCACTACGAAAGCGGCACGGTGACCTGGGTGGACGGAGGAATGCTGCGTAATTTCCCCATCAATGCCTTCGACCGCGTTGACGGGCAAGAGCCCCGCTGGCCGACCATCGGCATCAAGCTTTCGTCCATGGAGACGTCATTCCCGGCCACAGTGGCCTCGCAGAGCTCCTTCGGCTTAGCAAGAGGTTGCCTGAGCACCATGATGAACGAGTGGGATGCCTACGATGTCGAGGCTTCGACGGCGGCCCGCACGATCTTCGTGCAGAACTCGGGAATCAAGGCGACCGACTTCAACCTGACCCCCGATCAGCAGGATGAACTCTTCCTGAACGGCGTGCAGGCCGCCACGGACTTCGTCATAAAGATGGGAGTCAGAGGCCGGATCCCCCGATCCACCCAGGAGGGCCAACGGGCGGCCCGGTGAAGATTCCAGCGCGGGGAACGCCTGGGCCCTCCGCGAGGGAATTGGCGTCAGGGCTTTCCGGCCGCCATCCAGCCCTTGACACGGACGTCGCTGATCCGGCGGGCCGTTGGCATGTTGGCCCATGCCCGGAAACTTTGCTTGTCCTCGCTGCTCAACTGGGAGAACAGTGTCTTCCCCCCATTCGAAAGGGACGGCCGTGCAGACTTGGCCCGCGGTGACCGGTTGGTGGCGCGTCCCTTTTCGATGAAGGGCTTGAGCACAGCACGCAGTTTCTCGGCGTTTGGCCCATTGACGTCGATCTCATAGTGCTTTCCATCCAGTGAGAAGCACACCGTCTCCTCGGCGTCGCCGCCATCGATGTCGTCGGTCAGCTTCACTACCACTGTCTTGGCCATGGGGCCATAGTGTCAGAGGATTGCCCCACCGGCCAACGAGCCCCCCGGATCCCGGGTGGATCGGCGGCGCCAGAAGTGCCGGGGTGACCGAATTTGCCGACAGAATGGTGCCGTGGCTCGTCGCAACAGTCCCCGGAACGGCCGGCACCGTCTCCCCCCGGCCGGTCGACCGATGAATCTCGGATCCCATTGGCGCGCTGACGGTGGGCCCAAGACCACCTATCGAAACCAGAGTGAGGCACTGGCTGTCGCCGCCGAGCGGCGGCAGGATGCCGGAATAGACCTGAGCGTGTACCAATGCGAATTCTGCTCGCACTGGCACATGGGCAACAATGCCGGCCGTGAGGGGTGAAGGGGCGCCGATGACCCCGGATAACGCCACTGGCACGTTCCGCGCCTGGGAACACCATGAGGGGAACTGTGTCGAATGTGGCTTTGATTGGGACCAGACCGACTACGAGGACCTGATCGGGCAGTGCGTCACTGGTGTGGCCGTGTTCGGAGGGGTCCTCTCGAAGATCGATCCCGCGGCCGCCGTGGAGCCGGGATTGTGGTCGGCCAGCCGCTATGTGTGGCACACCGTCGACGTATTGCGCTTCGGCACCGAGCGGCTCTGGACGATCAGTGCCGACCCCGCGTTCGGCGTGCCGTCATGGGATGAGAATGTCATCGCCGAGACCCGCTCTTATGACCAACTCTCGCCGGTCGTGGGCTTGATCGCGCTTATTGCCGCCGCACGGGCCTGGCGGATCGCCGCCATAGAGGCCCCCCACGATGTCAGCACACCTCACCCCGAGGCGGGGGCGATCTGTTCCTTCGACATCGTCCAGCGGAACGCGCACGAAGTGTGTCATCACCTGTGGGATGTCCAACGAGCACTGCCTTCGCACGTTGGGCCAAAGTGAGCGCGGCGCCACTGATCCGCAGACCCGGGCGAGCGCCGCGGAGGGTCCAATGGTGCGAACATGGGCCATCGAACCCATTGACCCCGCGGTCGGACCTGACGAGGAAGCGTGCACGCCGGCTCCCGGGGCGCCGCCCGCGGGGCGCTTCGGCGCCTGGCGCAGGCGGTCGGCGATCGGAGGGGTTGCCACCGGCGTGGCGCTGGGTCTGCAGGAGATCTTCTACCCGACCGAGAACAAACCGGTCATCACGGCTGAAGCGCCCGGAGATCCGCCGGATGCCGGGGAGCGCATGCGGGTGGTCCTGCATCCCGAGGATCCCACCAGGTCAGTCGCCATCTTCCCGAGCACCCCGGAGGTGCCCCCGCCTCCTGTTGACCGTCACCCCCCCGTTGATTGACTTGGTGGTGCGCTGGACATAGCATCCTATGGATCGGACATAATGTCCGATTCCTACGAGGAGCTGTCCCACCATGAGCGGCACCATCGCTGACGTGACCCCCGTTGATCTCTCCGACTCCCGGTCGTTCGTGCCTGGTGTCCCCCACGCCTGGCTGGCTCACCTACGACGCCACGATCCCGTCCACTGGCAGGAGGAACCGGGGGGGCCGGGCTACTGGGCCGTCACGAAGTACGAGGACTGTGTCACGGTCAACCGGGACTACGAGCGCTTCAGCTCTTCGTCGAAGGGGACGATGCCCTTTGAGCTGACCGAGGAGGAAGTGGCCCAACAGAGCCTCATGATGCTCAACATGGACCCTCCGCTCCACACCCGCTACCGGCGTCTGGTCAACAAGGGGTTCACGCCGCGAATGGTGCGGGACCTGGAGGAGAACATCCACCGCGCCGCCGACTCCATCATCGACCAGGTGATCGAGGCGGGTGAAGCCGACTTCGTGACCGACCTCTCGGCCGAGCTTCCCCTGCAAGTGATCGCCGACCTCCTCGGCGTCCCCCAGAGCGATCGCCACAAGATGTTCGAGTGGTCCAACAAAATGGTCGGCAACGAGGACCCGGAGTACCAGGAAGTGGCCGAAATGGCGCTCAACGCGGCCATGGAGCTCTACGCGTACGCCTCCGCGCTCTTCGGCCAGAAACGGGTCGATCCCCACGCCGACCTCATGAGCGTCCTGACGTCGGTCGAAGTCGAAGGGGAGCACCTGAGCGACCTGGAACTCGAACTGTTCTTCCTGCTCCTCACGGTGGCCGGCAACGAGACCACGCGCAACCTCATGTCGGGCGCCATGTACACCTTCTTCCAGTTCCCCGACCAGTGGCAACGCCTGCGCGACGACCCCAGCCTCCTGCCCAGCGCCGTTGAGGAGATGCTCCGCTACGTCTCGCCCGTGATGAACTTCCGGCGCACCGCCATGTGTGACGCCACCCTGAGCGGGACCACGGTTTCGGCGGGCGACAAGGTGGTCTTCTACCACTGCTCGGGAAACCGGGACGAGGACATTTTCGAGAATCCTGACCTCTTTGACATAGGCCGCGATCCCAACCCGCACATCGCCTTCGGAGGCGGGGGTCCCCATTTCTGCCTCGGCGCCAACCTGGCCCGGATGGAGATCCGGGTGATGTTCGAGCACCTGCTCCATCGCATGCCCGACATCCACCCGAACGGCGACGTGCAGCGTCTGCGCTCGCAGTTCATCAACGGCGTCAAGCACCTTCCCGTGGCCTTCACGCCGACGGCACGGCTCACTCACTGAGCAACCCGACGGGAAGAGGATCCACCATGCCCCGGCGCGCCCCCGGCACCTTGAAGGACGTCATCAGGGACTTCCGGCGGGAACAGATCATTGAGACATCACGCCGGCTATTCGGTGAGCGCGGCAGCACCGAGGTCTCCATGGACGAGATCGCCGGCCAAGCCGGCGTCGCCCGTTCAACCGTCTACGTCTACTTCGCCAACCGCGATGAGCTCCTTCAGGCTTGTATCCAGTCGATGTACGACCAGCTCCAGGACACCATCGGGGTCATGTTCGCGCAAAGTGCCTCGCCCACCGAGCGGCTGCGGGGATTGATACGGGGGCTGCTGGAGCGCATCGATGAGAGCCCGGCCTTCTTCCGCCTCGCGATGGCCACCCAGGCCACCTCGGATGCCGCCGGCTCAGCCGCCGTCGGTGGTGCGCTCATGATGATCGGGCTCGACATGATGCGGTTGCTCCAAGACGTCGTGGTGGCCTCCGTGGAGTCCGGGGACTTCCGGGACGACCTGAATCATGAGCGCGCCGTGGTGCTCATCGGCCAGCAGATCTACGGAGCCCTCTCCATCCGGGCCGGGGAGCCCGACCCGGTGCCGGTGGATCAGGCCACCGACGAGATCTGCCGATTCGTGCTGCACGGATTGGGGGCATGAGATGAAGTTCGACCTGTGGATGCCCACGGCCAGCCCCATGACCACCTTCGAACTTCTGAATGCCGTGGCCACCGAGTCCGAGGACCGGGGCATCGCCACAATTTGGGTGGGCGAGCACGTCGTGCTGTTCGAGGACTACGCCAGCGCGTACCCCTATGCGGAAGACGGCAGGATCCCCGCACCATCCGGCTCAGGCTTGTTGGATCCGATCGTGACCCTTTCGTACCTGGCTGCCCGCACCCAAACGGTCCGCCTCGGGACGGCCATGCTGCTCCTCCCCCAGCGCAACCCCGTGTACACGGCGAAAGAGGTCTCGTCCCTGGACTGGCTGTCCGGCGGCCGCGTCGACCTGGGCGTCGGCGTGGGGTGGCTCAAAGAGGAGTTCGAGGCCCTCAACGTCCCCTGGGAGCGGCGTGGCGCGCGGACCGACGAGTACATCGAGGTACTGAGGACCTTGTGGTGCGATGACACGTCCTCCTTCGACGGTACCCTGTACCGCCTTCCCGAGTGTGAGATGTTCCCCAAGCCCATTCAGCGACCGCATCCACCCATCCATATCGGCGGCGAGTCCGGAGCCGCCCTGCGGCGGGCGGCGCGCCTGGGCCAGGGATGGCACACTTTCAATCGCACTCCGACCGAGTTGGCCGCCGGGCTGCGGGAGCTCGACGTGCAGCTGGAAGAGGCCGAGCGCAACCGTGACGAGGTGCGGGTCACCGTCTGCCCCTACTTCCAGCAGCTCACCCCCGACGACATTGCACGGTACGCCGAGGTGGGAGCTGACGCCGTCGCCGCCCTCTTTTTCTGCTTCAGCGCGGGCGATGTGAGCCAGACCTTCGACAATCTTGAGGCCTGCCGGGAGGCCGCTTCCAGGACCGAGGCCTGAGTTTCGACGCCACCGGGTGGTCGTACACTCCGTTGGGTGGCCTCAGTTGACACCCGGTTCGGCGCATTCACCGACGAGGGACCATGGGTGCTCGACCCCGACGCCCTGGTCTGGAAGGACGACCTGAGCAGACTCCGGGCTGACCTCCATTCCTCGTTGCCCCACCTGATCCGGCCGCGGAGGTTCCCACCCGGGGCCCGGGTGGGAACCACGGTGCGCCATCTCGGCGGCGCGTTGTGCCTCTGGATTCTCATTGAGCGGCGGCACGGTGGCGCCGAGAAACTGGCCGGCATATCGCACCGCCTCCGGGTGGCGGCCGAGCACCTGGGTCCGACCTACATCAAGCTGGGTCAGATCGTGTCGTCCGGTGACGGCATCTTCCCCACCGAACTGGTCGAGGAGTTCAAGTGGTGCCGGGACCAGGTCACGCCCGAACCATGGCCCGTCGTGGCCCGTGTGCTGGCCGAGGAGCTGGGTCGCCCTATCGACTCTGTTTTCGCTTCCATCGACCGCGTACCGCTGGCCGCTGCCTCAATCGCACAGGTGCACGCAGCGACATTGGTCGGGGGAACCGAAGTCGTGATCAAAGTGCAGCGGCCGTCCGTGGCCAAATTGGTCCACCGGGACCTGGCCGTGATGGCATGGCTGGCTCCGCACCTGGTAGGCCGCATCCCTGTGGCCGCCCTGGCCAACCCCCCGGCACTGGTGGAGCTGTTCGCCGAGACCATTGTCGAAGAGCTCGACTTCCGCCTTGAGGCGGAGAACATGCTCGACATCGCGTCGACCTTCGCCACCCTGGGGCAGCGCGACTTTGTCGTCCCCCGGCCACACCCCACCCTCGTCACCCGCCGCATGCTGGTGATGGAGCGCCTCAGCGGATTCAATTTCGGCGATGTCGAGGGCATGCAGGCTGCTGGCATCGACACCGAAGCCGTCGTGCGCAGCGGAATGATCGGCTTCTTGGAGGGATGCATGATGCACGGCATCTTCCACGGCGACCTCCATGGAGGGAATCTCTTCGTGCTGCCTTCGGGGAAGATCGCGCTTCTCGATTTCGGGATCACCGCCCGGCTTACGGAGCTGAAGCGCCTGTCCCTCCTCTCCCTGATTGTCGGAGCGTCGAACGGCGATATCCCTTCCCAAGTGGCGGCCATGCGTGACCTGGGAGCCCTTCCTGACGACATTGACGTGGCACAGGTGATCGACCGACTCGGGCTTGACCGCCCGCCCATCGATCCCACCGCCCTCACCCCCGACGAATTGGTGGGCGAGTTGCAGCGCTCCATGAAGACCCTGCTGGCGCTGGGGGCGAAGATGCCCAAGGAACTCATGCTGTTCGTCAAGAACCTGATGTTCCTAGATGGAGCCATCGCCACCTTGGCCCCCGACCTCGACATTTTCGGCGAATTTGAGGCGATCGCCCTCATGTTCGCCGAGAAGCACGGTGAGCGGATCATGGCGCAGTTGGGGCTGGAGCCCACCGAAGGATGGGAGCCTGACCTCAGCGGCCTCAAAGCGGGCTTCGGTCTGGACGATGCCACCGAGAGCCTCACCCACCGGGAGCTCCAGGCGCGGCGGGCTCAGGTGCGTGAGAAGTTCGAGGGCCGGGGACGCCGCAGCCGGAGGCGACGAGCCCCGAAATAGGCCGTCAGGGGGGTGCCGAGGGGCGACGGCAACGGGATGGTGCAGGTCGACGGAAGATCGGCTTCCCGTCGGTGAACGAGTCCGGTGACGGCACCCGTCGCCTCTCCCGGCCTAGGCAGGAGGACATCGGCCGGGTGCGCTCCCTCTCCGACCAGGTTGGTCGGACGACCTCGTTCGTCGTCTACGAAATGTGAGGAGTGGTCTCCGACCAGAGCGTGACGATCTCGACCAGATCCTCCATGCCGGCCAGATCTGATGGATACCGGGTGACGATGCGCGCCCGGTGGGCCACGGCGGTTGCGGCGATCAAGAGGTCGTTGACGCGGGCCCCCGCCTCACGACCGGACGCGGTCACCGCGGCGGCCAAGCGACCATAGGCCGTCGCCACGGGGCCGTCGACCGGCAACGGTTCGAATTGGGACTGCAGGGCGGACAGGAGACGCAGGCGCTCTCCCCGAATGCGATGGTCGGTGGCGACCATGACGCCAAAATGCAATTCGGCAATGGTGACGATGCTGATGGCCACCTCGTCGTCGAAGGTGAGCGGGATCTGCTCCGTCACGGCCGATGTGTGGAGTACCGACCTCACGGACGGCCTCCGGGCTCGACCACGATGTGACCGATCCGCTCCCCGTCGGTGCGCCAGGCGGCGACGTCTTCGGGTGTGCTCGCGAAGACGTCCCGCACGTCATGCATGGGGCGCCAGCGCGACCGCGTGATGGGAACGAGCCTGATGGCAGGCCGCCCCTGGACCGTCACGGTCATCTCCTGGCCCTCCTCGACCCTGCGCACAATTTCGCTGGCCCGCTGGCGCAGCTCCCGCAGCCCGACTCTCTCGTCCACATGGTCAGGGTAGCGCATGTGCTACTGCGGTGTGTCACACCAGCTGCCTAAGAGACTGTTCGGAAATAATAGGCAGTTCAATGGCTAGATATCCATCGTGAGGGTCCTGCCATCGCGTAGCGTTTGGCATGGAATCCGATTCGGTTGCAACGGCGCAGACCTGGC
>Ga0307373_10007742_pt1 | contig 16643 bp, 13 predicted proteins | sample OX2MG_FD_202534 | JGI IMG/M metagenome (GOLD analysis project Ga0307373, IMG submission 202534) | Soil microbial communities from Risofladan, Vaasa, Finland - OX-2 | ecosystem: Environmental > Terrestrial > Soil > Coastal area > Acid sulfate soil | place: Finland: Risofladan, Vaasa | collected... | reverse complement strand
TCCCCCTTGAGGATCGCCACATCTACCGTCGCGACTACATCGAGGACTCGCTCGCGGTGCGCATGGGTGGCCGTGTCGCTGAACTGATCATCTACGGAGACCTGTCAACCGGTGCAAGTGACGACCTTCAGCGCAACACCGAGCTCGCGAGAAAGATGGTCCGCGAGTGGGGAATGAGCGACCGCATCGGGCCGATGGCCTGGGGAGCCCAGGGAATGGTCTTTCTCGGAGATGACCTGATGCATTCGCGTGACTATTCAGAAGACACCAGCCGTGTCGTCGACGAGGAGGTCGCACGGATCCTCAACGAGCAAGAGGACCGTGCACGACGCGTGCTCACCGAGCATGCCTCTGGTCTTCGACTCGTCGCCCAGATGTTGTTGGAAAAAGAGACCGTTGACGGAGCCGAGGTCGCCCGGTTGATTGACGAGGCCCATGGCCAGCCCGTGCATGGGGAGAACCCGGCGAAGCCTCACTTTGCGAGTGGAATGCTCGGCCGACGCCTCACTCCGGTAGCGAGTGACCGCGACGAGACACCAACGCCTGCCATCGAGAACCAAGAGCCTCCTGCCGTTGCGAAAAAAGATGCCGGACCCGCGGTAATCGAGGTTCCGACGACAAAGGACTACGAGCCGCCAAGAGAGGCGCAGGGCTGATCATCTGACCTCTGAGGCGTCTGCTCGCACCACGGTAGACCCCAGGCTGACTTGTTCGCGGGCGGACATCAATCAAGAGAACCCGGGCGACTGGCATCTGCGACCTGCTTGGCATTGCATTGCAGATCAACAACGCGCGCCAGGTGACCAGATGCGCCGTGTCTTTGCGGGCGGGCCCTAGCGAACAGGCAGTGCAGCGGGTGCGTTGAGGCCATGTGCGGAAAATGCGTACTCGGTCATCCCAGCAACGACCGGCGTTGTTGCGTGCACGACGATCTCGAGTCCCACGGAATTCTTGAGATAGCGCGAAAGATCGATCGAGGCGAGCGCGCGTGGGCCAATCTGCATTGGCCCAACACCGGGAACCGCGAGCGATCGTCCGTTGACGATCTCATCGATGCTCACTTTTGTCGACACCCGTTGCGGGTTCGCAATCGCAATGACCTCGCTCGCGACACTGTCTGAGCGTCCGCCGCCGATCATCCAGGTCTTCGTCGGACCGACGCTTGGCGAGGTGACAATAAAACCAGCGGGTAGCGTCGATGGCAGCTGGATCTTTCGGATCTGTGATGACAACGAGAGCTGACGACTGACGATCATCTCACGATCGACTATCAAAGAGCCCCGACCGATGACCGCAACCGAACTTGACTGGATCCCCGCGGCTCGAATACGCGGCATCACGTATTGCAGATTCGCGTCTGCGCCGACGACCATTGTGATCGAACCCTCAGCTCCGGCACCGCTCAGAGTGAGTCGGACACGCTCTTGGCGGGAGGTCGTGTTCAACAGCGAATAGACCTGTTCGATTCCTGGAGCGACAACTGTTGGTGCAAACCACCATCTCCCAAGAGGAACCTGGGAGCCAAGCACGAGCGAGCGGCCGAGCACACCGCTCGTGACCTTGAAATGCATCACGCCGACCGCGATGCGACCGCTCACTGTCGTTACGCCAAGACTCAATGCGCTGCGCTGGGGCAACACGTGTCCAGCAAACAACACAACATCTTGTCCGGGCTCGATCGGCACACTCGAAAAGGCACTTGGCAACGTGGAGGTCGCGCCGACCGTGAAACTCAGATCGGCAACAGCGGGCGTAGCGCCGGGGTTGAACAGCGAGATCGCCATGTTGGCTGAACCCGCAGTCGAGCCAATACCGAAATAGGTGTTCTGCGCGGTATGAGTCGTGCACGCAGAGGTCGCGATCCCCGCAGAGGTCGCAATGACCTCGTTGACTCCCACTCCACGTCCGTTCACCACCACGCTCGCAGCGCCGTAGGTGGCCGTCTTTGACAGAGGCAGCGCAACGGTCCGATGGCCCTTTGCCCCAACCACGTAGGAATTCAGCTCACTCATCCCGGTGTTCGAGGCGATGTGCACCTGCGCATGCACCGAACCGGACGAAAGATTGGCGATCTCGATCGAGGACTGCTCCCCGCGATGTCCAATCGGAAGCGGACCCGGGCAGTACCAGGCGCTCGAGGTCGCGTGCGAGCCGATCGTGATCGCAGAGGTCGCCGCCTCGATACCCTGGACTCCTGCAAGGTCATGGCGCTTGACGACCGAATTCAACACCCCCGCTCCGGCAAGGATGACCACGAACCCCGCGACGATGAGTCGCCGGCGAAGCATCGAAACCTCACCTCTGTGTCTCATACCGTCACCTCGCCAACACGCGCAGCAGGATCAGGCTCTGTCGGTGCATCCTCATCAGATTTGATCGGAGTCTCTCCACGTTCGTGTGCGCGCGCACGCCTTCGCGCGGTCTGACGGGTACGGCGCCCACGAAGGCCGAGAAATCCAAGGAACAGCCAGAGCAACATCTCCGCGATCACCGCGACAAGGTGCACCCAGTGTGCAAGTCCACTCGGGACAGGAGTCGCCTTGAGTCCGACCGTGTTTTCAAAGATCAGCGCGCCGCCCTCGCTTGGCAGCTGGTGGAGGTCGTTCTGGTTCGAGAGCGCATCGAGGAGCACCTGGGGAGCGGGAGCACTTTCCACGCTTTGGGTTCCAAGCAGCTGTGGCGCGACAAAAGTTGGGACGATCAGATAGCGGATGTTCTGGCTCGCGAGCAGAGTCCCAAGGGTGACCGTTGAGCCGTGCTCTGCGCTGACGATCTCATGCACGATTGCCGTCGCCGTGCCGATGTGCGCGCTCGGCCAGATCGAGGTCGCTGTCGGCAGTCCACCAAAGGTGATCCCGAATGCGAGTCCCGGCCCGATCTGCCAGCTCTTGAGTGGAAGCGCTGCCGGGTTTCCGAGCCAGAGTACACGGGAGTCGGCGACGGCAGTCGCGGTTGCACGCGTCGTCTGAGACGAACTCTGGTTCGTCACCCGAGGTCCGATCCAGGCGAGCATCGTGTCATAACCCGTCGCTGGCACGTTGAAACGACCATTCAGGGTGCTGCCAAGGACCGGAACGACACCGGCGACGCTTACCAATACAAAGAGCGCGGTTGCGATGTGGCGAAGTCCAAAGGTTGTGCTTCGCAGGTCCTCGATCACTGTCGATGCGCCGAGACCAATCAGGAGCGCGACCGCAACGGCAAAGGGAGCGAGCAGGACGCGCGAGGCTCCAAATCCCTGTCCAAGCCAGCCCTGGCCACCGAGCCAGGCAAGCGCGAGCGACAACAGGCCAAGCGTCCAAAGACGCACTCCCCATTTGAAGCGCACCGAACGTCCTGCGATCAACACATAGGTCGCGCCAGCTGCGAGACCAAGACTCAGGAAACCCGCACCAATGGGACCAAGATTAAAACGGAAGAGGTTCGAAAGCTGCGGTGCATGTGCTGCGTCAACAACTGCACCGGTGAGTGCACCAAAGTTGACGCCCGGCTGGAACAAGGTCAGTGACCATGGCAAGAGAGCAACGATCGCGAACGCCGTTGCACCGAATGCAACTGCGAGCGAACGCAGTTTCGTCTCGCGCTGAGAGACCACGAGACTGCCGAGCAAGAGTCCGACAGCCATCAACGGGGTGAGCAACAACAACGCCGGTTCGAATGCCGAGGTGAGGGTCAACAAGATCCCGAGACTCAAGATGTCTGTCAGGGTCTCTCTCGAACGCACCGGGGTGTGACGCAGGACGAATGGATCCTGTCCGCTTGCTCGCATCATGCGAGCAAGCAGATAGGGCGTTGCCGCATAGGCAACGAGCGCCCCGACATCTGCTCTGGCAACGTCATTCCACGCGAGGGGAAGATACAGATAGGCAAGCACGCCGACCGCCCGGGCACTTGCAGGTCCAAAGGGCCGCACAAGTCGCACCATGCCGATTCCACCGGCGACAATGCACGCCAAAAGACCGAGCTTGAGCAAGATTCCCATTGCGCCCAAGACGACAAAGCCGCTCACGCCCAATAGGACGAGCGCTGGCGTGACTGGTCCAAGCGCCTGGGTGCCGGCGTTGGTCGATCCGTGGAAAAAGTTTGCAATCAATGCGGTCGTCGTCGGCAACGGCAGGAACTGGCCAATCAACGGCAGATGAGTCGTGAACAATGAACGCGCACCGATCACGAGGATCAACACGGCAACCCACATCGCGTTCGTCACGTAACGCGGGCGGACATCTCCGCCGCGCTCTCTCAGCTCGTCCTGCCAACGCGAAAGCACATCGCGGTTCGTGCTCCAGCGCTGGGCAAGCTGTTCAAGACCTGGCCGGAAGAATCGAGAGATCCTCGAGGTGCGACTGCTCATCAGATCGGCGACTCGGTGATCCGATACTCGGCGAATCGCGTGCACCTCACGACGACGCTCCTTGAGGTGTTGTTCCTTGGCGAGGTTCCAGCGCCAGGCGGAGATCACCTCGCGGGCTCGTCGACGGTGTCCGACGGCAAGGAAATAGAGCGATTCAATCGCCGACCACAACACGAGTTCTGAGACGCGAACCAGGCGGTGCGTCCGCTCGTAGTTCTTCAGCACGCTGCGCAGCTCATGGCGCCACTGAAGCGCACGGGCTGCGGGCAGGAGGCGCTGACGACTCGAGGCCGCCTCCCGGTGCTGGACCTGAGCGAACGGGGTGACCACGACACGCGCGCCGACGAGGTGTGCCCGCCAGCACAGGTCGACGTCCTCACCGAACATGGTGATCTCGGGATCGAAACCGCCAAGCGTCTCGAGCAGGTCGGCTCGGACCAGCGTCGCTCCACCGGGAACTGCAAAGACCTCGCGCGTTTCGTCATGCTGAGCCTGGTCGAACTCGCGATGCTCAACACGCCGCACCGGGGCGCCGAACCGGTCGACTCCTAGTCCGAACTGCAAGATGAGATCGGGTTCGCGCACATCGACGAGCTTGGGACCAACGATGCCCGCATTCGAACGGAACGACTCCTCGACGAGGCGCCGAAGCGCATCGGGGGCGAGAATAACGTCGTCGTGACAGATCAGATAGTAGGCGGCACCCTCGACCGCGCCGAGCACGGCATTGGCTCCAGGACCAAACCCGGGATTGGTCTTAAGTCGCGAGATATAGATCGAATCTGCGACCTCCGCGACTCGGGGCGCGAGCGGCGCTTCGCTTGCCGCATCAACGACAAGCACTACGAGATTGGGGTAATCCTGTGCGATTAACGAGCGCAGGCACTCTTCGAACCACGTGTCCGGATCGTGGGCTACGACGACCGCGACAACCGGTGGTATCTGCTCCTCCGGCATACGACGACGCTAGCGTATCGAGCCCCACCCGCGGGAGGAGGTTGGGCCAACCCCCTGCTCAGCACCCAAATCACCACACCAGAGTTCTTCAACAGAGGTGTCCTGACCCGGTCTTCTCAGGAAGGGTCGAGCCGTCTCCGCCAGGCATCAAGGACGTCGTCGACGGTCTTTTCAAGGTCGATCTGTGGCCGCCAACCCGTCAGACTTTCGAGTTTTTTCGCTGAACCAACGATGCGTTCAACATCAACGGGACGAAAAAGCGTCTCATCGACACGCGCCTCGATTGGCACCACCGAACGCTCACGAAGAGCGTCGAAGATCTCTTGCACAGAACGGGTATATCCCGAACAGACGTTGTAGGCCTCGCCGGGGACTCCTGAGATCGCGAGTTCGCGATAGGCGCGCACGACATCACGCACGTCAGTGAAGTCCCGCTCCGCGCTGAGATTGCCGACGCGTATCGCATGCTCTCCGCTCATCTCGGCCTCGACAATGCGCTTCGCGAGCGCTGAGACGACAAAGAACTCTGCCTGGCCAGGTCCGATGTGATTGAACGGCCGGGCCCGTACGACCCCGATCTCACGGCCGAGGAAGGCCTGCAGACCACAGATCTCGGTCGCAACCTTGCTCGCGGCATAGGGCGTAACGGGCATAAATAGCGAGTTTTCGTCGATCACTGAACCATCACCGGCGCCATACACCTCAGCTGAACTGATCAGCACAACCCGTGGCACAAGATCGAGCTTGCGCACCGCCTCCAAAAGTTCGATAGTCCCAAGCACGTTGACCCGAAAGGTCTCGGAGGGTTCTTCCCATGACCTGCCGACGTGGGTAAGCGCGGCGAGGTGATAGATCACCTCCGGCTCTGCCTCGGTGATCAGGTGTTCGCAAACACCCGGGAGTGCAATGTCGATCTCATCGGGAAGCGTCGCGACCTCGTCGCCCATCTCTTTGAGGTGCGCGCTGAGCCAGCCGCCGACAAAACCTGAAGCTCCCGTGATGAATGCGCGCACCCAACCAGCCTAGCGATCGAGCGCCGCACGATATGCCTCGACGTGAAGCTGTGCAGATCGCGCCCACGTGAACTCACGAGCACGTACAATCCCCTGCTCACGGCGCGCGTTGACCGCTTCACCACCTGCGATGATCTCCAACAGCGCAAGGGCGAGTGCATCGACAGAGTTTGGGTCGACACACAGCGCAGCATCGCCAGCGAACTCTGCCATCACCGAACCGACGGTTGTCACGAGTGGCGATCCACAGGCAAGTGCCTCGAGTGCGGGGAGCCCAAAGCCCTCTTCAATCGACGGATAGGCAACCGCGACCGCGCGTCGAAGCAGCGGTGCGACACAGTCATCGCGGATGTAGCCGAGCTGGATGATCCGACGCGAGTGGCGAGACTCTGCGATTGCGCGCATGAGTTCGTCTCGACCCCAGGCGAGCTGGCCGGCAAGCACGAGGAACAGATCGCGATGTCTGTCCGCGACCACATCAAACGCGCGGATCAGATTGGGAATGTTCTTTCTCGGCTCAAGAGTGCCGACGTGCACGACGTAGGGCACGTGTATCCCAAGCCCGCTGATCACCGCATCATCGGCCGCTAGATCGACAGATGGATGAAAACGCGCGTGGTCTACTCCATGGGTGATGACGCGCACCTCTCCAGCTGGGTGAAAGTGCTCGGAAAAACGCGTCGCCGTGTGCTGGCTGACACAGACGATCACGCCCGCATGCGCTGCGCTGTAGCGCATCGCCCTTCGAAAGAGCACAACCTTTGAGCGTTCGTGCCATTCGGGGTGCTCGACAAAGGTGAGGTCATGAACCGTCACGACCGCTGGCACTTTGAGCGCACGGGGCATCTGATAGTGCGGCCCATGAAAGATCTCGATCTGTGGCTCGAAGCGGCTTGCTGCGCGACCAAGACCGAACTCTGCATACAAAAGCCGAAGCGGTCGTGATCTCGGCGCATCTGCCATCAGCCGGACGGATTGTTCGTGTTCGAGCCGCAGCTGTTCCCAGCGCTGCTGGTCCGCGCGCCGTACAATCAGCGTCGTCGTGATGTCTGCGCGCTGTGCAAGTGCGCGGGCGATCTCGATACTGTAGCGACCCGCACCGACTGGATCGCTTGGAACCGCGGTGAGATCAAGGCCGAGTTCAAGACGACGAACGGGATCACTCATCGTTTGGCGACCTCGTTCCATAACGCGAGGTGCGCCTCGGCAGTGCGCAGCCAGGTGAGGTTCTCGCTATAAACAAGACCATCGGCGCGAAGTCGCCCACGCAGGGGGTCATCTTGTGTACAGCGAATGAGTCCCCCAGCGATTGCATCGACATCGTAGGGATCGATCACGAGTGAGCCACCCAGTGCAGATGGCACCGCGCTTGAGAGCACCACTGCGCCATAGCGCATCGCCTCGACGACGGGCAGACCAAATCCCTCAGCGAGGGGAACGTAGGCGACTACCTGCGCAGTCGCATAGAGACCCGCAAGCACGGAATCTGGCACATGACCCGCAAACACGACGCCTTTGGTTGGTTTGACGTCAGCCATCCATCCCGTTGGGCCACAGACGACGAGTGTGCATGGCTCGACAAGCTCGTCGCGCACCCGATCAAACGCCTCGATCAGGCGGGCAAGGTTCTTTCGCGGCTCAATCGTCCCCACACTCAGGATGAACTTGCCGCTCACGCCGAGGCCTTCGAGCAATCGACGCGTGGCCTCTTGATCTGGCGCACCGAGATGATCTGATCCCTCGCTGATCACGTGCACTTGATCTCGGGCAATTCCAAGTCCTGCTCCGACAAGTTGGGCGGCAACGGGATCGGAGGGAACTACGAACGCGTCGCAGACGCGCGCCGCGCGCCTGAGCGCACGTTCATGCCAGTTTCTCCCGTGCGCGGTGAAGGTCTCCGGCACCACCTGGAAGGCGAGATCGTGGATCGTCACGACAAGGGGAAGATGCGTCGGAGGCAGCGCAAGCGAGGGCGCATGAACGATTCCTCCATGGGCAACCCGCGGTCCTGTCCCGAGCTCCCAAAGTCGGGTCAGAAGTGGTCCTGGAATCGGTGTCGTGCGAAGCTGAGCGCCGAGACCAACGATGGGGTCATCGTGTGCATGAGACCTGCTCGCATAGAGCGTGAGTGCACCGGGTTCAAAGTCAGCACGCGCAACAAGTGCCCGGATGAGCTGTCTGATGTAGGTGCCGATGCCGCCCGGCACATCGCGCCGCAGCTGTTCTGCGATGAGCGTCACCGCACGCTCGTTACTCTTTGACCCAACGGGCTCTATCACCGGAAGAGATCCTCGTCTGGCGGGCGCACGATCTCGTCGCGCACCGAAGACTCTCGAAACCAGTCCCTGGCGATTCCGCGCACCAGTGCGACCGGCACTCCGCTCGCCTTTCCCATGACAAGGTCAGCGGCTGAACAGATCTCGTCAGCGACGCATACCTCGGTCGCAACAAGTTCGCGACCGAGATGATCCTTGGTCGAACGAAGGTCGACAACTGCTGCGATGCCAGCGGTACCAATTGCAACGTCGGTGACGCCACGTCGCCAGGCACGCCCGAAGGTGTCCGAGATGACGATTCCAACATCCACCTTCGCGAGGTGGCCAATTGCATCGCGAAGGCCGCGTGCGGAACGATCTGGATCAAGTGGCAACAAGACGGCATAGCCATCGGCAACATTGGACAGATCGACTCCAGAGTTCGCGCAGATGAATCCATGTCGCGTCTCGGTGATCACAAGATCGCCGCGGCGGCGCAACACGCGCACCGCCTCTGATTCAGCAAGGCGTCGCTTTGCCTCGGAGTCGTTGTGATCGATCGCCACCACACGGCCCTCGGCCTTGGAGACAATCTTCTGAGTCACAACCAGCACATCGCCATCAAGCAGTACATCGCCATGATCAGCCAGTGCCTTGACGATCAGCCTGGCGAGTGGATCACCGTGTTTGATCTCAGGAAGACCCTCAACGCCAAAGACGCTGATGCCAGCTCGGCTCATCGACTGGGAAGCTCATCTTTGAAACCGACTACGCCAAGCGCCTCACAGACAATTCGCGCCAACCTGCTTGCAACACCAGGGTCGTCCATCAACGTGTCGGTGACCACGCACTCCATGCCGAGCTCCTCAATCGATTGCGCCTCTTCGCGATCTTGTTCATCGATGACCATTGTGTGTATGAACCTCGAAAGCACCTTGGCAACCCCCGAGGCGCTCGAACGGTGACCGAGTTCGAGTAGGAGCCGGTCAGCGGGACCCTTGAGCGCGCGCCCACCGATGATCGGAGAGATCGCTGCCACATGTCTGCGCCTTCGTTCAAGCAGCTCGGCTATCTCGGGAAGGGCAACGATCGGGCCGATTGAGACCACCGGATTCGATGGCGCAATGATGATCGCCTCCGCGCGCGCTAACGCATCGAGCACTCCAGGGGCAGGTATTGCCCCTTCAGCTCCCAAAAACCGGACACCTTTGATTCCGACCTCGTGATGGCGATGAACGAAATACTCCTGGAAGTCGATCTCCTCGTCGTCAAGCGTGGTGAGCTTGGTGCGCACCCGGTCGTTGGTCATCGGCACGATGTTCAACCTGAGCCCGAATGCCTCGGCAATCTTTGTCGTCACCTCGTCCAACGAGGCGCCAACGGCGAGTGCCTGGCTTCGAAAGAGATGTGTCGCGAGGTCGGTGTCGCCAATACCGAACCAGCGCTCCGCGCCAAAACGTTCGAGTCCCGCGAGCACATTCCAGGTCTCGCCCTCAAGGCCCCAGCCCGTCCTCGCATTCTTCCCTGAAAGCGTGTAGGTAATCGTGTCAAGGTCAGGACAGACGAGAAGCGTATTCCATTCGAGATCATCACCGGTGTTGACGATCGCGGTGATCTTCTCCTCATCGATGACCGAGCGCAGGCCCATCAAGAACCGTGCCGCGCCAACGCCACCGCACAGAACGGCGATCACAAGGGCTCCATCTGTTCGAGCGTGATCGCGATTCCCTCTGCGAGCGTGGTCCAAGGACTCCAGCCGAGCTCGCGCCTCGCGCGTCCGAAGTCGAGCGAACATCTGCGGATTTCGCCGGGTCGGGCTGGCTTTCTCGCCGGCTTGACCTTTGAACCGGTCGCCTTTGCAACCAACAGATAGAGCTCTCGGATACTTGTCTCGGTTGCGGTGCCGATGTTGCAGAAAAGACCACTGGCTCGGCCGATAGCCCGGACGAACGCGTCAACCACATCGTCTACAAAGACAAAATCGCGCGTCTGTTTTCCATCTCCGTAGAATGACGGTGCGCGATCACTGCGCAGCTCGTTGGCAAAGATCGAGACCACTCCGCCGTCTTGGTTCGAGCGCTGACGTGGACCATAGACATTGGCAGGCGCGAGCACGGTGTAGTCGAGTCCAAAGAGTTCCCGGTAGATCTTGAGATACTCCACCATTGCCCACTTGCCTACGGCATAGGGCGAGCCCGGCATCGCATGGCGCGTCTCCTTGAAGGGAAGCGTCTGGTCGTCACCATCGCCATAGAGTGCGCCACCACTTGATGCGACAATCACCTTCTGGCACTTTGCGCCGAGTGCTGCTTCAAAGACGCGGAGGCTGCCGATGATGTTTGAGTCTGCATCGAACACCGGACGCGCAATCGACTCGCTCACGTCTGTCTGCGCGGCGAGATGAAAGATCACCTCCGGCCTGCGTCGTGCGACAAAGTCGATCAGTTCGGGAACACGCACATCCATCTGTTGAAACGTCAGAGGCCCTGCAAGTGACCTCGCCTGTTGCAGGTTCAAAAGCGATCCACTCGAAAGGTCATCGACGACGTCGACGCTGTGTCCCTCGGCGAGGAGTCGATCGACGAGCGAAGACCCGATGAAGCCGGCCCCCCCGGTGACGAGTGTCCTCACCTAGTCCTCATCAACTAATCCGCGCGTGGGTGGCGCGCGTCCCGGGTTCGACATGGACTCGGGCGCCGACGATCGCATCAGAGATCACAGAGTTCTCTCCGATGCGCGCATCTGGCCCGATGATCGAACGCTCAAGCACGCAATTCGAACCGACGACCGCTCCCGCCATGACGACGCATTCGAGGAGCCGCGCGCCAGATTCGATCACCGCACCGGCCTCGATCACCGAGTCACGCACCGATGCAGATTGTGCAAGCAAAGAGCGCGCTCCGAAGAAGTTTGCACCGAGCACCTCGCCCATCACGGACGCATCCGCTGCGGCAAGTACACCGGGGCTGAGCTCGAGATGATCAGGAAGTATGACCTGTGGGCGATGCCCGCGAAGCACATCACACTGGGCCTGTAAATAGCGCTCGGGTGTTCCCGTGTCGAGCCAGTAGCTCTCCGAGGATTTCGCGTAGAGCTCACCGGTTCTGACAAGTTCAGGAAAGATCTCGCGCTCGATGGAGACCGAAATATCACGGGCAATCATCTTGATCACGGAGGGCTCGAGAACGTAGGTCCCGGCGTTGATCATGTTCGTCGGCGCCTCGTCGATCGCTGGCTTTTCAATGAAGGCGAGCACCCGTCCGAACTCATCGGTTGGCACCACGCCAAATGCCGAGGGGTCCTTCACCGGTGTGAGCGCGATCGTCGCGCTCGCCTCGTGCTCGTCATGAAATGCGATCAGGTCTGTCAGATCAAGGTCGGTGATGATGTCGCCATTGATGACAATCAGACGCTCATCACCGACACCTGCGTAGTCTGCTGCAAAGGCGATGCCTCCTGCAGTGTCGCGCGGCTCGGGTTCGATTGCAGTGATCACCTCAACGCCGGCGTGTTCACCTGAGGCAAATGCCAAAAGAAACGCATCGGACTGGTATCCGAGTGCGAAGACGACCTTGGTCACTCCGTGAGACGCCAGCCATTCGACAATCTCGAAGATCATCGGCCGTCCGACTATTGGGAGAAGTGGCTTTGGGATCTCATAGGTGATCGGGCGAAGACGGGTCCCCAGTCCGCCTACGAGTACGAGCGCGTTCACTTTCGCACCTGGTTACCGGAGCTAGCCCGAGGTCGTTGAAGAGGTGCTCGCCGTGGTTGGCGTCACGCTCGGAACACCGGCCGTCGTGCTCGTGACCGGCGCTGTCGTTGTCGTGTTCGTGCCTGCCGTCGCGGGGACCGTGACCGGCACCGTCGTCGTGGTTCCGATCGAACCGATCTTCGAGTTCTGAGCCATTGTCGAGATCATCGTCGCCTTGGAGGCGGGCTCGGGTATTGCCGCACCGGCGGGAACGAAGGCGAGCGTGATCATCTCTCCATTATCGAGATGGATCGAGGTGATTTTCGAGCTGACCATCGATGGCGAGGCAGTCGGTGAGGACCAGACCTTGGCCACCAGCTTGCCCTTGCCATGCAATGGACCGTTACAGGTCGCACCGTTGCTCCACAGCACCGGCAGCTTGCCGGGAACCTGGATCGAGGTATTGGTAAGGGTGAATCCGGCGTAGTTGAGCGCAAACACACCGAGCGTGGCGTTGACTCCCTCATAGGCTGACGATCCGGTGACGGCACCCGGGTTGATGTCGATCAGGCCATTTCCAAAGGTTCGCAGTCCAACCGAGGTGAGATTCGCACTTGCTGGCAGATCTGTCTGGATCGAGCCACACAGATCGATGCCAAGCGCGGCCACCCAGTGGTCCGTTGCGCTCGGACCGATCGAGGAGGCGGATCCGGCGGTGTTCCTCTGATTACGGCTGTAGACCGTGAGCCCGACGCCAAGCACCACGATCAGGGTCATCAGGGCATACCAGGCTCTGGGGCGCTGCGCCCGATAGCTCTTTGATCCACCACTGGCGGCGGCGCGGGCAACGGTACGGGCAAAGGAGCGTCTTGGCATGGGTAGCAGAGCTTACTCAATGCACGACGATGTCGGCGAGCAACCGCTAACGATGGGCGAATTGGCGGACGAGGGCAATCACGAGGCGAGCAACGATTCCGACAAAGACGACGGGCAACATGGAAGAACGTGCTCCGGTGAGTGAGCGCCTCGCAAAGCGCCAGGTCGAGACGTGATGGGCGACCAGCATGCGATAGGGGTGCTGGTCAGACGAGAGGCCACCGCGGTGAATCACCTTCGCTGCGGGAAGATAGGCGCACAGCCATTTGACCTGGCGAAGTCTCCAGCACAGGTCAAGGTCCTCGACGTACATGAAATAGCGCTCGTCAAAGCCCCCGACTTGGTCAAAGGCCTCGGCGCGCGCGAGAAAGCAGGCTCCAGAGACCCAGTCGACCGAGATCGCATGCGTCGCCCTGACAGCCGCGAACTTGTAGCGGCGAGAGAACCGGTTGGTTGGAAAGAACATCGACAACAACGCGTGTCCGAGCGCATCCTTGATGCTCGGGAATGCCCTTGCCGAGGGATACACCTCGCCATTTGTCTCAAAGATCCGCGGACCGACAATTGCAGCATCTCTGTGATGATCAAGATACTCCCCAAGCAGACTCGGAGCAGTTTGGTCGATCACGAGATCGGGATTGCAGATGAACAGGTACTCGTCGGATATCTCACGACGTCCGATGTTGACCGCCGATCCATAGCCAGGATTCTTTCCGGTCAAGATGACGCGCACTGCGGGATAGCCGCGCATGACCGATGCGATCGACTGGTCGTAGGAGCCATTGTCGACGATCACGATCGATTCGATCCCAGAATCCACCAGACTTGTCACGCATGCGAGCAGTGACTCTCCGGCGTTGTGATTGACGACGATCGCCGAGATGCTCATCTTTTGATCGTGACAGAGATGTTCACCGACAGCTCATCCGCGCAGTTGACGGACGAGCTGCTCCGCCGATTCGTGCCAGTCCGGAAGGAGTGCCAGTCCGCTTGCCTTGAGTACTGCGTTCTCAAGCACCGAGTTCATCGGTCGCTTTGCGGGGCGCGGAGGAATAAGTTCAGCCGTTGCGATCGGTTCGACGCGCCTCGCGTCGGCACCCGCGTATCCCACGATTGCCTGGGCAAAGTCGAACCACGTCGTCGGACCCTGATTGGTGACGTGAAAGATGCCACGCTGTCTTGTAAGAGCGAGATCAATCACCGTCGGTGCAAGGTCCTTGGCAAAGCTCGGACAGCCATGCTGGTCGTTCACAAAGCGCAGTGGACCGTCGCTTTGACCAACCAAACGCAGAATCGTCTTGAGCATGTTCGCGCCCTGTTGACCGCACACCCAGGAGGTGCGAATGATCGTCGACGACGCGTCACAGGCGCGCTCACCAGCGAGCTTGGAGCGTCCATAGACCGACTGCGGATTTGGATCGTCCCATTCGAGATATGGCCGATCGAGTGTGCCGTCAAAGACGTAGTCCGTCGAGAGATAACACAGGTGAGCGCCGATGCTGACCGCTGCCTCAGCGAGATAGCGCGTGCCGAGGAAGTTCACCGAGAATGCCCGGTCCACCTCGGTCTCGCAGGCGTCGACTGCCGTGAAAGCAGCTGGATGAATGATCACATCTGGTACGAATGTCCGTACGAGTGCATGCACCGAATCGCGCTTTGCAATATCAAGCTCTTCATGTCCCGCGCCAACGACGTCGATCCGCGCTTTGGCATTTCGTCCGTCGTTTCGTCGATCGAGCTCCGCAACGATCTCGGAACCGACCTGACCCCTTGCGCCGGTGACAAGTACTCGCATCTAGCGCTTCGCCAGAGTCTTGGAGATCAGCTCTTCCACTGTCCCTCGCTCACCGGCGAACGGCCGATCAGGGGACGCCACCATGATTCGTTCTCCATGTACCAGGTCACGGTCTCGTGAAGGCCCTTTTCAAAGTCGATCGTCGGGCTCCAGCCGAGTTCACGACGGATCTTTGTGGAATCGAGCAGGTAACGACGGTCATGTCCCGGGCGATCGGCGACAATCTCTTTGAGCGAACTCGGTCGGTTCGTCGACTCAAGCACTCGATCGGCGATCTCTGTGATGCTTGCCTCGCGACCCGATCCAACGTTGTAGGTCTCGCCGACGACGCCGCGTTGCAGAACGAGCTCGATTGCACGACAGTGATCGATGACATGGAGCCACTCGCGCCGGTTCTCGGTTGACGCGTAGAGCGGCAGCGCAACGTTGTCGATCGCGCGACTGACAAACAGCGGGATGACCTTCTCGGGGAACTGGTACGGGCCGTAGTTGTTCGAACAGTTGGTGATGGTCGCGGGAAGGTGGAAGGTCTCGAAATATGAACGCACCACATGGTCAGAGGCCGCCTTCGACGCGTTATACGGCGTGCGGGGCTCATAGGGTGACGATTCGCTGAATGACTCGTCACTGTCAAGCGCGAGATCGCCATAGACCTCACATGTCGAGATGTGATGAAAACGTCCAACTCCGACACGGACTGCCGCATCTGCGAGAGCCTGGGTGCCAAGCACATTCGTGCGATAAAAACGCGCCGGATCAAGGATCGCGAGACTGTTGTGCGATTCGGCTGCGAAGTTGACGATCGTCTCGATGCCAAAGGTCGCGAGCAGGTGCTCGATCAGATCCTGATTCCCGATGTCTCCCTTGACAAAGCGCACCGCTCCGGAGTGCTCGAGATTTGCAATGGTCGTCCGGTTTCCCGCATAGGTGAGCGCATCGAGGACGAAAAGTTCATCATCGGGATGTTGCGCTGACCAGTAGTGCGCAAAATTGGATCCGATAAAACCGGCGCCACCGGTAACGAGAAGTCGCATGGTTATCTAAGGGTAGTTGCCAAGAGCTGAGTCGCGCGTCTCGAGGGTGCGGATGCGAAGCGGATCTTGCCATTAGCCGGCACAGAAGATCGCCCCTGCGAGCCCCGTGGGCCCTCGCCAAAAGCGACTGAGGGTCCTTGGTGTCAGTGTCGGAGATGGATGACGTCAGCCGCGTCAATCTCTCGAACCTCGGTGCCCTCTTGTATCTGAAGGTACCCAGCATTGGTCACACCGATCGCATCGGCCTCATAGGTCCGGCTGCGCTGTTCGATGCGCACCCGGCGTCCGAGCGTGCCAAGCACGTCGCGATAGCGCTGCATCAGTTCGGACCGGAATTTCACATCGGCGAGCCGGGAATAGTCACGCTCGATGTGTTCAAGCATCGAACTTGCGAGCAGATCTCGGTCGATCATTCGTCCAGATGCCTCAAGCAATGTCGTCGCTCGCGAGGCGAGATCATCAGTGTCTGTCGCCGGATCTCTTGGCGCCTTCCCCTCTGGCCACTGAAGGTTGATCCCGATGCCTACGATCAGCGCGTTGCCCGAATCGGTCTCAACGATCTCGGCGAGCAGGCCAGCAACCTTCTTGTCATCAACGAGCAGATCATTTGGCCACTTGAGAGAGACGGTTATTCCTGTGAGTTCATCGATCGCCTGACGGGCGCCGAG
>Ga0307373_10007741_pt1 | contig 16648 bp, 13 predicted proteins | sample OX2MG_FD_202534 | JGI IMG/M metagenome (GOLD analysis project Ga0307373, IMG submission 202534) | Soil microbial communities from Risofladan, Vaasa, Finland - OX-2 | ecosystem: Environmental > Terrestrial > Soil > Coastal area > Acid sulfate soil | place: Finland: Risofladan, Vaasa | collected... | reverse complement strand
GCGTCGCCCATGACAAACAGGGGCGCCGCGGTGCCATGATCGGTGCCGCCGGAGCCGTTCTCCTTCACACGCCGGCCGAACTCGGACCACGTCATCAGGATCGTGTTCTGCGACAGACCCTGGGCCTTGAGGTCTTGGGAGAAGGCCGCGACGGCGTCCCCCAGTTGAGACATGAGCCGGTCGTGGCCGGTTTTCTCGTTGGCATGGGTGTCGAAGCCCCCGGCTTGCACGTAGTACACGCGCGTGCCGAAGCCGCCGCTCATCAACTGGGCCACGTTCTGCAGCCCGTGCCCCAGCGGCGTCTGCGGATAGCTGATGGCCGAGTGGTACTTGGTGGCCAGGTCTTTGAGCTCGGCCGTGGCGCTGACCGCTGTCGCCTCGACCTTGTCGACCACGTCGTGGTAGGCGACGCCATCAGGGCTGCGGCTGTACATGCGCTTGAAGGCAGCCATGAGCTGATCGTGGTCCTGGGGATGGCGTGGATCCGTGCGGAGTTGGAAAGTGCTCGCGTCTTGCACGCTGGCGACGGTCGTCTTCTGCGCCTTGAGCGCGAATGGCAATTCGACTCCCACACTGGCGGCGTTGAAGGGATTGTCTGCCGGCAGTTGCGCCGCGTCGAGGTAGCGTCCCAGCCAGCCACTCTGCGATGGCTTGCCAGGCGTGGCGCTGGCCCAGATGTCCATAGAGGCAAAGTGCGAGCGGTTGGGATTGGGGTAGCCCACGCCCTGAACGACTGCCAGCTTCTTGGCGTCCCACAGACCCTTCAGGCCCTTGAGGTTGGGGTGAAGCGCCACCTTGTCGTTCAGCTTCAGCAGTTGGTCCTCAGGGAAGGCGAGCGTGCTCCGAGTGTCGTGCAACGCGCCGTCGGCGTAAGGCAGCACGGTCGCCAGGCCGTCGTTACCACCCGCCAGCTGGATGACCACCAGCGAGCGCGGCGCGCGCGCGGCCTGAACGCTCGGTCCAGGGGCCGGAGTTGGGAGTCCGGAGGCCGGGGTGGAAAGCAGCGCCGCGGCGGACTCCGGACTGGCCGCCGGCAGGAACGCCGTTCCGGATCGAATCTCCTTCGTCTTCACGTATGCCAGCGGGGCGGCGATGCCCACGCCCGCGGCAGCGGCAATGCCTTTGAGGAGGGTACGGCGAGATGCGTTCATGTTAAGCCACCTGGTATTCGGGGCTGACCATCAGCAGGTGAATCAGTCCCCGGAGTTTGATATCGAGGGTCTGGGGGCGTAGGTCCTGGGCGGCGCGGGCGTAATCCAGCAGCGCCGTTCGAGTGGCATCCGTAAGTCCCGAGGTGAGTCCGTTGCCGAACAGGTCGACCACTGCCTGCCAGCTCTTGGTGCCCAGCTTCTGGACGAATGACTCGGGGTCGATGTAACCGCCGCCGTTGGGGCTGGGCGCATTCTTGACCCCCGCGGCCAGAAGGCCGCCGAAGTTAAAGCGGCTGGCCACCGTGCCAGCGTCCAGCCAGGCCGGGCCTCCCGGCCACCCGGCGACGTTGGGCGGATTGAACAGCTCCTGTCCCAATGGCCGCAGCGCCTGGGCCAGGGCTCGCTCTCGCACCTGCCCGCCGAGCTGCTTGATCGTTCCCACCACATATTCGACCGGGCTCTTGACGTGCTGGCCGTAAGCCTTGTCGGAATAGAAGGCATCCGACAGCAGGATGGCTTTGACCACGGGCTTGATCTCGAGGTTGCTTTTCAGGTAGAGGTCGGCCAGTGGCTGGATGACTTGCGGCTCGGGGTTGTCGTAGGCGAAGAACGAGAACAGCTTGCTGGCCAGGCGTTTGGCGGTGGCCGGATCGGACGTCACATTGGCGATGACATCGTCCCCGTTCAGGTTTCCGTGCAAGCCGCGAAACGCCTTCGGACTGTCGTCGTGCTGATTCTTGTTGAAAACGAACTTGCCTTGAGCGTAATTCAGGTTCCAGCCGGTGAAGGCGCGTGCGCCGGCTTTGACGTCGTCCTCGGTGTAGTTGCCGATGCCCAGCGTGAACAGTTCCATGCACTCGCGGGCAAAGTTCTCGTTAGGCGCGCCCTTGCGGTTCGTGTTGCCGTCGAGCCAGACGAGCATGGCCGGGTCTTTGGCGACTGCTGCAGTCAGCTCCTTGAAATTGCCCAGCGCGTACTTACGGAAGGTCTCGTTCTGCTGGTGCATGAACAGCGCGTTGTTGACCTTGTACTGGGCGGTAGCGAAGTGGCCGTGCCAGAACAGCGTCATCTTCTCCTGCAACGGCCGGTTGGTGTGGAGCATGCGATACAGCCACCAGGTCTGGATGTCCTCCAGGTTGTGGAGGTCAACCAGGTCGCCCTGGACCTTGGCGAGCGTGGCTCCCAGATCGTCCGGCTTCTGGTCGTAGTTGACGAGCTGGTCCACGGTGGCTGCGACACCCTTGCTCGCTTGGGCCTGGACCTCGTCCGGGGTTGCGCCGAAGCCCGCTCTGCGGAGCAAGTGCCCCACTCTGCGAATCGTGTCTTTGTCGGCTGCCATCCTCTACTCCTGTTGTGCTGAGGTTCAGGTTAGGCCGGGCGGATTGGCTGCCGGTTAAGCGGCAGGTTAAGTTTTCGGATCGCCCCCAGATGCGACGCCTGGGGGGTAAAGATTCACAGGTAGCCAGCTATCGTGTAAGCTACGCGGCACTTTGAGTGCTTTCTTACGCGGCCGACGGCTGGTCTTGCTCCTGCCGTTGCTGGCCATCCTCGCAGGCCTGCTGGAGCCGGCCGGCGACCTGGCGGCACAGCAGGCTCCCGGCTGCCAATTCGTGCTCGGTTTCAAGACGCTCCATGACTTGATTCCGGCCGACGTTGGCGACTGCCTGGAAAACCAGGGGTTCGGCGACAACGGAGATGCTCTGCAGCATACGGGCAAGGGCCTGCTCGTGTGGCGGAAGGCCGACAATTGGACGGCCTTCACGAATGGCTACAACACCTGGATCAATGGCCCCAACGGCGTGGCGAAGCGGCTGAACACAGATCGTTTTCCGTGGGAGGCCGCCGCGCCGCCACCGGCCGCGGCGACAGCCACTCCGGGGCCGCCGCCTACGCCAACACCAACGCCCAAGCCAGTCTACGCCTGGTACTTCAAGAAGGTCACGGAGCCGCCGGTGCAGCTCTGCGGCCCCGGCCAGGCCTTCGCATGCGTGGACAGCGCGCCCAACGCGGGCACCCAGTACGTGGGTGGCCACGTCATTCACAAGGATGGCACCCCGGCTTCGGGCATCATCGTGCAGGCTCGCGTGGCGGGCATCAACCTGCTGTACAGCACCACGGACAGCAACGGATTGTTCAACATCCCGTTCGCCACAGCCTGCCCGGCCGGGCCGATCCCCATAGACGTGTACATTGTTGACGGAGGCTTCGCGCTGTCCTCATACATCGATCACCTGACCTACACCGATTGCAGGCAGGCGGGCGAGTTCCACGTCGACTTTGTCGAGGTGAGCCAGTAGGATTGTGGCCGTGGACCTAAAAGCAATCGACATCCACGTCCATCCTCAGACCGCCGTCGCCAACGCGGCGGCCGGCCCGCGGGCGGCGCAGATGGCCCGCTACTTCGGCCGTGAGCGCAACGAGGTGCCGTGGGAGGTCATGGCCGACATGTACCGCCAGCGGCAGATGATGGCTGTGCTCATGAATTCCACGGACGAATGGTCCAGCGGCAACCCTGGCGCGCCTAACGACCACCTGGCGGAGGCGCAGCGCCTGTTCCCCGACACGTTCATTGCCTTCGGCGTGATCGAGCCCTGGTTTGGCCAAAAGGCCGTGGATGAGGTGAAGCGCTGCCACGAAGAGCTGGGCATGAAGGGCATCGGCGAGATCAATCCCGGCCGCCAGTTGTTCCACGCCAACGACAAGCGCTTCTACCCGGTGTGGGAGGAGATTGCCAAGCGCAAGATGGTGGTCCTGTTCCACACCGGCATGATGGGCGCCGGCGCCGGCACGCGTGGCGGCATGGGCTACAAGCTGCAGTACACCCGCCCGGTGCCGGACTTGGACGACATCGCCGCCGATTTCCCCGACATGACCATCATCGGCGCGCATCCTTCGTGGCCCTGGCAGGACGAGGCCCTGGCCGTCTGCCGCCACAAGACCAACTACTACATCGACCTGTCAGGCTGGGCGCCCCAGTATTTCCCCCCGCAGCTGGTCCACTACGCCAACACGATGCTCCAGGACCGCGTCCTGTTCGGCACCGACTGGCCGATGATCGACGTGGACCGCTACCTGAAGGAGTTCGCCGAGCTGCCATTTGGGCCCGAAGTCCGCCAGAAGATCATGCTGGACAACGCCAAGAAATTGCTTGGGATTTAGCCTTCCAATAAGGCGTGCGCTTGCTCCGGCGGGCGTGCTCGTTTTGGCGCTCCTGCCGCGGCTGTGGCAGATCGACCTCACCCGGTTCTTCAACGATCAGGTGGAGCTGCTGCAATCCGCCGCCCACTGGATCGACACCGGCCAGTTCCCGTTGACGAGCGGCTTCACGTTCGCGGTGACCGGCGCGCGCCACCCCCCGCTGATCACGTATCTGCTGGCCCTGCCGATGGTGATCGATCGCAACCCCGTCTGGGTCTCCGCCTGGGTGGCCGTCCTGGATGCTCTGGCGGCGCCGGTTGTGTACCTGATCGCGAAGCGCATCACCGGCAGCACCTTCGCGGGTGTGGCCGCGGGCGCGTTGTACGCCTTCAACGCGACAGCCATCACCTCCGGGCGAATGATCTGGAATCCCGATCTCGGGACGTTCTTCGCGGCCCTGGCATTGCTCGGCCTGGTTGACTTTGCTGTGCGCGGCCAGTCACTGTCCCTCGCGGCCAGTCTGTTTGCCCTCAGCTGGGACGTGCAACTGCACGTCGTGAATGTGGTCCTGGTCCTGCTGTGGCCGATCGTGGCCATTGTTGGGCGCAAGAAGGTGGATGTGAGGCCCATCGTCGCCGCGGGGCTGCTGTCGCTGGTTCCGCTGGCCCCCTACCTGCGCCTCCAAACGCAAACCGGCTGGAGCGACATCACAAAGCTGGCGGGCTATCTGGGATTGCACAAGGTTGCCGATCTGGCTGTCTTCGATACTGCCGCCCACCTCGCCGGCCCTGCCATGTACCAGTCGCTGATCCCCGCGCCCGCCGCTGTGCCCCACTCGTTTGCACACGATCCGTTGAGCTGGCTGTTCATCGGCCTCGTGATCCTGGGACTAGCCCTGATCTGGCGGCGCCCGGCCGCGGGCCGGATGATCGTCGCCGTTTGGTTCGCGATCCCGATCCTCGCCGCCGTTCGCCACAGCTCCGACGCGCTCAGCCCGGCTGACGGGGTTGCCGCGCACTATTTGCTGGCAATTTTGCCGGCTATCGCCGTTCTCCAAGCCTTGGCGCTGTATGACCTATGGACCTTGGCAGGCAAGTTGGCCATGCGGCGCTTCCCCGAGGTGGCGCGGCATGGGCTCACGGCGGGCGCCGCGGTTTTGCTGGTCGCCTTGCTGGCGCCCCTGGTGGTGAGCTACCTGTCGTTTCAGCGAGCCGCGGGCACGAATATTCGCCAGGCGACCTACGGCATGCCGCTGCGCTACTCCTTGGCGGCCGCTGATGTTGTCCGGTCGCATGCAGCCAACCAGAATCTCTACCTCGCCGTCCCTTTCCTCTACAACAAGACCATTCCAGCTCTGGCCGGCCATCCAGACTACCGCTGGTACCTGGATCAGTCGGTGTTCGTGTTCCCGGATGCGCCCGCGTGGTACCTCGCGCAGAGCGATACGTTCGGCTATCAATTCCTGGCGCGGCACTTCGGGCCGGCAGCCGCCACGGTACAAAATGAAGCCGGCGATCCGGAGCTGGGCCTGTTTCGGCTTTCCGAGCATGCGCAAGATCAGGTGTTCGGCGGGTCGTCGTCGTACGTGCCGCTGAACGTCAACGTTGGGAACGCCATCCAGGTGCGGGGCTACCTGGCCGGGCCACTCGCCGCCGGGCAGCCTTCCCGAGTGTCGCTGTTGTGGCGCATCCTCGATCCTGGGCGTATACCCGAGCATCTCAGCCAGTTCCTGCACCTTGTCGACCAGTCGGGCACGATGGTTTCGACCGCGCCGGACTTGTGGGACATCGGTGAGCCATGGCGCGCCGGCGACTTCGTGGCCAGCAGCTTCGACTTAAACCTCAAGCCCGACACAGCAAGCGGCGGCTACTGGCTGGAGATGGGCTTTTACGACACCTTCAGCCAGCAGCGGCTGCCGGTAATCCGTGGTTCCGTGCCGTCCGGATCGGCCATTCGCATCGGGCCTCTCCGGGTGGCTGGCGCGGCTCAGACGCCACCCGCCAGCGCGCCGCTGGCTATCTTGGGCAAGGGAGAGATTGGACTGCTGCACGCCATCTGGCAAGGACAGGACGTGGCGATCGATTGGGAGGCTCTGCGCAAGCCACAGGCGAGTTACACCGTGTTTGTCCACGTGGTGAACGCCGCCGGCAAGCTCGTCCGGCAGTGGGACGGTTTACCGAGCAATGGCAGCTACCCAACGAGTCTGTGGGCCGTGGGCGATGTCGTCCACAACGTGTACCCTGTCGGCGTGCAGCCGGGCCCCGGCCTACGCCTGGAGATTGGCATGTACACCAGGCCCCAAATCAAACGTGTGCCGGTAGCGGTTCCCGGACAGCCTGCGCCGGCCGATCATTACACGCTTGCTACTTAGGATAGAGCTTCAGTGCCGTGATCGAGTATTTCGGGAAGGTGTAGGTGAACTGGGGGCCGGCGCCCACGACCTGCATGCTGGGCGGGGTGTCCTTTGTGGCGCTGCCGCTGCCAGCGTCCCAGGAGTAGTTGTCGCCGCTCCAGGTGTAGGCTTCCGCCTGCGGCGCGGGCGTGTAGCCTGCGATGTTGACAGGCATGGTGATGTCCGCGGCCGGGTCCTTGTTGATGACCATGAGGTACATGGCGCCGTCGGCGGCGCGGCTGGCGTAGGCGCCAAGGCGGTCGAAGCTCACGTCGCCCAGGCTGCTGGCCAGCAGCGCGCTGCCGAAGTAATGGTGGTACATGTAGGCCGCCCAGTAGCGGGCGTTCGGCTGGCGGGCGATCTTCTGAGTCTCGATCTCGCCAAAGTACAGTGGCGTGGCGATGGGGATGGGGCTGTTGACCACGATCGCGATCTTGCGGGCGTGGGCCAGCTTGGCCGGATCGATCGGGAACAGGATGCGGTTCCAGCGGCCCCAGATGGTGGGCTGTGGCTGGTCGCGGTAGCTGTCGTCGATGCTGCCGTCCGCGTTTTCGATGCGCAGCCAGAGGTTGATGGCGTCGTTGCCCTGGACTTGCGGGATGAACACGTCGGCGCGGATCTCGTCAACGGCTGACCAGCCGGCAGCGCCTGGTCCGGCCAGCAACGGCAAGCCACGCGTCCCAGCCAGGGGCCGGGAAAGGCCGGCGTTGGCGCCGGTCGAGCCGGTGTAGTCAACGGCTAGGGATGTGCCGCCCGGCCGGGTGTAGTTCGGGTCGGACGTCCAGCCGGCGTGCATCGAGGCCGCATTCGCCGGGTTCGTTTCCCACCCTCCGGAGCTTTTGCCGGCATCGAAGCCGAACGTCCGTACCAGGGCGCCGTTGTCCGGGATGGTGTTGCCGACGTCCCAGGTGTTGCCATAGGCCAGTTGATTCTTGGCGATCTGCCCCATGAGATCGGCCGCGAACAGGCCGTCGCCGATGGGATAGGAGTTGTTGTAATCGCCCCACTCTGATATGCCGATGGCGATCTGGCCGGCCCGTTGGGGCGCGTACTGGTGGATCCAACCGCGCAGCGTGGCGATCTGGCCGTCCAGGTTCGAGGGCACGGCCAGATATTCGGCCTCAGTACGGCCGGAGTCATAGAAGTGCATGTCGAGCACGTCCACCACGTCACTGGCTTGCTGGATAAAGCGCTGCATCATGTTGCCGCCACCGCTGGCGTCGGACGGCCCCCGCAAGAAGCCCACGGGGCCAGCCAGCTTGATGCCGGGATCGACGGCCTTCATGGCTTTAGCGTAGGCGCGGAACAGGGTGGCGTAGTCGTCGGCGGTAATCCAGTGCCAGCCTTGGGGACTCGCGTCACGGATATGGGAGCCGACCTCGGCGCCGAGCGGGTTCAGCTCGTTGCCGACTTCCCAGTACTTGACGTGAAGACCGAGCTTCTGGTTGTAGTACCTGACCCATTCGGCCGCCTCGCGAGCGCCATCGGCCACGTCGGCCTCCGTGAGGTTGCCGTCGCGTCCGGTTGCCGTGAGCTTGCTGGCGGTGCCGACATTGACGTCGACCATCAGCTGGGCGGCTGGCCCCAGGCCCGTGACCCAATGAGCCAGCGTGTTGACGTCGACTGGCGGCGTGTGGTCGTACTCGCCACGATTCCCGAAGTTCGGCTGGTAGATGACCAGCGGGTCGCCGGTGCTCTGCTCGCCGCTGACCTCAAAGCCAGGAGCCCATCCGGAATAATCGATGTTCCAGCTGCCGTCCGCGTTTCGAGCCGCGGGGTTGATGCTGCCGTCTGGCAGGCGGACGCCATTGCCGTTCCAGTGGTACACGTCCGCGTTGAGGCCGCCCGGGATGCGGATCAGATTGAAGCCGGCGTCGCGCGCCAGGTTGGTGGTGGCGGGATCATTGAAAAAGGAGGGTGGGTAGTAGTAGGCCACGTTGCTGCCCCACAGCGTGTTGGGGTCGAAGGTCGAGATGACATTCGTGGCGTCAACGTTGAGCTGCGGCGTCACGGCTTTGAGGTTGGCGATGGTAATGGGTGCAGGCATGGCTTCGTCGGTGTCGAGCACGAAGCCGAAGGTGTGCTTGCCGGCCAGCTGGCCGGGATGCACCGGCCAGGTCATGTGGTTCCAGCCGCCGCGGGCGCCCATCAGGTGGACAGGCACGTCCAGCTTGCTCGCCGGCGGACCGTCGATCTGGATGCCGAGCCCCAGGCGGGGAATCCCCACCTCCTTGGGCACGAACACGTCTGCCGAGATGGTAGCCACGCGATCCCACGGCGCGGCCGGGATGGCGCCGGTCATGACGCTGGTGTTGAAACCGGTGGATCCGCTGTAGTCCAGCTTGATGGCGCCTGCCGCCCCGCCGGGCAATCCGGCGGCGGATACCCATGAGACGGCGTTGCTGGCGCCGTCAGCCGGCTGGCCCTGAAAACCGCCGGTGTCGGCGGGGGTGGCGAACGACCACAGCGTGGTGTCCTGGGCCTGGATGGCTGCCGGCTGGGCCGCGACTCCGGCCAGCGCAAGGCACAACGCCGCGGCAAGCGGCCAGCGTCGAGACATGCCCCGATTCTAGTGGTCGGACGCCGAAAATCAGTGGCGGGTAGGGGATTAGTCCGTCTGGAGGGCTGACTTGATGGCAGCGTCGATAGCCGGCGCCGCGGGCATCTCAATCTCCTCGCGGATATGGGCCATTGTGCCGAGCGTGCGGCCGATCAGGGCGAAAGCTTTGGCGATCTGCCACGGCAGCCCCAAATCGAGCGAGATAGCCGCGATGGCGCCAGTGACGTTGACCGGCAGGCGACGGCTCATATGCCGCTCTGTGGCTTCGACCATCAGCTCCAGGAGCTCGCTGTACTTGCCATACACCTCGGTTTCGCGGGCGATGGCGAACAGGCGCACAGCGCGCGGGTCGCCGGCGGGGTGGGTGCGATGGCCGAGGCCGGGGATGCGCTCGTGCGCGGCGGCGAAGCGCCGGACGATGGCCTCGGCGGCGACTTTGGAGTCCGGCTCCGCCGCGAGTCCCTCGGACAGGATGCGGGCGCAGATGTCAGACGAGCCGAGGTGGACGCTGCCTGCACCCAGCAGCGAGGCGGCGACCGCGGCCTGGATGGACTCTGGCGCCGTGGCGTACGTCAGACGGGCGCTGATAACGCTGGACACCATGCCGTGCTCGACCAGCACCACCAGGACCGCATCGAGCATGCGCCGTTCGGCCGGAGTTGGCAGCCGGCCGATGAGCGTAAGGCCCGCCATATCGGCAAAAGTGATGTTGCCCAGCAGCTCCTCGCACAGGTCCAGGCCGCGGATAAGGACGCGATCGTGTTCCACACGGGCGAGCCGGGTTCGAATCGGGAGTCGTTCCATGGCCCCCGGATTGTCCCAGATCGCTCGAAACGGCTACGGAGAGGTCAGGTGCAGGTTGGGCAGCTTGAAGGTAATGGTTGGAACGTGGACCAGAAAGTAGCCGTGGTGCAGGAAGTACATGAAGGCGATGGCGATGACCGCCATGCAGATGAAGAAGGCGAGGGCATAGATGAGGCCCGGAGTGTGCCGCACCGCCATCGCATATGGAGGATGAGACGTGTAGACTGCCATACCCTCGCAACAGCAAGTAGCAGGCCATTCAGGCAGCGAGTCTGAGGCCTGGGACAACGTCCAGGTCCAAACCCGCGACGTCGCCGCGGAGGAGGTGAAAGTAGCCGGCCGCGGCGGACATCGCGGCATTGTCAGTGCAGAGCCACAGGCGGGGGCAGTGGAACGGCAGGCTGACGGCTCGCTGGAGCGCTTCGCGGAGCGGCTTATTCGCGGCCACCCCGCCGGCCAGGGCCACTGAGCGGACGCCAAGCTCCCCGGCCGCGGCCACGGTCTTGCCAACTAGAACCTCGACCACCGAGCGCTGGAACTCCGCCGCCACGGCAGCAGTCCACTCCTGGCTCTCCTCATGGGGCGAGCTCACCAGCCGCAGCACGGCCGTCTTGAGCCCGCTGAAGCTGAAGTCGTGCGTGCCTGGCAGCCAGGCTCGAGGCAGCCGTATCTGTCCCTCTCCCACCGCGGTGGGAGAGGGAGGGTGAGGGCGCCGTTCTGCCGCCTCCTGGATAGCCGGCCCGCCGGGATAGCCCAGTCCGAGCAGGCGGGCGGTCTTGTCGAACGCCTCGCCGGCGGCGTCGTCACGCGTTTGGCCGATGAGCTGGTAATCGCCGTGATCGCGCATGAGCACCAGCTCGGAGTGCCCGCCGGAGACTATCAGGGCCAGCAACGGAAACTCCGGCAGCTCGCTGGGGTTGGCCTCGTCGTGCACCCAGTTGGCGTAGATGTGCCCTTCCAGGTGGTTGATACCCAGCAGCGGCAGGTCGCGCGCCAGCGCCAGCGCCTTGCAGATATTGACGCCAACCAGCAGCGATCCCGCCAGACCCGGGCCGTGGACGCTGGCGATGGCGTCGACGCCAGGCCATCCGCCGGCCTGCTCCACGGCTTCCTCGACCACCGGGGCGATGGTCAGCAGATGCTCGCGCGAGGCGACCTCAGGCACGATCCCGCCGTAGCGGCGGTGGATCGCCTCCTGAGTGGACGTAACGTTGCTGACGACGTAGCGGCCATCGCGCACGACCGCGGCCGAAGTCTCATCGCAGGATGTCTCAACGGCCAGGATAGTGGCTGTTCCTGTCCCACCGCGGTGGGACAGGCTAGGTGAGGGCATGTGTGGCCACAGACTTATTCCAGCTTGCGCAGCAGACTGTTCTTCAGCAGCTTGTAGTTGTTGAGGAACACGGGCGCGTGAATGTTCTCGGCGGTCATGATCAGCGCGTCCTCGTTGTTGTCGCTGTAGTAGCGACGGCGCAGGCCCGACTGCTTGAAGCCGTACTTGAGGTACAAGTTCTGCGCGACGGTGTTTGACACGCGCACTTCCAGGGTCAGGATGCGGGCGCTGACTTCGAGAGCCGTGTCCACCAGCCCGCACAGCACCAGCTCGCCCAGGCCTTTGCCGCGGAACTCAGGCCGGATGGCAATCGTGGTGATGTGCGCCTCGTCGACCATCAACCAAAGGCCGGCGTAGCCGTACAGCGTAGGCGGCCCCTGGCGAGGGACGGGCGAAGCGGATGAGCCGAGCGACTTCAGGAAGCCAAGCAGCCCGCGAGGTTCCTCTTGCTTGGTGGGCTGCGCAAGTGGGTTGCCTGGCTCCTCGCGCCGCACGACGATGTAGTGAGCGGTGCGGTTGTCCTGAAGCTCCCGTTTGTAGGCGTTAGGCGGCCAAGGCAAACTGAAGCTCTGCCGCTCGATCTCGACCACCTCTTGGATGTCGGCCACGGTCATGCGGTCGATATAAAAGGTGAAGGAGGTGGTGGCCATCTTAGGCAGCCTGCATGTGCGCTTTCTTGCGGCTCTCGGTGATATGCGGCGGCTGGACGTAGATGGGCTCGACCTTCGTCACATCCAGGGTGTGGCCCTCGCGTAGGCGCTGCCAGCCGAGCTCCGCGAGCGTGCCGGCATGCCGCACGCGGTTGGGGGCGGCGCCGTCAATAAGCTCGATGTCGCCGCCTGTGCTCCAGCGATAGACGCGGCCGCGGCTGGCGTTCATGGCCACCTCGGCGAGGTCGTATTCCGCCGCCAGAAGCTCCAGGGTGGAGGCGCCGGTGAGCGGCAGTTTGAGTGCGATAGCCAGACCTTTGGCCGTGCTGAGGCCCACGCGCAGGCCGTTGAATGAGCCGGGACCAAGGGCCACCGCGAGGGCGCTCAGGCTGTCCATGCCGGCGTGCGCGTCGGCCAAAAGGGCCTGGACGTGCGGCAGCAGCGTGCGGGTGTGATCGTGGTTGGCGAGCCAGGTTTGCTCGGCCAGCAAGCGCTCGCCATCATGCAGGGCGACGCTGGCGTAATGGGTGGCGGTGTCTAGAGCTAGGAGCATTGGACGGCGCTCGCAAGCTCGAGGTGGCGCCGTCCGGCGGCGGTCATCTGGAGAACACGCCTGGTCTCGGATTCGATGGTGAATTCTAGCAACAGGTGCTCCACCGGCAGAAACGCGCTCGCTCGGTTGGCCCACTCGACTACCGATACCCCTTGGCCGTACAGGAATTCCTGCCACTCGTGCGAGACCGTGTCTTCGATGTTGCCCAAGCGGTACAGGTCATAGTGGTACACCGTCAGCCGGCCGTGATACTCGTGCAGCAGCACGAACGTGGGGCTGTTGACCGTCTCCTCGACGCCCAGTCCCTCGCCCAGACCCTGGGTGAACACCGTCTTGCCTGCCCCCAACTCGCCGGCCAGGAGCAAGACGTCGCCCGCCTGGGTGGCCGCGCCGATCTGCCGGCCGATGGCTCTCGTCTCCTCCGGCGAGTCGGTGTGACAAGTGCGTGTCCTCTCGCCGACCGACGGGCGAGAGTTAGGCAATAGTTCCCTCACCCCCGACCCTCTCCCGGTCCTCCGCGGACGGCGAACGCGGCAGCAGAGGGAGTGAAGGCGTCGTAGCCGGCCCCCTTGAAAAGGAGTTCCTCACCGGTCGGTCCAAACACCCGCACGCCGCTGCCCTGCACGATCTCACCGACGATCGTAAGGCCTTGTGACTCCAGCACGTCCTTTGGGCCGCAGGCCAGCAATTCGTAGTCCTCGCCGCCGGTGAGGGCCAGCTCCAGCGCCTCGTCCGGCAGCAGTTGCTGCACGGCCGCGGCGACGGGAACGAGCCCCGCCTTCAGGCGTGCGCCCACCGAGCTGGCTGCGCACAGCTTGCCGAGGTCGGCCAGCAGGCCGTCACTGACGTCCATGGCGCAGCGGACGCCGGCGCGCAGCAGTTGCTGGCCCAGATCGATCCGCGGTTGTGGGTGAACGTGGGCCGCGTGAAAGGCGCCATCGTGGCATCGCAGGTAGGCCGCTGAGGCCCCGAGCGGGCCCGTGACCGCGACCCTATCGCCTGGCCGGGCGCGATCTCGCCGCAGCACGTCGCCGCTGGCATCCAACGTCTCGCCATAGAGCGCGACGTTGACCACCGCCGCTTGGGGCGAGGCGACGGTATCGCCGCCCAGGATGGCCAGGCCATACTCAGCGGCGCACTCGGCCAGGCCGCGATAAAGCTCCAGCACGTCCTCCTGGCTCATCCGGGGCGAGAGCCCGGCAGACACGAACGCCGCCCGCGGCTGGCCGCCCATGGCCGCGATGTCACTTACGTTGACCGCCATCGACTTCCAGCCTACGTCGTACCAGCTGCACCAGCGCAACGAGAAGTGCACCTCTTCGATTAACAGGTCGGTCGTTTCCATCACCGCGCGTCCTTCGGTGGGGCGCCACACTGCGGCGTCGTCGCCAAGGCCAATCTCCGGCCGCGGGGCAGCGTCGGAAGAGGTGGCGGCCAGGAGTTGATGGAACAACGCAATCGCGCCGAATTCGCCGATGTGCGCTAAGTCCACTTCTCGCTTTGCCTCGATTCGCATCCTAGCAGGCAGTGTGCACGCAACTTGCGGTGATGCGCTGCATCCACCGCCTGCCAGGTGGCGTGTTAAGGTCCAGATTACGCTCATGCCCGCCCTTTCGCTGGCGATGCCAGCCCACAATGAGGCCGAGAATATCGTCGACGTCCTGAACGAGGCGGTCACCGTGCTGGAGAGTATCGAGCCCGACTACGAGATCGTGGTCGTAGACGACGGCAGCAGAGACAACACCGCCAATCTGGTGCACGAGTTCGCCGAGACACACGACCGGGTTCGGCTGGTGCGCCACCCAGTCAACCAAGGTTACGGCGCGGCCGTCTGGACAGGTTTGACGTCCTCGACCGGCGAGCGGCGCTTCTTCACGGACTCCGACGCGCAGTTCAAGTTCGACGAGCTGCGGCTGTTGCTGGCGGAGATGCCGCCGGCCGACTTCGTGGCCGGCTACCGCATAGTGCGCCAGGACCCGCCGCTGCGCAAGCTGAATGGCTGGGGCTGGACATCCCTCGTGAACCTGCTGTTCGGATATGCCGCGCGCGATGTCGACTGCGCGTTCAAGCTGATGCGCCGCGAGGTGGTTGAGTCGCTGCCGGTGCAGTCCCGCGGGGCGACCTTCAGCGCCGAGCTGCTGGTCCGCGCGCGCCGGGCCGGCTTCGTCTTCCGCGAGGTGGGCGTGACTCACCTACCGCGGACCAAGGGCACCCCCTCCGGCGCCAAGCTGGCGGTGATCCTGCGAGCCTTCAAGGAGGTGCTGCGCCTGTGGAAAGAGCTGCGGGCTCATCCGCAGACGGCCGCGGCTCATTCCTCCTGTGCCGCGGTAGGAGACAGCGTTCCCTCATCCACGCCCTAACCTAATCCTCTCCGGCCGCGGCCGGAGCCGGGGCCAGCTCCGTGGACTCAACTTCCTCACTGACCGTAGGCCCGGAAGGGCCTTTCGTGAACGTCATTTGGCCGTCGTGGACGTCTACCACCACGGTGTCGCCTTCGGTGAAAGCGCCTTCCAGCACCTTCATGGCCAGCGGGTCGAGGATGCGCTTCTGGATGGTCCGCTTGAGGGGGCGGGCGCCGTACACCGGATCGTAGCCCTCCGCGGCCAGAGTCGCCTTTGCCTTCGCGGACAGGTTGAGCGTGATCTTCCGCTCCGCCAGGCGCTGGACGATGATCGCCAGCTGGATGTCGATGATGGCTTCGATCTGGTCGCGGCCCAGGCTGTGGAAGATGATGGTCTCATCGATGCGATTCAGGAACTCGGGCCGGAACTGCTGCCGCAAAGCGTCCATGACACGCTCCCTGAGGGCCTCTTCGTTCGTCCCGCCCAGCTCGTGGATGTAGGTGCTGCCTACGTTGCTGGTCATGATCAGCACCGTATTCTTGAAATCCACTGTCCGGCCTTGGCCATCCGTCAGCCGGCCGTCGTCGAAGATTTGCAGCAGCACATTGAACACGTCCGCGTGAGCCTTCTCGATCTCGTCCAGCAGGATGACCGAGTATGGCCGGCGGCGAACCGCCTCGGTGAGCTGGCCTCCCTCTTCGTAGCCGACGTAGCCGGGAGGCGCCCCAAGCAGCCGAGCGACCGTGTGGCGCTCCATGTACTCCGACATGTCGATGCGGATCATGGCCTGCTCATCGTCGAATAGGAACTCCGCCAGCGCTCGCGCCAGCTCGGTCTTGCCGACACCGGTGGGGCCCATGAAGATGAAGCTGCCGATGGGCCGGTTGGGGTCGTGCAGGCCGGCGCGCGCCCGGCGGACAGCGTTGGAAACGGCCGTGACGGCTTCTTCCTGGCCCACCACCCGCTCACGCAGCTTTTGCTCCATGGACACGAGCTTCTGGACCTCACCCTCCATCATCTTGGAGACCGGGATGCCGGTCCACTTGGACACAATCCCGGCCACGTCCTCTTCGTCGACCTCTTCCTTGAGCATCTTCTGGCTCTTCTGGAGATCGGCGAACTTCTGCTCCTGCTCCCGCTGCTCGGTTTCGAGGCTGGTCATCGTGCCGTATTTGAGCTCGGCGGCCCGGCCGAAGTCCGAGTTGCGCTCGGCCCGTTCGATGTCCGCGCGAGTCTGCTCGATCTGCTCCTTGACCGAGCGGATCTTCTGGATGGCGTCCTTCTCCATGCTCCAGTGGACACGCATCTCGGAGCTTTGCTCCTTGAGGGCGCCCAAGTCCTGCTCGAGGCGCTCCAGGCGTGTTTGTGAGCCGGCATCGTCTTCCTTGCTCAACGCCTGGCGCTCCACTTCGAGCTGGCGGATCTTGCGCTCGACCTCGTCCAGCTCGACCGGCATGGAGTCGATCTCCATCCGCAGCTTGGAGCCGGCTTCGTCAATCAAGTCGATGGCCTTGTCCGGCAGGAAGCGATCGGTGATGTAGCGATTCGAGAGCATAGCTGCCGCGACGAGCGCAGCGTCCTTGATCTTGATGCCGTGGTGGACCTCGTAGCGCTCCCTGAGACCGCGCAGGATGGAAATGGTGTCCTCGACGCTCGGCTGCAGGACCATGACGGGCTGGAAGCGGCGCTCCAGCGCGGCGTCTTTCTCGATGTGTTTGCGGTACT
>Ga0307373_10007740_pt1 | contig 16650 bp, 14 predicted proteins | sample OX2MG_FD_202534 | JGI IMG/M metagenome (GOLD analysis project Ga0307373, IMG submission 202534) | Soil microbial communities from Risofladan, Vaasa, Finland - OX-2 | ecosystem: Environmental > Terrestrial > Soil > Coastal area > Acid sulfate soil | place: Finland: Risofladan, Vaasa | collected... | reverse complement strand
AGACGACATTGTCGTCCTCCAGGCGCGCTTTCACTACGGAAAATGAGACTGAGTAGGGCCGGTGGGGATCGAACCCACGACCGAGGGATTATGAGTCCCCTGCTCTAACCACTGAGCTACGGCCCTTTGGAAATTCTTTACACATTTATTACACAACGAGCCAGAAAACGAGATTCCTGGAGTTACTTTAGTCCCATGCGCGGCAGCCTTCATAGACGCTCGAAGAGAAACGTAACGCCGATCGTTTGGACACTCAGAGCAGAAGCTCCGAGAGATCCGGACAAACCTAATACGCGCGTTCAGAAAACGACAACGTTCAAAGGCACGAAAGCCCAAGCCGAGGACGCTCTCATTCGTTTCATAGAAAGCGTCCGGCTCCGACTCGATACCGATGGACAAATCACCTTCGACCAACTTTTTGAGTCCTGGCGGAAAGAAGACAGCACGCGCGAGAAGCCGCGAGCAGCCACAACTGTTCACCAGGATTTGCTGAGATACAACAAATGGATAAGGCCCAAATTTGGTGCGTTTCCGGTGGTATCGGTGCGCCCGATCACGATCAGCAATTTCTACGGCGAAATACGGCGAGACCAAATCGTAAATGGCGAAATTCAAAAGGGCCTGGGCGCAAATAGCGTTGTTAGAGTTCATGCACTACTGGCGGCAATGACGAATTGGGGATTTCGCCAAGAACTTCTTACTGAAGATCCAATGAAGCACGTGAAAAAGCCGAGGAGCGAAAAAATGCTCCCCAGGGCACCTAAAGCAGCCGACGTCGATGCGCTCCTCAACCACCTCTGGAAGACCGATCGTAGGATGTGGCTCGCGGTGCGCCTTGCATCAAGCCTCGCGCTGAGGCGCAGCGAAATACTCGCGCTCAAATGGACCGATTTCTTGGTTGGTCACCTTGACGAAGAAGAAGGTGAGTTAGCGATAAATCGAGGAATGGTCAAGGTGCCGGAATACACGGACATGGTGGAAACCGATACTAAAAGTGGAGTGTTGTCTCACCGCAGGCTTCGGATGGACAAGGAGCTAACGAGTGAGATCCGGGACCTGGTTATGACGAGAGATTTCAGGGATCAGATGGCTGGATTCGTTTTCGCCGACGACGGCGACAACCAGAGGCCGTGGTACCCAGACACTCTCAACAAGAAACTCCAAAGGGCGAGAGAAGAAGTTATCAACCTATTCAACACCAACGAAACGATCACTTTTAGAAGTCTCCGCACCTTTTGCGCTTCTGACATCTACGCCAATTCTCTTGACATTCATGAGGCAAAACTCGTGTTGGGTCACGCGTCGATGTCCACGACCGACAGATTTTATTTGGCGCACAACGAAGAGAAGTTGCGAAAGGCGACGATCGAGGCGGGTAATCGTCGGCGACGTCATCCCTTGGCCGACGTGGAGTATTAGGCGACCGTCCCGCACGGCGGCGGAAGTGACTGGATCAGCTCCCACTCAACTTCTCCCGAACGGCAGACGACCCGCATTCGAAACTCGGGCAAATCATCCGCGATACCGACTCCCAGTGTGAATCGAATTTCATCATTCAGCTTCATCGGGCAGAGTGTAAATTCATCTTCGACAAAGCCCGATCCACCACCGTTGGGACCACCGGTAAGACTTATGTGGTACTCAATTCGATCGAGCGACCGAGGACGAAAAATCCAAATCGCCGGGGCCAGATCTGTCTGCAGCAATCGCCGAACGCTTGGCCGCTTTTCCCGACTGAAATGAGACCACAACCGCTGTGATTGCCACTATGAGTGCTGCGATAGCCATAGTTTCACACGAGTAATGGGTCGTCTCTTGGGTGCCCGTAGTTATGCCCGACATCTATTTGGCAAATATTGACCGAGCTTGAAGTTCTTCAAAGTGCCGAAGTAGCACGCCAAGTCGCTCTGAATCTGAGAGAACTCTCGACCTCATTCCAAAAGTTGTATCTACAAGAGAATCGAGATTCTCGTGAGCTCTATACAAAGTCGTCGGCATCGCGTTCGGGTCGTACATATCAGCGAGCGACGCGTCGGGAAACTCGGACCTCGCAAGCAGAATCTCTTCAGTCGCCTGTCCGAGTCTCAATTTTTCGGTCTCGGAAACTTCCGGGAATGGAAAGGTGTTCCAGACCAATGTATTTGAGAAACGGAGTCGATTAGTTAGCTTTCCTCCGACAGTGCGGAGCCACGTGATGAACATTGACGATGAAAGGAGTGCAAAGAGAACCCCGTCGGGATCTTCGGCAACAAAATTGTGGTCGCCGGAAATGACGGATGCATCAAAGTATCCGACCGGAAAGTATCTCCGATTTTCGCTGACATGGCGAGGAATCGCTAAGTAATTTGTTGTGGGCTGTTTGTTCCTTAGAAATTCCGCTGGTCGATTGGCCATGCCACGAATTTCTTCGTTGGCTCCCGCTAACCTCATTTTCCGAACAGCTTCAATTCGCTCACGCAATATTGAACTCAGCCGAACATCTCTGGGATCTAAATCTGGCATCCATAGGCACCACCTTGCATCACCGTGCAGAAGCTCTCGCGCGCCAATGAATTTGTGCAGATACTTTGAAGCGATTGGATCCGCAGCTACCGCATCGTATTCGTCCGATGAAACAAGAAGGTGTCCCCCATCAGACACCATGCTCCCCCGTCGGATGGTTGGAAGGTTCATAACCAAGGGCTTTGAACGCGGAGCAATGAGAACGTTCGGACCTGAAGTCAAATATGGATTTATGTTGGCGACGTGAGAAAGAATGAATCCGCCTTTTTCGTCGTCCGCATAAAGCGGGTGAGATGATGTCGGCTCCTTTGATATTCCAATGATCACCACATGCACGGCGGCTTTGCCTTGGGCCTCAGATTTCCACATGAAAGGTTGGTAGGCGAACGAAATCTGATATCCGGCGTTTAATAGCGGTCCCCAAAGGGCGACAACCGGCTCTCCCTGGCATATTGAACTGGTCGAGACAAATGCAATCCCGATATGACGCGAGCCCGTGTAGTCGATTGCTTTGATGTACCAACCAGTGACGTAGTCAAGGTAGCCGTTGTACGCCTTGCCCCAGACGATCTCAAGATCTTCCGTCTGTTCAGTCGAACGATTGGACTGACCAACGAAAGGAGGATTCCCAAAAATGAAGTCAGCATCATCTGCCAGTAGCACCTCGTTCCAATCAGTCCGCAAGGCGTTGGCAATCGTGATGTGAGGAGAACTTGGAATTGGAAACCGCGCAAAATACTGACCAAACTCCTTGGACACTTCGAGATTGACCTTGTGATCCATAAGGTACAAAGCCGTGCGAGCAATGCGAGCCGGAAATTCCTCTATCTCTATGCCGTAGAACTGGGCGACGTTTACTTTAAGTAGTTGCGACACGTCCAGAACCTGGCCAATGCCCCACTTGTTTGCAACCGCAAGTTTTCTTAATACTTCAGTTTCAAGTCTCCTGATTTCTCGATACGCGATGACAAGAAAGTTCCCACAGCCGCAAGCCGGATCCATAAATTTCAGTTCGGATAACTTCTTTTGAAAGCTATTGAGCGACGCCTTTGATTGCGCACTGGTTGTTACTTTGATTTGCCCTAAATCAGATTCCAGATCATCCAGAAAGAGCGGCCTAATTGTCCGCATGATGTTCTCTTCCGTCGTGTAGTGCGCGCCCAACTGCCTACGCTCAGCTGGCGTCATCACGTTCTGGAACATCGAGCCGAATATTGCAGGGGAAATTGCGGACCAGTCGAATTTACAGGCGTCGAGCAATGCGGTGCGCGTCGCTTCGTCGCACGAGGGTATTGGAAGTTGATTTGCAAACAAGTCACCGTTGATATACGTAAATGTGGCCAGGTCTTCGTCCAGATTCTTGGCGCGCTCAGACTCCGGTGTGTTCAGAATTTGAAACAGATATGCGAGAGTTGATCCGAGATCAGAACCGTCCGCGTTCGTATGGAGGAAGAGATACAGACCGAACGCTTTCCGGTCCCATACTTCCGTGTCATCCGCAAATAGACAAAACAAGATTCGGGTTAGCCACTCTCGGAGTGAATGCGTGTCGTAGCCGGAAGCCAGTACAGCGTCGTGAAGTGTCGCCATATAGCCCGTTGCTACTAAGTTCGCGGCCTCTTCATTCTCGAAGATGCCGTCGCTTCGGTGCCCAGCGAGCCACCAAAATAAATCCACATTCTTGGACAAGTCCGACAATTGAAATCGGCCCTGCGTGCGGTCGCGAAGGTTATGCCAGTAGAAATTCTGAAAGTCGCATACGACTAACAGCCAAGGCTTTGCGGCGTCCTGAAGCGAATCCAAGTAGTCGAACAGTTGATCCATCGCTTTGGTGAGATCTTCTCCCAGACTCTTGTGCTCAACCGCCATTTCCCCCGGTACCAGCAAGTCAATCCAGCCTCGATTACCGGTGGAGAGACGGGTCGCGGCCATCTCGAATTGACCGACACTCTTGATAGAGACGCCGAATATCGACTGAAAGAAATCATTCCAAAAAAGTTGTCGCTCGCCTGCCTCGCTGTGATCGTCTTTGTGGCTCTTCGAAAATGCAACTGCTCGCTCTCTTATCGCCCGCTTTGAGATTTCGACGTGATCAGGTAACGCGCACATTAGAAACAAGTGTGCCAGATGGCTACTTCTCGCTGCTTCAACTCGTGAAAGCCGCGCGTTCGGACAGTCCGCGCAGGGTTTGTCACGTGGTCCTATTGTGAAAGCAGGGAAACATAGTGGCCGATAAGTCAAGCATCGAATGGACTCAAGCAACCTGGAACCCAACGACGGGGTGTGACCAAACGTCACCCGGATGCGATCATTGTTATGCCCTCACTCTTTCTCGCCGCCTGAAAGCGATGGGAAATCCAAAATATCAACGTGACGGAGACTCGAAGACTTCGGGACCTGGCTTCGGGCTCACCGTGCACATGGACCAATTACCTTTGCCGCATCGCTGGAAAACGCCCCGCCTCATCTTCGTCAATTCGATGAGCGACTTATTTCATCCCGACGTTCCAGACAAATTCATTGAAGACGTATTCCAAGTAATGGCCGACACGCCGCGACACACATACCAGGTTCTGACAAAGAGGGCACAACGACTTTCGAAGATCTCCCCACGATTGCCCTGGACGAAGAATATTTGGATGGGAGTCTCTGTCGAGTCGGCTCGATACAGCTTCCGCGCGAACCACCTCAGAAAGGTACCCGCCTCTGTGCGCTTTATTTCTGCAGAACCCTTGTTAGGTCGGCTTACGAATTTAGATCTTTCAGACATAGATTGGCTCATCGCTGGCGGCGAATCAGGGCCAGGAGCGCGGCCGATGCATCCAACATGGGCAAAGGAGTTGCGAGACCGATGTAATCAAGAGGGCGTATCGTTCTTCTTCAAGCAATGGGGCGCTTGGGTACCCAACCTCGAATCGGGAGCGGTTCCAGTGACAATTGACGGTGCCATCCTCGACGCCATGCCGAAAATAATGGCACCGGGCGCGCCGGTGAAGATGCGACGCGTTGGCAAGGGCGCAGCAGGTCGAACAATCGACGGACGCACTTGGAATGAAATGCCAACTACGCGGAATTAAGTTCGAACATGACCAACTGGGGAGGGTACTGGACTGAAGTCAAGTTAGACGTTCTGTCCAAGTACTTGACCGCATTCAATACGGCCTCACGCTCCGCCAGATCGACCGTATACCTTGACCTGTTCGGGGGCAGCCTCACGCACACGCGCGAAGACAACGGGAAAACTTTCTATGGATCTACCGCTCGGGCAGTCACCACCCAACCGCCGTTCACGCGTCTCGCCTTCTGGGAGTTGGATGGTCCAGCAGCAAACCTAAGGAAGAACCTTGAGAGAGAATTTCCAAACGACAGCCGCTTTACCGTCGTTTCCGGTGATTGCAATCTCCGCTTGCAGGAAGGTCTCGACAGTCTCGGCGATCTGAGATGGGCACCCACGTTCGCCTTCATTGACCCAAAGGGACTGGAACTGGAGTGGTCCACACTCGAAACACTTTCGACATGGCGTGAAGACCATAAAGGAAACCGAAAGGTCGAGATGTGGATACTCGTACCTGAACCGGCGTTTGCACGAGTACTCGGACTGAAAGGGGCACGAGGCGAAGGGTGGGCCGCCCAATTGACTCGTTATTTCGGATCCGAGGAATGGCTTCCGATTTACCAACGGCGGCAATCAGAAGAATTTGATCCTGACCGCATGCGCGCCGAATTCATAAATCTCATGAGGTGGCGACTTGAGATGACGCTCGGGTACAAGTGGACCCACGCACTCCAGCTCACCAACGTTTTCAATCAGCCCGTGTACACAATGGTCTTTGCCACTGATGCTAAGCCCGGAAACAAAATCATGTCAAGCATCTACAAAAGCGCAAGGGTGAAAGGCATACCTGAACTTCAGTCACAAGCGAAGGCAATTCGCGAAGAGAAGAGACGGGAAAGCAAGGGCCTATTTACGCTTTTCGATCCTGGGTCTCCGAAAGTCAAGACGCAGGAGTACGTTCACACGGCCCCGTGGAAACCACCTGCACACCTCGCCACTGACGTGGTTATAGACGAGACACCTTCAACCGAGGGAGTCGAAGAGTTCGAGACCTGGCCGAGTCCAGACGGGTCTTAAGCTCAACAGCCGCAATACGACTTCACCGCCGTAGTTGAGGGTCATTCCTCTGACCATTCTCGCTTGGGTTGAGTCGTTCGAACCCCTTGCGGAACCTCCGCACGCCGCGACAGTCCGTAGGAGCAAGGTAAATCATCTCGCCGAGGACACTCGCCACTGAACCTTGACCCCGCCCCCACAGCGGCCGGGGTCAAGTTTCAGTGTGTGTGTATAGAGGAGTAAATAGTGAAAATAATAGATAAAGATAAGAAAAGAGATAATAAGGAAGAGAGAGAAAGAGAAGGAGAAAAGAGTGGAGTGGCGGCGACGCCACAACTCACCGAGCGTGACTTAGCCGCTCTAACTTGGCTCGCCGAACAGCACGCGGCAACCTTGCCTCAACTCACCGAGCTACTGGGATATCTCGGAGGAAACGAAATCTCAAATCGTCGCGGTGCGCAACTTGTTTCGCGTTGGGAGCAGTTGGGACTCGTTGAACGCAATCTCATTTGGCATCGCGAGCCAGCAGTGATATGGCCAACGACGGCAGGGGCCAAGTTCGTTGGTCTATCTCGCTGGAGACGCCCCGCGATTGGAACCTTGCGTCACACCCTTGCTACTTCGGCAGTGAGGCTTCGTACGTGCCGCCCCTGGAATAACCGAACCTGGCTCACCGAGAAACAGCTCCGTGAGCAGTTACCCAGCGGAGTTCGGATTCCCGACGGTGGGATCGTTGAACCCGACGGAGTGTCGATAACCGCCTGCGAGGTCGAATTGACCTCGCATGGCCGTCGCCGGGTGAGAGAGGCTATGACAAGTCTGTTAGCGGCTCGGCGCGGCGACGGCGATTGGTTTCACCATGTCCTCTATCTGTGTAGCGAGGAGACCATCCATCAGTGCAAGGCTGTGCGCGCTGAGTTACCCGAACACATTAGGTCCCGGGTAGTCGTTTTAGCCTGCCCCGAATGAACGCTGACGACGCGTCTCGCGAGCCACAGACCGCACGAGAAGTTGTCGCTGAAGTCCTTGGGGCAGCAATTATTTTGTTCCCCGCTTCACTGTTCACTTTGCCGCTGGGATGGCATCTTGAACGACGATTCGAAACGAGATTCACAAGACGACACGCCATAACGATTGCGGGCTCCATATTAAGCGCGTTGCCATTGGCCATCGTTGGAATCGGCGTCTATGCAAACGCTTGGACAAAAATTGCGGCGTCTCTTGTCCAACAACAATGGTGGACCACTGTACGATCGTCAGCTCCTCTGCTTGTGGTCGGTCTGCCGCTGGGCGTTACTCTTGGCATGATCAGCCGTCGTCTCTACGATTGGCTCCAAGGCCGACATCCGCTCAAAGGACCTCGAGTAAAGAAAGAGAGGCTACAGCGGTTCGTCGAGAAACGTGCTCAACTCGCTGGCGCCGCTTCAGTGCCGCTGGTCGTTGATGGATTACCTGTACTCGGGGCGTGGCTCGACGGTGACGACAACGAACTCCGTCGAGGTGACTGGGCAGTCATGGACGAGTCGATTATTCATGCGGTGGCCTTAGGTTCCACTGGCTCCGGGAAAACTACTTTCATCAAGTCACTAATTGAGGCACACCTTGCTTTGGGAAACCAAGGGGGCGAACACTGGTCGGTGATCGTCATTGACGGTAAAGAAGATCCCGAGGCAGCATCGTGGCTCGTTGGTGCGGCCCACCGCAATGGAGTTGCCCCATCACGTGTTCGAATATGGCCCCGGAGCGGACCAATGGATCTCCTGCGCGGCACACCGGATCAGGTGCTCGACCGCATCCACGGTCTCGCCAACTGGACGGAGCCCTTCTACGCTGAAATTGCGAGACTGTCACTACGGCTTGCGCTCGATGATCCTCGGGGATTGCCCCTCACGCTTGGCGACCTTTTTGATCGCCTCGATGCAACTGCCTTGAAAGCCACGTGGGCGGGGACAGACCGCTCCGAATTGGCATCTCGCCTCACGAGCGAACTGGTTGCCGGGGTTCGCATGCGGTACTACTCGCTGAATAAGTCGCTCGAAATCGTTGGCGCAATCGCCACCGGCTACGACAGCGCCGCGTGGAGTTGGGAAGATGCCGAAGCGATCTGGATCTGCCTACCGACCAGCACAACCCCAGTGGTCGCAAGTGGACTTGGTCGCGCCCTGCTACTCGATCTAATCTCCTACATTCGCTCACAGCGACGCACGAGCAACAACAGGATCTTGTTAGTTGTCGAGGAACTTGGTGGCATCGTCGGTGACGATCCAGTCATGGCCCGAACACTGTCCGAGACTTTGGAACGTGCGCGAAGTGCCGGAGTGAGAGTGATTCTTTCAGGCCAGTCGCCTGAGTCAATGGGAGATCCAGCTACGCAGTCACGATTGCTACATTCGGGAAGTTCAATCCTGACGATGCGAATGCCGTTTCCAGAACCGGTGCTTGAACTGCTGGGCACCAGGAGTCGTCCGGAAGCATCTCTGGGGGTGAATATTGACGGAACCCACCTCCCTCAAGGTTCGGTGCGACTTCAGCAGCAGTTTGCCGTAACCCCGGACGAAATAAGACAGTTGCCCATGGGCAGGGTCTGTCTGATCCACCAAGGAAAATTCACTCTCCTGCAGGTGCCCGTGCCTCGAAGCACCTGATGGTGTGTGTGCACAGAACCGTGAGACCAGAACGGTACCGCGTGCTGCCGGAGATGCCGTCGGTAAGGAGCACAAACGATGTCCACCACCAGCAAAGACAGCACAGGCGATGCTTTCTCACCACGCGAGACCACCACAGGAGAGAATCTCGCTTCAAGCAACTACTACCGCGAACCGATCGATCCACCCAAAAATTGGCCGACGTTAGACGAGGCAGCGTTTGGTGGACCGGTAGGCGAACTTGTCATGGCCAGCGCGCCATACACCGAAGCCGACCCGTCCGCTGTCTTAATCCAGCTTCTGGTGATGGCTGGCGTACTCATTGGGCGCAAGCCATATTTGAGTATTAGCGGTGAGCATTACCACGCGAACCTCATGTGTATTTTGCTCGGTGCAACCGGCACCGGAAGAAAGGGCACGGCGGGCAACGAAGCACGTCGCCTTCTCTCCGATAACGGTGCGATTGTTGAGATAGGAGGTCTCGCCTCCGGGGAAGCGTTGATCGACGCCCTTGCTCCGATGCCCAGCGCAACAGCCCTGATTGTTGAAGAGGAATATTCACGGTGGCTCAAAGCCGCAGGGCGCACCGGGTCCACTCTCGGTGAAACGGCGAGGGTTCTCTATGACGGCAAGCCTCTCATCCGTCGCACGACCGAGCACGGTGAACAACGTGTCGAGGGATATCACGTCAGCGTAATTGGGCACTGCACGCCCGACGAGTTCGTGGCGACTCTAAGTGACATCGACCAAAGCAACGGTGCTGCCAATCGACTGCTCATCATTCCCGTGGCGAGCCGCCAGCTTGTCATCTTCAATGACGATGATGGGACGGTCACAATTCCGGCCCCAACCCTCGCTAGTAAAAGAACTCTCGCGCAGATCGCGCTTAAGGCGTCGCGCAGGGAGCGCATCAAATGGAGTCAGAACGCGTGGGAACGCGCCAGGGATCTCTACACCAGCCGTTGTATGTATCATCCCAGCCCATTGCTCGCCCGCCAGTGGACCAACTTCGGTCGATTAGTCCTCATCTACTCGCTGCTCGATGAGACCGAACGGATCGAACTGGAACACGTTAATGCCGCAGAGGCGATCATTCGCTTTTCTCGTGCGGGTGTGCAGCAGATCTTTAGGCAGGCACCACGACCCGCTCTCGCTGATGACATTCTCCGGCGTATTCGTAGTCGTGGGGTCACGGGACTCACAGTTACTGAGCTAACGCGTGAGTTCTCAAATCACATGGAAGCAGGCAAACGAAACGCGATTCTTAGTGGATTGTTGAATGACCGCCTCATTCGAAAGGAGCGAAGACTTACGACTGGGCGTCCAGCGGAGTGGCTCGTTGCCAGTGAATTCGTAGACCTGATCGGTGGCGCGCCGGGAGCGAAATATGCGCACTAAGCCTTGAAATGGCTTAGTGCGCATATTTCGCAGTTCACGCCGACAGTACGCAGCAGTGTTTTGCGCACTATCGCCTCTGCGAGACCAACAATCTCCAGGTGGCTCCATCGCCGATAAACACTTGCACCACCAATGTATTTCCTATACCGCCCTCGCCCCATGAACTTCCTCCCGTAACACATCAAAAGCTTCGACGGCAATCGCTCTTATCTCGTCCCAAGTCGAAGACCAAGACACCGGCGGGTATGGGATACCAAGTTCGGCGAACGCGGTGGCTGCTTTAGACCTCGAGGATGGATGCAGGCTCCCCGATCGAATCCGGAGCAACTGACGAAGACTGCTTGCCGCTTCTGTGATGCGATCTGAGGACGATTCAGACAACGCATCCAATAAGAACTCCTCAAGGCGGCTAACGCTGCCGTCTTTTGTCGGCTCGACCTCGCCCCTCGGAATTTTAACGTGCTCCATAATGTCGTAAAACGCAGCCATCCTCGATTCGAATTCTTCTGCTGAATCGCAACCTAGTGCGAGCTTGGCTGAACTTGCGATGTCGCTGTGAGGAAGAAGCGCTTGCTTAAAAGTATTTTGCCATACTGCATCGAGATAGCCCAATGAATTAACCAACGCCAATGGAGAAAGAGTTTGCCGCAGCCTCGGTCGCGATGAGCTCATTGCGTCAGTGGAGATACGTCCTACATAGTCCGCAACATCGCTCACCCCTTCAAACCTCTTCAACGCAGCCGGCAGCTTCATTCTCCATGACTCGATCTCGTCGCCATTAGCGAAGTACTGAGAATTAAATATGTATGGCTCATGATCGAACATTCGAACAACCTTGGCAACCGCCGTTCGGTGAAGCTGGGGAGCCGAGTGAACCTTCTCTTTCTGCACCAAGATCGAAACCATGGTGTCCCAGCCGATCTCCTGTTCAACTACCTCAGTGGGATTGGGAACCAGGCTCTTTCGTATCAGTACAAGCTCTTCAAGAGCAGTCAAATAGTGATTTACGAGGTTCGCGGCGTCGCTCACGTGCATTAGCCCGGCGACCGTCAGGCCAACTTTGTCATTCGGATTGAAAAAACTGTTCTGAGTCCAGGCGAACTGGTATTGAATTCGTCCTAACGAACCGTTGTAGAGCGTTGGCAATGAGGAAAAAGTCTCACTCGCGTTTGCTTCGTCAGAGTCCTCAAATCGCATCTCAACGTATTGCCAAATCGGCCATTCGCCGGATCGCCCGAAGTGCTCATAAATCACGCCCAGCAATCGACCCTGATCTTCCGACACGGGCTCCAAGAGGGGATTCATACCTGAAGGGTAATCTCCGGATTCACTTTGGCCCATCATTCAACGCAGCTCCGTTACGAATCCGAAACGCTGGTAGTCACATGACTCATGTATATCGGCAGTCATTGCCCCAGTGTGCCGGTTTCGACTTGCTGATTCCTTGAGGCAATGCGCCAGTCGGAGATCGTTCGCTTCGGCTCTCCAACACGCATTATCTCCGACACCTTGAGATCTACTGCTGCGGCGAACGGCCGTCGAGCGAATGTTTCAAGACATCCTTCGAAGACACATCTAGCAATTCTGACGCGCCCTTCTCGACGTACATCGAGTAATTCTTGCAGAGGCGATAGCCGTAGGTATAGCCGAAGTGCTTGGTTACATCCTTCGCGCCAAAAAACCACTTACCTTGATCGAAAGGTTGAGCGTGCAACTCAACGTTCGCTGCTTCAATTTCAGACTGGGAAATATCTGCATCGCTGTAGAAGGGTCTCTCGCCGAGGCACTCTTCTTCGAATAACTGCGCGAGCCCTTCGCTGACTAGGAGCTGAGCAAGATCTGCGCCGAATTCAGTTGTGCGCCAACGCATTGCATGGTGGTACTCATGAACGAGCGTCGCCTCGATCTTTTGGGACTGGAGAGTGAATCCGGGGTCCAGCGACACCAGAATGAAGTAGGGGTTAAAGGTGGCACCACCGACTTTCCACTCCGGGAGCGCGTCGTTTGGAGCATCCACAAACATGACGTCAATTCCCTCTGCTCCAATAGCTTCTCGGGCGTAGCTGGTAGCGCGCAAAAACGCAACGTCGATCACCTCTAGTTGTGCCTCGAGCCGACCCGAAGCTGTTCCGATGTGCTTTTGGACGGGACGCATTGGCTCATTCTTTCACCCCGAGCCGCCAGTGTCTGGCTGTAGATCTGTTGCTTCGGGTCACCGATGTGTTTGTAGTAGTCGCTCGACTATTCGCGCAGTACAGCACCGCTCGCCTACCGAAGTAGGCGAGCAGCTTCGCGTGAAACTTTTCGGTCACGCAGCGGAAGTGAGACTCGCACGGATCTCTTCGGACTCCTCAATGATTCGATGAGCCTCCTTGACTACCCATGCGGCGGTGTGTTTTACCACCTCAATGTCTCCTCCGGCCCAGCCAGCCACGTATCCGATGCTGTACGGCGCACTGCTCAACCCAAAGGAATTGCAGACGATGTACGCGACGCTCTCAGCTTCAACTTCACGCAGCGAAAGTGACCGTGAGGTTGCGTTGAAGTGATCACCGGTTTGGCGAACGTGGGCCAGTTCGTGAGCCAGTGTCTTGACTGAGGCGGCGTCGCTCAGGTGTGGTGCGACGACGACCTCTCGGGCCGCTCGATCCGTGTACCCATTTGCCGCGCCACAGTTGGCACGCCTTACTGAGTAACCGTCTCGTTCGATGAGTGTGCAGAGTGAGTCCCACATACCCTCTGGGGCATTACCTTCAAGAAGGGTCGCGACGTTGCGTTCGCCGAGAGGTTCGCCCTCAGTTTGACTGACGTCAAACACATACGCAACCTTGAAACCTTTCACTTTCCACTTTGGTCCAGCATCGAGTCTTGGAGTATCTCCTTCATCGAGATAACGGCAAGGTGCCAAAATGGAAATGCCTTTCTCTCCCTTACGGACACCACGTCCCAAAGACTTCCACGTCGTGTAAGAGGCGACACGAGTCGCTTCCGGGTATTGAGCGAGAATCAGCATGCAGTTATTCGAGGAGTAATTGTGAAATCGAGCAGCGAGCGCGAGAAACGCCAGCCAATCCTCAGAAGTCACAAGACTTTCCATTTGAGCTACAAGTTGATCATGGACGCTTGAAATCTTTTCTTGGCGAGTTAATGCGGTGGAAGCAGTCATTATTTGCTCTCCTTACGACAGAGCCGGTGTCTCCGGTTGTCATCAGTGGACTGTGAGCGCGTCCGCACCAAACACAAGCTCCAACGGAACCTGATCTTCCTGAATAGAGCGGACGATCGTCCGCAATTCGGTTAGTGCAACAAGTTCGCGAGCGGCATTCTTGGCTTCTTGGGTCGTCGCGAACTCGCCGTGATCACTGCGAGTTTCGATGCGACCATCGACGCATTCTCTAACCGTGTATCGCCGTTTGCCATCCCAGGCCCCGTCTTCATGTGTGTCTCGTTCCGATGTCACGAAGAAACGTCCGCCGTAGACAGTCGAGAGGATGCGAGACGCGAAAAAACGCATTGCAGCTCGATCAAAGAAATACTGGCCAACGATGGTGTTGTGTCGCACGATTTCTTCGATGCTTTCGTGATGACAGGTGGTCACAACGTCTTTCGGTCCCCGCTCAACGGCTATTTCCGGGCTGGTCATTTTCTTTACACTCCTTATTGGGTAACTCTCAGGGCTCTTTGCGCCTACTTGTACGGTCCGGAGCACCCAAAACCGTGCACGCGCGCCCCGGTGTCCAGCGGGCACGGCCCGCAAACTCGGGAAATGAAGGTCCGGATCAGGTACGGGGCGTCACAGTGGAGTGGCAAGGTAGGTCCGTGCAAACGATTTCGATAGAGCGCGCTCATGAGGTCCTTGGATTAACCGTCTTTGCAGAACCTGACCAAGTGAAAATTGCCTATAGACAACGCGCCTTTGCATGTCATCCTGACGCTGGAGGAAGCGCCGAGTCGTTTAAGGAGTTACAGGCTGCTACTGAACTTCTCTGCGATCCTCGCGTGCGTGAACGGTGGTGCCAACAGACCAGGCATGCTGCCGCAAAGATCATGGGGCCTCAAGCGACCCCACCACGCGTTGAATACGTGCGGGTGTCATCAACACGCGCAAAGCCAAAGCGCACGCCCATCCGTAGATACCGGGGGCTTTTGGCGGCCGCCATATTCGGTTACCTGTTGGCACCACATTTTCGAGAGATTGGACTGACATGGGACCCGGTGTTCTTCCACGAATTTTGCCAAGTGATGCAAACTTTAGATTGGGTCTTTCTTTTCGCCTGGTGGTTTGTAAAGAAGCCTCAGCAAAGTTGATGCTTAATACTTAACCTTGCTCGTTCCTGGCATTCTTCAAACGGATGTGGGCGCGAGCGCAGCCCATGTTCCATCTCGATACGAAAACCCAGCGACAAACTCATTCGTACGCGGATTTCTTGTCACGATCCAGAAGTTCCATCGTTTCGCCGGGGCGATGCCCAGATCGATGTCCCCTTCGGGCACATAGTTCGGTTCCGCAAACATCTTGAATCGCATTCCCGGCTCCCACTTTTTCTGTCCTTCGTAGATCAGTACGACGTGGATCTCCTCAACATTGTTTTTGTCCGCCTGCTTCGCCCATTTGGCGAAATAGGATTCGCGGCCGCCAAAAGTTTGAGCGAATTCGCCTGTCTTCTCACTCAAGAAGAGCGAAACCATATCAGCATTGGTATTTATGAATCCATGGGGTTCAGAATGGTGAACGACTACCTCGCACCGGTCCGTCGTATCCGATACGTCTCCGTACGGTCCATCCAAAGATCCATAATCGTGAACGAATTTTTCTGATGGGCCGCTCAAGGGATTTTGTACGAGACCCTTTATCTCTTCGTTGATCAAATCTCGAAGTGAGTCATCTGTTAGAAGCTGTTCAACCTTCGCTCTATTAGGCGCAACATGAAGCCGCCAAGTGCCGAGACCCTTATCAAGGCGCATTGGAGGATGTGAGTTCAGAACCTCGTCGATTTCCGGCCAGCCTGAACCGTTGGGTCTCTCAGAGTCATCGAAGTTATTCATGACTGTTCTCACTTCTACGGTTGCGAAGGCTTTCCCATCCTCATAAAGCAACCCATCTGGCTCGTCAGACCCGCCAAGATGGGATGCGTCTTGGTCCGGGATGTCGAGAAGTTTCGCCAGCATGGCAACGGCGAACTTCTCAGCGTTGGTCGAATATTCTCTCGGCATTGAGGGAATGGTCACCCGATCATTGCGGGGCACAAGGTGAACCACCAAGATTTTCGGTCGCAGCTGCCGAACCTTCCAAGAGGATGAGATCTCGGATTCGTCTTTGGTTCTTCATATCGTCCGAATTGAGCAGCCCCCTTCCGAGGAAGGCTCTAAATTCCTCGTTCGCTTCGTCGGCGGCCTCCGCGAACCTTTCAGTAATTTTGGCGGCGTCTGCTGGCGAGCAGAGCGCAAAACCCGAATCTTTCCAGTCAATTCCCACATCATCTCCACAGAGCCCCGTGAAAAATAGACACCAGTCCCCATAGGGACTTCGACTGAAGATCGGTACCAGTTCAACCATTTTGGACCATTGGGGACTTTGCCGAGATTCAACACGCAGCAATTCGACTTTGGGCCAGTCATCCTGACTTACTTCACTCGACATTTTTCCCCCAGAACCTCACCGGCCCTCCTTCGTAAAATTACACATTTTTTACACCAACGACACAAAATCGATGCTGTTTCAGAGGCCGCGCGAATCCGCGATCGCTCATCTCCGCGCAACATATTTTGGGCATAAGGTCTTATTTTGCAAGACATTCTCGATACAATACGTGGGGCTTGGTTGCTCGGTGTCCTCAGGTTCATAAATTCGAAGAAAGCTGAGAAGCCGGATTATGAGTCCCCTGCTCTAACCACTGAGCTACGGCCCTGCAAAACGCCAAGGCGTAAAGTGCCTTTGCGCCTCAAAGGTAGCAGGGCGCCCACAGCAACTACCCTGACATTTTTGCCCAATTC
>Ga0307373_10007739_pt1 | contig 16651 bp, 12 predicted proteins | sample OX2MG_FD_202534 | JGI IMG/M metagenome (GOLD analysis project Ga0307373, IMG submission 202534) | Soil microbial communities from Risofladan, Vaasa, Finland - OX-2 | ecosystem: Environmental > Terrestrial > Soil > Coastal area > Acid sulfate soil | place: Finland: Risofladan, Vaasa | collected... | reverse complement strand
GAACTGACGCCCGGCGAGCAGGCGCGATTGAGCGGCGCTCCGGTCGTGAATCCCGAAGCGCACGACGCCTACCTGAAAGGCCGATATTTCATCAGCCGACCGAGTGATGAAAATGTCAAGAAGTCGATCGCGCAATTCGAGGAGGCGGTACGGCTGGACCCTGACTTTGCGCCCTCGTATTCGGGCCTCTCGGACGCTTACGTTTGGGCTGGCCTCAACGAAGGCTTCCTCACGTCAACTGAGGCGATGGTGAAGGCCAGGGAGACGGCGGTGAAGGCCGTTCAATTGGACGACAAATCAGCCGACGCGCACACATCGCTCGCTGTATTCAAAGCTTTCTATGAATTCGATTGGACAGGCTGCGAAAGGGAATTTCATCGTGCACTCGCACTCAATCCAAACTACGCATTCGCGCATGATCAGTTCGGTTTGGCGCTCGCCCTCCAGGGACGGCTCGATGAAGCGGTGGCCGAAGGCGAGCGCGCGGCTGAACTCGACCCGTTGTCTCCGCAAATTCTGACTGATGCGACCTTCGCTCCTGCCTGGCAGGGCCATTACCAGGCGGCGATGGAACTGGCTAACAAGGCGGCGGAACTCGATCCGGGTTTTTTCTTCAGTCAATTTGCGCGCGGATGGGTCAATATCGCTGCGGGGAAAGCCGACGCCGCGATCCCAGACCTACAAACGGCAGACTCGACTGAATCACCCTCGTGGGTTGCTGGATGGCTCGCTTATGCGTATGCGGCGAGCGGAGACCGCGCCAAAGCAACGGCAATCATAGAAGAACTCAATCGCAAGTCGCTGCACGGGTATGTGCCGCCGTCCAATCTGGCCTTGGCCTATCTCGGCATGGGCGATCGCGTACGCGCAATGGACTACCTGGAACGGGCATATTCAGCGCACGCGCAGTGGCTATGCTGGATCAAGATGGATCGCGTTTTCGATCCGTTAAGAAAAGAACCGCGCTTCATCGCGCTGCTGAAAAAAGTCGGCCTCGACAAGTGACCGCGCGCGGCGTCCGCCGCCGGTTTTTTTGGGTGATTTGATGCACTGTGCAAAATGCGGCTTCGACAATCGCGAGGGACGCAAGTTTTGCGCCCAATGCGGCACGGCGCTGAACCTCCGGTGCTCGTCGTGCGGCGCCGAGAACACGCCCGGCGAAAAGTTCTGCGGCGAATGCGGCGCCGCCCTCGCGGCAGGCGGCGCCGCCGCGAGCGCGCATAAGGCATCTGAATTAAAGCCAACCGCGCCGGGTATCCGGGTCACGCCGGAGCATCCCGATTCTTCCGCCATACTCGAAGGCGAGCGCAAGACGGTCACGGCGCTGTTCGCCGACATCAAAGGATCGATGGAGCTGATGGAGGATCTCGATCCGGAAGAGGCCCGCGCAATAGTCGATCCGGCGCTGAAGCTGATGATCGACGCGGCGCATCGCTACGACGGTTACATCGTACAATCCACCGGCGATGGGATCTTCGCGCTGTTCGGCGCGCCGGTCGCGCATGAAGATCATCCGCAGCGCGCGCTGTATGCGGCGCTCCGGATGCAGGACGAGGTAAAGCGACATGCCGAGAAACTGCGCGCCGAGCGGGGACTCAATCTCCAGGTCCGGGTGGGGGTGAACAGCGGCGAAGTGGTGGTGAGATCGATCAAGACCGCTGAGGCGCATACCGAGTACACGCCGATTGGACACTCGACGAGCCTGGCCTCGCGGCTGCAGGCGCTGGCCGCTCCGGGCTCGATCGCGATCAGCGAGACCGTGCGCAAGTTGGTGGAGGGCTACTTCGCGCTGAAGGCGATGGGGCCGGCGCGAATCAAAGGCGTCAGCGAACCAGTCAACGTTTACGAGGTGACCGGGCTGGGGCCGCTGCGCACGCGATTGCAACGCTCGGCGGGACGCGGGTTGACCAAGTTCGTCGGCCGCGAGCGCGAGATGGACGCTATGAAAGCCGCGGCAGATCGTGCAACCTCCGGCCGCGGTCAAATTGTGGCGGCGATGGCGGAAGCGGGCGCCGGCAAGTCGCGCCTGTTCTTCGAGTTCAAGGCCAAGAACCAATCGGGCTGGATGGTGCTCGAAACGTTCTCGGTCTCGCACGGCAAGGCCAGCGCGTATTTCCCGGTGATCGATCTGCTGCATGGCTATTTCAAAATCGAAGGAGAGGACGATCAGCGTGCGCGCCGGGTGAAGGTCAATGGCAACGTCCTGACCCTCGACCGCTCGCTGGAAGACACGCTGCCCTATCTTTTCGCGCTGCTCGGTATCGTCGAGGGCGATGATCCACTGGCGCAGATGGACGCGCAGATCAAGAAGCGGCGCACGCTCGAGGCGATCAAACGCATCCTGCTGCGCGAGTCGCTCAATCAGCCGCTGATGGTAATCTTCGAGGATCTGCACTGGATTGATGAGGAGACCCAGGCGTTCCTGAATCTGCTCGCGGATTCGATCGGCACGGCGAAGATTCTGCTGCTGGTCAACTACCGGCCCGAATACTCACATCAATGGAATAGCAAGACCTACTACACCCAGTTGCGGCTCGACCCGCTCGGCAAAGAGAGCGCCGAGGAGATGCTCTCCGCGCTTCTATTCCAATCCCCTCTCCCCCCGGGAGAGGGCCAGGGTGAGGGTGCTGATATTTCCGCGCTCAAGCGGCTGATAATCGAGAAGGCCGAGGGCAATCCATTCTTCATGGAGGAAACCGTGCAGGTGCTGCTCGATGAGGGCGTGCTGGTGCGGGAGGAGTCGCGGGCAGGGACGCCCGCGCCACCGGTGAGATTAACCAAAGCGCTGGGCGAGTTGAAGATCCCGCCTACGGTGCAGGGCATCCTGGCCGCGCGTATCGACCGGCTGGCGCAGGACGCCAAAGATTTACTGCAAACGCTGGCCGTCATCGGTCGGGAATTTCCGCTGTCATTGATTCGCGCGGTGGTTGCGAAATCCGATGACAAACTCAACCGAATGCTCAATGACTTGCAGTTGGGCGAGTTCATCTACGAGCAGCCCGCGGTCGGTGACACCGAGTACATCTTCAAGCACGCGCTGACGCAGGAGGTTGCGTACAACTCGGTTCTGATTGAGCGGCGTAAGCAACTGCACGAGCGCATCGGCGCGGCGCTCGAAACGCTCTATGCAAGTTCGCTCGATGATCACTTGGCCGAACTCGCGCATCACTATTGCCGCGGCAACAATCCCGGCAAGGCGGTCGACTACCTTGGTCGCGCGGCGCAACAGGCGGCGTCACGCTCGGCCTTCAACGAAGCGCTCGTTCATGCACGCGCGGGAGTCGCGCTTATCTCGGCGCTGCCAGCGACGGCCGAGCGCGGCCCGCGGGAGTTCGACCTGCTTTCCGCGCTGGTACGCGCGGCGGTCGCGATCGAAGGGTGGGGCTCGCCGCAGACGGCGCAGGGCTATCGGCGGATGCTCGAGCTCGCGCGCGAATCTGGCGGTGACTCCGAGCTATCGACCGCGCTCTACGGCAGTTACCTGGACAACCTTGTACTTGCGCGTCACCAGGAGGCATCGGAAATGGCCGGGAAAATGCTCGAGGTGTCCGCGCGCACAAAGAACCCTGCCGAGCTTGCCGATGCTCACACTGCGAGTGGATGGACGCTAATTACGACAGGCCATGTTGGCGAATCTCTGAACCAATTTAACCGGGCGCTCGAGTTCGGCGCCAATGGGGCCACAGGATTGAGCGTCGAAGGACTGGACCATCTTGCCTGGGCGCTCTCCGGGACGGCCCGCGCCAATTGTGTCGCCGGCTATCCTGATCGCGCTGTTAATTTGATTGAATCTGCGATCAAACGGTCTCGCGAGCTGAATCAGCCGTTTTCACTCGTGTACGCGTTGTTCTGGGCGACTGTAGTTCGCTCTTGGCGGGGCGAGGTGTTGGAGACTCAACATCTTTGCGAACAGATTGACGCGCTGGCCGAGGAGGGAGGATTCGCCTCGTTTGTTGCGCTGAATCGCATATTCCAGGGATGGGACGCAAGTATGCAGGGACAACCTGAGCAGGGAATCGCGCTGATTCGCAAGGGCATCGCGGATTGGAAGAATCCATTTTTCCTGACTCACCATAGTTCAATTCTCGCCGAAGCGTGCGTGCGGGCCGGCCGCTACCAAGAAGCGATAGATGCAGTTGCCGCGGGCCGCGAGCATGCGCAGAGAACTGGTGAGCATTTTGCGGAATCCGAGATCGAGCGTATCGCGGGCGGGACTCTTCTGCTGATGGGTGCGGAGAATGCCGCTGAGGCCGAACGATGCATGCGGCGAGGGATCGCGATAGCCAAAGAGCAAGGGGCGAGATCATTTGAGTTGCGCGCGACGACCAGCCTGGCGAGGCTGCTGCGCGGCACGAATCGCCGCGGCGAGGCGCGCGCGATGCTCGCGGAGATCTACAACTGGTTCACCGAGGGCTTCGACACCGCCGATTTGAAGGACGCGAAGAAGCTGCTGGACGAGTTGAACGCGTAGCAATTTTCTCCGCTACGCGTTACTTCGCCGGGGATCGCTACGTGAGATGTCCGACGATCGTCGGTGGTGCGGGCGTCGCGGGGCCGTTGCCGACGGCGCGCAGGATGTCGGTCTTGGTGATGATTCCGGTGACCTCTTCAGAGTGTACGCGCGTGACCAGCAGCAACTGATCGCCGCCCTCGCGGACCAGGAGCCGCAGCGCCTCGCTCAGATCACAATCCTCGGCGACTCTGGTGACTTCGCGATCGGCGATCGACCCGACGGTTGTCGTCCTCCACTTTTCGGGCGCGACGCGGCCCAAGTCCGCCGCCGACACCATCCCGATCACCTGGCCGTTATCGTAAACCGGGAAGTGCGCATGATTATGATGCGCCGCCACCGCGCCGGCGAAATCCGCGATCGTGGCGGAGGCCTGCACTGACACGATCTGGCGCTGCATCACGTCGCGAACCGCCAGGTTCTTTAGCTCCGCGATCTTCGCGGTCTCGTGCAGATGCTGATCGCCCGAGACCGACGCCTCGCCGGAGATCGCGTACGCGACCGCCGCTCCGATCAGGCTCGGGATGATGAATGCGTGGCCCCCCGTCGTCTCGGCGACGAAGACCACCGCGGTCAGCGGAGTTTTGTAGCCGGCCGCGATGAACGACGCCATCCCGACTGCGGCGTACATATCAACCGCGGGCGAGTGCATGATCGATTGCGCGAAAGCGCTGCCCAGGCATCCCCCGGCCAGCAGCAGCGGCACGAACATCGCGCTGACTCCCCCCGAGCCGAGCGAGCAGATGGTCGCGGCGAGCTTCGCAATCGCGAACGTGACCAGCAGATGCGAGGGATACGGCGTGCTCAGCACGTAGCGCACGGCTTCATAGTTGGGGCCGATCGGAATCAGCTTGCCCGGAAAGATCGCCAGGAAGAGCATCCCCCAGAGCGCGGTGCCGAATCCGCCCGCGAGCAGTTTGAACGTATGCGGCGCCCTGCTATGCACGAAAAACGTCCGCACCCGGCGAAACGTGATGTCGAAGACGATCGCGATTAGCCCGATTCCCGCGCCCAGAAGCGCCGACCAGATCACGTCGGAGGAGTGGAACACCGCCCGCGCGTGAAATCCGAACAGCGGCTCCGCACCAACGATCGAGACCAGCGTCGCGTACGCCACCACCGACGCGATGAGTGAGGGCAGCAGCGCCTCATGCGCGAGGTCGTCTTTGTAGGGCATCTCGAGCGCGAACACGATTCCGGTCAGCGGCGCGCGAAACACCGCCGCCATCCCGGCCGCCGCGCCGCTGATCAGCATGATGCGCCGATCGCGCGATTCGAGCCGCGCGACACGGCGCAACTTCGTCCACAGCCATGATCCGATCGCGCCGCCGCCGTAGATGCTCGGCCCCTCGAGCGCGGCGCTGCCTCCCGAGCCGACCGTTGTCACGGCGGCCAGCAGCTTCCACCAAAACGGTTTGAAATCGATATCGCCCTGATGCTCGTGGTACGAGCGGATGATCTCTTCGGTCGAGTGCTCGTCGGGATCGGGCGTGCGGAACTGCATAATCAGTCCGGTCAGCAAAAAGCCGAGCAGGAGGCCCGGCATGATCATCCAGTGATGCGCCAGATAGAGCGGCAGCAGCGTCGCCCAGATCTTGCCCAGAATCAGGATCGTGATTCCGGCGATCACAATGCCGGTGATGATTCCGACAATCGGCGCGACCAGCAGCCACTTCTGTATATCGCGCGAATAAGTAGCGTTCAGATCTTCGCTGACCAGCGCGGTATATTTTTTTATCAGCGGATGCTGCAACAGCGGCGAATCAAAAACCCGAGCCAAGACTCCCACCCCGAGTACTCCCTTCTCTTCCCGCGCGCATCGCGGCACAGCGAGCATTGGCACTCGCCACACGGCGGCCGGAAAGCTGTGCCGTCCTGAAACAAGAACAGCGTCGCAGTGTAGCACGTGTGCCACATCCGGAAAGCGCCGGAATTTGCGATGTAAGCTGAACCGCGCGAACTCAGCGACATGAGAGCCAGAGCGGTGCGGAATACTCGACATTGACGGCACGTTGTCCGATTCGTACTCCGCTGCTGCTTCTAGAGATGACAAAGCTAAACAACCTGACCGATATGACAGCTTTGCCGAATCAGACTGACTGATGGCACGGCAATTGGATCATCCGCGTTACCGTAAAAAATTGTTCAGTTTGGCGAAATTTCTGATCGAAAAGGCGGATTTTTAGCCGCAAATGAAGTAGCCTGATGGTCTTGGCGGTGACGTGGGGAAGCATGGAGAACGACGAAAATAATCTGGAAGGTTCCGGTCCCTGCGTCCGGATTTTCCTCGTCGAGGATAATCCCGATCACGTCTTCATCGCGCTGACCGTGATCCGCCAAGTGCTGGGTGACGCGATCGAGATGCTCCACGCGCAAAACGCCGAAGAAGCGCTCGACATGATCGGGCAGTTCACCGAGTACGATCGTCCCGATTTGTTCTTTGTCGATCTGCGCCTGCCCGACAACGGCGGCTTCTCGGTCATGACCGCGGTGCGCGGCAGCGAAGTCTGCTCGATGGTGCCGCTGTTCGTCGTCACCAGCTCGATGTACGATCGCGATATAGCGGAGAGCTACGAGCTTGGCGCTTCGGCGGTGCTGTCCAAGCCGCTGTCGCGTGCGAAGCTGCGCGAAGAGCTGACCCGAATCGGCGCGCTGCCGCCCTCAGGCGAGCCGCCCCCACGCACCACGTATCGCCACTGATTGACCCGCATAAAACGCGTCCGCGTGCCGCGATGCCGCCCTGGCGGCGGCGTGCGCGCGCGGTGCGATCGCGGTGGAATCGTATTCATCCTCGACGACGTGTTCTTCACCTGAGAGTATTTCACCAGCTTGATTCCAGCTTGATTCCGATGACGGCTTCCCTGGCCTGCCTGCGGGAGCTCACGGCGACCGATGGCGGCGCGCGGATGCGGATGCTCGGCGAGAAGTTGCTCGACGGGATGCTCGCGCGGGCGCGCGCGCATCGCTTCGAGGTGAGGTGCTAGCCGGGAGGGTCTCGACATAACCGGCGGCGCGGGGCGGGCGATCCGCTGGCGCTGACGGTGGGTTTTCTTTTACTGTCTGGGCGGGATCAAAAGCGTTGCGGCCGCGGCGGACAGTGCGCCGCGGGCTCCGGCCGCAACCTAGCGCCCGCGGCAGTTTGACTGCCTAACGGCTGTTAGATAAACTATAAACTGCGAGCTGTGGGACTATCATGCGAAGCCATCCGAAAGCGTCCGCCGCGGGCAGCGGAACCAAGGTCGTTCCGCTGCATCGTGGTATCGATACCCGCGACCGCGTCCTGATGGTCGCGCTGCCGCTGTTCGCCGAGCGCGGCTACCGCGGCGCCAGCCTGCGCGATATCGCGCGGCGCATTGGGATAAAGGCGCCCTCGCTGCTGCATCATTTTCCCTCCAAGCAACAGCTCTACGTCGCGGTGCTGGACCAGATCTTCGAAGGGATGGAAGCCGCTGCGCAGCGCGTCGCCACCGGCAAGGGCAGCAAGCAGGAGCGCCTGGTGCGGGCGATCTGCGACGCGATTGACTATATCGCGAAGCATCCCGATTCGATGAAGCTGCTCTGGAAGGAGATGGCCGACGAAAGCGGAGTGGGCCGCAGTCTGCTCAAGCGCCGGATGCCGCCGCTCGACGCGATCGTGACGAATTTCATTTTCCGCGGACAGCGCGAAGGCGAATTCCGCGCCGCGCTTGACCCGTTTCATTTCATCCGCAGCCTCGAGTCGATCACGATCGGATATTTCGGCACCGCCGCGATGGTCAAGCGGCTATGGAACGTGAACCTGCTCGAACCCGCGATCATTGAACGCCGCAAGCGCGAGGTCGTCGATATGGTCGAGCGCACGCTGTTCGTCAAGCCTGCCGTATAGGTGCGGTGCTCAATTCGCGCATTACACCCAAGAAGAAGAGGGTAATAGCCATATGAAGTTCGGAACATTCTATGAGCATCAATTGCCGCGTCCCTGGAAGCCCGGCTCGGAGTTGAAGCTGTTTCAGGATGCGCTCGATCAGGTCGAGCTGGCGGACCGGCTCGGTATCGATCACATGTGGGAGGTCGAGCATCACTTCCTCGAGGAGTATGCGCATTCGTCGGCGCCAGAGATATTTCTGGCCGCGTGCAGCCAGCGCACCAAGCGGATTCGGCTGGGCCACGGAATCGTGCTGCTGCCCGCGGGATACAATCATCCCGCGCGGGTGGCCGAACGGATCGCGACGCTGGACCTGGTCAGCGGCGGACGGGTCGAGTTCGGCACCGGCGAATCTTCGGCGGAGGCTGAACTGGGCGGCTTTCAGATTCCACGCGCCGACAAGCGTGCGATGTGGCAGGAGTCGCTTGGCGCGATCTGCAGAATGTTCGTCGAGGAGCCGTTCGCAGGCCACGAGGGCAAGTACTTCAAGATGCCCGCGCGCAACGTCGTGCCCAAGCCGGTGCAGAAGCCGCATCCTCCGCTATGGGTAGCGTGCTCGCGGCGCGAGACGATTCACCTCGCGGCCAAGCTCGGGATCGGCGCGCTGACCTTCGCCTTCGTCAGTCCCGACGAGGCGCGCCAGTGGGTCAATGACTATTACACTACGCTCGAAAACGAGTGCGAGCCGATTGGCTACGCGATCAATCCTAACATCGCGATCGTCACCGGCTTCATGTGCGATCCCAATCAGGAGCGCGCGGTCGCAATGGGTGAGGACGGACTCAAGTTCTTCTCCTACGCACTCGGGCATCACTATGTATTCGGCCGCCACGAGCCCGGCAAGACCGACATCTGGTCGAACTACAAGGGCAATTCGGCCGATATCCCCGGCGCGGGCGGCGAGAACGCGTGCATCGGCACGCCCGACCTGATTCGCGAGCGCCTGCGATCCTATGAAGAAGCCGGCGTTGACCAGGTGGTGTTCATCTCGCAGGCGGGCAACAACCAGCACGCGGACATCTGCTCGTCGCTTAATCTGTTCGCGGAAAAGGTGCTGCCGGAATTCAAGCCGCGCGAGGAAAAGCGCGCCAGAGAAAAGGCCGAGCGGATGGCGCCGATTATCGAAAAGGCGATGAAGCGCAAACGCGACCCGCAGGTTCCGAAATCATCCGGGCCGACGATAATCCAGGCCGGGATGATGCCGTAGCGCGTTTCCATCTGTTCCCTCGGTCTGAAAGCGAGGCCCCACTGGCGTACGGTCAGGTGAGGATCCTTGCCCGCAGGGAGAATGATCCGGCAACCACCATTTCGGTGGCAGGGCCAAAAATACAACGTACGGAGGGCCGCTCAAATGGGGTGGCCCTTCGGCGTCTCGCGGGCTGATGATCTTGCGACCCGGCTCGGCTAATCTGATTGTCGATGAAGACGATGTTACACAGATCGTTTGTTGTGCTGATCGCCGTGATTGCCGTGGCGATGCTCGCGCGGGCGGCGCTTGCAGCCGGCGCGGCGACCACCGTGCAAGCGCAAAACGTGCAAGCGAAAATCGCGCTGGCCAACGCGAAGGTCGCGCCTGGCCGCGAGGTCGGCGTCAATGTCGACATCGCGATCGAGCCCGGATGGCACATCTATGGCAATCCGGTGCCCGAGGATTTTGTGCCGACCAGCGTCGAGTTCGATAAACGCGTGATCGCGAAGCAGCAGATCAAGTTTCCCGCGCCAACGCCGGTAAAGTTCGAGGGACTCGGTCAAACGTTGCCGGTCTATCAGAACTCGGTGCACGCGACTGGCGCGGTGATGATCGATCCGAAGTCGAAGCCGGGCGATGATCAAATCGCGGGCACGTTCAAGTTCCAGGAGTGCAACGACAACATCTGTAAAATTCCGCAGGCGGTGAAGTTCGAGATTCCGGTGACGGTGGTCGCGGCCGCGGCGAAATAATCAAGGCGGCCACCAAGGCACAAAGGCGCGACGAAGAAGCGGCGCGCGCGAATACGTGAGCGCCGCTTTGGCTTTCTATCAAAGTCGGTATTGGCCCAGCTAGATTCCGTAAACCTTCGCGACGCTCTCGCCCAGGATCGCGCGGCGGCCCGAGTCGGTCATCGGCGCGATGAGGCCCTTCAGCTCTTCGAGATAATTTCCCGGATGGTCGGGATGCGGATAGTCACTCGCCCAGAAGAATTTGTCTTCGCCGACGATCCGCATCATCCCGGCTATCGTGCGCTCGTCGGGGTCGGCGGAGATCCAGCATTGGCGCTTGAAATAGTAAGAAGGCTTTTCCTTCAGCCGCACCGTCATCCCGAGCGTGGTGCCGGAGTAGATCGCGTCGCCGCGATCGAGGTAGTAGCCAATCCATCCGGCCTGCGATTCGAGCACGATGACCTTGAGGTTCGGAAAGCGATCGAAAACCCCGAGCTGGAAGAATGTTCCGAAGGCGTGCTGGACGCCCTGCCCCGCGAACAGATCGTAGTACCATGCCGCCCACGCGAAGTTGTCGTAGCGGCGATGGATTCCGAACGAGACCGGCTCGAAGGTCGGATGAATCGCGAGCGGCACGCCGAGCTCCTGCGCGGCCGCGAGCACCGGATCGTGAGCGGTGTCGCCGTGAGGGATCCGCGTGATCGTGAACGGGCACACGAACGCGCCCTTGCATCCGTCTTTCACGGCGCGTTCGAGTTCGCGCGCCGCCTCGGCCGGATCGCCGAGCGACAGATGCGCGATCGGGATAAGCCTTCCGCCCGAGTCGCGGCAGAAATCCGCGATCCATCGGTTGTACGCGCGGCAGTATGCGGCTGACAGCTCGGCATCGAACAACTCGGCCTCCCAGAGCAATCCGATGGTCGGATACAGGACCGACTTGGCCATCCCTTCCTTGTCTAAAAGCTGGAGGCGTTCCTTCATGTCCATGGTGCCGAAGGCCGCGCCCTTGAGATAGGTGTCCGCGGGCTTGGGCTGCACCGCGCGCAAGTCTTCCGGGCGCATCCGCTCGCCGCGCATCGCGGAGGCGCGCATCCGGTTGGTCTCCTCGACACGTTTGCCCATCCCGCCCAGCGAACCGAGCAGGCCGGGCCGCGTCATCTGGGCGCGCTTGCGATCGATTTCGAGGTATTCGAAGCCGTCGTCGCCGACCCGAATCCGCATCGCGCGATCGCGATACTTCGGATCGATGTATTTCTCCCACAGGTCGGGTGGTTCGAGGATGTGTCCATCGCAATCAATGACCAACGCTTCGCTCTTCATGACAGAATCTCCAGCGAGAATGTAATTTCCCGGCGGCCGCGATCGCACGTCACAGAATCGCGATTGGATTTATCGGCGACGCGGTGCCGCGATTCAGGATAAGCGGTCCCATCGTGAACAGGAATTCATAGCGTCCGGCCGTGGCGCAGGCCGCCGCGAGCGCGTCGAAATCCGCGTTGTCGATTAGATGCACCCCCATTGCGACCAGCGTGCCCACGTGAATCGGCAGCGGCACGCCGTCGTAGCCGCTCGGCACGACGTCGCTGACGCTGTCCGAGGCGAGCACAGCGATATTGCGCGAATGCAGCCACGCAAGGCAGGTAGCATCGAGGCCGGGCAGTCCGACGCGATTGGGATCCCATCCGCCCTTGGCCTTGCGCCGCGCGGCGCGGCCGGTGCGAATCAGCAGGACATCGCCCTCTTCGACGCGGACGCGATGATCTTTTTCGGCGGCGTCGAGATCCTCGGGAAAGATGCGTTCGCCGGGCTCCATCCAGTCGATCTTTTTGATCTTTGGAATATCGAGCAGCACGCCGCGGCTGATGATTCCCTCGCGCGCCACGGTGATCGCGCATTTCTTCGCGCCCTGCGAGCCGACCTCCTGCGCGCCGAAGCCGTTATACATCTTGTCCTTCCAAAACACGTGGCACAGCGCGTCGATATGCGTATTGGCCATTCCGTGCGGCGCGATCGCGAAGTAGTCGCCCGCGTAGGGCAGCGGCATCTCATGCGAGTCGTGTCCCGCCTGCACCATCAGATGGGTGACGGGAGTTGGATTGTCGGCCGCGGGAATCGTTGCAAGCGGCAGCGCGAGCGAAACCGCCTGGCCCGACTTCACCAGCTTTGCGGCCGCGGCGCGTTTCGCGTCGCTGATAAAGTTGAGCGCACCGCGCTCGTCACCGGCGCCCCAGCGTCCCCAATTGCTGAACTTCTCGAACATCGCGATAACTTCGGCAGGCGTGCTACGGGTGGTCATGCTAGACTCTCCTGCGGCGGCGGAAACTTTCGTTCGTTGCTATAACATACGGGGCGGCGGTCGCGGTAACTGAACGATTTGTATGTTGCGGCGCGAATGAATCCTGGCTGAGCGGCGCACGAGGCACCCTCACCCGCGCGTCACGATGCTTGCGAAAAAAGCGCAAGCATCGCGCCGCGCCACCCTCTCCCGGGGGGAGAGGGTAGCTTGGAGGTTCAGTACACGTTGGAGTAACAGGAAGTTGAGCAATCAGTACATCGAGGCGGCGCGCGTCTATCACGAGGTCACCAAGCACTCGTATACCAGCGTGCGATCGTCGCCATATCGGCTCGATTGGGATAACCGGCCGGCGCCGTACAAGATTTATCCCGCCGCGGGAACCTTCGCGTTGCCGCGCGAGCTCGAGCTCTCCGCGTTGCCCGCGCTCGAAGCGATCGCCGGGCAGCCGGCCGCGCCGGATGCGGCGCTCGGGGTCGAGGCGCTGACCCGGATGCTTTTCTGCATGGGCGGGCTAACGCGCTCGAAGCGGGTGGGAGACGAGGACTATCACTTTCGCGCGGCGGCTTCGGCGGGCGCACTCTATCCAACCGAAATCTATCTTGCGGCGGGCGAAGTTGAGGGGCTTGAGCCGGCGCTCTATCATTTCTTGCCCGCCGACTTGAAGCTGCGTGGGCTCAGGCGCGGCGACTGGCGACCGATGTTGGCGCGAGCGGCGGCGGATCGACCCGAGCTTGCGCATGCGCGCGCGATTTTGATCCTCACTTCGATATTCTGGCGCAGCGCGTGGAAGTACCGCGCGCGCGCGTACCGCTACTGTTTCTGGGACGCGGGCACGATGCTCGCCAATCTGTTTGCGGCCGCGGCGGCGCAGAGAATAGACGCCGGGATTGTGACCGCGTTCAAGGATTCCGAGCTCGAGCTGCTGCTTGGCCTCGACCCGGATCGAGAGGGCGCCGTCGCGATGGTAGGCATCGGCGCGGGCGGCACGCCGGCGGCGACGTCGCCGGTGGTCGAGGCATTTCCGTTCGAGTCGATTGCGCTTTCACCGAGCGAGGTTGCCTACGATTCGATGATAAAATTCCATCGCGAGTCGCGTCTGGTGGCGCGCGATGAAGTCGCCGCGATCGCGGATGCGCGGGCCGCAAACAGCGCGCCGCCCGGTGAGTTGATTCGCATCGGCGAGACCGCGCCCGAAGATTCGATGGGACTTGGCGAGACGATTTTGCGCCGCGGATCGACGCGGCAGTTCGCCCAGGCTCCAATACTGGGCGAAGTGCTCCAATCGATCCTGGCGGCGTCGAGCGCCCCCATGCGCGCGGACTTTCCGCCGCTCATCGACACTTATCTGATTGTCAACGCGGTCGAGGGACTCGCGCCGGGCGCTTATTTCTTTGCGCGCGACGCGGCGGGATTCGAGTTGATCAAGCCGGGTGAGTTTCGCGACGAGGCGGGTTATCTGTGCCTGGAGCAGCCGCTCGGGATGGACGCCTCGGCACTAATTGTTTACATGGCCGACCTGGAGCGCACGCTCGCGGCGCTGGGCAATCGCGGTTACCGCGACGCGCACCTCGAGGCCGGGGTCCGTGGCGGGCGCGCATATCTGGCAGCCTACGCGTTGGATCGCGGTGCAAGCGGTCTTACCTTCTACGATGACGACACGGCCAAGTTCTTCGCGCCGCACGCCGCCGGCAAAAGCCCGATCCTGATGGTCGCGGTGGGAGTGCCGCGTTCCCAGTCCGAGCAAAAGGCGTAATCGCGCGGACCTGAGGCCGATTCAAGCAGAGCTGTGATGACCGTCGGGCGTGCCGCTGCCTGCCTGGCGCGCATCGCCGGCGGCGAAGCCGCGTCGGCAAGCGGCCAGATGGCGGCATCCGTCTTGCTCGTGGATAAAGTTGCCGCGGCCTAGGAATCGCGCGGCTACACAACCGGCGCGGCACATAAGGACGCACTCGATGAAGAAGGTAGAGGCGATCATCAAACCGTTTACGATCGATGCGGTGAAGGCGGAACTCGAGCGCGCGGGTATTACCGGACTGACGACATACGAAGTCAGAGGCTTCGGCCGCCAGAAGGGACGCACGGAGCTTTATCGGGGATCGGAGTACATCATCGATTTCAAGCCCAAGCTCAAGCTCGAAGTGATCGTGCGCGACGAGCAGACCGAGGCGGTTGTCGAAGCAATCCAGCGCAAGGCCCGGACCGGCAGAATTGGCGATGGCAAGATTTTCGTGTCGGAAGTTCTGGAAGTGATTCGCATCCGCACTGACGAGCGCGGCGATATCGCGATCTGAGCTGCGCCCCGAATCAGCTTTATTACGTTTATTACGTCGCGTGCGGCGCAACCGCGCACGTATCTTCCCACTTTCCACTTTCCTCGGCGCAACTTTTCCCGGCGCCGGCTTGCGGGCGATTCACAGCCTGCTAGCGGGCGAAACTCGAACGAATCATCGACTGATTCTCGAACCACCGGAGGGCGTAACGGGCTGTCGATGGTCCATCTGATGACTGTGCGGCAGGCGAATGCTCATCGCATGAGCATCGCCCGAGCAAAACGCATCCGATTCGCATTGCATTTCGATGGCACCGCTCTTGCGCTTAGACGCTGCAAACCCGCATCGGCATCGAATCAGCCGGGGGAGCGAAAACCCGCCGGAATCGGCGGGCGAAGCCGAAGGAGGAGAGATGGCAGAGTCAAGCGAAGCACCCAAGATGAAGGCGACACTTGGGCTGACCGGAGTAACGGTCAACGCCATGGCGCTAATCGCGCCCGGCGCCTTCCTGTGGATCACGTTCGTTCAGCAAGCGGGTTACGCGTTCCCGTCGGGCATGGCGATGTGGGCGGGCATCTTCGTAGCCTTGATGCTGGCGTATGCGACGGCGGTTTCGTACTCGGAACTAGCCAAGCTTTACCCAGGCGCGGGCAGTTCGTATCTGTTCGCGGAGCAGGCGTTTCTTAACACCACCCACGCCTACAAATTCTCCCGGATCGCGAAGTTTGTCATCGGCTGGGCGTCGCATTTGTATTACTGGATGTACCCGGGCGTGATGGTCGCGACGATGGGAATCATGATCGGATACATCGTCGGCAATATCGCGCCGAACACGATCAATGCGGGCGTTCCGGGTCCGGTTTTCATGGCGCTGGTCGCGGTGATCTTCTCGTTCGCGGTCGCGTGGATCGCCTTTCAGGGCGTCAACGGCTCGACGATGGTCAACATCGCGATCAACGGCATCCAGATCGTCGCGCTGTTGTTTTTCTCCGCGCTGGCGATCGCCTACCGCATGTCGCATCCCGCAGGCGCCGCGGGGCTTACCCTCGATCCGAACGGCAACGTGGTGAGCGCGACGCTCAGCTATGCGTTCAGCGGCGACAACCCCGCACATACCAGCGCGCTGTCGGTTTTATTGCCGCATCACTTCTCATGGGTGATGCTGCAAGCGACGGTCGCGATCCTGTTGTTGGTCGGCTTCGAGTCGGTAACGTCTTTGGGCGAAGAAGCCAAGAATCCGACCAAGGATATTCCGCGCGGCGTCCTGCTCTCGCTGACTATCCAGGGGCTGTTCTGCTACCTGATCGAGTATTTTGCGGCCAACTACTTCATGAGCAGCGCCTACAGTCTTGCCGCCGCGAAGGGCTCCGCCGCTCCGATTGGCGACATGATGGTGCTGCTCGGCAACGCGCTCATGGGCGGGCACGGGCAGGCGTTCATGCTGGTCGAGGCGCTGACCGTGTTCCTTGCGCTGATCGGAACCACGCTAAGCTGCATCAACACGGGAGCGCGCGTGACCTACGCGATGGGGCGTGACGAGGAAGTACCGGAACACTTCGGCCTGTTGCACGGCAAGAACCTGACCCCGCATCGCGCGATCTGGGCGCTGGCGGCAATTTCGGCGGTGCTGGGCGCATACGCGGCGCTGTTCTACTTCGCGGGCGGCTCCGCGCCCGACGACAAGACGATCGCCACGCTGCCGCACAACCTTTGGTACGCGGTTGGAATGAGCTCGAATGCGAGCCTCTCGG
>Ga0307373_10007734_pt1 | contig 16662 bp, 11 predicted proteins | sample OX2MG_FD_202534 | JGI IMG/M metagenome (GOLD analysis project Ga0307373, IMG submission 202534) | Soil microbial communities from Risofladan, Vaasa, Finland - OX-2 | ecosystem: Environmental > Terrestrial > Soil > Coastal area > Acid sulfate soil | place: Finland: Risofladan, Vaasa | collected... | reverse complement strand
GCTCTCTCTATCGTCGACTCGGACGGCTCCGGGCGCACCACCTTCGGGCGGGCGTACCTCCACGCCGGCGGGCAGGTACGGGGTGTGCCACAGGGCCGCCCCAGGGACCCCGCAGCTCTCGACTCCCGCGAGGGCCCCGAGGATCAGGTAGTCAATCGCGACGGCGTCGACCGGCCGCCTGTCCAGCTCGGAGAGCACGTCGCGAGCGAACTCGGCGGCGGGGCCGAACATGAACCGCTCGCGTGCCAGGGCGAATATCTCCTGTGGCGGGCGGTCCTCCCAGTCGGGAACCAATACCCGATCCGATCGCGCCGCGTCGCAATCGGGGGCCAGGGAAAAGCCGCGAAAGTAGCAATCCGCGGCTTCGATTCTTCCCCGCTGAGACTCGTGACCCAAGAAGCTGACCTCGTGGCCCCGCCCGACCAAACTCCGGGCCACAATCAGTTCGGGCGTCAGGTTCCCCCCGCCGTCCCAGGTCACGAAGAGGTATCTCATAAGGCGTTGTCCCGGCGGTGCCGGGCGCCTCTTGGGCTCAAGGCGGTCTTGTCAGCGTAGAGCGCCTCGACCAACTCCCGCATTGCGGCGGTGGTCTCAGTGACGCTGAGGCCCTGGTCGCGGCGCAGAAGCTTCCAGGTGTACACATCGGTGGCGGCAATCAGAAGGGCCAGGCGTCGGGCCAGGCGGGCACCCCTCAAGCTCTCGAGTGCACCTGGGAAGGCCGCTTCGACCCAGGCCCGGTGACCTGCCCGCCCTGCAGCCAGAACCGGGGCCACGCCGGGAGTGGTGTTCTCCAGAGCAAGCCGTCCAATGATGTGATCACCGTTGCGCTCGTAGTCGCGCACCAACAATTCCGCGGCCCGAGCCACCTGGTCGGGTTGGGGTCGTCCCCGGAACTCGGCAGCCGCAGCCACCCCGCGATCGCTGGCCAGAGCGGCCGCCACCAGCCCGGCCCGGTTGCCGAACTGGTTGATAACAGTCTGGAGTGCGACCCCGGCCCGGGAGGCGATGTCCCGGAGGGTGACTTCCGGTGCCCAGCGCTCCGCGAACAGCTCGATGGTGGCGTCGATGATGCGCCGCCGGGTCGCATCGGCCGATTCTGCCCGCCGGGTCATGCGGTAGGGCCGATGTTGCCTTTCCACTGGTATCACGTTACAGTCAAAGTACCCGACTCCCCGCTGGCGTCGAGGAATAAGGAGGCAGCCATGGTCAATGCTCTCGAGGACGCCCAGGGACAGGGGATGGCGACCAGCGGTGCCGGGCTGGGTGACGGCCTGGATCGTCGATGGGTGCAGCTCGGCGGCGTGATGGGCATCGCGGCCTGCCTACTGCTCCTCTCGGCTGGGTTCGTCGCCAGCAACACGTTGAGCAGCAACGCCAGCACGGTCCAGATCACCCACTACCTGACCAGCCATCGCAGCGGCGTCCTCGCTCAGACTGTTCTCGACGTGGCTGGGAGCGCCCTCGCCCTGTGGTTCGGCGCCACCCTGGTCTGCCTTCTTCTCGTACGGGACCGCCGCAGTCCCCTCGGATTAGTGGTCCTCGCCGCCGGTATAGGTATGACAGCCGTCGCTTCGCTGGACGGCATTACCTTGACGATCCTGGAGTTCCTGTCAAGACAAGGCGGCCTCGGCGACCCTTCGGTCACCCGGGCCTTCTACGACCTGCAGAACGGCGTGATCATGCCCGGGGCATTCGGGTGCATGGCTGCGGTGTTCCTTGCCTCGCTAGGTGTGGCCATGCTCCGAGGAGTCTTCGCAGCACGCTGGGTGGGCTGGTTGAGCCTCTTGCTTGCGGCTCTCTCGGTACTCAGCAGTGTCGTGGGTCTCACGATTGCGAGCGGCGGTACCTCCGTGGTCGGCTATTTCCCCGCCGTCGGTTTCGTTCTCATCGGTCTCATTTCGAGCATCTTCATGTTGCGCGACCGGGGTCCGGGTATTGCTTCCAACTGACCACGGACGGACACAACCGCCCCAATAACCCCGCAGCCACGGCCACCAAGACCGACGGCAGAGCCGCTGGAGGAGCCCCCCGGGCCCGTTTTGGGTCGTGCGGGTTGAGGGGGTCCCGAGCCACTCGTTCACGCCCCAGGCCCCGTAGGCGAGCTGCGACCCGGCTGGCCGCCATCTCCGTGTTCACGGTGGCCTCGGCCATGTGCGGGCTGGCCACCAGCCTGGGCGAGCTGGTCGTGTTCCGGGTGGCCGCCGTGATCTTCGGGGCGCTGTTCGTGATGGAGCACCGGGAGTCGAAACGGGGACGGTTCGACCTGTCCGGTTTCGTGCTGGCCGGCGCGGGTCTCGGAGCGCTCATGTACGGCGTCTCGGAGGGTCCCACCCGGGGCTGGGCATCGATCCCAGTGCTCTTCGGGGTGCTGTACCTGGTCCCGCTCTATTACCAGGATGCCCGGGGCCTCTCGGCCCTCAACTCGGGCCTGAGCACCTTCCCCGAAGCCATCGGCGTGCTGATCGCGGCGCAGGTCGTCAGCCGGTATCTGTACCCGAGCATCGGGCCCCGGCGGCTGATGGCCGCCGGCCTGACCGGCATCGCCGTGGTCACCGTGGCGATGGCCGGCGCCAGCGGATCCCTCACCAACCTGTGGTACCTACGAAGCCGCGCCACCGGGGCTGGCATGACCGACCCAACCGGGACCCAGAACACAGATCCGGCTCTTCGTCTGATCGTCACCGGCGATCCGAATCCGGTCAGTGACGCTGACGATCCGACCGGCCGCCGAAATTCCCGGTCCCCCCGCCACCCCCGACCAGGTCCGCCCGGCTTCCGGCCCCTGGAGCCACGGTCCGATATCATTTTGGGCGAAGGGCCTTCGGCTACCGCGGCAGGGCGCAGTGTTCTGTCTGTTTAGCTTGGCCGGCTTAGGAGAACAGCGTCATGGCAACAGGCACAGTGAAGTGGTTCAACGGTGAGAAGGGCTTCGGCTTCATCACCCAGGACGGCGGGGGACCAGACGTCTTCGTCCACTTCAGCGCCGTCCAGGGCTCCGGTTACCGGAACCTGGAGGAGAATCAGAAGGTCCAGTTCGAGACCACCCAGGGCCCCAAGGGCCTCCAGGCCTCCGACGTCGTAGTAGTCGGCTGAACTCTTAGTCGCCCGGCCCCTGCCTTTGGCGGAGGCCGTTGGTTCCCTCGTAACGAGTCGCGCCCGGGGGGAGCGCTTCTCTTCGGCGCGGCCGTCGTCAGGTCGGGCGCCCCGCCCCTAGATCCCTCCCGCCGAGAAGGCCTGGAGCGACTGTTGAGTGAGTGCCAGCGCCAGGAGGCATCTCTCCCCGAGGGCACAGTCAGCTTCTGGACGGTTCGGCTGCGGGAGCTCCTGGGCCTGGACTGACGGGAGGCAACACCTCGATCGGGCAGCGGGGACCCGGGGCCGAGGCCAGGCGGACGTCGGCGGTGAGGACAGCGACGCCGAGCAGTTCGGCCAGAGCCACGTAGGCGGCGTCATAGATGGTGAGGTTGTCCTTCAACTCCCAGCACCGGGACAGCAAGGGACGGTGGCTCACGCGGCGCACGCGCAGGTCACGGAGGTCTTGTACGGCCAGCGCGGTCCCCGTCCGGACCGTCGTCGGCCAGAGCGGCGACGACGACGCTGGCGTCAACGACTATCAATGCGACTGGCGTTCGGACCCGACCACCAGGGCGGCAGTCTCCAGTCCTGCTCTGCCTCCGGCTCGTCCGCCGGCCCGGTCCAGTACTTCGTCCAGGGTCGGTGTGGCCGTGTCCTCTATGAGCCGGGCGAGTAGGTACTCCTGCATCGACTGGCCCGCGGCCGCCGCCCGGCGGCGCAGAGGGCACGGATCGGGCGGGCGCTGAGGGATCCCTCAAAGCTAGGATGTCGAACGATTAGGGCCTGGAACCATTGGGGGGCACCGCGTGCTCATAAGACTGCTGCGCATCCGTCTGCGTCCGTACCGAGGGATGCTGGCGGTCGTCTTCGGGCTGCAGGCTGTCCAGGCCCTGGCCTCGCTCTATCTTCCCAACCTCAACGCCAAGATCATCGACAACGGCGTCATGCGGGGCAACACCCATTACATCTGGCACCTGGGGATGATCATGGTGGTCGTCACCGCCGTCCAGCTGGCCTTCGCGGTGGCCGCCGTCTACTACGGCGCCCGCACCGGGATGGGTTTCGGCCGGGATCTGCGGGGAGCCATCTTCCATCGGGTCACCAGCTTCTCGGCCCAGGAGGTCAATACTTTCGGGGCACCTTCGCTCATCACCCGCATCACCAACGACGTCCAGCAGGTGCAGCTGCTGGTGGTCATGAGCGCCACCATGGTCCTGGCCGCCCCGGTCACAGTGGTCGGCGGCGTCATCATGGCTGTGAACCAGACCCCGGGCCTGTCCTGGCTTCTGGCGGTGAGCGTGTCGGTGCTCATGTGCGGGCTGGGCCTGATCATCAGCCGCATGGTGCCGACCTTCCGGCTCATGCAGGAGCGCATCGACCGCATCAACCAGGTCCTGCGCGAGCAGATCTCCGGCATGAGGGTGGTGCGGGCCTTCACCCGGGAGCCCCAGGAGGCGGTCCGCTTCGATCAGGGCAACACACTCCTCACCGCCTCCGGCCTGCGGGCGGGACGCCTCATGGCCCTGATGTTCCCGATGGTCCTCCTGGTCATCAACGGGTCCAGCGTCGGCGTGGTGTGGTTCGGCGGGGACCGGATCGCCCAGAACAGCATGACGGTCGGCTCCCTGGTCGCCTTCCTCACCTACTTCACCCTCATCCTCACCGCCGTCATGCAGGCCACCTTCGTCGCCTTCATGGCCCCGCGGGCGGCGGTGTCGGCCGAGCGCATCCAGGAGGTGCTCAGCACTGAACCGTCGGTCGTCCCTCCGGGACGACCGGTCCGGAGCATGGTCTCTCCGGGGACTTTGGAGATCAGGGACGTCAGCTTCGGCTATCCCGGGGCCGACCAACCGGTGCTGTCGGGCATCTCGCTGCGGTCACTACCCGGAGAGACCACCGCCATCATCGGCTCGACGGGTTCGGGCAAGACCAGCTTGATCAACCTGGTGGCCCGGCTCTTCGACGTCACCACCGGAGAGGTGCTGGTCGGAGGGGTGGACGTGCGCCAGTTGGACCCGCTGGTGCTGTGGTCCCGGGTCGGGCTGGTGCCGCAGAAGCCCTACCTCTTCTCCGGCACGGTCGCCTCCAATCTCCGTTACGGAGCCCCCGCTGCCACCGAGGAGGAAATGTGGGAGGCCTTGCGAGTGGCCCAGGCCGCCGACTTCGTGGCCGCCATGCCCGGCGGCCTGGAGGCTTCCATCACCCAGGGCGGTTCCAATGTCTCCGGCGGCCAGCGCCAGCGCCTGTCCATCGCCCGCGCCCTGGTGCGCCGGCCCGATGTCTACCTCTTCGACGATTCCTTCTCCGCTCTCGACCTCTCCACCGACGCCCGGTTGCGGGCCGCCCTCGGACCCTGGACGCGGCAGTCAACGGTCGTGGTGGTGGCCCAACGGGTGGCCAGCATCCGCCGGGCCGACCGCATCCTGGTCCTGGAGGACGGACTCCCGGTCGGCCTCGGCACCCACGATGAGCTCACTCGTACCTGCCCGACCTACCAGGAGATAGTCGAGTCCCAGTTCCGCGGTGAGGAAGTGGCATGACCGCCACCGACGAGGCCGCCGGCGCCCCGGGCACCGAGGAGGAGATCCCGGTCGTCAAGCCCCCTGCCCTACAGGGTGGGGCCCGTTTTGGCTCGTTTGGGATGCCCCTGGAGAAGTCGCAGAACTTCGCCGCTTCCAGCCGTCGGCTGATGGGCCGGCTGGAGGGGCGACGGGGCGCCCTGGTGGCCATCCTCGGGTTGGCGGCCATCAGCACGGTCCTGTCGGTGCTCGGGCCCAAGATGCTGGGTCACGCCACCGACATCCTGGTGGCCGGGCTGCTCCACGGGGGGCCCTCGGCCATCGACTTCGGAGCCCTCCACCGCCAGCTGACGGAGGTGGTCGGCCTCTACCTGGGGGCGGCGCTGCTGTCCTACACGCAGTCCTATTTCTTGACCGGGATCGTGCAGCGGACCATGTACCGCTTGCGCTCCGACGTGCAGGCCAAGCTCAACCGGCTGCCGCTCGAGTATGTCGACACCCACGCCCGGGGCGACCTGTTGAGCCGGGTGACCAATGACATAGACAACATCGGCCAGAGCCTCCAGCAGACCCTCAGCCAGATGCTGACATCAGCTCTCACCCTCATCGGGACCCTGGTGATGATGCTCACCATCTCCTGGGTCCTGGCCACGGTGGCGGTGGTGACCGTTCCTCTGTCCATCTGGACCATGCGGACGATCATGCGCCGTTCCAAGCCCCGTTATGTCAGCCAGTGGATGGAGACCGGAAAGCTCAACGGCCTGGTGGAGGAGACCTTCACCGGTCACAACATCGTCAAGGCCTTCGGCCGCCAGCCCGAAGTCGAGGAGCGCTTCCGCCAGACCAACGAGGAGCTGTTCCAAGCCAGCTTCGGTGCCCAGTTCACTTCCAGCGTGGTGCAGCCGGCCATGATGCTCATCGGCAACCTGAACTTCGTGGCCATAGCCGTGGTGGGTGGCCTGCGGGTGGCGGCCGGAGCCATAACCATCGGCGACGTCCAGGCCTTCATCCAGTACTCGCGCCAGTTCAGCCAGCCGCTGACCCAGATCGCCTCCATGATCAACATGCTCCAGTCCGGCATCGCCTCGGCCGAGCGAGTCTTCGAACTGCTCGACGCCGAGGAACAGGAGCCGGACTCGGCCGTGGCCACTCTGCCCGATCCCGTTCGGGGCCGGGTCGAGTTCGACCACATCTCGTTCTCCTACGATCCGAATCGCCCGCTCATCACCGATCTGTCCCTGGTGGCCGAGCCGGGCAGCACCGTGGCCATAGTCGGGCCGACCGGGGCCGGTAAGACCACCCTGGTCAACCTGATCATGCGCTTCTACGAACTCGACGCCGGGCGCATCCTCCTCGACGGCCAGGACATCACCGACCTGTCCCGAGCCGAACTGCGCTCCTCCATCGGCATGGTCCTGCAGGACACCTGGCTCTTCGGCGGGACCATCCGGGAGAACCTGGCCTTCGGTAACCCCGACGCTACCGAGGAGAAAATCCTCGAGGCCGGTCAGGCCACCTACGTCGACCGCTTCGTGCACTCCCTGCCCGACGGCTACGACACTCCCATCGATGACGATGAGACCACCGTCAGCGCCGGGGAGAAGCAGCTGCTCACCATCGCCCGGGCCTTCCTGGCCGATCCGGCCATCCTCATCCTGGATGAGGCCACCAGTTCGGTGGACACCCGCACCGAGGTTCTCATCCAGCACGCCATGGCCGCCCTCCGGCGGGACCGGACCAGTTTCGTCATCGCCCACCGCCTCTCGACCATCCGGGACGCCGACGTGATCCTGGTCATGGAGGAGGGCCGGATCGTGGAGAACGGCAACCACGAGGACCTCCTGGCGGCCGGTGGGGCCTACGCCAACTTGTACAACGCCCAGTTCGTGGCTCCCGCCGCCGAAGTCGGCTGACGCCTCGGCGGAGGCCGCCGTGTACAGAGTCGGCTGACGACGTTGCCCGTGTCATGATCGGCGGCACCTGACAGGAGGCACTGAACATGGCGGGAGATGGCGGCGGGGGCAGGCGGGGCAGACGGTGGCCAGGCGTCATCGCCATGGCAGGAGTGGCTGGGCTTGGCTCCCTGGGGCTGGCCCCCGGCCTCCAGCGGCCCGCTCTGGCGGCCAGCCCGGCCCTCAACGTCACCCTGGTGTGGTCCAAGACTCTGCCCGGCGCCGACTTCCGGGCGTCCTCTCCGATGCCGGCCACCCTGGACTCGGCCGGGACCAGCGCCGTGATCGGCTCGCTCAACGGTTCGGTCTACGCCTTCCATCTTTCCGACGGGAGTGCCGTAGCCGGGGCCTGGCCGGCGGCCACCGGTCACGAGATCGACTCCACCCCCTCAGTGGACAGCGTGGACGGCAGCGGACTGGATGACGTCTTCATCGGCTCGGGCAGCTACAACGGCCCGGGCGGGGATTACGTGTCATTCGACCACGCCGGCAACAAACGCTGGCAGGTGGCGGCCAAGGACCCCAACCAGGCCTCGGGTGCGGTCTACGCCACCATGGCCTTGGGCGACATCAATGGAGACGGCGTGCCCGACGCCACCGCCGGCTCCCTGGGCCTCGACGCTTATTCGATGAACAGCGCCACCGGCGGGGTCAACCCGGGCTGGCCCTTCCGTACCAACGACACGGTGTTCTCGTCCCCGTCCCTGGTCGACCTGGCCGGCAACGGCTCGCTGGATGTGGTCAGCGGCGGGGACTCCAGCCCAGGGGCCAACTTCACCGGGGCCAACGCCCGCAGTGTGCAACAGGGCGGAGTGCTCTACGCCGTCAACGGCGCCGGCCAGCTCATCTGGTATCACAACTTCGATGAAGTGCTGACCGCCTCTCCCGCCGTGGGGGATCTGAGTGGGAACGGCACCCCGGACATAGCCGTGGGCACCGGCTTCTACTGGGCCCAGCAGGGTGATCATCCGGCCGACTCGACCAAGCTGTTCGTGTTGAACAGTCAGGGCAACGTTCTCTGGAGCCAGGACCTGGGCGGATACACCCGGCCCTCGCCTGCTTTGGGCGACCTGGAGGGCAATGGTCGAGAGGATGTGGTGGAAGCCACCAGCGGCACGACCGGCTGTTCCACGTGCGGAAACATCTGGGCCTTCGACGGCGCCGGCAACAAGCTCTGGGAAACGGCAGCCCCCGACGCCGTCTTCGGAAACCCCACCACCGCCGATCTGACCGGCGGTGGTTACCAGGACGTGCTGGTGCCGACCGGGGCCGGCCTGCGCATCTACGACGGTAAGACCGGTAACGAGGTGGCCGACCTGGCCAACAGCATCGGGATGCAGAACGCCGCCCTGGTGACCCAGGACGCCAACGGCACCATCGGCATCACCATCGCCGGCTCGGAAGGGGGTGCCTCGGCCACCGGGACGGGGGAGATACTCCACTACGAGGTGAAGACCGGCGCTCCCATCGGAGCCTTGTCCTGGCCGATGTTCCGTCACGACCCGCAGGCCACCGGCGCCATCGCCACCCCGGTCACGACGGCACTGGCCCGCACCCCGGACGGAAAGGGTTACTGGCTGGGGGCGACCGACGGCCGGGTGGGTGCCCACGGGGACGCCGCTGCCTTGGGCTCGGTCACCTCGTCTCTGGCCCGGCCGGTGGTCGGCATGGCCGCCACCCCGGACGGAAAGGGCTACTGGCTGGACGCCTCGGACGGGGGCATCTTCAGCTTCGGTGACGCTGCCTTCTACGGTTCCACCGGAGCCGAGCGTCTCAACAAACCCATAGTCGGTATGGCTCCCACGGCGGGCGGAAAGGGCTACTGGCTGGTGGCCTCGGACGGGGGCATCTTCAGCTTCGGTGACGCTGCCTTCTACGGTTCCACCGGAGCCGAGCGTCTCAACAAACCGATAGTCGGTATGGCCGCCACCCCGGACGGTAAGGGGTACTGGTTGGTGGCCTCCGATGGCGGCATCTTCACTTTCGGGGATGCCGTCTTCCACGGTTCCACCGGAGCCGAGGTCCTCAACAAACCCATAGTCGGCATGGCCGCCACCGCCGACGGTAAGGGCTACTGGCTGGTGGCCTCCGACGGCGGCATCTTCACCTTCGGGGACGCCGTCTTCCACGGTTCGGCCGGCGCCACCCCGCTGGTGCGCCCCATCGTGGGCATGGCGGCCACACCCGACGGGGCGGGCTACTGGCTGGCGGCCGCCGACGGCGGCGTCTTCACCTATGGGGACGCCGGCTACTTCGGCTCCGGGGAGTGACCGGGGGTTGAGAGGCCGGGGGCCCGGGTGTCCGCTGGGGACGAACACCCGGGCCGCCCCGGAGGGCGGGCCGCCGAGCCCGCCACCACCAGGCGACCACAGGGAGTGGTTGTGGCCGGTCTGGAGGGTCTTTTCCGGACTTTCCCGACCCGATCGGACTGTCCGGTCGTGGTGAAAAACGGGACAAAGGGGAGAAACTTGCGGTCGCGGGCCAAACTCCCGACGTCCCGACGGACGGTTCCGCCTCGCCCATAGATTGCCGGGATGACCGCCGGCGCCTGGAGACGGATCCTGGCCCGCCACCTGGCCGGGGACTGGCCCACCGGCAAAGTGATCGACGCCTTGTTCCAGTCGGTTCTCCTCCGCCCGGCCGATGCGCCCAGCCGCCGGTACTACGTACGGGCCCTGGCCCGCGGCGTGCCGGTGGGCGAGGTGGTCAGGGCGATCCACACCTCGGCCGAGGCGGTGGACAACTCCTGGCGGGCGCCCCTGGCGGCTGGGCTCGGCCCCGCCCTGTGGGCCCGGCGGGCGGGAACGGCCGGGCGTGGGGCTGGGGCCCCACCCACCGGAGGAGGCGGGGCGCAGGGGACCCGCCGGACAGAGGATGACGGTCCGGCTCAGGTCTATGTCGCCTGCCCTCCGGCTGCGGCGGGAGGCGACGGTTCCGGGGTGTGGGCCGCACTGGCCGGCATCCCCACCCACGGCATCCCCACCCGCGGCTCTCCCACCTTGGTCGGCTACGACCTGGACCAGCTGGTCTGGGTCCCGGCCCTGGTCCGGCGTCGGGCGGCCGGAGTGGTCGGGCCCCTGGGGGCGGTCGGCCGGCGTCTGGTCGACCCCTCGGCCGTGTCCGTGCTGGTGGTAGCCCCTCCCGCCGGGGCCGGCGCCAGCGTCCAGGCCCGGGTCCTGGCCTCCCCCCTGGATCCGGCTGGAGCCTGGCTGGACTACTCCCCGGTGACCGAGGCGGCCCGCCGGGGCCTGGAGGCCACCCGTCCTCTCCAAGCCCTGCTGGAGGCCGGCCCGGAGGACGCCGGCCCGGCCAGCCTGGAGAAAAAGGCTCTGGCCGCCATGGCCTGCTTCGACTGGGTGGTCCTCGACGGCCCGAGACCAAGGGGCCATGGGGAGGGAACCGGCCCGGACTGGGCCCTGTACAGGGCGGCTCGGGCGATGGCTGCCGACCGGTCCGGATGAGACCGGGCCCGGCCCGGCTGACCAGCCGGGAATTGATAGATGGCCTGTACCGGGGATTTCTCGGCCGGAACGCTGATCCGTCCGGCTTGGCCCACCATCTCCATGGGCTGGACACCGGGCGGCTCGACCTGCCCGGTCTGATCCACGGCCTGCGCTGGAGCCCGGAATCGGCCCTGGCCTGGCTGGCCTACCCATCCGTAGCCCGGGGCGAGGAACTGTGGGCGTCCCGGGCGGCCCAGCGGCCGGGGGCCGCCGGCCCGACGCCGGGGGCCGAGGAACAGATCTACTTCCTCCACATCATGAAAACGGCCGGTACGTCGCTGGTCAACGCCATGGCGGCCCGAGCCGGTTCGAGGTTGTGCCTGAGCCAGGTCTTCCTGGACCACATCCCCTTCCTGCCCGAGCCGCTGCTCCAGGGGGCGGCCCTGGTGGCCGGCCACCTGGGGGCCGGCGTCATCCCGCGGTTGGCCCCCGACGCCAAGGTGGTGACGGTGATCCGGGAGCCGATCAGCCGGGTCCTGTCCCACTATTCGCACCTCCGGCGGGACCCGGCCGTGGTGGCCCACACCGCGGGATTGACCCTCCCCGACTTCATCCGCCTACCCCGCTGGCGGCCCCTGGTGGAGAACTTCCAGGCCCGCCACCTGGTCCATGACGTGGACGTGGCCGGAGCCTGGGTGGAGTTCTCCCCCGAGGAGGCCCTGGCCGCCCTGGGCCCGCCCTTCCCGCCGGTGGACGCCCTGCCCCTGCAGTTCCTCCTCGACTACTCGCCCCTGCCCCACTCGGAGTCTCGGCTGCTGGCGGCGGCCTCGGCCCGGCTGGAGAGCCTGGATCTGGTGGGGGTGACCGACCGCCTGGACGACTTCTACGCCCAGCTGCTGACCCACTGGGGCCAGACCGCCGAGGGCGGCCTGCCCCGCGACAACGTCGGTGTCGGCACGGTGCGGGCCGAGGAGGTGCCCGAGGATCTGAGGGCGGAGATCGTGGCCGCCAACGCCGTCGACGCCGCTCTGTACCGCCGGGCCCAGAAGCTGGCCGGGCGGGGTTGGAGGGCCTGAGGGCCGATCCGCTTCCGTAGCCGGGGCATGGAGCGCTCTGGGAATCCCCTGTGAGCCCGCCGGCCTTCTAGATTTCCGGGCCATGAAGGCCTGGAACCTTTCCTCCGTCCCGAGCGTTAAGGGCGGTCCCGCCGGCTGGCGGGCCTCTGGGCTACCAGGCGGTAGCTTGCCGGCCGGAAATCAGGAGGAAAGATGAGAGTTCTGGTGCTCGGCGGTGACGGGTACCTGGGATGGCCAACGGCGTTGCACCTCTCCGCCCGTGGCCACCAGGTCGGCATCGTCGACAATTTCGCCCGCCGTGGTTACGACCACGAGCTGGGGGCCGGATCCCTCGTCCCCATCTTCTCCATGAAGGAGAGGCTGTCCGCCTGGAAGCACATCTCAGGCCATCACATCGAGGCCCACGTCGGGGATCTGACCGACTTCCCCTTCGTGGACGGGGTGGTGGAGCGTTTCGCTCCGGAGGCGGTGGTTCACTTCGCCGAGCAGCGGTCGGCCCCGTACTCCATGATCGATCGCAGCCACTGCGTCTACACCCAGGTCAACAACGTGGTCGGCACCCTCAACCTGCTCTACGCCCTGGCCGAGCACGCCCCGGATTGCCACCTGGTCAAGCTCGGGACCATGGGCGAGTACGGAACGCCCAACATCGACATCGAAGAGGGCTTCATCGAGATCACCCACCGGGGCCGCACCGATCTGCTGCCCTACCCGATGCAGCCCGGATCCTTCTACCACCTGTCCAAGGTCCACGACTCCCACAACATCCGCTTCGCCTGCCGCATCTGGGGCACCCGGGCCACCGACCTGCACCAGGGGATCGTCTACGGGGTGCAGACGGATGAGACCACCCTCGATCCCCAGCTGGCCACCCGCTTCGACTACGACGCCGTCTTCGGCACCGTGCTCAACCGTTTCATCGTGGAAGCGGTCATCGGCCAGCCCCTGTCGGTCTACGGCTCCGGGGGACAGACCCGCGGCCTGCTCGACATCCGCGACACACTGGCCTGTGTCGAGTTGGCCGTCCTCAACCCGGCCGAGCCGGGGGAGTACCGCGTCTTCAACCAGTTCACCGAGAGCTTCTCGGTCATGCAGCTGGCCGACCACGTGGCCCGCCTGTCGCCCAAGAAGACCACCATCGATCACATCCCCGACCCCAGGGTGGAGAAGGAAGAGCACTACTACCGGGCCGCCCACACCAAGCTGCTCGACCTCGGCCTCAAGCCCCACCTACTCTCCGACACCCTGATCGAGTCGCTCTTCCATGTGGTGGAGAAGTACCAGGAGCGGGTTGATCTGTCCGCCATTCCCCCGACGGTCAACTGGCGCAGTCAGCACAGTTCGCTGCCCACTGTCTCCTCCGCTGAATAAGGCTTGAGCCTTCCCCCGGAGCAGGCCGCGGCCAGCTTCCGCCTCCGCCACCCCGATCTGGTCCTGCCTCCGGTGGTGGTGGTGGTGCCCGCCTTCAACGAAGCGGGGGCGGTCGGCCCGGTGGTGAGATCGGTGCCGGCCCAACTCGGGGGTCTGGACGCCGCCACCCTGGTGGTCGACGACGGCAGCACCGACGCCACCGTCGCAGAAGCCCGGGAGGCGGGTGCCCTGGTCTGTTCCCTGCCGGTCAACTGCGGCCAGGGCACGGCTCTGCGCCTCGGCTACGACGTGGCCATCGAGCACGGCGCCCGCTACCTGGCCACCCTGGATGCCGATGGCCAGTGGTCGGCCGCCGACCTTGACCCGATGGCCGCCCGGGTCACCTCGGGGCATGCCGACATCGTCTCGGGCACCCGGCGCGGACCGGCGCCGCACCACGGGAGCCAGGCCCATTCCCACGGCCAGGGCACCGATCAACACGACACCGATGATCGGGCCCTACGCCGTTCGGGGGTGGTGGTCTTTGCCGCCGTAATCCGTCTGTTGACGGGGGCCCGGGTCACCGATCCGGCCAACGGGCTGCGGGTCATGACCAGTGAGGTGGCCCGCGGGGTCCAACTGGACCAGCCCCAGTTCCAGTCCACCGAGTTGTTGATATCGGCGCTGAGCCGGGGTTTTCGCTTCGAAGAGGTCCCCGTCGGCCACGGCCCCCGCCAGGTCGGGGTGAGCAAGAAGGGCAGGAGCATGGGCTACGCCCTGCGCTTCTCCCGGGCCCTGTTCGGCACCTACGTCCGGGAGCGGGGTTGGCGGCACCAGGCCCGTCCCTGACCCGGGCCGGCTCAGCGATAAGGCTCGGGGGGTGGCGGGGAGATTGACGAAGGGGGAACGGTGGGGCCTGATCAGCCTCGTCGCGCTGCCGATGGTGGTCTTCGTTGGCCCGGCTCTCTTCGGCCACCTCATGGCCCCGGGCGATGATCTGACCCAGAACCTCCCCCTGCGGATGCTGGTCGGATCGGATCTGCGGGCCGGGCATCTGCCCCTGTGGAACCCCTACATCTGGAGCGGGACGCCGCTCCTGGCCGGCTTCAACGCCGGGGCCCTGTATCCGGCCACGCTGCTCTTCGCCGTGCTGCCGGTCGGCCTGGCCTGGTCGCTGGGCCAGGCCCTCACCTACGCCCTGGCCGGCACCGGGGTCATGCTCCTGGTCCGCCGCCTGGGCCTGGGCGCCCTGCCGGCCTGGCTGGCCGGCTTCTGCTTCGCCTGGTCTGGATTCATGATGTCCCAGCTCCGCCACATCGGCCTGGTGGAGGGGATGGCCTGGGCGGGGTGGATCCTGCTCGGCCTCGACCACCTGTCCCGCCCCGATGCCGCCGGTCCCGACCCGCGGCGGGGGCGCCGCCACCGGCGAAGCCGCCTCATCGGCTGGACCGCCCTCACCGGTCTGGCCGCCGGCCTGGCCGGCCTGGCCGGGGATCCCCGGGCCATATCCGATCTGGCCGTGGCCGCCGGGCTGTTCTTTCTCTGGGCCCTCTGGCGCCGCCCAGCCGGCCGTCTGACCCTTCTGGCCGGGACACTGGGCGCGGCCGTCCTGGCCGGCATGGTGGCGGCCGGCCAGTTCCTGCCCGGGCTGGCCGCCTACTCGGGGTCCCAACGGGCCGGGGTCAACCTGATCGCCTTCGGGGCCGGCTCCCTCCACCCGGCCGAACTGTTGTTCATGGTCTTCCCGTTCCTGGCCGGCGGCTTCGACTCGCTGCACCTGGCCCCGTACTTCGGGGGCTACAACCTTCCCGAGGTCCTCGGCTACATCGGGCTGGCCGGCACGGCCGGAGCCCTGGCCGCCGTGGCCGGCCGCATCCGGCCCCCCTCCGGTCCCCTGGCGGCCCGGCCCGGGCCGGCCTTCTGGGGAGTCATGGCCGGGGTGGGGCTGGTGTTGGCCTTCGGCTCCTACACGCCGTTGGCCCACGTCCTCATCCACGTCCCCCTCTACGACGGCCAGCGGCTGCAGAGCCGGAACCTGGGGGAAGTGGACCTGGCCGCCACCGTCCTGTTCGGCCTGTGGGCCCGCAGCTTCCTGGACGCCTGGCGCCGCCCGGGCCGGCTGGTGCTGGCGGCCGGCCTGCTGGGGCCGGTGGCGGTGGTGGCGGTGGTCGTAGCCGCCTGGGCCTGGCCCGGCGGGATGGCCGACATCCTCCAGTCCCCGGTGCACCTGTTCCCGGCCGTCTGGCCCTTCGCCATCGTCTCGCTGGTGCTGGCCGGGTTGGTCGGGGCCATCTTCGTCTTCGGTCACCGCTGGGGGCGACGGGCCCGGGCGCTGGTGCTGGTGGCGGTGACGGTGGCCGATGTGGGCTTCTTCGGGGCCAACGCCGCCACCGGGTGGGTGAGCACCTCCTACCTTTCCTACCTCCAGAACGGCTCGACGGCGCTGGCGGGGGCCCTGCCGGGGAAGGCTCGCTTCGCCGTCTACGACCCGGACCTCTTCTACCCGGGCTTCATCAACGGGCGGCCCGGCCTGGCCCCGGTGCCGGACCTGAACAGTGTGGGCCGCCTCGCCAGCGTCCAGGGTTACGGCTCGCTGGTGGCCGGCGCCTACGAGAACGCCACCGGGACCCACACCGAAGGAAGCCTCGATCCTTCCCTGGTTGAGCCGGCCCTCGCCTCCCGGCTGGAGCTGGGCCTGCTCCTGATCGAGCCCCATGAGGACCAGAGCGCCCTGGAGTCCAGCCTCATCTCCCTGGGTTGGAGACCACTCCCCGACATCTCCGGGCTGCACGCCTGGCGGGCCCCGGGCCGGATCGTCACCGCCAGCCTGACCGCCCTGAGCACCTCCTCCTCCGCCGGCACGGTGGCACCGGGCCCCACCTCGCCCGGCACAGTCAGCTGCAGCCGGCCCAATTCGGTGGGCGGGGGTTCCAACTGCACGGTGACGATCACTGCCGCCGGACCGGTGCGTCTGGACCGCAGCGAGGCCTTTGCCCCGGGCTGGATCGCCCTGGTGTCCAAGGGGGCCGGGCCCCGGCGCCAGATGACGGTGTCCGACGATGACCTGCTCCAGGCCGTCGTCCTGCCCGGCCCGGGCCGCTGGCGGGTCAGCTTCCGCTATCGGCCCAAGCGGGCCTTCGCCGGTCTGGCCCTGACGGGGGCGGGTGTGCTGTTCGGCCTCCTGGGCCTGTTGGGTCTGGCGGCGCCGGCTATTCGGGCCAGGCGCGCCAGGTGGCGGCCAGGCCCT
>Ga0307373_10007733_pt1 | contig 16664 bp, 19 predicted proteins | sample OX2MG_FD_202534 | JGI IMG/M metagenome (GOLD analysis project Ga0307373, IMG submission 202534) | Soil microbial communities from Risofladan, Vaasa, Finland - OX-2 | ecosystem: Environmental > Terrestrial > Soil > Coastal area > Acid sulfate soil | place: Finland: Risofladan, Vaasa | collected... | reverse complement strand
GTCTGCGCCGAGGATGTCGGCTTCTGCTTCGGGTAGCGGGCCTTGTGAGCCGGGGCAGGAGTAGCCGCCGGGCCCGCCGTCGCAGCCCACGCTAACGGTGACCCAGGTCACGCCGCTGGGCAGCGGGCCTGGCGCCACCTGGACTGTTTGGGCGCCGTAGCCGAGGTTGCGATAGTCGTAGTCGGGGTCTGCCTGGCCGGTGTGATCGACCGCGACGGCGCCGAACCCGTTAGCGCACTGGTTGCTGGCGATCGAGCAAGGCCCGCCAGAGGCCGAGAGGTCCATGGTGTAGGTGCTGATCGACATACCCGCTGGCGCAGAGAATGTGATCGCCCCGCCGGTCGCGTTTGCGTATCCGCTGTCGGGGTTCGGACCGAGCGCCAAGCTGAGCCCTCCGCTCGCGCCGCCGGCGCAGCCGTCGGTGTAGGGGACGAATAGTGCACTGGGCGCGTCCTGGGTCCAGCCGTCATCGCCGGGACAGCTGACGACCGTGTAGGTCCCCGCCATCGCCGCCGGGGCCGATGCGAGGATCACGAATGTCGCGATCATTCCCGCCACAGCGAATATGGCCGGCAACCGATGGGAAGTGCCAGCGTCAGTCGCGTGCGCCGGGCACCGTGACATCTGATCGCGAAGCCGGCCTGTCCGGACAATGTCGGGCGTGATCATCGCACCAGCGCCTCGCGTGTCGGCGATAGTGCCGTGTGCCACAGGCCGGTCGCTGGCGTCTCCGCGCGAAACGCGAACTGCCTGCCTTCCGTCACCGGCGAGCTGCGGTAGACATAGGTGAACTTGCCGTGGGGGTTGACGCGGACGGGGGAACCGACAACTTCCCAGCCTTCGGGGCCGCGGGTCTGGATGAACACCAGGGGCCGCGGCTGTCCGAGTGGCGTGATCGTGAGCTGGCCGCTGAACACGATGCGCCCGCCGCCGGGCGTGGTGACGTGTAGCGAGAGCACGGGCGTGACGGTCTCGCGCACGGTGACGGCGTCGGCCGCGCCAGAAGCCTGGGCCTTGGCCCCGGCGACGACGCGTAGTAGCCGCGATGAACCGCGTGGGACCGTCAGCGTCCATGTGCCGGCACCGTCGGTCGTTGTGTGTGCGAGCTCCGCGAAGTCGCCGCCCGGCGCTGGTCGGGCCCACACGCTGACCTCCACGCCTGGTGCGATGATGCCCGCCGAGTCCTTGAGCGTGCCGGCGAGCTTGAGGGCGGAGCGGTTGTACGGCCGGCGTACCCCGCGTGTCAGCCGCTCGGTCGCCGTGTTGAGCGCGAGCGAGTACACGGGCGCGGCGGACGCTGCGGGCGGTGAGGGCAATAACGAGCTGACGGTGGTGCTGTTCTGGGTGGTGATTGTCTGGTCGAGCACGGTCGAGCTGTTCTGCGCCGCGTCGGTGACGACCACTTTCAGGTCGTGCTGGCCGTCGGCGAGGGTGGTCGTGTCGATGGGGATGTCGACGGTCTCGGTTTGCAGGCAGGGTTGCTGGGTGTCGAACATCAGCGCTCCCGTGGTGCTGTCGGTGGCGACGCTGGCGCATAGGCCCTCGTTGGTGTTCGGTGTGGCGTGGTAGACCATGTTGCCGTCGATCTGGACGGTGACGGTGTCGACGCCTGGTCCGTTGGGGTCGGTGGCGGTGAACGCGAGGTCGGCGGTGCCGTGCGCGTTGGGGGAGAGCAAGCCGCCGCTGAAGCCGCTGGCGGCGGGTGCTGAGGTGTTGGTGAGCAGTAGGTCGGCCCACCACAGCTGGACGAGCGCCCAGGCGCCGTTGCTGCCGCCGACGTTGCAGTACTGGCCCGGGATGCCGCCGCACGCTGCCGCGACATAGAGGTTGCCGCCGCGGCCGGCGGGGAGGGCGAGCACGCCGGAGAAGTCGCTGGTGCCGTTGGCGCAAGGGGTGATTTGGGCGGCGCATTGGAAGAACACGTTGCTCGCGTCGTAGGCGAAGGAGGGGGTGTAGAGGACGGCTGTCCCGGACGCGTCGGCGCCGTAGCCGTCGGCGTAGAGGCTGACGTCGACGTTTCCGCCGGCGAGCGTTGACCCGGCCGGCGGGGTGTACGCGAGCGTTTCGCCGGCGCCGACGGGCGCCGCGACCGTAGTGCTGAGGGCCGCGAACATCGGGCTGCCGGGCGCGCAGTTGGTCGAGTTGTTTGACCCATCGCCGGTGCCGCCGCCGGCCGAGCCTGTCCATCCTTGGCTGGGAGCCGCCGACTGGTCGGGGTTAACGCAGGAGACCTGGATCCACTGGCCCGCGTACGCCGCACGCGCGGCGAGTGTCGAGACCGGTAGCGCGCCCGCGGCGAGCAGGACGGTGAGGGTCGCCGTGAGCGTGACGAGGCGAAGGCGGCAGCGGCGCATCAGTGGACCACTGCTGAGCGGACCGGGCTCTGCGCCGGCTGCCAGAGCGTCGTTTGCGGCGTTGCAGCGCGGAAGCTGAACCGCCGTCCCAGGGTCAGCGGTGAGCTGCGGTAGACGTAGTCAAAGCTGCCGTGCGGGCCGACGCGGACCGGGGAGCCGACCTCTTCCCAGCCGTCGGGGCCGCGGGTCTGGACGAACACGAACGGACGCGGCTTCGCGAGCGGCGCGACCTGGAGGCGGCCGGTGAACACGATCCGCCCGCCGCCTGGGGTGGCGACGTGCAGCGATAGGACGGGCGTCACGGTCTCGCGCACGCTGACGGAGTCAGCCGCGCTGGCCGCCGTTGCGTTGGCACCCGCGACGACGCGCACCAGTCGCGAGGGGCCTGCTGGCGCGATCAGCGTCCAGGCGCCCGCGCCGTTGCTCGTCGTGCGTGCGAGCTTGGTGAAGCTGCCGCCGCCTGCCGGCTGGGCCCACACGATCACGGGAACGCCGGGGGCGGCCACCCCCGAGGTGCTCTCGAGCGTGCCTGAAAGCGTCAGTGCCGAGTGGTTGTACAGCCGCTGCACGCCGCTCGTCAACCGCCTGGTCACCGCGGTCAGGGAGAGTGAGTACACCGGCGCGGCAGACGCCGCGGGCGGTGAGGGCAGCAGCGAGCTGACGGTCGTGCTGTTCTGGGTGGTGACCGTCTGGTCCAGCACGGTCGAGCTGTCCCCGGCGGCGTCGGTCACGATCACCTTCAGACCGTGCTCGCCGTCAGCGAGGACGGTGGTGTCGATCGGGAGGTCGACGGTCTCGGTCTGTTTGCACGGCTGCGCGTAGAGAAACTCGGGGTAGCCGTTGGCGTCCGTGCCGACCTGGGCGCACTCGCCTTGGTTGGTGTCGGGGGTGCCCTGATAGACGCGTTTGCCGTCGATCAGCACGGTGACCGTGTAGACGCCCGGCCCGTTTGGGTCGCTCGCGGTGAACGCGAGGTCGGCGGTGCCGTGCGCGTCCGCCGAGAGCAGGCTGCCGCCGAACCCGGTCGCGGTTGGTGTCGCGTCGTTTTCGAGCTCGATCTGCGCGGAGTAGACCGCGAGCTGCACGTTGACACCGTTGGTGCCCCCGCCGGCGGCGCAGTCCGCTGTCGAGCTGCCGGGCTGGCCCGGTCCGAGACACATCACGCCGGCGTAAAGGCTGGTCCCGCCGGGGTGGTCGATCGGGAACGTGCCCGTCAGCACGCCGTTGGTGCCGCAGGGAAGGTTGAACTGACAGTTGATCACGACGTCGGCGCCGTCGTAGTTGAAGTTCGGCGTGAGGATGAACGCCTGGCCGACCGGCGAGGTGAGCATCACGTCCAGCTCGCCGCCAACGATCGTTGAATCCGCGGGCGCGTTGAACTGCCACATCCACCCGTTCCCGCGCGTCTGCGGCCACGCGCTCGAGCTCGTCGCGAACAGCCCGCCGCCCGGCTGGCCACAGGAGTCCGTGTCACCGCTGTAGTTCTGCTCCCCACCCAGCTGCACCGACGTCCACCCATCGGTGGGAGCGACCTGGCCGTCCGGCTGCGTGCACGACACCAGCGTCCAGGTCCCGGCGCTCGCCGCCGCCGGCAGTGCGAGCGCCCCCGTCGACGCGATCAACGCGAGCATCGCGCAGCCGATCGCGCGCCCGCGCCTTCGCCTGGCTGCTGCGCGCGCCACTCTCAGCAGCCCAGTTCGCCGGGGACGCAGGGCGACGACGCGGCTCCCCCGCGGGCGGGCGCAACGCTCGGTGCCGGCGCCTGGGGGCGGCGGGCTGACGTGATCGGCGGCCCTGTTACGACCGGTTCAGTTACGGCCGGCGCCGAGCTCTTGGCCAGCGCGACGGTGGGCGTCCGGTTCGCATCAGAGGCCCGCTCGTGAGCACGCGTCTGCGCTCGCTGCTGCTCCGCCCGCGTAGCCCGTGCGCGCGAGAGGGCGAGTGCGTGGGCACGAGCAACGCGCGCGGCACGCTTGCGCGCTGCGCCAAGCGCAGCCCTCGCGGCGGCCGCCCGCGCGGCAACGCCCTTGGCCGCCGAGACATCGGTTACGGCCGGCGAGCTCTTGGAGTTCGCGACGTGAGCTGCCCGAGTAGCTACGTGAGGGCCGCTCGAGGCGACTGCGACCGCGCCCGCAGCCACGAGCACCACGGCCAGTGCGGCGATCCCAAGCCGGGTGCGCGACACGTGCCGTCCGCGCAGCGGTCCTCCAGCGTGTGGCGCGGCCAAGTCGTGAGGGCTACGAAGGCCTCCGGTGAGCGCTGGCTCGCGCACGGGCAACTGGCTGGCGCGGTCCTCCCACATGTCGCGATCAGCAAACGCTGGAGCCGGCTCACCGGCCGCGTCGTGCGCACCGGACGCGGTCGCCGGCGGCAAAGCGGTGACCGGTTCGCTGCCTGCGACCTCGCTGCGGCGGCGCAGCGGAATGACGCGAGCGACCAGCTCCTCATCCCCAGGCGGCCCGCCGTCCCGCGGCGGTGTCATCGTCCCGTCCACCATTCGCGTATCATAGCTATCGCCAACAAACGTCAACCAGCGCTATCTCACGCCATTTCAATATGCCAGACGACGACATCCTCAACGTCCAGCAGGTCGCAGCCCAGTTCAGCGTGACGCCGCAGACAGTGCGCTCATGGATCGACAGCGGGAAGCTGAAAGCCGGCCGAGTCGGCAAGGCGTACCGAATCCTCCGCCGCGACGTGTACGCGATGCTCGAACACGCAGCCACCGAGCGCCAAACTCCAGACCACGACATGTGGGAAGACCGCGCTGCGCAACTCCAACCAACGCGGCAAACAAACGAGCCCGCCGAGATGTGGCCAACCGCCGGCACCGAGCGCGCGCTCCTCCCGCGACGACCCGCCTGATCGCAGCGACCGCGATCACAGCGACCGCGCACACTCACCCGAGCGTCCGCGAAGGGCCCCCGCCCAGCCTTGCAAGCCGATGCCGCCGACTGCCGCAAAGCTCTGGATCCCTCCTTCGCGCCGGCGCCCCGCACTGTAACGAGCCGATCCGCCCCGGGGATGGGGATCTTTTTCCGTGTGGACAGCGTGACCCACACGCCGCAAACGACAGCGGCGTGATCGCCAGCTGTCCGTCAGTAGCCTTCCCGATGTGCCCGACCGCGCACCCGACGCCTGGATGACGAGCAGCGCCGGGCCGTTCTTGACCATGAACGCGGGCGGCCGGCTCGAGGGCGTCGTGACGATCTCCGTCGCGACCGAAGGCGCCCATCCGTTGCTCGTCGAGGCAGCCTGGAAGTGCAATGGTGACCCCCGATCAACATCGGCGACGGTCACCGGCTACGACGCCGCGCGGGCCCTCGCGCATGAATGGGCCGACGAACTAGCCGCCGGACGCGAGCCCCCACGCTAGCTGCACGCACGAAATGGCGGCGTACTACCTGACGCGCCATCCACGTCTGGGACTGGACTGCACACGGCGCCGCGGTCTGGGCTGCCGGTAACCCGGTGTGCGCGGCCGCGGCCCATTTCGACGAGGCCTCATTGAGCGAGTCGGCGGCGCCGCCACGGACGCGGCCGCCGCCAACGCCAACGCCATGGCCGCATCGGTGCCGTCCTGGCGACCGGGGCGTTCGGGAACACGACAACCGACATGAAGAGATGACTGATCAAGCTGGTCGACTGGCACGATTTGGCCACGGCGTCAAGGATCGGTGAGCCCTTTGTCGCGTGCTCGGTCATGGCACGAGAACCCGGTGCGTGTAACGCGAGTCGTTACGCTGTGGCGGCAATACACCCGCGAGCAGGAGGGCTATATGGCTGACGTTCTGAGCGAGCTCCGCGGTAGCTTGGAGAAGCGGTTGCGTGAGCTCGAGCCGTTTATCAACGAGCACGCCCAGGTCCGTGAGGCGCTTGACGCGCTGCACGGTGTGGGCAAGCGGGCGCAGGGCGCCGCGGTGAGTGCGGCGCAGCGTGGACGACCTGCCCGGGCAAGCAGGGCATCCAGGGGTCCGGGGCGTCCTCGCGGTACTGGTGGTCGCGCGCAAGAAGTGCTGAAGCTCGTGCACAAGCAGCCCGGGATCACGCTCGCGGAGTTGGCTAAGCGGATGAAGATTCAGCCGAACTACCTCTACCGCGTCCTCCCGCACCTCGTGAAGGACGGGAAGGTCACCAAGCACGAGAAGGGCTATCACCCACCAGAAAGCTGAGCCCGCGGGGAATCGAAAGGAGACAGCATGGGACGACGTAGGACGTTGACGGGGACGCTCTACCGCGCCGCTCGGTTGAGCGCCAGCGGCCGTGCGATCCGCACCGGTCACGCCGGTCGCCGGGCTAAGAACATCATGGTCGGCCGGGCGCTCGGGCGCGCTGGCATCTGGCGCCGCCTGTGGAAGTAGTAGGCCGTTAGCTCACTCGCCCGCGCGTCGCTTGAGACCCGGATCACGCTCGCTTGCGCCGCGCGATGCGGAAGCGCTCGCGCCGGCGCTGGCCAGACCTGTTGCTCGTCCGCAGCAGGCGCGTGAACGGTCTGGGTCGAGACGACTCCTTTCAATCGCGCAAGCGACACTCACCGGCCGAGGCGCGCGGTGGGCGAGCTACGGTCCTACCGGACGCCGGTATTGGATGATCAGTAGTCCTTCGCCGTCGTCGAGCGGGTCGTCGACGGCCGTCCAGCCTTCGCGTTCGTAGAAGCGCCGGGCGCGTGCCTGGCGAACGGGAGTGAAAAGCCTGATCTGAGCGTACCCCTGAGCGCTCGCGCGGTCGACGGCGGCCTCGAGCAGCGCAACGGCGACGCCGCTTCCCCACGCGGCCGGGCGCACGAACAGCTGCCAAAGATGAGCCACCTCAGGATCGGGTGCCGGACGCCACGTGACCAGCTCGGACGGAAGGATCGCAACATGGCCGCAGACCTCACCGGCGAACTCGGCAACCCGCCACCACGTGGCGGGATCTTCGAGACGCATCCGCGTCGTCGCGAGCCTCCTCTCGTCCGGCGTCGGCTCCCACTCTCCCGGTGCAATCGCGCGAGAGGGGGTATCTATCTAACTCAGGTTGAGCCCACGTCGACGGCACTCAGGTCTGTGCCGGCACGAACGCGGGCCAGACCGAGCCGAAGGCGGTATTCGAGCCGCAGAGCTGCTCCCACGCCCTCGCTCGCCCGTACGTGATCGCCGTCGGTCTGACCGGCGAACCTGACTCAAGTAGATACCCCCCTCGCGCGAAACGTCTCCAGCCCGGTACGCAACGTTTCCGAGATCGCCTCGGCATCGTCAGCTCGAGCTTCTCGAAGCACAATCACTAGACGAACGAATGCTAATCATCGCCACCGCGAGTGTCGTCGCGAAAGGCAGTAGCTATCCGACCGCGGATCAGCCCAACGGTACGCCGATCGCGTGACCGACGAGCTTGAGCGCAAGCCCCACGGCCGTCCCCGTTGCAACGTCGTCAAGAGCGTCCGTCGATCGGCCACGCATCCAGTCGAGCGCTCGCTTGGCGCCCTGCTTCGTCTCGTCATCGACATCGGTGAGGTCGTCGATCTGGGCCTCGACACGGTCGAGCACGTGCATGAACGTGGTCGTGTTCGTGATGTCGCCCAGCGCGACTTGGCTGTTCACGATGGATCCGAGCACCGTGATGCTCGCCGCTGGAGCTGCATGGCGGGTCGCATAGGCCCTTGGCGTGAGCTGAAGATTGCGTCCCATCGCGAGCAGCTGCTCGCCGTTCGCCTGCTGCACCTTGACGAACTCGCCGCGCACGTAACCGTCGTCAACAAGGCCGAACATGCGTCGCGCAAAAAGCCGCGCGCCCAGTCTCATCGATGAGGCCATCGGCAATCGCGCGCTCGAAAAGCAACTCTGGCTGCTCGAGAGACTCTGGCGCCGCCTCATCAATTTCGAGTAGCCACTCGATGAGCTTTGGCGGCGTGGGAGCGCGACCGCCAACTGAGACAGGCTTGGTGGCTTGCACTTCAATGGCTTGGCCTTCCAGGCGTCCTTGAGCGGTCAGGCCGAATGTGCGGTCCGTCCGGTTCGGCGGAACGGGCTCGATGCGGAGGCAGCCAGCGTCACCGAGATCATCAATCGTCTGGGGCGACGGGATCGGCCACGAGTTGTTCCAGCGCGGATGATCGACGATCGTGTCGCCGCCCGTGGTTGTCAGCAGGAACGTTCTTGGTGCGTTGCCGCCGTCGCTCCACAGCTTCTCCGCCTGGTACACGCGCCGCAACACCTCGCGATGCTCGTTCTCCACGCCGGAAGCGTACGCGGCCACAGCAAGTCAAGGCACCAGGCCCGACACGCGCGAGCGATTCGCCGCGCGCTTGCCTTTCGCGCCAAGCACTCCGCTTGGATCACCTAGTCAACCGGCTCGACGGCGTCGAGCCTCAGCGCTAGCTCCTCCCCGTCCGGAAAGCGGACGCGGACGCGAATGACCGGAGCGGGCTGCCCACCGCCGACATAGGGACCGCCGACAAGCGGCGGCGCGCCGCCGACGTACACCGCGTCGTGCAGTTCGCCGCCGAGGTACCGCGGCGCACGCACTCGCTGGCCCGGCTGCAGCCTGATCCGCATGCCGGGACACCGTATCGGAGCACGAGCCGCGCCCTCTCGACGCGCCTCCTTCTCTCGCACCGCGACACTTAGGGTCGGACCAACGGGTGCGGGCTGGGTAGCATCCGCCTCGTGGATTCGGCTGCTCATCGCTCGGGCGTGAGTGGGTCTTTGCGGGTGGACCGCGCGACACGGGCACATCTACGGGTCGTCACGGACTTGCTCACCGAGGCGGTTGACTGGTTGAGCGAGCGAGGGGTTGATCAGTGGCCTTCGCCGTACCCGGAGCGGATCGTGCAGGCCTCGATTGACCGGGGCGATACCTATGTCGCGTCCGTTGCCGGCGATCCGGTCGCGACTTTGTCGATCTATTGGGAGGACCCGGTGTTTTGGGGCGCGCGACCTCCGGACGCGGGCTATCTGCACCGTTTGGTCGTCGCTCGGCGAGCTGCGGGACAGGGGGTCGGGGCGCGGCTGATCGACTGGGCGGGTGCGCACATCGCGACGCAAGGCAGACGGTACCTGCGGCTCGACTGCGGCGCTCAGAACACCTCGATACGCGCGTACTACGAACGCTTGAGCTTCCAGCACACCGGCGATGTTGAAGTCACCATTGAGGGAGCAGGATCGACCGAAGGGCCGTGGGGCGCCAGCCTCTACGAACGCGCCGTCGCTTAGCGACAACGGACCATCATTTGTGCGTCGGCATGCTCCTTGTCGCGCCAAGCGGTAGCGAGGGTTGATCTAGTTGCTTTCGGCTCGGGGTCGGGGCGCGTGCTCGATCATGCCGATCAACTCGTCGCGTCGGTAGCCCTGGGTGCGCGCGTATTCGACGAGTTCGTTGACGCGGCGGAGGACGGCTCCGCGTTGTGGGGTGCCGGTGACCGTGATGCCGCGGCCGCGTCGGAATTCGAGTAGCCCTTCGTCTCGGAGAGTGTGGAGTGCGCGCAGGGCGGTGTTGGTGTTGACGCCGAGGATGGTGGCGAGGTCTTTGGCGAGCGGCAGTCGGTCGCCTGGTCCGGCTTCGCCGTCGGCGATTGCGCGACGGATCTCGGCTGCGGCCTGGAGGTAGAGCGGTGTCTGCTCTGAGGGATCCACCTTGCCATTCAACATGGTAGGAAGTAATCTAGCACCATTGTCGACAAGCAGCGGTTGGAGGTTGCGGTGCTTACGGGTCTGGTCGAGCATGAGACGCCCCTCGATGAGGAGGCGCTGTTTCGTGAGGCACGGCGCTTGCGTAGGCGACGCTGGACGATCGGACTCCTGATCTCTGCGATCGCGCTCGGTGGCACCGCTGCGATCGTCGCGATCAGCACTTCGGGCCGCGGTGCGAACACGACCACCAGCACCGCCTCCACCGCCGGGGTTCTGCCGAACGGGCCGTTGGCCACGCTTCATGTCGCGGGGCCACTAGCGGTCGCCCCGGATGGCGCGCTCTACGTCACCAATGTCGTCGGCGCCGGCTTGACCGGCGGCGACCGCGTGCTGGTGCGGTTGCCCGACGGTCGCTTCCGCGTCGTCGCCGGCGATGGCAAGGTTGGCTTCTCTGGCGATGATGGACCGGCGGTGCGTGGGGACCTTTCGAGCGTGTCTGATCTCGTGTTCGCGCCCGACGGAACGCTCTACATCGCTGACGGCGGACGCGTGCGAACCGTCAGCCGCGACGGCGTGATCCGCACGATCGCCGGCAACGGCCAGCCACTGCGAACGATCGCGAACGGCACTACTGCCATCTCAGCAGCACTCGGCTCGGGTCATCCCAATCCGCTGCAGATCGCCCTCAGTCCAGCCGGCCACGTGTACATCGCGACTGGCGGCCCACAACTACTGCGCCTGACCGCCGCTGGCAAGCTCGACACCGTCCGCGCCGTCGTCACATCAGGGCTCTTTAAGGGTCGTCCGATCGGCGGCTGGTATCCGATCGCAGTGGACGCGCACGACAACATCGATGTCGGAGGCGGCCCCAACGGCTGGTCGATTTGGCAGGTCGCGCCGAACGGTGTCGCACACTACGTCGGCTACGCGCGAGGTAGCGGCGGCAGCGATCCGATCCTCCAGCCGGGACCTGGAGGTGCGATCTACGCCGGCCCTGGCGTCGCTCGTATCGAGCCCCACAAGCTCGCACCGATATCCACCTTCAACGTGGCACTCGACGGGCGGCTGCGCGGCCAGTACTTCCCACTGACCTATTTCGCGTTCAGCACCAACGGCACGCTCTACGCCGACGACGTACCGGGCAACATCGGATTTGAGCGCCACCAACAGCTGGTGTCCGTCACCAACCACCACACGAGCCTCCTCTGGCAAGAGACCAACAGCACGCCGAAATAGCCGCCCACCGCCAACCCACGCTGTCCCTATCGCGTGCAAGGAGTCGTCTTGAGCCAGGCCGGTTTTGACGGAGACTTCGATGCCAGGCTTTGTCTGGCGGAGGGAGAAGTCTCTGGTCATGCCACGAGCGAGGAAGTACCCCACGGAGTTGCTGAACCGCGGTGCCCGGCTGGTGTTCGAGTCGGGTCGGCCGATCGCGCATGTTGCTGACGATCTCGGGGTGCCGAGGGAGACGTTGCGCAAGTACGTGCGGCGTGTCGAGGTCGATGAGGGCCGCCGCGAGGGCCTGACCACTGAGGAGCGCGAGGAGATCAAGAAGCTGCGCCGCGAAGTGTTCGAGTTGCGTCGAGCGAACGAGATCTTGAAGGCCGCTTCGGTGTTTTTCGCCAAGGAGCTCGACACAGACCGAACGAAGTGAGCCGCTATATCGATGAGCATCGCGGTCGCTTCGGTGTCGAGCCGATCTGCCGGGCCTTGGACGTGTCGGCGTCCGCGTACTACCACCGCGCGAGCGGGGAGCGCTCAGCCCGGGTGGTCGACGATGAGCGGCTGCTCGAGCTGATCAAGACAACGCACGCGCGCAACTACCTTGCTTACGGCTACCGGCGGATGTGGAAGGCGCTGCGGCGGGCCGGTGAGATGGCGCCGCGCTGCCAGGTTCAGCGGCTGATGCGCGCCAATGGGATCGTTGGCGCGAAGCGGCGCGGGCGCCCGTGGCGGACGACCACCCCCGATCCGCAGGCTCAACGTCCGCGGGACCTGGTGCAGCGTGACTTCACCGCGCAGGCGCCAAACCGGCTGTGGGTGGGCGATTTCAGCTACCTGCGCTGCTGGGAGGGCGTCGCCTACTTCAGCTTCATCATCGACGTGTTCAGCCGGATGGTCGTCGGCTGGCAGCTCGCGGCGAACATGCGCACGACGCTCGTGCTGGACGCGCTGCGGATGGCGCTCGGGCTGCGGGAGCCGGGCGCCGACTTCCAGCTGATCAGCCACACCGACGCCGGCTCGCAGTACACGGCCAGCGACTACACGCAGGTGCTCGACGACCACGAGGTACTCGCATCGATCGGGTCGGTCGGCGACGCGTTCGATAACGCGCTGGCCGAGAGCTTCGTCGACAGCTTCAAAACCGAGCTGATCTCAGACCGCGTCTGGCGCACCCGCGCCCAGCTCGAGCTCGCCGCCGTCCAGTACATCGCCTGGTTCAACCACGAGCGGCTGCACTCCGCGCTCGGCGACATCCCGCCCGTCGAGTTCGAAGCGCTCCACGCCCCTCGAATCGCGACCGATCAGCCCGACCGATCGGTCGCGGCCCGCTCGCCCAGGCGCTCAGAGCGGCCTACAACGCGCCCGCTTCGGACGGCGAGCACCCGAAACCCCGCCCGCAGCCCCAATCTGGCCCCACCAGCAGCCTCGAGACCGCTCCCCGACCCCCACGAATTCCGCTACGCGGCCGCGCTGAGTAGTGTCAGGAGCACGCCCGCCTGATCAAAGTTGGAAACCAATCAACACGGTCTCCGTCGAACCCGGGGCAGCTCATCTCGACCCAGACCGTTCACGCGCCTGCTGCGGACGAAATCCAGGCCTAGTAGGAGCCGGCCGCTTCCTCGCGTCTGCTTCTCGCCGCGAGTGCGGAAGCGTGGGTGCCAACGACAGGCAGACACAGGGCTCGCGACCGCGGTGGCACCCACGCTTACGCGACTTCCGTCGGATGCAATAACCAAGTCTTTGGTCAGCTTGCGGGGTTCCATGCGCTGACGACCCATCCGCCGTCGAGGTGGCTGACCTGGGCTAGCGTGAGGTGCGGGGCGGGTGGGAGCCCGGCGTAACCGCCGGTTCCGGTGGTGTGCTCCTCGGTGACGATGACCCATTGTCCGGCGTCTGGGCCTTCGCCGGGCGCTATCGCGACGACCTGCCCGGAGTTCGCGACGTGGCTCGCGATCAGCGCGGCAACGCCGCTGCGCGCGGCCGCGGTCTGCTCTGCCGTCTGCTTGGCGGCACCGATCGACATAGCGACGAGCTGGTGCTCGCGCTCTTCAAGGCCGCTCGCGTGCCAGTTCACGTAGGCCAGCGCGTAGCGTCGAAGGGCCAGTTGTGGGGAGTTCGCGACGCCCGCTCGGCTGACCGAGTCCTCAGCTGCCTGCGCGCCGGCTGGGATCGTGCCGCCGCGCTCGGCGGGCGGGTCGCCGACCGGCGCCCGGGTCGGAGCGACCGGTGCGGGTCGTGTTGGGGCCGCGGCGATCGAGCGGCCCAGCGGAGCAGTCACGCGGATGGAGCCGCCGCATCCGGCGAGCGCCAGACCGAGCAGCGCGGTGGCGGTGGCGCGGCGGCGGCTCATAAGCCGGGGGGGTGTCGGACGAGGTAGGAGGAGCCGTCTTGGAGGTTCGCGGTCGGATCGGCGCGCCACCGCGGTCCGCTGCCCGCGGGGACGGGTGCGCCACCGTAGTCGGCGGTGTCGAGGGCGATGCCCGCGACGACGATCCAGACGTGCGCGCTGTTGGCGTACAGCGTGATCCACCGGCCGGGGCCGGGCAGCCCGTAGCTCTCAAGCTCGGTCGAGGTTTCGGCGTTTGCGCTCAGAAGGCCGGCCATGTAGAGGACGAACGACGTGGCGCCGGAGCAGTCGTAGGCCGGCCAGATCTGTGACAGCGGCCCGTAGTGCACGTCCGGTGTCGGGTAGGGATAGGTGTCGATCTGGTTGCCGGCGGCGATCGCGACCTTCACCGCGGGCGGGGCGTCCGCCGGTGCGAGTGCGCTGCCGTCGGGCTGGATCGTCGCTGTCTCATCGGCGGTCAGTCCGAGGGTTCCACTAAGGCACGCCGTCGCCGAGCTCCCGGGTGCGGGGGAGGAGACCGGGACGGCGCCGAGCAGGTTGCCCGCACCGGCGTTAGGGGCGGCGGTGACCGTTACGGTGCGTGCGCCCCACGCCTGCTGGGCGGCGCGGCCGAGCCAGTCGTAAATGTCGAGGTGGCGGCCGATGATCGCGGCGCCCGTATCGCCGGCATAGAACGCGCTGGTGGTGTCGAACGGGTTGGGCTGCACGTAGACGTAGCTGCCAAGGGGGATCACGCTGGGATCGACGGCGACCTCGAGCATCGGCGGGTCGCCGGTCAGGTTCAGGCCGGTCGCTGTGATCCCGCCGCCGTTGCCGTTGGTCCACGGCGGGCCGTAGGCCGTCGCCAGCCACGACCCGCCAGGAGCCGAGTTCGCAGGCGCGCCCGCGCATCCCGAGCTCGAGCCACTGACACCGGCCACGAGGACCGCGAGAGCGAGGGGAACCGCGAACAGCGTCCCCGCGAGCCACCGCAGCTGACCTCCCGCCATCTATCTATCACACGCTATATGCATAGTAGTCAGTGGTATCTATATCTATCTCATGCTACAGCGTGTACTGTACGGCGTCCGTCAACTCGAATGGAGGTGTTGGTCTCATGGGCGCACTACTCGCTGCGACCGGGTTCACGTTTCAGGTCACGCCGAATCCGGGCGGGGCGCCGGGCGGCGCGGGCGTGCAGAGCGCGATCGACGTGATCGCGGCCTACGCGCTCTACGCCTCAGCGGCCGGGTTTCTGCTCGGAGCGGCGATCTGGGCGGTCGGGGGGCGGATCGGCAACGACTACACGGCGACCGGCGGGAAGATTGGGATGTTCACCGCGATCGGCGTCGCGTTCGCGATCGGAGCGGCCCCGAAGGTCCTGCAGTGGGCCTTCGGGCTCGGCTAGACGCGGATGAGCGAGGAACGCGCTCGGATCGCGTTCGCCGGCCTGCTCGCGCTGTGCGCGCTCGCGGCCGGCGTGCTGATCGGATGCGCCAGCGGCCACGCCAACCACGCTAGCTCCGCGGCGGTTGTGATGGTCGGCGGGGTGGCGGTCGGCGTCCAGGACACCCGGGCCGGTGCGCTTGCCGCCGCTGATAACTACGTCGCGATCGCCTCGCAGACGGTGGAGCAGGACCCCGGCGAGTTCGCGCAGCTCGTCGACACCGTCTACGCGCCCGCCGCGCGGACCAGCACGCTGGCGGCGGCGGCGCGGGCGCGTGCCGCGGATGTCGCGGACATGCGCAACTACGCGCAGGGTGGCCGGGCGGTTGCGGTGATCGCCGCGCGGCGTCTTGAGCGCTACACGCCGGCGCGGGCGAGCGTGACGAGCTGGCTCGGCGGGTTCGTCTGGGGTCCTGGGCTCTCACCGCGCCAGAGCTGGAACCTCGTCAACACCACACTCACCTGGCAACAGGACCGTTGGCTCGTGGCCTCGATGAACACCGAGCGGACGCCGGCGCCGGTCCCGTCCGTCGTGTTCGTCGACGGGCAAAACAACAGCAGCGCGGCGTTCGACGCCCGGCTCGTCGGAATGACCGCCCCGTTCTACGGCGCCGGCTGATGCTGCACCCGGTGCCAGTGAGCGCGCTGCTCGCGGCGATCGCGCTCGCCGCGCTGTCGGCAGCCGCCGCGGACGCAGCGGTCGCGCCCGCCGGCATCCAGCGCGGCACGCTGATCCAAGCGGCGGTGCAGGCGCAGGCGGCCACGGCGCACGGCGGTGGCGCACCGTGCAACGTCGGGATCCCGATCATCGGCGGCTCGATCAGCACGATCACCAACGCCGCGTGCACGGCGGGCAGCACGATCGCGAACGGCGTGGGCTCGATCGTCAGCGGCGTCGGGAACACGATCCTTGACGGCATCGCGAGCTGGCTGATCGGCGCGGCCACGGCGGTCACGAAGTTCGTGGCGGTGCAGATGCGCTCGACGACGACACCACAGCTCCAAAGCTCGTGGTATGAGGCGCAGTTCGCGCCGATCGCCGCCCTCGGAGCGGCCCTCGCGCTGTTGGTCACGCTCGTCGCGCTCGGCTCCGCAGCCCTACGGCGCAGTCCTGACGCGCTCGCGGGAACCCTCGTCGCGGTCGTGCGCGCGGGGTTCGGTACCGGGGTGATCATCGCGCTCACCGCGATCGGGCTGGGGATCGCCGACGCGATCTCGGCCGACATTCTTCAAAGCTCTCCGCACGCGTTCTGGAGCACCGTCTCGACCGCCTGGGGTCAGCGCGGCTTCGGCGGCTTCGGGTCCTCCGCGCTGGCCGCTCTGATCGCTCTGGTCGAGGTGTTCGGGGCGCTGTTCGTGTGGCTTGAGCTGATCGTAAGGAACGCCGTGATCTACATCGCGGTGCTGTTCTTCCCGGTCGCGCTCGCGGCGTCGATCTGGCCGCCGCTGGCGGGGTGGACGGGCCGGCTGGGGCGGTTGCTGCTGTTGTTCGTGATGCTCAAGCCGGTCACGCTGATCGTGCTCTCGCTCGCCGGTAACGCAGCCGCGTCCGGCCTGTCGTTCAGTGCGGGGGCGGGCGCGTCGGTCGGCACGATCCTCGCCGCCGTCGTGATCTTCTCCTTGGCGGCGTTCGCGCCGTGGGCGCTGATGTACCTGCTGTCGGCCGACGCCGAAAGCGCCTGGACCGGCGGTGCGCTGCGGGCCGGT
>Ga0307373_10007732_pt1 | contig 16666 bp, 13 predicted proteins | sample OX2MG_FD_202534 | JGI IMG/M metagenome (GOLD analysis project Ga0307373, IMG submission 202534) | Soil microbial communities from Risofladan, Vaasa, Finland - OX-2 | ecosystem: Environmental > Terrestrial > Soil > Coastal area > Acid sulfate soil | place: Finland: Risofladan, Vaasa | collected... | reverse complement strand
TAGCCCGATGCTTACCTATAAAGGCCTTCTGTTTCCATATGGTCTGTTAATGGGAGACTTAAAATATAGCGGATTCAAGTCACAAATGCAACTTCTGTACTAATTGACATTAAAGATTTATTCATATTTAAATAATTTAAATAGTATGTTTTTGGTTCTTAATTTTGAAAAAATGTGAGTAATCTGCTCTTAAAATAAAGTTGCATTTGTATGTTGAATTCTCTATTTCTATAAGAAGACGATAAGAAAAATACTTTATTTTATTTTATTGATACCTATATCCGTGATGCCAAGGTCCGGAAGGCATATGCACATTGATATCGGAGAGGGGGGTAATTCAAAAACTTTTGTAGAAAACAAATAACTCCAGTTGGTTAGAGTCGCAAATCTTTCACCCAACGATTTTCCTTTCCGACATAATAATCATTAACCCGTTCTTCAACAAGTTCTGGTTCCCAAACTACTGCCCGGTCTAACTCCATACATTCTTCCCTGGATGCCGAGATAATCTTACCATTGTCATATATGCTGAACTTATGGGGATTAAGGGCATCCTGGATGAACTTTTCGGTAGTTTCTTAAGATTTTCCTGTAAAGGAATGGTTCCTAGCTTTTCCCACCGCCCGTCGTTGACCGCATGATTAAATACTGCTATGATGAACAATATGGGCTTTGAAATGATTTCATTGAGATCCAGGATCTCTTTGTTTTTGTTTTTAAATCATAGATGGCAAATGAAGCTTCTCCCAAAATCCTTCCAAAGGTGTTAACCTTTACCCAAATGGATTTTTACGATGGACCCAACAGTTCGCTTTTGTTTTTTCATAATGAGACTTATTTTAATATCCAAATTCCTTATCAGCCGAGTTTAAATACGAATGCCTCTCGGGTATTTTTTGAACTAATCCCATTAATTTTGTTTGACGATGTGCCCCCTGAGATTGAGCGCCTCCGTTTTTGTTAATTAGCTGCTCCATTCCACGGATGACACCACGATCAGTTGAGCTCTTATCTAATCTTGCTTCCCCATAGCTTTGATCATTCAAATAGTGACTCGCATACCGCTTTGCTACATTTTCCCTCGGATTTCCGGTACCACTTGTACTACCCACTTAATCAGGCTCTCCATTTGGTGAGCGTTTAGTATAGGCTTGATAGGTTTTTAAATCGGACATTAATTTATCGCCTTCCATTCCTTCAATGGGTCTTCCATCTTCTCCTACACCCCCTAACTGAAGAATATCGAACGAGGCAACTATCTTATCATCTAGAGAGGATTTGTATCTGTCTGGATTGTGGCATGCTAAAGTCCCAATATCATTTGCTATTGGGATTAGAATATCTTTAGTGATATTTCCTACTGGATCATTTTTCAGATATTTAGCTTGAGTAAGATATTTGAGATCCGAAGCCGGTACTTCATGCTGCAATTCGTCACCAGTCTCCGACCATTCATTGGTCGGGGATTATAGTAAGCCGGCATCATGCTATCCAAGTCAACATACTTAATAGGTTCATTTCCAGTAAACTGATATGAAGTCCACCATGGAAAATTAGTTGCATGGGAATCAATTTCTATGAACTTGCCGATCTGGGGATCATAGAAGTGCTTGTTATAATTATATTCCTCTAGCCCCGTTCCATCGGAGAACTCTTTGTACTGCAATTCTTTGCCATTGTATTTGAACATGTTCTCCGGCCTGCGCATTGCCTAATCGGAAAGGCAGTGATGAGCCTTTTCAAGAAGCCGGTAATGGTCATCGTGTATCACAAGGTTGTCAAAAAATACATCCATGCAACTTTCATTACTCACATAGATATAAATATACCCATTTTTCCATCCGGTGAACGAATCACTCATTGGTATAGTTGTCCTTCTTGAGATGATTGTTGGGATCTGGTCAGCACCAGCATTATTACCGACCATATTGAAATGTACGTCAACGCTACCAAATCCTGTAGCTCAGTTATTCTTCCAAAAGTTAACTGGAAAACGCTTATTATTATGTAAATTTTATTCATTTAAATTAACAAATTTAGATCTCCCAGACAATTAAAATGGTTGTTCAATTGAAATCCTACAAACGATTAATGAGGAGGCTGGTTTATGGGAATCAGAAATACTGGTGATGTAAGGAATTAATTCTTTTAGACCGTTGTAGTGGATACCCAGGTGAGAGAATTTAAAATACATGTCCCCTTAACGGCCCACTGACAATTATATTACTTGAACAGGTATAGTCACATTTAAACATTCTTTTGTAGGTAAAGTCAACAATTGTCTCTTTTATTCTTCGCTCAATTATTTATATGAAATGGATTACTGCTTTAATTATTCTTTTTTCTTTTACAAACTGTTCTGCCCAAAACAAAACGATAGACAGTTTAAAGGAAAGGCTTTCCATATCCAAGGAAGATACCAATAAGGTTTGGATCCTCGATGATTTAAGTTTAAGCTATGCCTGGTCCTTTGCTGATACTGGGGTGATGTATGGGGAGGAAGGGTTACGGCTTGCCCAAAAAATGGGTTTTAAAGAGGGAGAAGCTACATGTATGTCTGATTTATGTTATGGCCTAACCATTTTGGGTAATTATTCCACCGCACTGGATTGGGGTTATAAATCTTTATCATTATTTCAATCCTTAAGAGACACTTCAGGTCTAGTGTTTGCTATTGGAGCACTTGGGGATTGTTATAGGGAACTGGGGGATTACCAACAAGCGCTCCATTTTTTTCATGAAGAATATAGATTAGTTCAGATAATAAATGAAAGTAGTACACACTTAATGAGAAGTGTTTATGGTAATCTTGCTTCTGTTTATGTGAGAAATAATCAATTGGATTCTGCTTTAATCTTTGCATCAAAATGCTACCGCCTTGATAAGGATTGGAGCGGAAACTTATATGTGCTGGGGGAAGTATATTATAAATTAGATAAGGATTCCCTTGCCCTGAGCTATTATAATCAGGCTATCCCTTTTGCTAAACGATATAATGTCCAAAAGGATGTCATAGATTGCTACACCGGAATGGCCCAAGTTTTTCTTAGGGAAGGGAAAAAAGATTCTGCCATTTATTATACTAAAGAGGCCCTGAACATACAATGGGGAAGAACCTATCCTTTGGGATTATTGAATGCCTCCCAATTGCTTACCAATATTTATGAATCAGAAAATAATACTGACAGTACTTTAAAATACCTCAAGTATACTTTAACCTTAAAGGATAGTTTATTCAATAAGCAAAAAACCAGGGAGGCTCAAAGCTATGCGTTCAATGAACAATTGCACCAGCAGGAATTAGCCGCACAGCAACAACAAAATATAACCAAAATGAGGACCTATGCCTTACTTTTCATTGTAGGCATCATTTTATTGATTGCCTTTTTTCTTTATCGGAACAATCGCCAAAAACAGAAAGCATTTGCTTTGCTTTCAAAACAAAAAATGGAGATAGATGTACAAAAACAAAAAGTGGAACAAACCCTTGAAGAACTCAAATCCACCCAGGCTCAGCTCATCCAGTCGGAAAAGATGGCTTCTTTGGGGGAATTGACTGCTGGCATTGCCCATGAGATCCAGAACCCCCTAAACTTTATCAATAATTTCTCCGAGGTGGATATCGAACTAATTGATGAACTCTATGCAGCCATCAGATCCGGAAATACCACCGAGGTTGAACAGGTCATGGATTCCCTTAAAAATAACTTACTCAAGATCAATCACCATGGTAAGCGGGCTGATGCCATTGTCAAAGGCATGCTTCAGCATTCCCGGGCCAGCACCGGCCAGCAGGAACCTACGGATATCAATGCCCTGGCTGAAGAATATTTCCAGTTAAGCTATCATGGATTAAGGGCCAGGGACAACTCCTTTAACACTGCAATGGAAAGTCATTTTGATGAAAATACCGGTAAAATAAATATCGTGCCACAGGACTTGGGAAGGGTCCTGCTGAATATCTTCAACAATGCCTTTTATGCCGTTTTCGAGAAGAAAAAATTACGAGGCGAAACATATTCCCCCCTGGTAATCCTCAGCACCCGGAAGGAGCCGGACAGGGTGAAAATAATGATCATAGATAATGGGGCCGGTATTCCCCCGCTAATAATTGACAAGATATTTCAGCCCTTCTTCACCACTAAGTCACCGGGACAGGGAACGGGCCTGGGATTAAGTTTGAGTTATGATATAGTGAAAGCACATGGCGGAACTATCTCGGTCGAATCAAAAGAAAACGAAGGATCCAAATTCATTGTAACCTTACCCCTTTGATCATGAAAAAAATATTCCTTCTCCTATTACTTTGCAACATCGCTAAGTTGGTAACTGCACAGGAACACATAAAAGATAGTTTACTGGCATTCCTTTCAAAAGCGAAGGAAGACACTTTGCGGGTAAATCTTTTATATGATTTAGGCAACTACTATGGCGAAAAATCGATGGCGGATTCAGCAATATATTGGGAAACGCAGGGATTGACCTTGGCGCAAAAAACAGGTTACAAAAAAGGTGAAATTGAAAACACAGCAGATGCTGCAAATAATTACTGGGATATAGGTGATTTCATGACGGCAATAAAACTGGGTACGTCTGTTTATAATTATGGTGTGTCTGTTAATGATACCGATATAATGGAAAGTGCAATGGAGCCTTTAATTAACGCTTACCGCGATGAGGGAGACTTCAGGGAATCACTAAAATTTGTATATAAATTCATTGCTTTAGACAGGTATCCTGATTCTTCCAATAATGCAATTGTTTACGCAGTTATTGGTTCTGATTATTATGGTATGGGAAAATATGATTCTGCAAACATTTTTCTCACAAGGGCAAGAAGTTTTGACAAGTATGATAATTATACTGCTGGATGGATATTATTAATGTCAGGGCGTTTATTTGAGAAATTAATTAATGACAGTTTCGCCTTGCGCTATTACAGGCAGAGTATAGTTAAATTAAAAGATGAGAATGACTTAAAGGATTTGGCTGGTGCCTATAACAGCGTGGCCTCATTGTACCGCAAGGCATCACAAACTGATTCAACAATCTACTATGCCAACCAGGCCCTGAACCTTGATGAACAATATAAATTTAATAATGAAAAAGCGGAGACCTACCTGATCCTTTCCAAAGTATATGAGAAAGTAAATACCGGCAAGGCTTTCGATTATTATAAACTCGCCATTAGCACAAGAGACAGTTTATTCAACCAGGAAAAACAAAGACAGATTTCCAGTTTTAAGTTCAACGAAGAACTTAGACAGAATGAAATTATTACCGCTAAGCGGGAATATGAAAGCAGAATCAGGACATACATTTTAGCAGGTTTGCTGGTTTTCCTTTTAGCATTTATGATAGTATTGTTTCGGAATAACCGGCAAAAACAAAAAGCAAAAACAAAGATTGAAAAAGCTTACAGTGATTTAACCGCTACGCAGGCACAACTTATTCAATCAGAAAAAATGGCTTCTTTGGGTGAACTCACGGCAGGTATCGCCCATGAGATCCAGAACCCTCTGAATTTTATCAATAATTTCTCCGAGGTGGATATCGAACTAATTGATGAACTCCATGCAGCCATCAGTTCCGGAAACACCACCGAGGTTGAACAGGTCATGGATTCCCTTAAAAATAACTTACTCAAGATCAATCACCATGGTAAGCGGGCTGATGCCATTGTCAAAGGCATGCTTCAGCATTCCCGGGCCAGCACCGGACAGCTGGAACCTACGAATATCAATACCCTTGCTGAAGAATATTTCCGATTAAGCTATCATGGATTAAGGGCCAGGGACAAATCCTTTAACAGTGCAATGGAAAGTCATTTTGATGAAAATACCGGTAAAATAAATATCGTGCCACAGGACCTGGGAAGGGTCCTACTGAATATCTTCAACAATGCCTTTTATGCCGTTTTCGAGAAGAAAAAATTACGAGGCGAAACATATTCCCCCCTGGTAACCCTCAGTACCCGGAAAGAGCCGGACAGGGTGAAAATAATGATCAGAGACAACGGAGTCGGTATTCCCCCGCAAATAATTGACAAGATATTTCAGCCCTTTTTCACCACTAAATCACCGGGACACGGAACAGGACTGGGCTTGTCCTTAAGTTATGATATGATCAAAAACATGGGTGGAAAAATTCAGGTGACCAGCATAGAAAATGAAGAAACGTTATTTATCATAGAATTACCGATTTAACCAGGGACTTCAGGGGATACTGGAATGGAATCTCATAAATACGACGCATCAGATTCAAGTTTTTCTTTGTTTCGGTAGCAGGTTAATAATAAAAACCGCTTCGAGATAAATAACTCGTATTGTCTTTGAATGGTGAGCGGCTGATCAGTTCTATTACCTAAACCCACCCCCCAATTTTTACCAAAGGCTTGTTCAGTATTTTTCTTTAATCAGTCATTCTCTACTTTGAATTGACCGATTTACCTTTAAAGCTTCTCCTTTCCCCTATAACCGTGATTAGCGGGAGCAGTTCATTTCCCATTATCGAACAGATGACCAAAGACCTGTAGAACTATTTGTTCCAAAGGCCAATTTAATTTGGAGGCCACTCATTTTTGTGGGCCAGTTCTCCCTTTGTTTTAAAGGAGGATGGAACCTTCCTTGTTGAATTATTAATAAACTGCAAATCTTAGATGTTATTTTCCTGCTTAATCATGCTGTCCAATAATTGGGGAATATTATATTTTAACAGCAGCATTTGCAGTCAAATTAGTTCTAAGAAGTGTAGTGCTATTTCCCCATTAATTTTATATTTTCTCCTTATGATCTTTATGGAATCAGTTTTTATTTCGCGTCAACCCGTTTCGGATATAATTTCTAAGGGTTTATCTTTCAATTCTTTCCAACAATAAATGCTTTATAATCAGGCTTTTGATTTCCTATCTAAGGCATGATGTTCAGGGCTGGTACATTAAATGCAATGTTTACAATGTGGATGATATTTTTAATTAACGTTTTTAAACTTACGAAATGAAAAGAAAAACAATAATCAGTTTAATGTGTAGCCTGCTTTTAGCAATGGTTCTATTGGGCTCCTGTTCCGTAGAATACAGAACACACCATCCCCGCTATCATGAAGATCACCATAGGGATCATGAAGATCATGACTTCAATCAACATTAAAATTTGTTGATTAAATAGGTTTTTTAACCCCTGGTTATATATATTACCAGGTTACTAAGGTTGCTCAACAATGCATACAGTAAAAAGAACTCAGGTTCTGCTGCAACTGAACTGTATTAATGGGTGGTGATGGTATGATTTACTCTCATTATTGGAATACAACTTTATATATCGAGAATGCTAAAAGTTCGGCATATCATGATGACAGTAATATTTTGAGAGCATGATTTGTTCAATGATGTAAATGAATCCATTTTAAGCATGTGCTTAATGGAACCTGCCTTTTAGAGTGCGTAAAGCATAAGTCGGAGCCCTTCCTGATGCTTTTTAATATGGGTTATCCACTTAAATTGCCTAATTCGTCCTAAAAATCCGGTTCTTCCTCCTCATATTCACCCGATTGCCTGTGCCAGGTCTTCGATTAAGTCCTCAGCATCCTCTACTCCTACACTCAGCCGGATCAGGGAATCCACCAGTCCGGTCTTCATCCGCTCCTCCTTGGGAATTGATGCGTGGGTCATGGAAGCAGGATGGCCGATCAGGGATTCTACACCCCCGAGCGACTCAGCAAGGGAAAACAGTTTGGTCCTACTTAGCACCTTTACCGCAGCTTCCATACTGTCGTCCTTCAGTGTGAAAGAAATCATTCCTCCGAAATCCCGCATCTGTTTTCTAGCCACTTCGTATCCAGGCTGGTCTGGAAACCCGCACCAGTATACATTTCCGACTTTAGGATGACTTCTCAGATAATCAGCTATCACCCTTCCGTTTTCGCAGTGACGCTGCATGCGCAGGTGGAGGGTTTTGATGCCCCGCAGGACCAGCCAGCAGTCCTGCGGGCCGGGTACGGCTCCACAGCTGTTCTGGATGAAATATAATTGTTCTGCCAATCCTTCATTTTTTACTATGACCGCTCCATGGATCAGATCGCTGTGTCCCCCAAGGTACTTGGTAGCAGAGTGAACAACCATATCGGCCCCCAGGTCAAGGGGATTCTGCAGGTAAGGGGAGGCAAACGTATTATCGACGCAAAGCAACGCTTTGCATGCCCGGGCTATTTGAGCACAGGCCGCAATATCAATGATATGCATCATGGGATTGGTCGGCGTTTCCACCCAGAACAGCTTAGTCCGGGGATTGATCAGCTTTTTAATGTTTCCCGTATTTTGCATGTCCGTGAAACGGAAGACGATGCCGAATTTCTCCATCACTTTGGTAAACAGCCGGTAAGTGCCCCCATACATGTCATTTGTTGCAATAACTTCATCCCCCGGCCTGAGCAGTCTGATCACCGCATCCGTGGCCGCCATTCCGCTGCTGAAACATATACCATGGGTCCCGTTTTCAATAATAGCCAGGGCATCCTGCAGGGCTTTGCGGGTGGGGTTCTGGGTCCGGGCATATTCATAGCCCTTATGATTGCCCGGCGCCTGTTGTACATAGGTGGAAGTCTGGTAAATAGGGATCATGATTGCCCCCGTGGAGGAATCAGGTTCCATGCCCGCGTGTATCAGTTTGGTGGCCAGTTTCATATGAAGTTTGATCCTTTTCTTTAATCCCGATCAGGGATCAAAGGTAAAGATTTGCACCTGGGGAATATTGTACATTTGAATGTATTAAAACCAGGACTTATGGCTTCCATGACCGAGCGGGTGGTCCGTGCTCCGCGGGGAACGATCCTTCACTGCAAGGGATGGGTCCAGGAAGCAGCTTTCCGGATGATCCAGAATAACCTGGATCCGGATGTGGCGGAACGTCCGGGGGAGTTGATCGTATACGGAGGTACCGGTAAGGCAGCCCGAAACTGGGAATGCTTTGATCAAATCCTGGAATGCCTCCAAAGGCTGGAAGACGATCAGACCCTGGTCGTCCAATCCGGTAAGCCGGTGGGAATCCTGCGCAGCCATCCAGATGCACCCCGGGTGATCATTGCCAATGCCAACCTGGTAGGCAAATGGGCGAATTGGGAACATTTCAGGGAACTGGAGAAAAAGGGGTTGATCATGTTTGGCCAGATGACCGCAGGTAGCTGGATATATATCGGATCCCAGGGCATTGTGCAGGGGACTTACGAAACCTATCTCTCCCTGGCTGAAAAGCATTTCGGGGGAAGCCTGAAAGGTACCCTGAATGTCACCGCCGGACTGGGTGGCATGGGAGGTGCCCAGCCCCTGGCGATTACCATGAATGAAGGCGTTTGCCTGGCTGCAGAAATGGAGGAATGGCGGATACGCAAAAGACTCGATACCCGATACCTGGACCGGATGACCCTGGATTTGGATGAAGGCATTGACTGGGCCCTTAAGGCCAAGGAATGCGGAGAAGCCCTTTCCATTGGAATCCGGGGAAATGCGGTGGACCTCCTGCAAAGACTGATAGACCGGCGGATCATTCCGGATACCCTTACTGACCAAACCTCAGCCCACGACCCGCTGAACGGATATTTTCCGGAAGGACTTTCCCCCGATCAGGCCAACCTGCTCAGGGAAAAAGATCCGGATGATTATCTCAGGCGTTCCCGGAATACGATCGTGGAGCATGTACGTCAAATGCTTGCTCTGCAAAGTATGGGAGCCATCACCTTTGATTATGGCAATAATATCCGGGGAGAAGCCTTGGAACAGGGAGTAAAAGACGCTTTTGGATTTCCGGGATTCGTACCGGAATACATCCGACCCCTTTTCTGCGAGGGTAAGGGCCCTTTCCGGTGGGTGGCACTCAGCGGGGACCCGGAAGATATCTATACCACAGACCGAGAGCTGATTAAATTATTTCCACATCATACCGGACTGAAGCGATGGTTAAGTCTGGCCCGGGAAAAAATCGCCTTTCAGGGACTGCCAGCCCGGATCTGCTGGCTGGGAATGGGAGAACGGGAGAAGGCAGGACTGCTGTTCAATGACCTGGTTCGGACCGGAAAACTGAAAGCCCCCATAGTGATCGGTAGGGATCACCTGGACACCGGATCGGTGGCATCCCCTAACCGGGAGACCGAAGCGATGCGGGATGGCAGTGACGCCATAGCGGACTGGCCAATCCTGAATGCCCTGATCAATACTGCGGGAGGAGCCGGCTGGGTCAGCTTTCATCATGGCGGTGGAGTAGGTATGGGGTATTCCCTGCATGCGGGAATGGTGATCGTCGCAGATGGAACACCCCAAGCAGCCCGGAAATTAAGCCGGGTCCTTCACAATGATCCAGCTTTGGGAGTCATCCGCCATGCCGATGCTGGCTATGAAACGGCTATACGGACCCGCGATGAATTCGGGCTCGGAATTTAAATTATCCTTGCTGATTTTCCCTTAGTACTTTTTCTGGATGGCAGCAATGATGGTGGGGTCGTAAGGCTTGACCTTCGGAGCAAACACAGCTACCAAATCCCCCTGCTCATCGATCAGGTATTTCTGAAAGTTCCACTGGGGCAACGCAGGAGAAAGCCCTTTCTTTTTAGCCTCACTTTCCAACCATTTATACAGCGGATAAGTATCGCTGCCAAGCACGGATATCTTTTGTGCCATCGGGAAAGTGATATGGTATTTATTGGTGCAAAACTGGGATATTTCCTTATTGTTGCCGGGTTCCTGATGTGCAAAATTATTAGCCGGGAATCCGATGATGACCAGTTTGCCCTTATATTGGTTGTATAATTTTTCCAGATCGGCATACTGGGGAGTGTTGCCACATAAGGAGGCTGTATTGACAATGAGGATCTTTTCACCCTTGTATTTGGCCAGGTTGATCTTACCCCCGTCAAGCGCAGGTACCCGGAAACTGTAAATATGACTGCCTGAGCCAATGGTCATCAGCAGAGACAGTATGAATAACCGTATCATATAAAAATGTTTATAGTGAGATGAAACAATGTAAAACGGAGTTGCTCAACAAACAGGGGAATAAAGTTAAGATAATTCCGTGGCAGGGGGATAAAAATATTACCGGTGGCTAAGCAATAGCGCAGCAGTCACATTATCAATGTTTTTTCATTTGGGAATGATTTTCAGAATAATTGCCGGTAAACCTCTTCTACTTTCCCAACCGGTACAATGCTGATATTGAACCTGGAAGTATCCAACCCCTTATTGTTTGCCCTGGAAATGAATATCTGGCTGAATCCCAATTTCTCTGCTTCTGTGATCCGCTGCTCAATCCGGTTTACGGATCTGATCTCCCCGCTAAGGCCAATTTCTCCTGCAAAGCAGATATTCTGGGCAATAGGTTTATCCTCAAAGGAAGATAGCAGGGCGCTCAGTACGGCCAGGTCAATGGATGGATCCTCCACCCGGATACCCCCGGCAATGTTGAGAAACACGTCTTTTATTCCGAAATGGAAGCCTCCTCTTTTTTCCAGTACAGCCAGCAGGAGCTGAAGCCTGCGCAGATCAAATCCAGTGACTGTCCGCTGAGGGGTGCCGTACACGGAATTAGTGACAAGTGCCTGAGTCTCAATGAGCAAAGGCCGAAGTCCTTCCATGGTGGAAGCGATCGCAATGCCACTCAGCTGGTCTTCCCGTTCGGAGATCAGGATATCGGAAGGATTGGCCACCTGTTTCAACCCGTTGAGGGTCATTTCATACAATCCCAGTTCCGCAGTAGACCCAAACCGGTTTTTCACCGTACGCAACATCCGGTAAACGTGATGATGGTCTCCTTCGAACTGGAGTACCGTATCCACCATATGTTCCAGGATCTTAGGGCCCGCAATACTGCCATCCTTGGTGATGTGTCCGATCAGGAAAACCGGGGTTCCGGATTCCTTGGCGAACCGCTGCATTTCTGAGGCACATTCCCGGATTTGGGAAACACTGCCTGGTGCTGCATCAATATAAGCAGACTGGAGTGTTTGGATGGAATCCACAATGATCATCCCCGGCTGTAGCTTTTTGATTTCCTGAAAAATCGACTGGGTGGAAGTCTCCGTCAACAGATAAAATTGATCATTTCGACCGCCAACCCGGTCTGCCCTCATCTTGATCTGTTGTTCGCTTTCCTCACCGGTGACATAAAGGGTCCGGATATTTTTCAGCTGGAGCGCACATTGTAAAAACAGGGTGGATTTGCCGATGCCCGGCTCTCCAGCCACCAGGATGAGTGAACCGGCAACAATTCCTCCCCCTAAAACTCGGTTCAGTTCAGCGTCTGCGGTAATGATCCTTTTTTCCCCGCCACTTTCTATCTCTTCCAGTCCCACAGGTTTTACAGCTCTTTTCTGCTCCTGCTTCCACCCGTTTTCCCGGTTTGCCGGCTCTTTATGGATCAATTCCTCTACCATGGTATTCCACTCTCCGCATCCGGGACATTTTCCCGTCCACTTTGTCGTTTCATAACCACAGCTCTGACAGAAAAAAGCTGTTTTAGTCTTATTCATATTTTAAAGGTATTGGGATAATTCCATCATTGGAAATCGGATAAGGACTTACCCTTTCTCCGTGTATTCAATCGGGCGGATGGTTAATTTCAGGTTCGGAAAAACTCTTTTTTTTGCCGGATGGGGGATAAATGAAAAAGAGCCAGCAAAGATCGGTCTGCTGACTCTTTTTACTTACTAACCCATTAAATTCGTGTGTAAATTAGTAAATGGGTAGAGAATAAAAAAGTTTATTTAATTGTTGTTGATAACTTTTTCAGATTAATTTATTGTTAATATATAATGCTTATTTAACCAATTATTATATATCATTAAATTAAAAAAACTCATTTTATTTTAGGGCGTTTTAATCAATCTTTAATACTGTTTTTTTTACCCTGATTCCCGGAAGAAAAGTTCTGCAAAATTCCAGTTTGCACATTAATATTATAAATATGAAAATTTGTCTGTTTTGTGCCATTATGGCATATAAATAATAAAACAACCCCTGGTTCCTGAAAAATCTTAATGCTGAAATCCCGGATAAAAGAGATCAGGTTAAACTCCCCCGGTTGGCCAAATTATTGTTGCAGGCAGTTACCTTTGCAGATCAACTGGTTTAAAATTCAACCGATATGATCCCCTTGTTTTATGGAAATGGTGGAATCTGGCTCCTGCTGTTATTAGTTGGGGGTGGCGGAGCCCTCGTGGGTTACAGAATGAAAACCAAGTTCAAGACCTATGGCGAAATTCCGCTTATTGCCGGTTTATCCGGAAAGGAAGTAGCTGAAAAGATGCTGAAGGATAATGGAATATTCGATGTACAGGTTACTTCAGTGGAAGGTTTCCTCAGCGACCATTATAATCCCCTGACCAAGACCGTAAATCTCAGTCCTGAAGTTTATGCGGGAACCAGCATTGCTTCTGCAGCAGTGGCCGCCCATGAATGTGGTCATGCACTGCAGCATGCGCGTTCTTACAGCATGTTGATGCTCAGATCAAAACTGGTTCCCGCAGTACGTTTCAGTGCCGGCTTAGTCACCTGGATCCTGCTCATTGGGGTGCTTACCCTCCGCATCTTCCCCCAGGTGCTGCTGGCGGGGATAGTCTTATTTACCGTGACTACGATATTTTCCTTCATTACGCTGCCAGTGGAATTTGATGCATCCTCCCGTGCGCTGGTCTGGCTCAGTTCTTCCCGCTTGACTACCGGCGAGGAACAGGTTAAGATTAAGGATGCATTGTGGTGGGCAGCGATGACCTACCTGGTTGCCGCAATTTCTTCCCTAATCACCCTGATATATTATATCATGATCTTCCTGGGGGGGAGGAACCGGAACTGAGCAATTGTTGATATTCCATCGGATTCCGGGATTTTTCCTCCCTGCCAACCTGTACTTTTACCCATGATAAATAATATTTATCAAAATTTTTATTGATAATCATAGCTTTATAAGGCATGTCATAAAAAATCCTTCATTTATCCTTATATATTCCTGCCTCCTGGTTACCTTTGCCATCCAAAAAATACGCGCTGTGAATACGCTAAGCTTTAAAACAAAATCGGCCAACGATGCCATGGTCCTGCGCAACTGGTATGTAGTAGATGCCACGAACCTCACCCTGGGCAGGATGTGTGCCCGTATCGCAGGAGTGCTCCGGGGCAAAACCAAACCCTATTTCACTCCGCATACAGATTGCGGCGATTATGTGATCGTCATCAATGCCGAGAAAGTGGTACTGACCGGTAATAAAATGAAGGACAAGGCATACATCACCTATTCCGGATACCCCGGGGGACAGAAATCCGAATCTGCTAAAGACCTGATTAGCAGGAGGCCTGAAGCTGCGGTAGAAAGAGCGATCAAGGGAATGCTTCCTAAAAACCGGCTCGGCAGGCAGATGTTCAAAAAATTGTTTGTTTATGCAGGAGCACAGCATCCCCACATCGCCCAGAAACCACAGGCCCTGATCTTTAACCGAATTTAAGTTCAACATTCATGGAAAAACAAAAAAGCACCATTGGCCGCAGGAAAGAAGCTGTCGCTACCGTAGTGCTCTCCAAAGGCACCGGTAACCTGATCGTTAACGGTAAAGATTATAAAAGCTATTTCCCCCTGATTTACCTCCAAAACCAGGTCGAACTTCCTTTTAAGACCCTGGACGCTATGGACAAATTTGATGCGATCATTACCCTCCAGGGTGGAGGTAACAAAGGGCAGGCCGAGGCTGCCAAGCTGGGTATTTCCAGGGGATTATGCGATATCAGTGCAGATTTCCGGCCTGCCCTGAAACATGCCGGCCTCCTGAGAAGGGATCCCCGGTCCGTAGAACGGAAAAAACCAGGCAGAAAGAAAGCCCGTAAAAGCTTCCAGTTCTCCAAACGGTAGATCGGGGAACTTATACGGTATCGGCATTACTTCATTAAACATCAACAATTCAAGTACATGGAAGAAAATACTCCCTCTCTGCAGCAACAATTACTGGAAGCAGGCGTGCATTTCGGGCACCTGAAGAAAAAATGGAATCCGAAAATGCTGCCTTACATCTTTGCGGAGAAAAAAGGCATTCACATTATTGACCTTAACAAAACGGTGGAAAGCCTGCAGGAAGCTGCTTCGGCCCTCAAATCCATTGCTAAGAGCGGCAAGAAGATCATGTATGTGGCTACTAAGAAACAAGCCAAGGAAATTGTGATGGATGCAGCAAAACTGGTGAACATGCCCTTTGCTACCGAGAGATGGCTGGGTGGCATGCTGACCAATTTCAGCACGATCCGTAAAAGTGTGAAGAAAATGCAGGGCATAGAAAAAATGCTGTCAGACGGTACTTTTGAAAATATCACCAAGAAGGAAAGATTGTCCCTTTCCAGGGACAGGGATAAAATGGATAAGGTGCTTGGAGGGATTTCCCAGCTGGCCCGGGTTCCCGCCGCCCTTTTTATTGTAGATATCAGCCATGAGCATATTGCCTTGGCTGAAGCAAGACGCCTTAATATCACCACTTTTGGCATGGTGGACACGAATTCTGATCCGACTAAGGTGGATTTTCCCGTTCCTTCCAATGATGATGCCACCAAGTCCATCGCCATCATCACCAGTTACATCACTGCTGCCATTGCCGAAGGTCTTGCAGAGCGGGCGAGTGAAAAGGAAGAGGTCGTGGAAGAAGATGAGAACTCAGATAAAAAGTCCAGGAAATTTGAACTGGAAACTGAAGAAGAAAGAAGTGCCCGGAGGTCCAGGGGTGGAGGAACCAATCCTCCGAAACGAAGGACCCCCATGGCAGGAGGCGGAGGCAGAAGGCCACCACACCGGAGATAATTCCCGCATGACCGAAATCTTTTCCCGTTCCTATACCTGTCTTCTCCGGCAGGCATCCTAAATCATTAATTCAGAATTAATATAATATGACAACTATAACGGCGGCTGAAGTCAATAAACTTCGCCAACAGACCGGGGCTGGGATGATGGATTGCCGCAAAGCGCTTGTGGAAAGCGAAGGTGATTTTGAAAAAGCCATCGATTACCTTCGGAAAAAAGGCGCCAAGGTGGCGGCCCTGAGATCGGATCGCGATGCCCGAGAAGGCGTGGTGATTGCTGCTACGGCGGAGGATGGGAAATCCGGAGTGATCATCACCCTCAGCTGCGAAACTGATTTTGTAGCCAAGAATGCTGCATTCATCGCTTTTGCTCAAGCGGTGGCCAACACCGCCTTAACCGGTCATTTCTCATCCCTGGAAGCCCTGAATGCTGCTCCCTTTCAGGGTGCCACCGTGAATGATAAAGTGATGGAACAGGTAGGCCGCATCGGAGAAAAAGTCAGTATATCCAGGCTGGAAAGGATACAGGCGGATGGGGTAGTTTCCTATATCCATGCAGGCAACCGGATGGCTGTACTGGTGGGCCTGAACAAGCCATTGAATAATGGCGTTGCTTCAGCCGGAAAGGATGTGGCCATGCAGATCGCAGCCATGAATCCGATAGCCGTTGACCAGGCAAGCATTCCAGAATCTGTATTGAACAGGGAAAAGGAAATTGCCATTGAGCAGGTTAAGGCAGAGGGGAAACCCGCCGGAATAGCTGAAAAAATTGCCATGGGGAAGCTGAATAAATTTTTCAAAGATAATACCTTGCTGGCCCAGCCCTTCGTGAAGGACACCAATCAGACTGTG
>Ga0307373_10007729_pt1 | contig 16670 bp, 20 predicted proteins | sample OX2MG_FD_202534 | JGI IMG/M metagenome (GOLD analysis project Ga0307373, IMG submission 202534) | Soil microbial communities from Risofladan, Vaasa, Finland - OX-2 | ecosystem: Environmental > Terrestrial > Soil > Coastal area > Acid sulfate soil | place: Finland: Risofladan, Vaasa | collected... | reverse complement strand
GCCGGCGCGCCGGCTCGAGCCGATGTCCTTCAGGAGCCGGTTGAAGTTGAAGTGGTCGGCGGCCTGCGGCTGCGGCTGCACGGAAGGCCGGGACGCCGGGGCCGCCGCCTGCCGCCGCGCCGGCGCGGGACTGAACGCCGGCGGCGCCGGCTCGGCTGCGGGCGGCTGCGGCGGCGCGGCCGGGATGGGAGCCGGAGCGGCCGCGGTCTGGACCCGAGGCGCCTCCACCGCCGCCCGCGCGGCGGCGAGCTGGGCCGAGGAAACGATATTGATCGGCACCGACGAGCCGATCGGCAGCATGGCCGCGGGCGCCGGATAGAAGATCACCAGGGCGAGCAGGCCCGCGTGCAGCGCCGCCGCGGCGATCAGCGCCGGCACGCGGCTGTCGCGCCCATGCAGGTCCGCCGTGCTCACGGCCGCGGGTCCTGCGCCCCAGGCGCCGGCCTGGCGCCCGAAGACGGTCCGCCGGTATCGGTGATGAGATTGATGCGGGTGAACCCCGACGACGACAGCGCCGCCATCACCTGGGCGACGATGGCGTAGGCGGCGCGGCCGTCGGCGCGCACGTAGATCGGCCGCTTCATCCCTGCGCCCGCCAGGTCGCCCAGCGCCGGCGAAAGCTCGGCGAAGGGCACCCTGGTCTGACCCAGGAAAATGGTCCCGTCCGCCTTCACCGATACGGTGAGCGGCTTCCTCTGGTCCTGCATCGCGCCGGCCTCGGTCTTGGGCAGCTGCAGCGGGACGCCCACGGTCAAGAGCGGCGCGGAGATCATGAAGATGATCAGCAGCACCAGCATCACGTCCACCAGCGGCGTGACGTTGATCTCGGAGAGCGCGCTGCGCCGCGCCCGGCGCCCGCGCCGGCGCGCCTGGAACGGATCGTGGATCGACAGCGCCATCGGCTCAGCTCGAGCGCTCGGCCAGTCGCCGCTGGATGGCGGTGACGAGCTCGTCGGCGAAACCTTCCAGGCGCGAGGCGAACTTGCCGGCGTCGGTGGAGAACTTGTTGTAGGCGATATAGGCCGGGATGGCGGCGACCAGTCCGATGGCGGTGGCGAAGAGCGCCTGGGCGATGGCCGGCGCCACCACCGACAGATTGGTGTTCTTCTGGATGGCGATCGACTGGAAGGCGTGCATGATTCCCCACACCGTGCCGAAGAGACCGATGAAGGGCGAGGCCGTGGCCACGATGGCGAGGCTCCCGAGGCCGTCCTCGACCCTCTGGCTTTCGCGCGCGATCACCGAGCCCAGCACCCGATCGATGCGTCCGACCAGGGCGGCGGTCTGGCTCTCGGCCTGACCGCCGGTGAGCAGGCCCTTGGTCCTGGCGTCGCGCCATTCGCGCAGGGCCGCCTGGAGCATCCGTGGCAGCACGTGGCTCGGCCGCTCGCCCGCCGCGGCGGCCACGTCCTCCAGCGCCCGCCCGGAGCCCACCTCGTCCTCGAAACGCTCCGCCTGGCTGTTCAGCACCGTGAAGCGGACGAGCTTGTCGATGATCACCGCCCAGGACCAGAGCGAGGCGAGGGCCAGGAAGGTCAGCACCAGCTTCACCACCCAGTCGGCCGACAGGAACAGATGCACGATCGAGAAGGTCTCGGGCGTGATCGACTGCGATGCGTCCATGAGGCTCCCTAGCTCGCGATCGGCAGGCGCCCGCCGATGGCGCCCGCGGGTGGTGAAACTATGGCGCGCGCCGCGCCGGACGCGGCCACGGACGGCTCGTCAGCCTTCCGCGCCGAACAGCCCCGGCTGAGGCGCGGGCGCGGTCGGCTCGGGCAGGCCGAGGTGGAGATAGGCCTTGGCGCAGGCGAGGCGACCGCGCGGGGTGCGCTGGATGAAGCCCTGCTGGAGCAGGAAGGGCTCGATCACGTCCTCGACCGCGTCGCGGGCCTCGGCGATGGCGTAGGCGAGGGTCTCCACGCCCGCCGGGCCGCCGCCGTAGTGCTCGACGAGGGCGGCCAGATAGCGGCGGTCGAGGCCGTCGAGGCCCGCCTCGTCGACCTCGAGCCGGGCGAGCGCACCGGCGGCGGCGGCGCGATCGATCACCGCGCAGGCGTCGGCGGCGGCGAAGTCGCGCACCCGGCGCAGCAGCCGGCCGGCGACCCGCGGAGTGCCGCGCGCGCGCGCGGCGATCTCGGCCGCGCCGTCGGGGCGCAGCTCGCATCCCATCTTGCGCGCGGCGGCCTCCAGCACCTGCTGCAGCTCCGCCGGCGAATAGAAGTCGAGCCGCAGCGGGATGCCGAAGCGGTCGCGCAGCGGCGTCGCCAGCAATCCGGCCCGGGTGGTGGCGGCGACGAGGGTGAAAGGCGCGAGGTCGATGCGGATGGACCTGGCCGACGGCCCCTCGCCGATGATGAGATCGAGGGCGTGATCCTCCATGGCCGGATAGAGGATTTCCTCGACGTTGGGCGCGAGGCGATGGATCTCGTCGATGAAGAGCACGTCGCGCGGCTCGAGATTGGTGAGGATGGCGGCGAGATCGCCGGCCTTGACCAGCACCGGCCCGGAGGTCGCCCGGAAACCCACGCCAAGCTCGCGGGCGATGATCTGGGCGAGCGTGGTCTTGCCGAGCCCCGGCGGGCCGAAGAGCAGGACGTGGTCCAGCGCCTCGCCACGCGCGCGCGCCGCCTCGATGAAGATCTTCAGGTTGCCCTTGGCCTTCGCCTGGCCGACGAACTCGGCCAGGGTCTGGGGTCGAAGGGCGCGATCCGCCGCCTCGAACCCGCCCGCCTCGCCCGATACGATCCGGTCGCCGGGCGCAGCCGGGTGGGCCACGACCGGGGCCTGCGCGCGGCTCACCGGCCCAGCTCCTGCAGCGCCGCCTTGATCAGGGCCGGCTCGGCGGCGTCTTCGCCGAGGCGGATCGCCGCCTGATCGACCACCCGCCGCGCCGCCGCCTCGACGACGCCGAGCCCCATCAGCGCCGCGACCGCCTCGCCGGCCGGGGAGGCGGGCATGGATCTGGATGGCCCATGGACGCCGGCCGCCGCCTCGCCGGCGATGGGCTTGTCCTTCAGCTCGGTGACGATCCGCAACGCGAGCTTGGGGCCGACACCCGCGGCGCGCGCCACCGCCGCCCGATCGCCGGCCCTCGCCGCGGCCGCGAGTTCTCCTGGCGCGAGGACATCGAGCACGCCCAGCGCCGCCTTGGGTCCGACGCCCTGGATCTGCTGCAGGGCGACGAAGGCGCGCCGTTCGTCGCGGGCGAGAAAGCCGTAGAGCCGCAGGCCGCTCTGGTCGGCCCACTGGGTTTCCACGTGCAGCAGCGCCTCGTCGCCCGGCTGCGGCAACCGGGCGAGGGTGCGCGCGCCGCAGCGGACCTGATAGCCGACGCCGCCGACGTCGATCAGCGCCTCCTCCTCGCCGATCTCGGCGACGATGCCGCGCAGGCGGCCGATCATGCGGCGGCTCCGAGGCGGCGCGCCGAGCGCGCATGGGCGTGGCAGACCGCGACGGCGAGGGCGTCGGCCGCGTCGGCCGTGGTCGGGCCGGCGGCGGGCAGCAGCCGCGCGATCATGAAGGCGACCTGGCCCTTCTCGGCCGAGCCGGTCCCGACCACCGCCTTCTTGACCACCTTGGCGGCGTATTCGGCGACGTCCAGTCCGGTCTCGGCGGCCGCGATCATGGCCGCGGCGCGGGCGTGGCCGAGCTTCAAGGTCGAGGCGCCGTTGGCCGTGGCGAAGGTCTCTTCGATGGCGGCCTCGTCGGGCGCATGCGCCGCGATGACCTCGCGGACGGCGCGATAGAGCCAGATCAGCCGCTCGGCGAGGGCGCCGCTCTGGGGCGGCGCGACGACTCCGTGGCCGACGTGGCTCAGCCGCGCCCCGTCCAGGACGACGACGCCCCAGCCGGTGCGGCGGAGGCCGGGATCGAGGCCCAGGATGCGAATCGCGTTCGGCATGTGTTCCGGAAGATCGCGCGCGGCGGCGCAAAGGAAAAGCCGAACTCGGGGTTAACGGCCGATTACCAACCGACCCGCGCCTGCGCCGCCGCAGCCGAGGCGGACGATCCGCGTCACCCCGCCAGGCGCTGCAGCTCGGCGTCGTCGATGGCGTAGTTGCCAAAGACGTTCTGGACGTCGTCGTCGTCGTCGAGGGCGTCGATGAGCTTCAGCAGCGCCGCGGCGGCGTCGCCCCTGACCGGAACCTGGCTCTTCGGGCGCCAGACGACGGCGGCGGACCTGGCCGGGCCCAGCGAGGCTTCCAGCGCCTCGGCCACGGCGCCGAGATCGGCGAAGGCGGTATAGATGGCATGGCCCTCGGCGTCCGACTCCACGTCCTCGGCACCCGCCTCGATGGCCGCCTCCATCACCTCCTCGTCGGAGCCGGCGTCGCGCGCGTAGGCGATCTCGCCCGCCCGGTCGAACATGAAGGAGACCGCGCCGGTCTCGCCGAGATTGCCGCCCGCCTTGGCGAAGATGGCGCGGACGTTGCCGGCGGCGCGGTTGCGGTTGTCGGTGAGCACCTCGACGATCAGGCCGACGCCGCCCGGGCCGAAGCCCTCGTAGCGGATCTCCTCCATCAGGTCCGCGTCGGAGCCCTGCGCCTTCCTGATCGCCCGTTCGATGTTGTCCTTGGGCATGGACTCGGCCTTAGCGCTGGCGATGGCGAGGCGCAGGCGCGAATTGGCGCCCGGGTCGGGGGCCCCGTGCCTGGCGGCGATGGTGATGTCGCGCGAGAGCTTGGAGAACAGCTTGGAGCGGATGCGGTCCTGCCGATCCTTGCGGAACTGGATGTTCTTGAACTTCGAGTGGCCGGCCATGGCGGCGGCTTCTAGCTCCGCGCGGCCGCTGACGGAAGCGGCGGCGCCTCGATGCGCTCGATGCGGCCGCCCTGGAGGCGGAACAAGGCGTCCTGCGGCCGGTCCAGCGCCCGGATCTGGTCGAGCGTCAGGCCCAGATAGAGACCGCGCAAGGTGCGGATCACGCCGGCATGGCTGACGGCGACGAAGCGCTTCCAAGGCGCGGCCTCCGCTTCGGCGAGCCAGGCGCCGGCGCGCGCGCCCAGCGCCTCGAAGCTCTCGCCCCCCGGCGCCCGCCCGAAGACGCTCTCCAGTCCGGCGAGCTCGGGCCAGGCCGCGTCCGCCTGGGCGCGCGTGAGCCCTTCGATCCGGCCATAGGAGACCTCGACCAGCCGCTCATCGACGACGGGCGCGCCAAGATCGAGCGCCCTCGTGATCGCCGCGGCGGTGCGGCGGGCGCGCCCCAGCGGGCTCGTCTGCACCTGCCATTCGCCCGGCTCGACCGCCGCGATGACGCGCAGCCGCTGGGCGATGGCCCGCGCCTGCGCGCGCCCAACCCCGGTCAACGGCGAATCCACGCGGCCCTGGTAGCGGCCCTCGCGGTTGAACCGGGTTTCGCCATGCCGGATGAGGTAGATCATGGCGCGTCGGGGCGGCGTCGTCCCCGGCCGGGCGCGGCGGCGCCGGCGGAACCGCCTCGAGGCGGGGCTGTTGAGCGCCAGAAAGGAAGCGACATGCCGATGCTGAACGATCCGGAGGACCCGCAGACCCTGCCCGAAGAGATCGTGCGCTGGCAACCCGGGCGCGGCCCGCTGGTGCAGGCCCACGTCGGGACCGTGGCGGCCGGCTCGGGCGCCGGGGCGGCCCTGGTCGGAGCGCTGGCGCTGGGGGCGATGGCGCTGGGCGCCCTGGCGATCGGGGCGCTGGCGATCGGCGCGCTGGGCGTCGGCCGGCTCGCGGTGCGCCGCGCCAGGCTCGGCCGCGTCGAAATCGACGAGCTGGTGGTGCGCCGCCTGACGGTGCTGGAGACGGATTAGACTGCGACCTTCGCGGTAACCTCCGGCGCCCACTGCGACAGGCGCCCGCCGAGCCTGATCGGCTCGACCCGGCGCGCCAGTCCCGTGGTCTCGTCGGTCTCCACATAGACGCCGCAGATCGTCGCCGGCCCCTCGGCCGGCCTGAAACGCCCCTGGGAGATGCGGGTGGTGAAGCGCCGCAGCGGCTCCTCCTTCTGGTTGCCGATGACGCTGTCGTAGTCGGCGCAGGCGCCGGCGTCGGTCTGGTAGGCGCAGCCGCCCGGCAGGATCTGGCAATCGGCGGTGGGCACGTGGCTGTGGGTGCCGACCACGAGGCTGGCGCGGCCGTCGCAGAAATGGCCCATGGCCATCTTCTCCGAGGTGGCCTCGGCGTGCATGTCGACGATGATCGCATCGGCCGCCGCGCCCAGGGGGCAGGCCTCCAGTTCATGGTCCACCGCCGCGAAGGGACAGTCGAGGGCGTCCATGTGGATGCGCCCCAGGACGTTGATCACCAGCACGTGGCGGCCGCGGTCGGTGGTGAAGAGCTGGGCGCCGCGTCCGGGCGCCTGCGAGAGCGGCGGATAGTTCACCGGGCGGATCAGGCGCGGCTCGCGCACGATGTAGGTCAGCGCCTCCTTCTGGTCCCAGGAATGGTTGCCCAGGGTCAGGCAGTCGGCGCCGGCGTCGTAGAGTTCGCGCGCGGTGTTCTCGGTGATCCCGAAGCCCGCGGCGGCGTTCTCGGCGTTGACCGCGACGAACTCCAGTCCGAGCCGCCGGCGCAGCGCCGGCAGATGCTCCTTGAGACCTTCGCGGCCCGAACGGCCGACGACGTCCCCGAAAAAGGCGAGGCGCACTGGCGCTTGTTTTCCTTACGTTGCGCCGATGATAACGCGCGGCGCGCCGATGCGCACGCACGCCTTGGGCGACACCGGCGGCTTTTTCGAGCGTGGCGGGCGAGGTGGCGGCGCCGCGAAGGACCGTGGAGGCGTTTTCAATCCCCTCGGACCTGGATAGCCAGGTGGGCGCCGTGTGCCCGAGCCCACGAGCCCGGCCAGGGACAGCTCCCTTCGAGGTGAATTAAGGTCCCCGGGATTGGATGCCTCCGACGCGAGCCGCAGCAAGACCCGCCGAGGCGCAAAGTAAGGCTCATGCCCGCGCCGCTCAAGGGCCGCGGTGGGCGGCCGCGGCGGGCCACTCTGGGCGCCCAGCTGGGCTATTCCGCCGCCAGGCCCTCGATCCGGGCGGCGGCGGTCTCCAGCGCGGCGACCGCGACGAGCTCGGCGCGGCCGACGTCGGCCCGGGCGAGGGCGAGTTCGGCGCGCAGCGCCTCGAGCTGGGCGCGCAATTCCGCCAGTTCGTCGGCCATGACGAGAGCGCCCATCAGGATGAGCCGGGTCTCGCCCAGAGGTCCGACGTCGCGGGCGACCTGGCGGATCTGGGCGTCGACGGTCCTGGCGAGCTCGGCCAGACGCCGTTCCTGGCCGTCCTCGCAACCGACCACGTAGGGCCGGCCGTTCACCTCGATGCTGACCTGGGCCACGGCCTTATCCCGCTTCCGGGGCCTGGCGGAGCGCGGCCGTGATTTCGGCGATGGCGCTCGCCAGGGCCGCCGACGCCGCCGCGCCGGCCTCCTCCAGCTCGCGCTCGCGCGCCCGGGACTGGTCGAGCTGGTGAGCCAGAGCGCCGCGATCGGCCTCGAAGGCCGCGCCCGCTCCGGCGCTGGCCTCGGCGATGCGCTGCGCCACGCGCTGCTCGAGCAGGGCCAGCGCCCGCTCCAGCCGGCGCGCCGCCAGCTCGAGCGCGCCGCCGCCCGCGTCAGCCGTCATGGTGGCCACCCATGCGCCACTCTATAGAACGCGTCGCGGCGATCCTTAAAGCGGCTTGCGGGCGCGCCACCGTGCGGCGTCAGACCAGCGCCGCCGGTTCGGCGCCAAGCTCCTTCAGGAAGGGCGCCGCATACTCGATGCGGCCGGTCATGGTCTTCGGATCGCCGGACGCCAGCCGGAACACCGCCTCGGCGATGTATTCGATCGGCTGCACCCGCTCGCGCGTCTGCTCGTTGACGAGGCCGTGCAGCAGGGTGCCGGGCGTCTCGACGAGGCCCGGCGAAACCACGTTGACCGCGATCCCGTCGTCGTGAACCTCCGAGGCGAGGCCCGTGGTGAAGCGCTCGAGCGCCGCCTTGCACATGCCATAGACCGTGCCGCCGCGGCCGCGCATCTGGAACGGCGCCTTGGGGTGAATGCCGGCGCCCGACGAGATGTTGACGATCCAGCCCTGATGGCGCTCGCGCATGGAGGGCAGCACCAGCTGGGCGAGATGGAACGGCGCATAGACCTGCACCTCCATCATCAGCTTGAAGCGCTTTTCCGGGAATTCGGCGACGGGCATGAAATAGGTGATCGCCGCATTGTTGACCAGGATGTCCACCGGGCCAAAGGTGGCCTGGGCGGTCTCGACCAGCCGTTCCCGGTCCGCGGCCTGAGCCAGATCGGCCTTGACGAAGGTGCACTCGCCGCCCGCCTTCTCGATGCGCGCGACGGTGTCGCGCAGCGTGCCGGAGAGCCGGCTCTCGCCCTCGTCGGCGGTGCGCGCCGAGGCCACCACCTTGGCCCCTTCCTGGGCGAGGCGCGCGGCGATGGCCGCGCCGATGCCGCGGCTGGCGCCTGTGACGATGGCGACCTTGCCGTTCAGTCTGCCGTCCTTATCGACCCGAGCCATGAGTTCCTCCTTATCGCCTTGAAGCAAAATGCGCGGAACTCATTGCGCCGGCGGCGCCGCGGCGCAAGCTCAGGATTGCGCCAGGGCCGCCTCCTCCTCCACCTCGCGCAGCCGGTCCTTGCCGAAGAAGAGCTGCCCAGCCACCAGGAAGCTCGGCGAGCCGAACGCGCCGTTGGCCGCGGCGGCCTCGGTGTTGGCGGTGAGTTCGGCCTTGACCGCGGCGTCGGCCATCAAATCGATCAGCCGGCCGGCGGGCAGATCCGCAGTCTCCAGCACATCGCGGATCACCACGGGATCATCCATCTCGAGCCCCTGCGCCCACATCGCCCGATAGACCGCCTCGACGTAGGCGGTGAACACCCCCAGCCGCTGCGCCGCCACCGCGCCGCGCATGATCTGCAGCGTGTTCACCGGGAAGTGCGGATTGGCGGCAAAGTCGCCGATCCGGTGCTGCGCGATGAACCGCTGCGTCTGCCGGCGCTCGTAGGCGAGCTTGGCGGGCACGCCGGCGAAGGCGACCATCGGCGAAGCGTTGCCGGTGATCTTGAAGAGGCCACCCAGCAGGATCGGAGTGTAGACGAAGTGCGCCGCGCCGCGCCTCTCGATCTCGGGAATGATCCTGTGGGCGAGATAGGCGTTCGGACTGCCGAAGTCGAAGTAGAAGATCACGTCGGTCATGGCTCACCACCTTTCGCCGAAGGGACGGATTTCGAGTTCGTGCGTCCAGGCGTCGCGGCTCTGCGCGTGCAGCGCCCAATAAGCGTTCGCCACCGAGACCGGGTCCATCAGCTGGTCCGGCCCGATCGACGCAACCGCCGCTTCGCCGCCGCGCGCGCGGATGCGCTCGCGCACGAAGGCGGTGTCGACGCCGGCGTCGATGATCAGGTGGGCGACATGGAGACCCTTGGGCCCCAGTTCGCGGGCCATGGACTGGGCGACGGCCCGCAAGCCGAACTTGGCGCTGGCGAAGGCCGCATAGCCGACGCCGCCGCGCAAGGACGCCGTCGCGCCGGTGAAGAAGATCGAGCCCGCGCCGCGCGGCAGCATGCGCCTGGCCGCCTCGCGTCCGGTGAGAAAGCCGCCATAGCAGGCCATCTCCCAGACCTTGCGGAATACCCGCTCGGTCGTGTCCAGGATGGGGAAGTTGACGTTGGCGCCGGGATTGAAGATGCAGACCTCGATCGGCGCGGCGGCCTCGGCCTCGTCCAGGAAGCAGGTGATCTCGTCCTCCGAGCGCGCATCGAGGCCGCGCGCCTCGCAGCGGCCGCCGGCGGCTTCGATGCGGGCCTTCAGCGGGGCGAGCCTGTCGGCGCTGCGGCGCCCGGCGAACACCAGATAGCCTTCGGCGGCGAATCGCTCGGCGATGGCGGAGCCGATGAAGTCGCCGGCGCCGACGAGGGCGACACTGGCGTTGCGCGGCGTCATAGCTGGGCTCCCTGGCTCGGCGACAGTCAGTTTCCTTTAGCAATCCACGAGAGGCACGGCAATGTCGCGCGAACGGCTGAGGCGCATGATCGAGGCGGCGCGGCGGGTGGCGATCTTCACCGGCGCCGGCATCTCCACCGAATCCGGCATCCCCGACTTCCGCAGCCCCGGCGGCGTCTGGAGCCGGATGAGCCCGATCTACTTCCAGGAGTTCGTGACCAGCGAGGCCAGGCGCCGCGAAGCCTGGGAGCGCGCCTTCGCCGGCCGCGCCGGCTGGGTCGGCCGAGCGCCCAACGCCGGACACCACGCGGTGGCGCGCCTCGTGCAGGCCGGCAAGGCCGAGGCGGTGATCACCCAGAACGTCGACAACCTGCACCAGGACGCCGGCGTTGCGGCCGAGCGGGTGATCGAGCTGCACGGCAACGCCAGTTACGCGACCTGCCTGGAGTGCCAGCTGCGCCACGAACTGGCCGAGCTTAAGGCGCTCTACAGCGCCACCGGCGACCTGCCAGCGTGCCGCGCCTGCGGCGGCCTCGTCAAGACCGCCACCATCTCGTTCGGCCAGCCGATGCCACCCGGCCCGATGGCGCGCGCCGAAGCCGAGGCCCTGGCCTGCGACCTCTTCCTGGTGCTGGGCTCGTCCCTGGTGGTCTATCCGGCCGCGGGCTTTCCCGAGCTTGCCAAGAGCAGCGGCGCGCAGCTCGCCATCGTCAACCGCGAGCCCACCGACCAGGACGCGATCGCCGATCTGGTGCTCCACGACGAGATCGGCCCGGTGATGGCGTCCGTGGTCCCGGCAAACTGACGCAAGGCCCTACCCGGCGCGCGCCGCCTCGCGCCCCAAGACCGCCTCGACGCCGACATCAGGACGTAGAAGCGCGTGCGCGGCAGCGACTTCGGCAGACCCCGCATGAAGCCGGCGGTGAGCAGGTAATTGCCGCCGCTGTTGAAGCGCATGTCCATGATCACGAACCGAGGCGCTGCGGCGACGAGCGCCTTGGCCGTCGCGCGCGCGAACGTGCGGATATGCACGCCGCCGTCGTCGTCGTTCTGGTCGAACCGGACGTAATAGCCGCGCCCGCCGAGGAGAGGCGTTCGATAGAATGGCGCTGGACGGCCCCGGAACATCAGCATGTCCGATCGACCCGCCAGGGCGGCGATCCATCCGGCGCCGTTCGCGCCTCGGGGCGAAGGTTGTGACACGGCGTCGTCGCCGCGCCATCCTGGCGGGCCGCAATGGCGTTCAGGGTCAGCGACCGCCGCACGCCGCGGCGATCCTCGACCTCGAGGGTTTCGCTGGTGGCCGACGCGCCGTAGCCAGCCGAAGCCTCAGCGGGCTGCGGAACCGCTCCCGACCGGGCGCTTGCGCGCCGGCGCATAGGTGAAGGCGCCTTCGAAAATCCGCACCGCCGCCGCGCGCGCGCTGTCCTCGCCGATCGAGAGGGCGGTCGGATCGCCCAGCCGGGTCTTGGCCAGCCAGGCGATGGCTTCCATCGCTCCGCGCGCCAGCGCCTCGGCTTCGGCGCGGCCGGCCGCGCCGGCCAGGCCGCGCCTGGCGACCCAGGCGACCAGGCCGCGCATCAGCTTCTCGCGAACCTCCTGATCGAAGATCTCCGCCAGTTCAGGCGTCTCGTGGGCGCACCGGTCGAGCAGCCGCACGATCGGGGCGCGGCGGGAGATGGAGTCATAGAGCTGGCCGGCGATGGCGCGCGCCTCGGCGCGCACGTCGGCCGGCGCGGGGGCGGCGACCGCGTCCTCGAGCCTCGACCACAGCCGGTCGCTCCTGCCCGCCGCGCGAATGCGTTCGGCGGTCTCGCCCAGGCCGGAGACGCTCAGCGGCAGCGCCAGCCGATCCGGCAGCTCGCCCAGCGCCTCGAGCACCGCAAGATGGAACAGCGCATCCTTGCTCTGGACGTACCGGTAGATGGATCCCACCGAGACGCCCATGCGCTCGCTCACCTGGGCGATCTGCGTCAGCCGATAGCCGCCGGCGCAGAAGCAGGCCAGCGCCGTCCGGGCGACATCGCGCGTGCGATCGGCGCCGCGGCGGCCCCTGGCGGCGGTGCTTGGCTCGGTCATGAGCCGCTTCTTCTCGGCGATTTCGGAGTGCGCAGTCCCGAGCGGCGCCATCCGCCCGATCTCCACAAGTGAACCATCCATTCAGTTCTAGCCCGGGCGCCGGCGCGTGAGAAGGGCTCGCGCTAAGGCAGGACCAGTCCCCAGGCCCGCCGCGCCGTCTCGATGCGGGCCAGCTTGGCCTCGAACGGCGTCCAGTCGTCGCGTTCGGCGATGGCGGCCCAGATCGCCTCGATCTCGTCGTAGAGCAGCTCCTCAGGCTCGGGGCCCGCGAAGAACGGCGCCTGCAGGCGCTCGGGCCGATCGGCCTGGTAGCGGCGCAGGCGAGCGCGGAAGTCGGCGAAGGCTTCGCCGCCGTAGAGTCCGGCGCGCGGGCCGGCGAGGGCGCGCGGCTCCGAGACGAGGCCGCCGAACCAATCGAAGAAGAACGGCTCCCACCTGAGCTGCGGCCCGCCCTCGGCGAGGGCCCGGAACGCCGCGTTCACCAGCTCCACGTCCTCGTCGGCCGCGCTAGACTTCAGGGCGAGGCGGTTCAGCATCGCCGCGGCGAGCTCCTGCCGATACAGGGCCGAGAAGCCGTTCAGCGCCTGTGTCAGCGGCTCCGGGGCCGAAACCAGGGTGAGCGCTCCGGCGAGCTGGCGCAGGTTCCAGAACACCGCCTCCGGCTGACGGCCGAATGCGTAGAGCCCCGACTCGTCGAAATAGGCGGCGACGAAGTTGGGATCGTTGCGCGGCAGGAAGCGGTAGGGTCCGTAGTCGAAGCTCTCGCCGGTGATGTTCATGTTGTCGGTGTTGAGCACGCCGTGCACGAAGCCGGCGGCCATCCAGCGCCCGACCAGATGCGCCGCGCGCCCGAGCACGGCCTCGAACAGGGCGACGGTCCGGTTCTCGGCGCCTCCCAGTTGCGGGTAATAGATCTCGATCACATGGTCGAGCAGCGTCGCGATCAGGTCCGGCCGGTCGAAATAGGCGTGGCGCTGGAAACTGCCGAAGCGGACGTGGCTCAGCGACAGCCGCGTCAGCACCGCCGAGCGGGTGGGGCTCGGCTCATCGCTGCGCTGCAGCGCCTCGCCGGTCTCGATCAGCGAGAAGGAACGCGAGGTCGGCACGCCCAGCGCCTCCAGCATCGCCGTCGCCAGCACCTCGCGCACGCCGCCCTTCAGCGTCAGGCGCCCGTCGCCGAAACGCGAATAGGGGGTCTGCCCCGAGCCCTTGGTCCCCAGATCCAGCAGACGGCCGGCCGAGGCCGTCGCGTGCCCGGTCTCGCGGGCCTGGGCGAAGAGGAAGCCGCGGCCGTCGCCGAGGTCAGGGTTGTAAACCCTGAACTGGTGGCCGTGGTAGCGCATGGCCAGCGGTCGGGTCTGATTGGCCGGCAAGGGCTCGAAACCGGCGAAATGGGCGCGCCACTCGGCGTCGGTGAGATCCGCCAGGCCGATGCTGGCCGCGGCCCGGTCGTTGCGATAGCGAAGCTGAGCCCGCGGGAACGCCGCCGCCACCACCGGGTCGGCGAACTCGGCCCCGAGGCGCTCGAAGGCGGGATCGGGTCGATAGGAGGGCGAGAGCGGCATCGGCCCGCCACATGCGCCGCCGCCCGGCGTCCCGCAAGGCGGGCGGCTTCGTCCCCGCCGCGCGCCCGTGCTAACCACGATGTCGATGCGCCGAGTGACCCTGGACTATCTGAGGACCGAGACCGGCTCGGGCCTGATCCTGATCGGCGCGGCGGCCGCGGCGATCGCGCTGGCCAATTCGCCCTGGTCGCACGCCTACCAGGCCGCGCTGGCGACGCCGCTCGAGGTGCGGATTGGCGGGTTCGCCCAGAGTTCGAGCCTCGCCGGCTGGGCGAGATCGGGCCTGATGGCGGTGTTCTTCCTGGTGCTCGGCATGGAGCTGAAGTTCGAGCTGCTGCGTGGCGAGCTGGCGGGGCCGCGCCGCTTCGCCCTGCCGGCGTTCGCCGCCGTGGGCGGCATCGTCGGTCCGGCGCTGGTCTACATGGCCATCGATCCTGGGGGGAGCGCCTGGCCGGCGGCCTGCGCCACCGACGATGCGGTCGTGCTGGCCCTCCTCGGCGTCGCCGCGCCGGGCCTCGGGGCGCCGCTGCGCGTGCTGCTGATGAGCCTCGCCCTCGCCGACAACCTGGCGGCCGCGGTGATCGCCGCCCTCGTCGCCCCCGGCGCCGTGCACGCGCCGATGCTGGTGGGCGCCCTGACCGTGCTGGCGCTGTTGGCGCTGCTCTCGCGCTGGCGGCGCGCCCCGTTCCTCTTCTATGCGGCGGGGATCGTGCTCGTCTGGGGCTTCGCGCTGAAATCGGGGCTCGACCCGGCGCTGGCCGGCGCCGCCGCCGCGCTCACCGTGCCCGTCGGAGCGCGCCGCCCCGGCCAGGAGAGCACGCTGAAATACTTCATGGAGAGCCTGCACCCCTACGTCGCCTTCGTCATCCTGCCGCTCTTCGTCTTCAGCGCCGCCGGATTCACCCTGGCCGGATCGTGGCCGCGCGCCGGGATGGCGGCGCCGGTGCTCGGCCTCGTCCTGGCGCTCTGGCTCGGCAAGCCGCTCGGGGTGTTCGGCATGGCGGCGCTGGGCGTCGCCCTGCGCCTGGCGCGCCGTCCGAGCGGGGCGCACTGGGTCGAGATCGCCGGCGTGGCGCTGATGAGCGGGGCGGGCTTCACCATCAGCTTCTACGTGATCGGCGACGGCCCCGGCGCGGCGCCGCTTCGGCTGGCGGCGACCGCCGCATCCCTGCTCTCGGCGGCCAGCGGCGCGGCGCTGCTCGCCTGGACGCAGGAGCGGCGCCGGCTCAGCGAGGCGGAGCTGGCTCCGTCCGGCCCAGCGCCTCGCCGATCGCCGCGCCGGTTTGCCTGGCCGCCGCGATCACGGCCGGCGAGACGTCGCCCATGATGAAGAAGTCGTGCACCAGAGTCGGATAGCTGACGTGCCGCGCCGCCACGCCCGCGGCCCGGAGCTGGGCGGCGTAGTCGCGGCCCTCGTGCTCCAGCGGATCATGGCCGGCGGTGACGATCACGGCCGGCGGCGCGCCGGCCAGATCGGCCACTCTCGCCGGCGCCGCGCGCAGCGCCTGCGGGTGGCCGGCGAAGGCCAGCGCCGTCTCGAAGAACGCCATCGCCGCCTTGGAGAGCACCGGGCCGTCGCGCTCGCGCCGCGAGAGCGTCTCCTCGGCGGGCCAGGTGGCCGGATAGAGCAGCAGCTGCAGCCTCAGCCGCCGGCCCGCGTCGCCGCGCAGATCCAGGGCCACCGACGCGGCCAGATTGCCCCCGGCGCTGTCGCCGCCGACGCCGATCCGGTCCGGATCGAAGCCGATCTCGGCGGCATGATCGAACGCCCACCGCGTCGCCGCCAGCGCATCGTCGTGAGCCGCCGGAAACGGATGTTCCGGCGCCAGCCGGTAGTCGACGGCGAGCACGCGCTGGCCCGAATAAAGCGCCAGGCGCCGGCAGTGGGCGTCGTGGGTGTCCAGATCGCCGATCACGAAGCCGCCGCCGTGGAAATAGACGAGGCCGCCGCAGCGGCTCGCGGCGTCCGGCGGCGCATAGAGCCTGGCCGGGAGCGGACCGGCCGCGCCGCCGACCCGCAGATCGCGCGCCTGCACCTCGGCGGGCGAAGTCAGGGCGTTCTGGCCGGTGCGCTGGGCGCGGTAGCCGGCGCGGACCATCTCGGGCGGGACCTCGCTGAGCGGCGGCATCGGCTGGGCGTCGCGCGCCGCGGCCGCCAGCATCGCCTCGAAGTGCGCATCGAGCGCGCCGCTCATCAGCCGACCATTCTTTCGCGGCCTTCCCAGTAGGGTTTGCGAAGCTCGCGCCGCAGCACCTTGCCGGACGGATTGCGCGGCAGCGCTTCGACGAAGTCCACCGACTTCGGCAGCTTGTAGCCGCCGATCCGCTCGCGGCAGTGGGCGATGATGCCGGGCGGATCGGCCGCGGCGCCGGCCTTCAGCACCACGATCGCCTTCACCGCCTCGCCCCAGCGCTCGTCCGGCACGCCGATGACGGCGGCGTCGGCCACGGCGGGATGCGAGAAGAGGGCGTTCTCCACCTCGGCCGGATAGACGTTCTCCCCGCCCGAGACGATCATGTCCTTCACCCGGTCGTGCACGTAGAGATAGCCGTCCGCGTCGAAATAGCCCGCGTCGCCGGAGCGGAACCAGCCGTCGGCGTCGATGGCCTCGGCCGTCGCCTCCGGCCGGTTCCAGTAGCCCTTCATCACGCAGGGTCCACGGATCTGGATCTCGCCGACTTCGCGCACCGCGGCCGGATGGTCGTGCGCCCAGACGCGCACTTCGACCCCCGCCGAGGCGACGCCGCAGGCGCGCAGCCGCCCTTCCGCGTGCGCCTGGGGCGACAGGTTGGTGGCGACGCCGCTGGTCTCGGTCAGGCCATAGAGCTGGGTGAAGTCGGCGCGGAACACCGACTGGGCGCGGCGCAGCACCTCCTCGGATATCGGCGAGGCGCCGTAGTAGACCTGCTCCACCGACGAGAAGTCGGCGCCGGCCGCCGACGGATGCTGCAGCACCATGTTGATCAGCGCCGGCACCAGAAACAGCTGGCGGATGCGGTGCTGCTCCAGATTGGCGATGATCGCACCAGCCTCGGCCTCGCGCATCACGATGGCCTTGGCGCCCTGTTGCAGCGCCAGCATGCCGATATTGGCGCCGGCCACGTGAAAGAGCGGCATGGC
>Ga0307373_10007727_pt1 | contig 16674 bp, 8 predicted proteins | sample OX2MG_FD_202534 | JGI IMG/M metagenome (GOLD analysis project Ga0307373, IMG submission 202534) | Soil microbial communities from Risofladan, Vaasa, Finland - OX-2 | ecosystem: Environmental > Terrestrial > Soil > Coastal area > Acid sulfate soil | place: Finland: Risofladan, Vaasa | collected... | reverse complement strand
AGGGGTGCCTGATTCACGTTGATGCTGTTCACGGATGCACCGCGAATCGCGATGCCCTCTATCCACGGGTCGTGCCCATTTTCGGTCGTCGAATAGAGCAAGCAGGGACTTAGCAATTCATGCCGCAAATCACGTGCCGCTCGTCAGTTTGGCAGTTTATACTTCACACGGCCAGGAATGAGACATTCACCACGGTGGCCCAGGCAGAGCGTCAGCGATGCCCCGGTCGCCACTTGGCCGGGGCATCGCTGACGCTCTGCCACCAGCCACCACTTTCTCGCGCCAAAATGTCTCATTCTTCTTGGCCGCGTGAAGTATGAAGTATATGGAGCCCGCTCAAGAAGGACTCGGTTGAATCTTGGATTGGTAAGAAGCGGAACTGAACCATGCAGGTTCCCACCGGCCCCTTGACCGCGACAATCTGTCGCGATCCCGTCCGCCAGATACGACAGTTTTACGTGCATAGGGGCAGGTCGGAATCGTTGAAGCTTGGTCCCGACCGGCGGCGCGTGTATGCTGATGCGACGGGCGCAAGGCGTGACGGAGCATGTGTAGCGCGTTTTTTGGTGGGCGGGCGCCGACTCGGTTGGCTTGGGCACGGTTTTCGCGGGCCAAGAGGAAAAGGATGGGATGTCATGGCGCGAATCGAGAGCGTGAACCGAGAGATGCATCCGACGATTCGAAAACAAGCGCTGCGACGCAGCGTGGCGTCGTTCTTTTTCATCACCGTGGCGCTGGTTTGCGTGGTACTGTTAGGTGCATGGGGCGCCTGGCGCGACCTGGCCGAGGTTCGGGCCGACTTGTTGAGGGCCGAGACGACTCGGCTTCGCTCGTTGGCCGAACGCACGGTCGGGCGGATCGAGAGTCACCTGGCCGAAAGTAGCTCCCCGCTGAGTAAGCTGGGGCAGGCGGATTGGTTGAGAGCGCAATGGAAGCGTTACATGCCGCGCCAGCCGGAGCGGCTGTATGGCGCCGTCGTCGATGCCGCGGGCGTGATCGTCGCACACAGTAATCCGCTGTTCGAAGGCCGCCGGATTGAAAAACGCTGGTACGATCGGGCCGTGCCGGAAGCCGGCGACGACGTGGTCGAGTTGCGCAGCGCGGCACTGGCGGGGGGGAGCCATGGCTTCGACGTCAGCGTGCCGATCTCGTTCGAGGGGCAGGCCATCGGAACCTACCATTCCGGTCTTGCCGCCGCGAATTTCGAAGCGCAACTTAACCTGGCGTACGGCCGAATCGTGCGCCGCTGGACGCTGGTCATCAGCGGTATCATGCTGGTCGTGTCACTGGCCGCGCTATCGCTGTACCAGCTTGCACGCCGCACGGCGGCCCTGGAGCGGGGCCTGCAACAGGCCGATGTGCGACACGTGACGGAGTTGAGCCAACTCATGATGGGGCTGGCCCATGAAGTTCGAAACCCGCTGAACGCGGTGCGATTGAACCTGCACATGATTGGTCGGGTGTGCCGCCAGGAAGATTGGCTTCCCGCCGAGGATCTGGCGGGCATGCTGCACGACTCGACACAGGAAATCGAGCGCGTCGAGGTGCTGATCCGTGAAATACTCGGCTTTGCCCAGGTCGAGTCGGAACGGGTCGACGACGTCGATCTAGCGGCCGAGATCCGAGCGATCTTGAATTTCCTGAACCAGTCCATGACCGACGATGAGATCGCGGTGCGGGTGCGCATGACGGACGAACCGGTCGTGGTGCGCATGAACCGCTCGCGCCTCCGGCAGGTGTTGTTGAACTTGTTCAACAACGCGCGCGAGGCGGCCGGTCGCGGTGGGCAAATCGAGTTGACCCTCGTGTCGACGCGCGACGGAGCGAGCCTGTTCATTTCCGATTCGGGACCGGGTGTGCGCGAGCCGGAGAGACAACGCATCTTCGAGCCCTTTTACACCACGAAGCCCGACGGGCTTGGCCTGGGATTGCCCCTGGTCAAGAAGTTCGTGGAAGACGTGGGGGGTGAGGTCCGCTGCGAAGGCGACGAACAGGGCCGCACACGCTTCCGCGTCTGGCTCCCCGCGTCGCGAGCGCCGCATGCCAGAAGGAGCCTGGTATGAATCCAAGGCCGACGGTGCTGGTCGTCGAGGACCAGCCGAGTGAACGACGCGCCATGAGCCGGCTCCTGCGAATGGAGCGGTACGAGGTGCTCACCGCGCGCGACGCCCAGGAAGCCTTGGGCTATCTTCGGCAGCCGGTCCGCCTGGTGATCAGCGACTTGCGGTTGGGTACGATCAGCGGCGTCGACCTGCTGCGGCAATGGAAGGCACAGCGTCCCGAAACGCCCTTCCTGCTCGTAACGGCCTATGGCGACGTCGATAGCGCCGTGAGCGCCATGAAGTTTGGCGCCGCCGACTACCTGACTAAGCCGGTCGACCCCGACCAGCTCCTGCGGCTTGCCGGAGAACTATCGCGCCGGGGTGACGGGGATGGGAATTTAGCGCCGTGCGAGGCCGATGGGCACGATTTCCCTGGGTTTGCCCTGGGGCGGATCATTGGCGAATCGGCGGCGATGCGGCAGGTGTACGAACGCGTGTCGCGCGCCGCGCAGACCGAGAGTATCGTGTTGATCCTGGGCGAATCGGGCACGGGCAAGGAGTTGGTCGCGGAGGCAATCCACCGCGCAAGCCGACGGGCGCGGGGGCCCTTCGTGGCCGTCAACATCACGGCCGTGCCGGAGTCCCTCGTGGAAAGCGAGCTATTCGGTCACGTGCAGGGCGCTTTCACCGGCGCGGCCGGCAACCGGACCGGGCGCTTCGAGGCCGCCGCCGGCGGCACGCTGTTCATCGACGAAATCGGCGACAGCTCCGTCGCCGTCCAGGCGAAACTTCTCAGAGTGCTGGAAACGTTGCGGATCACTCCCGTCGGCGGAAACCACGAGCGCGCGGCCGACGTCCGCGTGGTCGCCGCGACGAGCCGTGACCTGCACGGCGCGGTGGCGGATGGCGACTTTCGAGAGGATCTCTACTACCGGCTGAACGTGCTGACGATTCAGCTCCCGCCGCTACGCGACCGGCGCGACGACATCCCGTTGCTCGTGGACCATTTCCTCGACGAATCGTGCAGGGCCAACGGGCGCAAGCGGCCGACCGTGAGCGCGGAGTTGGAGCGGTTCCTGCTCCAATTCGATTGGCCGGGCAACGTGCGTCAACTGCGTAACGCCATCGAGAGCATGGTCGTGATGGCGTCGGGTGAAGTGCTTTCGATGGGCGATGTCCCCTCGCACCTGACGCGTGTCCGCGCGACGACCGCGCAGGAGGGTGACGCGACGACATTGGAGTCGCTGGAACGGGCGGCGGTGCTCGAAGCGTTGGCGCGGACCGGCGGCAACCGCACGCACGCCGCGGAGGCCCTGGGCATTTCGGTGCGAACGCTGCAGCGCAAGTTGAAACTTTGGGGCGGCGATGCCGGGGAGGATGCCGAGGATGCGCTGTGAGCCGTGCATGGCGGGCGGTGCCCACCCTACTCGCTCCGCCGCTCCTGATAGTCCTTGAGGCGATGTCGAGCGCCGGCCACGGCATCCTCGGGAAAGTCGGGCGATTCGAGCGCTTGGACTTCCCACTTGGCGGCCTCGTCGAACTGACCGTTCTGGGCATACGCGGCCGCGAGCGTATCGATCCATTCCGGGTTTTTCCATTCGGACAATTCGCAAGCACGTTTGGCCGAGTCGACCGCCCGGGGCCCATCGCGGTATTTTTCATCGGGACACGACGCCCAAAGGGCGGCTCGACCGGCGTACGCTTTTCCTTCCGCGGGATTCAGACGGATCGCCTGAGTGTAATCGGCCAACGCAGCCTCATATTCGTTCCGAACGCTCCAGGCGTCGCCGCGGTTCGCGAAAATCTCCGAGTCGTTGGGGTCGAGGCGAATCGCCTCAGTGAATTCGGCCAAGGCCTCGTCGTATTCTTTCTTGCCGATCCAGGCCAATGCGCGATGGTTGCGCAAGCGCGCGTCGAGCGGACTGAGACGGATGGCCTGGTTGAAATCGGCAAGGGCCTTGTCGTATTTCTTGAGATCAAGCCAGGTCAGACCGCGGTTCTTGTACGCCACGTCGCTGAGCGGATCCACGCGCAGCGCCTCGTCGTAATCGAGCAGCGCCTTGTCGTACTCGCGCTTTGCCGTCCAGGTCCGCCCCCTGTTGGCGAATGCCGAGGAATCGTGGGCGTCGAGCTCGATCGCGCGGTCGAAGTCGGCCAGCGCCTTGTCGTACTCTTGTTTCCTGTACCAGGTGAATCCCCGGTTGCTGTAGGCCCAGGCGTACTTCGGATCCAGGCGAATCGCCTCGCCGAAATCGGCCAGGGCCATGTCATACTCTTTCTTGAGGAAGTGGGTATACCCGCGATCGTAATAGGCGCCCGCGCTGCCGGGATCCAGGCGGATTGCCTCGCTGAAGTCGGCCAGGGCCAGCTCGTATTCCTTCTTGGCGTCCCGGCAGGTACCGCGATTCAGGTAGGCGGCTGGGCTTTCAGGATCGAGCCGAATGACCTCACTGAAGTCCCTGACGGCGTTGTCGTCGTCCCTCCTGAGGTGCCAGGCAAGCCCGCGGCGGAAAAAGGCGTCGATGTCCTTGGGATCCTTGCTGATCTTTTGAGAGAAATACGAAACGGCGTCGTCCAGCGGCACGGCGTCGTTCTTCGAGATCCAGCCCTTTAGCCCCCCCCGCGCGCGGACCCAGAGCAGGTCGCCCTTGGTCGATACCACTTGAACGATCGGATACTCGATGGTGCCGACCACCTCCGTTCTCCTGGTCTCGGGGTGGTAGACTTTCATCTTTACGTCCGACCGGGTCATGATCGCCCGTCGGACGCCCGGGGAAAAGTCCTCGCTCTCGGTCTCTTGAGCCGGCGACGACACGACCAGGAAAAGAAGTAGGGTGGGCACCGCCCACCATGTTCCGCCGGCACGACGCCGCCATGCTGTGTGGGCGGTGCCCACTCTACGCCTGCGCATCATGCCGCCTCCATTCGCATCTGGTTGCACCCGTAGGGTGCGCACCCTACGGTGACTTCGACGACTGGTTTCATCCCGCTCGTAGAACGGAATTCATTGCGTTAAAAGTAAAAAGCGGGAAACGAAATGAGTTCCATTCTACCATGATATTCCAACGACCGGTTAGCATGCAATGCAACTGTGGCTCTGTGGCAATGGTGAATCTGGACTACGTGGACTGGGCGATTGACGGTGACCGGGCAATGTGCGCCGACTTGTGGCACTTCTAACGAAAACGGAAGATTGAAGCTCCTTGGTTTGTCTTGCGGACACGATCGCAAACTCGTATAAGTCCGCCGTTGGCGAATCGGGGGTAAAGAGGCGCTTCCATGAAAGCGAGCATTTCGTCCGGATTCCGCCGATGCTTGGTGGTGACCGTAGTGTTGGCCGTCGTCATGGGCGGAGAATTCGCCGCGGCCCAACCCTCCTCGCGGCGGTCGTCGCCGGCCGCTAGCGTGGGTGGATCAGAAAACTTTGGCCCAAGAAACTCCGGCGCGTCCGAGGGGAATGAGCGACTTCCCTCGCCGTCCGTGCTCGACGGCACCCTATTTGCCGCTGAGGGCGATTCCTCCGGTCCCGGCGGCCTCAGTTTCATTACGGATCAGGGGAAATCTGGTCCTGGCGAGGTCCGGTTTGCCAGCGGTGACGGGCCAGTCGCACGAACGGCGTCGCAGCCCGGCCCCAGCCTTCAAGCCCCACCCCGGCGCGGATCGTCGCTGGGTCGAGTGCCGGAGAGCGGCGGCATGAATTTCGGGGATTCCGAGGGCCTCCGCGGCCCGGTGCTGGCGGCGCCACGCCAGCGAAGGTCGCAACTGGGCAAGGAAGGCTTGGGTGGTGCCCCCAGAACGGATGAGCCCGAGACGCCCCAAACCCCCTACCGCCCGGATATGCCCCCTCGGAGCCGTAAGGTCGTGACCGAATTCAGCGACGGCCTCACCTGGAAAACCGAGGACGATTTTTTCGCGTTGACGTTCCACAATCTGACCCAACTCGACTTGCGAACGTTCAACCCCACCGCCCCCGGCGGAGCCTTGGCCGACAACTTCGTCATCCCTCGCCAGCGTTGGTATTTCGTGGGCCATGTCTCGCCCAATGTCGACTTTTACACGGTCATCAACCGCGGCTACGGCAGTTTGGACCTGTTGGATTCGTTCGCGGATTTCAACTTCGGAAAGATCGAAAAGGACAAGTTCCAGCTCCGCGTCGGGCGGATGAAAACACCCTACACCTATGAATACATCAAGATCTCCGAATCCGACCTGATCGCCGCGGAGCGTTCGGTGTTCGTCGGCAACCTCGCCCCGAACCGCGAAGTCGGCGCCATGGCGCACGGAAGAATCGTCGACGAGAAATTGGAGTACGCGCTGGGCGTGTTCGACGGTCCGCGCCGCTCGTTCCAGGATTTCAACAACAGCAAAGACCTGTTCGCGTTCATCAACGCCAGGCCGTTTTCGAAGGGCGATTCGGACCTGCTCAAACAGCTCAACCTTTCGTGCTCGGTCAATGGCGGCCACGAGAACAACCCCTTGCAGCCGGCCGCCCTGCGGACCGCCAACGACCAATCGCCCTCAGCGACCGTCGGCAACGTCTCACCGACGTTCTTGACTTTCAACCCGACCGTGATGGAGAACGGATCACGGTTGCAATGGGCGGGCGACGTCGCCTATTACTACAAGAGCCTGGGCATTCTGGCGGAATACGAGGGCGGATTCCAGGATTACACGGCCTCCGCCACAAGTGCCCGCACGCGCGTGCCGATGAGCGGGTACTCCGTGGCGATGTTCTATTTCTGGACACGAGAGCAGATCACTCGTCGCGTGTACCTGCTGGAGCCGCGGGAACCGTTCGGTACGGTCGCTACCGGCGGCCGGCGGGGTCGGGGGGCCATCGAGCTTTTCAGCCGCTTCGCCAACCTGCACCTGGGCAGCAGTGTGTTCGCCGGCGGCCTCGCCAACCCCGCGCTCTGGAGCAATACGGCGAACGTCACCGACACGGGTGTCAACTGGTACTTGAACCATTACACCAAGCTGACGTTCGACTGGCAGTACTCCGACTTCGGCAAGCCCGTCTCACTGTCGGCGACCAAGTCGGCGAGCTTCATGAACCTGTTCTGGCTCCGCACGCAGATCTTCTTTTGAAATTCGCCAAGCTGCGATGGATACCTCAGAACGCAGCCTGGGCTCGCATGGCGAAAATGTCGGTGTTGCTTTCGACGCGCTGAGGGCTATCCAGGAAGGCGTGGATGTAATTGAACTGCAGTTTCGCATTGGCGTGCATGTACCAATTGACCCCGAGCGTCACATCGGTAAGTTGGCCCCCTTGCACGTTGCGGCTGTTCAGGTCGATCCACGAAGCTCTCGCGGCGACTTCCCATGCGCCCTTGCCGCGTTGGCCGCCTCTGAGCCAAAAGAAGTTCTCGAATGGCTTGATGGCGCTCAACACGCCCGCCGGGCGATTGTAGGGGCGGTGTTCCCCTGTCAGAAAGTAGGCAACCTGCGCATACGCACCGGGCAGCGCCAACACGGGCCCGCCAATCTGCTTGGCGACCACCGCCATGGCCTCCGCCTGGAAGTTGAACGAACCCCAGGAGCCGGCCAATTCGCTGCCGACCAGATGATAGTCGTATACGTTCAACGTGCCGGTATCGACGAATAGCGGCGTGCTGTCGAGCGGTCCGGGCTGAGCGTTCCCGCTTGTCCCTACGGCGCCACCTGTGCGTTGCGAGCCGACGAAAAACTCGGTGGACTGGCGAAACCGCACCTGGTGATAGTCCGGCACAGTGTATTCGTAGCCGCCGCCGAGGTGCAGGTAATAACGTCCCTCGGACAGCACGTCGTAGTACGGCAACCAGGTCAAGCGGCCCGTGCCGGAGTAGCCCCCGGCGACGGCGATATCGCCACCGTAGGGGTCCGTGTTGGCTCGCGAGACAGCCGCGGCCCAGGTGAATGTCTCCGTCTCATTGACGTGGTAAGCCATGACGCCCGTACGGCGGAAAGGAGCGAAGGTGTTTACAGGCAAGGCTCTTTCGAGGAAAGTGAGTTGGCGAACGCTGCGCAACGCATCGAGGCTGAAAGGCTGGCGAAAGTATCCGACACGGACGGCCCCGATACCCGGCAGTTGTGTCACCTCCATCCAGACATCGCGAAAGGTGGGATGCCCGATCAGGGCAAAGTCGAATTCCACGAGGAAATTGATGTTTTCCGCAATGCTGCCAAGCGCCGTAAGTCGGGCGCGACGGAAATCGCTGCCGTCCTGGATGCGGCCTAAACTCTGTAGACTGGCAGGATCCTGGTGGAAAAAACCGGTGTCGGCCTGGAAGAAACCGCTGAGCGACGCTGGCGGCAGGGTTGTCGGGCCACCTGAACGCGGGGCGAATGGTTGAAAGCCGCTTGGGTCGCGGCCGGGAAAGATCACACCCCCCTGCAGCTCGCCCGATTGCAGACCGCGTCGGAGCATGTTGATTTCCCCTTCGGCGGCCTGCATTCGTGTAGAAAAGTCTTCCCCTTCATCGGTTTCCATGTCGGATGGCGGGCTGTCTTCCGAGTCGGATGATTGGGGCCTTTGGGCGACCGTTTGCGTTTGGGAAGTTGGATCGCTGGTCTGCCCACAAAGCGGCTCGGCCTGTGCGACCGTGGCCGCAAGCACGAGTCCGAGCGTCAAATTCCTGTTCACGGTGGACAAATCCCAAACGTCCGAAATGGCGGCCGATTGCTGTCCCGAGGACCGCCACCCAAGGGGTTGAACGTTTAGCAGAAACGGGCATTGGAGACAACGGCAGCCGACGGTCCGACGGCTTTGCGATGATGCCCAATGAATTGTACGGGTTCTTGTTCATGACCGGCCCATCATCGGCTCGCGACGGACGATCGGAAGAGCCCAGCGTGGAAGTCCGACTCAGTCACCGCGGCGCGGCTGTTGTTGGCGATCCGCGTCCGGCGCTTCACCCAACGACCTGTTCTGGCTCCGCACGCAGATCTTCTTTTGAAATTCGCCAACCCATCACACAGCGCGGACCATATATCCTATTCTCCGCCCGCCAAAGGTAGGATAACCCCGTGGGGCAGGTTTCCAACCTGCCATAGAAGTCCGTATGGCAGGTTGGAAACCTGCCCCACGTCCCGGACGCCAACCTCGAGTCTGCATTTTCGGCGGGTGATTGATTCTATTCGCCGCCCGCCGAGGCGCCCTGAACTTCCGCGCGCGCCCGTCGCTTCTGGTACGAGTCGCGGCGGCGCCGCGCCGCGGCCAGGCCATCGCTCGGGAAATCGCCGGACTTCAATGCCAGGTCTTCGAACTTGACGGCCTCGTCGAACCGTTCGATCTGGGCGTAGGCGGCGGCCAGCGTATCAATCCATTCCGGGTTTTTCCAGTCCGACAATTCACAGGCTCGGCGAGCCGACGCGACCGCTCTGGGGCCATTGCGGTGTTTCAAGTCGGCGCAGAACGCCAAGAGCGAGGCTCGGCCGGCGTAGGCCCCGGCTTCGGCTGGGTTCAAGCGGATGGCCTCGCTGTAATCGGCCAACGCGGCCAAGAATTCGCCACGAGCGCACCAGGCGTTGCCGCGGTTGGCGAACACTTCGGCGTCGCTGGGATCGAGCCGAGTCGCGTCGGTAAAGTCGGTCAAGGCCTTGTCGTAGTCGCCCAAGCCGAGCCACGCCAGGCCCCGATGGTTGTACAAACGAGCATCGCCGGGGCTCAAACGCATCGCATTATCCAAGTCCGCCAGCGCCTTGTCGTATTTCTTGAGCGCCAGCCATGTCAGGCCACGGTTCTTGTACGCCAAGGAACTCTTGGGATCGAGGCGCAGCGCGTCGTCGTAATCCGCCAGGGCTTTGTCGTACTGCCGCTTGGCAGTCCACGCGCGTCCCCGGTTGGCGAAAGCCCAAGCATCATTGGGATCGAGTTGAATGGCCTGGTCGAAATCGGCAAGGGCCTTGTCGTATTCCTGCTTCCGGTACCAGGCGAAGCCGCGGTTGTTATGGGCCCAAACGTACTGCGGAGCCAGACGAATCGCCTCGCTGAAGTCGGTGATGGCGTCGTCGTAGTCCTTCTCTAGAAAGTAAGTATAGCCGCGGTTGTAAACAGCGTGCGCGCTGGTCGGGTCGAGTCGAATGGCCTCGCTGAAATCGGCACGGGCCAATTCGTACTCTCGCTGGGCGTCGCGGAACGCGCCGCGATTGCTGTAGGCGGCCGAATCGTCTGGATCGAGCCGGATGACTTCGCTGAGGTCCTTGATGGCGTTATCGTCCTCGCCGCGGGCGTGCCATGCCAAGGCCCGGCGGAAGTAGGCGTCGGCGTCAGAAGAATCGCGACTGATCCGCGACGAGAAAAAAGAAACCGCGTCTTCCAGCAGTACGGCGTCGCTCCTGTGAATCCAGCCCTTGATCCCCTGCGAGCGGACCCAGAGCAAGTCCCCTTGGACCGTTTCCACTTCGATGATCGGATAATCGATGCTGCCGACCACTTCGGTTCGTTTCTCTTTGGGGAGATAAACCTTCATTTCCACGTCGGGCTTGATCGTCATGACCCGTTTCCCGATCCACGAGCTCGCTTCTCCCGCGTCGTCTCGAGCCGGTGCCGCGGCGGCCCAGGTCGATCCGAGAATGAAACAACCGATAACGGCGAACGATCGCCCGACCATAAGATAACCTCCTCGAACATGTTGCCCCCCGCGAAGAAGGCGGGCGGATTCGTCACGCCGTGTTTTTTTATCGCGAAAGCCCGATGCGGTAGCCCATCGCAACGAGCATGCCACGATTCGAGCTCACAGGGCTGGCTCGCGGTAAGCTGCATCGGCCACGATACTTACGAGTTTCAGATTCCCGCCATTGCCTTCCGGATACGGCAAATCGCCCACCATCTATGGGGGGTGCTAAGATCAGCCTTTGACCAAATGGCCAGAATCTGCGGTTACTAAGTTGGCAGCGCGGACTGCCGATTCGCGGCGATTGCACAGAGTGGGGCGGGATGGTAGCTCATCCTTCGCCAAGAACCAATACCACTTCAAGCTCGCGGCAGGCCAAGCTGGCCAAGCCCACCGGCGTATTGCAAGTATTGCAAGCCTGGGGCTGTGAGCGAAGAATGCAACGAGCTATACTGCACGCTGCCATCTATAGGGCGAGCCGGGTTGCAAAAAGTGGGTTTCGAATCCCGATGACTTCCCTGTGCGGGATCGCTAATGTGAACCGAGCGCTCGCTCTAGCGGTCATATCCTGCGGCTGTACTTCCGCCTTCGCGGCCGACGACGGCGCTTCATTCTTCGAATCGAAGATTCGGCCCTTGTTGATCCAGCGTTGCTTTGAGTGCCATAGCGCTGCGAAGACCAGCGGCGGGCTAGCGCTGGATACGCGAGCAGGTTGGGAACGAGGTGGTGATTCGGGGCCCGCCATCGTACCGGGAAAGCCCGAGGAGTCGCTGCTCATCAAGGCCGTCAGCTACACCGACCTCGCGCTGGCCATGCCGCCGGAGAAGGCCGGTGGCAAGCTCTCCGTCGCCGAGATCGCGGCGCTCGGCGAGTGGGTGCGGCGGGGCGCGCCCGACCCGCGCGTTTTCGCGGCGCAAATCGGCGGAATGACCGAAGTCGAGGCGAAGAGCTGGTGGGCGTTTCAACCAATCGCCGAACCGCCCGTGCCGGCGGTGAAAGCCCCGGCCGCATTCGTTCACAACGAAATCGACCATTTCATCCTTGCGCGGCTCGAAGGCACGGAGTTGGGGCCCGCGCCGCCGGCGGACCGCCGCACACTCATCCGACGCGCCACGTATGACTTGACGGGTTTGCCGCCGACGCCGGAGGATGTCGACGCATTCGTCCACGACCCGTCGCCCGGTGCGTTCGCCAAGGTCATCGAGCGGCTATTGGAGAGTCGGCACTACGGCGAAGCCTGGGGACGGCATTGGCTCGATGTGGCCCGCTATGCCGACACGGCCGGGGAGAACACCGACCGGCCGTTGCCACATATGTGGCGCTATCGGAATTGGGTCTTCGACGCCTTGAACCGCGACGTGCCGTTCGATGACTTCGTGCGCTTGCAGCTTGCCGGCGACGTGCTGCGGTCGGCTCAGACGGGCGCCGCGCACACCGAGGGCATCATCGCCACCGGCTACCTCGCGCTCGCCCGCCGCTTTGGTCACGACAGCGACAAGGACGCGCACCTCATGCACGAGGACGTCATCGACAACCTTGGCAAGGCCTTCCTGGGGCTTTCGATCGCCTGCGCCCGCTGCCACGATCACAAATACGATCCCGTGTCGAACGAGGATTATTACGCGCTTTACGGTATCTTCGCGAGCAGTCGCTTCTCGTTCGCCGGCTGCGAGGCCAAGGGCCAGCCTCGCGATCTGGTTGCGATGCTCACCGCGGCCGAAGCCGAGGAGCTGAAGCGCCCCTGGCGCGAACGGATGACGCAATGCGATGTGCGGTTAAATGAAATTGCCGCCCAAACGCGGCAAGGACGCGAGCGGATAAAGCACGACATGGTCGCGGCGAATCGCGTGCTGGCCGCCGCGGATGTCGCCGAAGGCGGCTCGGTGAGCCTTGGCGATGGGCCAACGGAGCCGCTCGACGGCATCACGGTCCGTAAGGGAGAAATCCTCATGCTTTCGGTGTCGCCGCGGGCCAGCCACGGCGCCGACAGCACCCGAGTCGAATGGGAAATCGTCGAAGTCGGCGGCGAGGGGCGCCGCTGGAGCGTTGCCGATCTCATTCACACGCTGCTTGCCGGCAATCCGCACACCGGCGCCTCGCGTGACGCTGGCCCGGAGGCCCAATGGTGCTTTCTCGACATGGCGGACGGGCCGGCGTTTCTCGACGAGAAACTTGAAGTGGTCGAAGGCCATACTGAAATCAATGCTTGGCGCAACGGCGACACGCCGTCGGTCTTCGTGAACACGGCCGATCAACCGGTCTCCGTGTGGACGTCGCTGCCGCCGCGATCGTTTTTCGTGCATCCCGGTCCGCGGGGGCCGGTCGCCGTGGCCTGGCTCAGCTCGATCGACGGCGTGGTCGCCGTCACCGCTCGCGTGGGCGACGTCCATCCCGCCGCCGGCGGCGACGGTGTTGCATTCAGTCTGGAGCACATCGCGTCGGCCGATGTCGGTAGAGCGCTGGCCGGCGCCGGCGAACTGGCCCGCGAACGTGCCGAGATCATCCGGCGGCGCGACGCCGAAGCGGGGACGGAGCCCCTTGCGCCCGTGGCCTTCGCGGTGGTGGAAGCCGAGGCACGAAATGTTCGTTTGCACCAGCGCGGCGATCCTGAGGTGCCTGGCAACGAAGTGACGCGGCACTGGCTCGCGGTTTTTGGGGGCGAACCCGTGCCGCCCGGGGCCGGTAGCGGCCGCCGTGAGCTGGCCGAGTGGATCGTCCGCCATCCGCTCAGTTCCCGCGTGATCGTGAACCGCGTTTGGCAAGGACATTTCGGCAAGGGGCTGGTAAGCACGCCGAACGATTTTGGATCGCGCGGCCAGCGGCCCACGCATTCCGAACTGCTCGACTGGCTTTGCGCCCGTTTCGAAAAAGATGGCCGCCATCTCAAAGCCCTGCACCGGCTCATCATGGCCAGCGCCGCGTACCAACGCGCAAGCGCGGCCGGTGAAACCGGCGCGCCGGCCGATCCAGACAACCGCCTGCTGGCGTACTTTGACCGTCGCCGATTGTCAGCCGAAGAGCTGCGCGACAGCCTGCTGGCCGCCGGCGGCAACCTCGATTCCACGCCCGGCGCGGCGCACCCTTTCCCGGCGGAAGCGACCTGGACCTTCACGCAGCACAACCCTTTCAGTGCCGTTTACGATGACGACAAACGGACTGCCTACCAGATGGTGCAGCGCCAGCGGCGCCATCCTTTCCTCGCTCTCTTCGACGGGGCCGATCCGAATACCAGCACCGCGGCTCGGCAGACCACCACCGCGCCGACACAGGCCCTCTTTTTCCTCAACGATCCGTTCTTCCACTCGCAGGCCGCCCGTTTGGCCGCGTCACTACTGACCCTGCCCCGCGACGCGGAACGCCTGCGCCGCGCCTTCCGCGTCGCGCTGCAGCGCGAACCCACCGCGGGCGAACAGGAATGGGCCGCGCGATTCCTCGCGGCGTACCCCGGAACTCTCGAAGAAAAGTGGTCCGGCTGCGTTCGCGTGCTCCTGGCCGGCAACGAATTCATCCACCTGGACTGAAAGACATGGACCCCTTCCAAACTTGCTCCCGCCGCCACTTTCTCAGCTCCGCCGTCGTGGGGACCGCGCTTTTCCCCGGCATCGTCCAGCAGTTGCTGGCTGACGAGGGCGACCCGCTCTCCGTGCGCCCGCCGCATTTTCCGGCCAGGGCCAAACGGGTGATTTTTCTTTTCATGACTGGCGGCGTTTCGCACGTCGATTCATTCGATCCCAAGCCGGCCCTGTTCCGCGACCACGGCAAGGAACTGAAGCTCGACCACCCGGAGATCAAGGACCGCGCGGGCTACGAGCGCATCTTCCTCAAGCGCCCGCAGTGGGAGTTCGCGCCGCGCGGCGAATGCGGAACTGAGATCAGCACCCTTTTCCCGCACATCGCCGGGTGCGTCGACGACATCGCGCTCATCCGTTCGATGCACACCTCGCACTCGAACCATTACAACGCCACGCTTGGCATGCACACGGGCTCTTTCGCGCAGTCGCGGCCGAGCCTCGGCTCCTGGGTCAGCTATGGCCTCGGATCGCCCAATCGCAATCTGCCCTCCTTTGTCGTGCTCGCGCCCGCGCAGACCTATGCCGGCACGCAGGTCTACGCCAGCGACTTCCTGCCCGGCGCGCACCAGGGCACGCTTGTCGTGCCCGGAGCCACGCCGGTGGCCAACATTCAGCCGCGCGTGCCCACCGACCGTCAATCGCTGGAGCTCGCCGCGCTTCGCTCGCTCGACGAAAGCCACTTCGCCTCACGGCAGGGCGATGGGTTGCTGGCGGCCCGGCTGCGGTCGTTCGAAACCGCCTTCGGCATGCAGATGGCCGTGCCGGAAGCTTTCGACTTCGGCGCGGAAAGCGACGCCGCGCTTGCCGCGTACGGTCTGGCGCGCGGCCAGACCCACGGCTTCGGCTGGCAGTGTCTTGCCGCGCGCCGCCTGGCCGAACGCGGGGTGCGCTTCATCGAACTGATCGACACCGGCTCGTCCGGCAACTGGGACTCGCACGGCGACATGATGGACCATGCCCGTCTGGCGAAAAACGTGGACCAGCCGATCGCCGCGCTGCTTCGCGACCTCAAGCGGCGCGGCATGCTCGACGACACACTGGTCGTGTGGACCACCGAATTCGGCCGCACCCCCTTCAACAACAGTGCCGACGCCAAGGGCCGCGAGCACCATCCTTGGGCCTTCAGCTCTTGGCTGGCCGGCGCGGGCGTGAAAGGAGGGATCGTTTTCGGCGCCACCGACGAGCACGGCTTGCGTGCCGTCGAGGATCCAGTGCATATCCACGATTTCCACGCTACGATCCTGCATCTGATGGGCTTCGACCACGAACGCCTCACCTTCCGCCACGCCGGCCGCGACTACCGGCTGACCGACGTGCATGGACACGTGGTGAAAGGCGTGTTGGCTTAGCGGCGCGACAAACATCGTGGGGTAGGTTTCCAACCTGCCATACAATTACCCGTGGGTGACCCGGCCAAACTCATTCAGAATGTTCCCAATCGCTGGATCAGGAGCTATTTCGATGCGATCCTCTCGTTTATATCTTTATCGGAACGTCCTCTTTGTCGTCCTGGCCATGCGCTCGACCATCGGACTGGCCTTGGCGGATGACGAAGTGGCCGCATGGAAAAAAGATGAAGCGGGCCGGTACCTGGATGAGCGGGCGCAAAGTTGGTTTGGGTTCGCCTCCGCCGACCGAGGCGAGGCGGAAACGAAGTCAACGTGCGTCTCCTGCCACACATTGGGACCCTACGTGCTGGCCAGGCCCGCCCTGCGCAAGCTCACCGGCACGCGCGAGCCGACCGATTACGAAGAGAAGCTTCTGGCCCAGACGAGAATGCGAGTCGAGCGCTGGCAGGAGCTCGATTCTCCGAAGCTCCGGCTGCTCTACGACTCCGACGAGCAGAAGAAGAAGGAGTCGTGGGGGACTGAGGCGGTCCTGAACGCCGTCATTCTCGGATTCGACGATCGCTACCAGGGGCGTAGTTCCCCGAGCGACTCGACCAGGCTGGCCCTGGCCCACCTGTGGAAAGCGCAGTCGCGCGAGGGAGACGAACAAGGGTCATGGGATTGGCTCAATTTCGGACTTGATCCCTGGGAGGCGAGTGAAGGGAGGTATTTCGGGGCCGCTTTGGCGGCGATCGCCGTCGCGACGGCCCCCGGCTATTACTCGCCCGGTTCCGACACGGACCTCGATCGGAACATGACGCTGATGCGGAACTATCTCAAAGAGCACCGCGCGCGGCAGAACCTGTTCAATCAGGCCTGGCTGCTGTGGGCTTCCACAGGAATCGATGGCCTCGTGACGCCGGACGAGCGCAAGACGATTGTCCGTCAACTGCTCGCGGAACAACAGGCGGACGGTGGCTGGCGGCTCGCTTCGCTCGGTTCATTTTCTCGGCACGACGGCACGCCCCAGGACACGGCGTCCGATGGTTACGGCACCGCCTTCGTGCTCCACGTCCTGCAGACCGTCGGTGTTTCGAAAGACGATCCGAAGATTGCCCTGGGGCTTTCCTGGCTGAGG
>Ga0307373_10007726_pt1 | contig 16675 bp, 15 predicted proteins | sample OX2MG_FD_202534 | JGI IMG/M metagenome (GOLD analysis project Ga0307373, IMG submission 202534) | Soil microbial communities from Risofladan, Vaasa, Finland - OX-2 | ecosystem: Environmental > Terrestrial > Soil > Coastal area > Acid sulfate soil | place: Finland: Risofladan, Vaasa | collected... | reverse complement strand
GTTCAAATGGATAGGCTCTTGAGCGCCGCTCCGCCGTTGTAACCAACTTCAGCCACTGCGTGGGCCGTACCGGACAAACGCGCATCCCTATTATTGGCGGTTGCCGAAACCGTTGCGATTGCGACCGCCATCGAACTCCAGCAACGGCTGTACACGGTGGCTCCTCCAGCCCCAAGGCGCATTCACATGATCCCTGGGCGGTCTGGCGGCATGGCTCATAACTCGCGGCTACCCAACGACTCCGCCACAGCGGTGAACTCCGCCAGTGCCGCCCGCAAATCTTCCACGATCTCGGTCGCAATTACCTCGGGCGGCGGCAGGCTGTCGGTGTCCTCCAACGACTCGTCCCGGAGCCAGAAGATGTCTAGGGAAGCTTTGTCACGCGCCATCAGCTCGTCGTAGGTGAACGGCTTGAACCGCTCCGTCTCCGTTCGCTCCTGACGGTTGTCGGGGTTGTAGCAGGCCACGAAGTCGTCGAGGTCGGATCGCACCAGCTGCCGCGTCTTTAGGGTGAAGTTTTGGTTCGTCCGGAAGTCATAGATCCACAGCTGCCGCGTCCACGGCTGCTCAGAGGGTGGCTTCCGATCGAAGAAGAGAACGTTGGCCTTCACTCCGCCGGCGTAGAAGATCCCGGTCGGAAGACGCAGCAGCGTGTGCACATCGCACTGCTCGAGAAGGCGGCGGCGGACCGTCTCTCCGGCCCCACCCTCGAACAGCACGTTGTCGGGAACTACGATGGCGGCGCGGCCGTTGATCTCGAGCAGCGACCGGACGTGTTGCAGGAAGTTGAGCTGCTTGTTCGACGTCGTGGCCCAGAAGTCCTCACGGAGATAGCTCATCGATTCAGACTCGGTATCACCTTCGGCGGTGATGATCTTGTAGGACGACTTCTTTCCGAAGGGCGGATTGGTGAGCACCATCTTGAAGTGAGTCGACGGTGCCGTTCGTAGGGCATCGTCCACCGTGATCAGGCTCTCCCTCTCCGGATGGCCGATGCCGTGCAGAAGAAGGTTCATGGCACAAAGGCGGGCCGTCGCGTCGACGATCTCCCATCCGCGGAGAGCATCGTCGCGGAGGAACTTCTTCTGGTCAGGGTCGAGCTGGCCTCGCTTCATGAAGTCATAGGCCGCGAGCAGGAACCCACCGGTGCCGGCTGCGGGATCGCAAAGAGTGTTCCCCGGCTTAGGCCGCATGACATCGACGATGGCCCTGATCAGGGGCCGTGGCGTGAAGTACTGGCCGGCGCCGGTCTTAACGTCCTCGGCGTTCTTAGCGAGTAGGCCCTCATAGGCGTCGCCCTTCACGTCGGCATCGAGGATCATCCACTGCTCTTTGTCGATTAGGTCGGAGACCAGCCTCTTCAGCTTGGCGGGGTCTTGGATCTTGTTCTGAGCCTTGCGGAAGATGACGCCGAGCGTCCCCAGCGACTTGCCGAGCTCGACGAGGATGTGGCGGTAGTGAAGGTCCAGATCGTCGCCGTCGAGGCGTACCAGCGAGGCCCAGGCCAGCTTGTCGGGGACGATGGATGGCCGGCCGAACGGAGGCTTTGTCTGCTCATCGGCCATCTTGAGGAAGAGCAGAAAGGTCAGCTGCTCGATGTACTCCTGGTACGAGAGACCGTCGTCGCGTAGGACGTTGCAGTAGTTCCAAAGTTTCTGGACTATGGTCGCCGAGTCACTCATGCGTGCACCTTTCTGCGCGTGGTTTGGGGTTGGCGGGGTCGGTGGCTTTGTGGCCGTTAGATGATGCTCGATCGGCAGCGATGCGCTTGAGGAGGACGGAGGCGGGTTCGTCAGATGGATCCTGGGGCAAGAGCTTTCCCGAGAATGCTGAAGCCAGGATGGCGGAGCGGAGTACACCGCTATGGGCGAGGCTGGTGTTGGCTACCTTCTCCGCGCGGCTCATGAACTCGAGATCGGTCTCAAGTTCATCGAGCAATGCCGCCTGGCGTGCAGCATCAGGGACAGCTACAGGCAAGGCTCGCAGATCCTTTAGGTACAAGTGGGGCTGAGCGGTCGAGCCCGAACCGGCGACTAACGCCCTTTGCTGTCTTGGCGATCGGAGCAGCGAGGCTATGAACGCGGAGTTCACACCGGGGTTTGGGCGTATTGCCGCGATGTTGCGGTCGGCGGCGAAAGTCAGACCGTCGGGGACGACGGCAACCTCGCCAAGAGTGCCAACGCAGGTGACCAAGACATCGCCTGGATGCGGATCGTAGCGCCGTCGCAGCGTCTCGAAATCATTGGCTGAAACAAACGTCGCATTCTCGGTCGTTACTAAACCATTCTTGACATGCTTGGCCGTCAGGTACGGGATGCCCTCCGCGAATCGCTTAGGGGGATTGTGGTCTCCATCAATGATGAACTGAGCATGCGTTGCCAGAGGCTGCGGCGAAATGCCGACGCTGGCGGCCTTGTCGAACCGAAGATGGACCGCCGCGCGCATGCGTTCAAGGTTGAGTTGGACCCGCTCCAACGCGGCGACGCCGGCATCGAGCTTGGAGAACTGTTCCTCGATGGAAGCGACGATCCGATCCTGCTCGCCAAAAGGGGCAATCGGTATGGACTGCCGCAGGATCGCTGGACTTTTCGCTCGAGTGTGGCTTCCGGTTGCACCCTCGGCATTCAACTTGATCCAATCGCGAAACTTGGGCGATCGCAGGTACCACATCAGATACCGGGCCGTGGTTCCATTGCCTCGCGGCAATCGAAGCGGGACGAACTCAGTTGATGCCAACTGCCGGCGCTCCATGAACGGTCCGACATACCACACGCGGTTGATTCTTGGATTGATCTTGCACAACAGCACGTCGTCAGGCGAAACAGGCCGCTTATGGGACCCGATCACCGTGCCTTCCACGTATTCGGGGATGCCTACGGGGAAGGCTGGCACGCTATAAAGCTCATATTGGGCAGTCGGATCGGGAGCGATCGACCCGGTCACCTCTTCTGCAAGGTCCTCTAACCGAGCCTCCGCCCACCCCTGAGGCAAATCACTCATGCCGCCAGCGCCTCGGTCAGCTCATCCATCAGCGGCGTCAACCGTTCCCCGAAAACCTGAACGGCACGGCCGATCCCGCCATGCTCCACGAACGGTGTGTACTCGAAAGACTCGGCCCGAATCCTCAGCTCCGAGGCGATGTTCTCCTTCATCCAAGTCAACCATTGCAGCTGATCCGCGGTAAAGGTCACCCCCTTCTGCTTCTGGGCGTCCAACCATGCGGCGAAACGTGTCTCGACTTGATCCCGGAATGGAACTAGCTCCTCATCTTGGTGCAGTGCGTAACGCACCAGCGACACGATGTCGGTGAGCATCCGTCCACCTGAGCCACGCACCTTGGACTTATCGAGGAGCTCGTAGGCGTGCCACAGCTTCTCCGGTGTCCACTGGCGCGGTGGGCGCTCAATGGCCTTTGCCAGCTCCTTGACTTCGGGGAACGTTAGCCGCTCGCGGTGGGGACGGCTGTAGAGAATCTGCAGCGCCCGGATCTCGTCCTTATGGTCCTTGATGTACTCGGCAAACTGGTTCACGAGGGCCGCCGCCTTCTCGCGACCCTCCTTCGAATGGCCGGCAAAGAACACTTCGTCCGTTGAGGTCTCGTCAATCGTCTGCTCGTATGACTTGCGCACGTCGAGAATTGCGTTGCGCAGCTCGGGGTTTGATGCGAGAGGCTTGAGGGCCTCGGCGACCATCCGTTGACCGACGGAGGCGACGGCTGCAGCATCCTCGACGGAACCGCCGGCGGCAACGACAGCGGCGATCTGCTGATCAGGATCGAGTGCCTCCACGATCTGGCGTGCGATGGAGCCAAGGTCCTGCCCCTTGGCGAGCCCGTGTAGCATCTCCCGGTCTTCTTTGGTGAGCCGCTTGTCGAGGCGCGCCAGTCGACCGGCGATCGATGATGCGATCTCGGGATCTTTGTTTCCGAACGCCACAGCCTTGAAGAGATCCTTCAGGCTCTGGGATGGATTCCGCTCCAGTGGTTGGACGGTCTCCGCCAGGTCCGTATCCATGATCCCTACCGCATCGACGACGATGAACCGGTCTTTGCGTTTGGCGTCGTCGGTCACAGCTTGGAAATCAGTGTCATTGATGACCCGAACTCCTCGGCCAAGCATCTGCTGAAAGTAGGTTCGACTCTTCACCGAACGCATGAATACGAGGCATTCGAGCGGCCTCACGTCCGTCCCCGTCGCGATCATATCGACCGTGACCACGATTCGCGGATACATCGAGTTCCGGAAGGCCTGAAGCAGCTCGTCGGGCGTGCCGTCGTGGGTCCGGTAGGTGATCTTGGTCGCGAACTGGTTGCCCTTGTCAAAGACCTCCCGCACTATCTGGACGATGTCGTCGGCGTGCGAGTCATCCTTCGCAAAGATCAGGGTCTTGGGAACGGTGGTGCGACCAGGGAAGAGTTCGGTGAAGAGCTTGTCACGAAACGTTTCAAGCACGGTCCGAATCTGGTCGACGGCGACGACGTCCCGGTCCAACTGTTTCGCGGAAAACGTTACCGGTTCGTCCACCGCTTCCCACCGAACCTTGCGCGTCTGGCGGTCGCGAAAGCCTGCGTAGTCACCCGCCTCGATGGTCGATCCACCTTGGGTGATCGCCGTCTCGATTTCATAGACGGTGAAGTCGACATTCACGCCGTCGGCCACCGCCATCTCATGTGAGTACTCCATCACCAGGTTCTGTTGAAAGAAACCAAATGTCTGCTTGGTCGGAGTCGCGGTCAGGCCGATGAGGTAAGCATCGAAATACTCGAGGACCTGCCGCCACAGGCCGTAGATCGAACGGTGGCATTCGTCGATGATGATCACGTCGAACGTGTCGGGCGGTAAAGCCTGGCTGTAAAGAACCTCGACCGGAGCCAGGACTGAAAGTTCGTAGACCGATTTCTGATCGAGCTCGTCGTCCATCGACTCATCCCCTTTGAGGATCGAGAAAACGCGCTGGACCGTTGCGATACAGACTCGCGAGGTGGTGTCGACCGTGTTCGACGTCAGGTGCTGAACGTTGTACTCCGCTGGGAACTTGCGCTTCGTCTCGGGGATGCTGAACTTGTCGAACTCAAGCTTCGTCTGCTTGCCGAGGTTCGAGCGGTCGACGAGAAAGAGGACGCGCTTGGCGTTCGCGTGTTTGATCAAGCGATAGCAGATGGTCGCAGCTGTGAATGTTTTGCCCGAGCCGGTGGCCATCTGGATCAGGGAACGCGGCCGGTTCTGCGCGAGAGACTTTTCCAGGTTGCGGATGGCAGTCGCTTGCTTTCCCCACAAGCCGGTTTCGTCCAGTTCCGGCATCGCCCGAATCCGCGCCAGGAGGGTCGGATGGCCGGGATCTGCGCTGATCTGGCGCGACCACTCGGCCAGCGTCTCTGGCCTGTGGAACGAGAAGACCCGGCGGCTGCGGGCGTCCGGGTCGTAGCCGTTGGTGAAGCGTGTCTCGGTTCCGGTCGATTCATAAATGAAGGGAAGCGGGTAGACCGGGGGTTGTATCCACCCGGGGAGCCCTTCGACATATTTCCCGCTTTGACGCTCTACCTCAACCAGGGTCGTCCCTTCCGGTTTTGCCTCTATCACGCCCGCGGGCTGCCCATTTAGGAAGAGGAGGTAGTCCACGCGGCCGTGCCCTTTCTCCAGCGCGAACTCGCGGACCGCTACGCCAGGGCTGGCGGCGAGGTTTAGTGCATCCTGGCTCTGGATCAGCCAACCTGCAGCGGCCAGCTGCTTGTCGATCTCGATCCTGGCCCGAGCCTCCCGAGCCAGGTAGTCATGCTCTTCAGGGCTCACAGGGGGCAAGCGTATAGTCAGCGGAACGAATCTTGGGCGTCGAACGGCCCCCAACGATGCCTGCGGCAGCCTCCGAAGGTAGTCGCGGTGAGGCGGCCATCACATAGAAGGCTTAGGCGTCGAGCAGCCACCAATCGCTGGCCGGTGTCCAGCCGATCTCCGCGGCTGAAACAACTTGGAGCTGTGCCCTACGGCGCTTCCGCATGCGTGCAGCGGGCAACGGTAGCCGCTGCGCGAGAAAGCTGACTGGCGGCACCATCGTTAGACTTCCGGCGGTGGGCGCGCAATCGGCCATCGAGTGGACTGACGCGACGTGGAACCCAGTGACCGGGTGCTCGAAGGTCAGTCCGGGTTGTGCGCACTGCTACGCCGAGACTTTCGCTGAACGGTGGCGCGGAGTGAAGGGGCACCCATACGAGCAGGGCTTCGACCTGAAGCTCTGGCCCGAGCGACTGGGCCTTCCTCTACAATGGAAGCGGCCACGTCGCATCTTCGTGAACTCCATGAGTGATCTGTTCCACGAGGACGTGCCGACCCCGTATATCAAAGACGTGTTTCGCGTCATGGTCGAAGCGGACATTCACATTTACCAGGTGCTGACGAAACGCGCGGAGCGGCTCGCGGCTCTGGCATCGGAGTTGCCATGGGCGTCACACATATGGGTCGGCGTTTCTATCGAGAACCATAGATTCGTGCACCGAGCCGACCTATTGCGAACAGTGCCGAGTGCCGTTCGCTTCATCTCGGCCGAACCGCTACTCGGTCCGCTGACCAACCTCAGCCTCAAGGGTATCGACTGGCTCATCGCGGGTGGGGAGTCGGGCGTCGGACGAAGGCCGGTCAAAGCTGAATGGATTCAGGAGCTCCGCGACAAGTGCTTGGCTGATGACGTCCCCTTCTTTTTCAAGCAATGGGGTGGTCGAACATCAAAAGCAGGTGGTCGCAATCTAGACGGGCGGCTGTGGTCGGAAATGCCGGAGCCGGTCTCAGAGCGCCTTCAGGTGTCGAACATCGTAGTTTGGTAGAAGCGTTCCGATGGTTCTTCCCCTCGGACCTCGAACCAGTTGATGGTGCCTCCCCGCTCGTCGTAGCGCCCGTAGCGCTCCTCGTCGGCGGTTGCGCAGATCGCCCGAACTTGCCCCCGATCGTACGACTGGGTGCCTTCCTCAAAAAGCCGGTCGATTGAAGTAGCTTCGCCCTGGTAGCTGTGCCAGTACCGTCGGGCCGCGTGAGCTTTCGTAACTGGCTCCAAATGACGGCCAGCGAAGACACCAATGTCTTGCGAGCGCAGGAACTCTTCGTGGAACTTGTCGCGGCCGAAGGCCGAGTGGCACAAATGAATCATCTGGCGCAGCTGGCCGCGGCTTGACTGAAGCGCGTAGTGGGAACGGAACTCAAAGCCTGGAAAGCGGTTCGCATACGCCGCAGCGAACCTAGGCACGTTTTGACGGAACGTCAGTGACGGGTCTTTGACGTGCTCCCAATACTCGCGGTCACCAAAGAGATCGTTAAGGCAGTTCTGAGCGTCGTAGTCCCCCATAACAATCCGGTCGACATTTTCGTCAATCCTCATCCGGGCTGCAGCGTCAACGCGCCACATGCCCAGCATGTCGAGATTGATGATGACCTCAGGCCCTCGATGGGGCTTCTGAAGTTGGCTGACGATTGAGTACGGGATCTGGAGGCCATATGGGTCGATCAGCCAGAGACTCGGTGCTTTGAGCGATGTTGCCTCGTCAAGGAGTTTGGGCAGCATCTTCTCGAACGGCTCCGGGAAGAGCTGGACATCGACGCGGTCACGCTCATGGATTGACTGCAGAAAGGGTTGTACGCGCTGACGCAGGTGCGTTATCCAACGTGCGTCGTTGTCCACGGCGCGCACATGCACCGTAAGTCGTGAGTGTCGGCGCTGGAGACGCCGCGCTTCGTGGCATGCGATGAGCGGAGTGCCCAGCACGCCCTGGTCAGGGTGCTCCCGGCTGGCGTGCCTGCCCGCGCCACAGTGCGTGTCGATGTAGAAGAGGTCGGTGACAGGTACGGGTAAGCGCGCTTGGGCCAGAACGTTTCCCCAGGCACCTGCATAGCCGCGATAGAAGTTCAGCTTCTGAGCGGTCTGAGCGTGATCCTCAATGACGCGCTGTTCGTCCGTGTGCCTGGCGTGATCGTTGGAATGACGCATGGGGGGAGTTGGCCAACAGGCTACCACTGGCAAGTGGGCCATGAACGCCCCGATATCGCCCGGTTATCGTTGTCGGGCTAGACCCTAGCCAAGGTCGTGATTCCAGGGTAATCGCAGCACGGACAGCAAGCGCGCCCGTCATGGACCCGCAACTCGACCTTGCACAGCGGGCACTCAGCTTCAACGAGCGACACTATTGCTCGCTCAGCCTGCCTGGAGAACGGCTCGCTCAATGCGGATCTGCTTGGGTGGGAAGGTGACGGCCAATGTGCCCCACGACGATTCTGCGCCGGGCCTCGTCGCGCCAGTAGTAAATTCGCAGACATTGCCGGGGCGAGCTTTTCCCCCGCTTCACATGAGGTCCAAGCATGATGCTTCTACCGTCATACGTTCTCTCATAGTGAGCGCCGAACTTGATCTTCGACATGGTCGAAATATCGCTGGAATGAACAAGACCAGCTTCGCGGAAGTGAGGATCGAGAGGCGGCGCGATCTCGTTCGCCAGCCATCGCTGAGCTATCTCGTTCATCCTTCGCAAGATTGTGTATACGGCCGTAGCTGGTTGGTACGGGGATTCGGCCGCCGACTGCCGCGCCGCGTCAGGAAAGACGAGTTCAGCGAAATCGACCGCGGCTTGCTCGTAAGCCAATCGAACCGATGCGAATTCAGGCCCGGGGGGCTCCTCGACCGCCTCAACCTGCCTGTTGAGCGCCGCCTCATCCCACTCCATCCCCGCCATCAGTAGGGCGTCTTCGAATCCGTCCTCGCATAGGCGAACCACGTCTGTGTTCTCGAACCGCGCATCCTCCTCTGTGCCGGAGCTGTACCTGCACCAGGCGAACACCAACACGGGGTCGTGTTGCTGCATCGCCATGGAAAGTGCGGCGTACGCGACCGCCGGTTGCTGCACGACCACGAGATCGAACCCCCGCGCCGCGGCATGGGCGCGCAGTTGCTCGGTCCAGTTGGCAGGGAGGCCCAGCACTTCACCCCGAGAGCCACCGAGCCAAAGGCAGGCTTGCGGTGCAGGTACGCCTGGTGCGCGAAGGTCGCGGGAATCCCGTGCAATCTCGAGCCATATGACTCAGCTCAAGCACTGGTTGCGGACTGTGATGGTGCGCAAGCATGTCGACGCTAAGCGACGTCGACGCGATCAAGCGCCCGACCTTCCGCTTGAGCTGCTGAAGGGCTGGTAGGACACGAACGCGCTCGGGGCGCTCGTCGATCAGGCGCCGTCGTCTTGGTGAAGATCCTGCCATCTGAGAGGCAACTTCAGCTTCGTAGCCTGAATCTCAAACCACGATGCGACGGGTTGGTTGATCTGGCGCCCGAGCAGCACATCCCACCAGTGGCCCTGAATGTCTTGAGCGACATCGAGCAGAACCTTCGCAGTCCGGTCCGAGGTGGTCTCAAGCTTGCGCAGGAGTTCGTCCCTAGGGGGTGCATGTTGGGGCAATGGACCGTGAAAAGCACAAAGGAGTTGCTCTACTTGGGCGACGATGAGGCAATAGAGGGCCGCGCCTCCTGTGTTCGAGACTGTTACTGCGATCCCTCCGACGCGGTTCGGATCCCTCCGAAAGGTCAGCTGCGGCCGCGGCTGAACTTGAGCGAGGTATCGCTGGTCGCTTTGGCGGGACGCATGCCGTGACGCGACGTCTGCGCGAGTCGCGAATACGGCAGCCCAGATTCCGACGAACAATGTGAGGACCGCGAGGACGACACCAGCAAGAAGAAGCGACTCGTCAAAGGTCACTGCTTTGACCTATGAGCATCGTGATGGGTTAGTGCCAGAGGGTCCACCAAAAGCCGACACGACCGAGCAAGCGCCCAACCACGCGGTTCTTGACTGCGCTCGATGCGCTTCCGGTTACCGCTTGCGATCGCCTCGACGTCATCGACGCGACGCGCAGCTCGAAATAGGAAACTTGAGAGTGAGCGACGACGAGTCACGGATAGCTCGCTGCAGACGTGTCGACTTCCGGTGGATATAGCGCTTCTTCCTCGGCCCGTATCTTCAGCTCGATCTCGCCGAACAGGTCACCAGCCCGGCGAACGAGTTCGCGCAAGGCTCCCGTCAACACAACTGCCATGTAGCTGGGCGACTTCGGCAGCAAGAGAAGGCTGACAGTGATGTTTGTCATCGAGATGAGCGAGGCATGGGCGATCTCGGCGAAGCCCGTGTTGCCTGGACCCGTCTGGATCATTTGCTGACCGCCCCGCTCGAATAACGCGAGTTGGGCGCCCCGCGCACCAGCGTGAATCTGGTGCAGGCCGAGGTTGTAGTACGGACGAAGATGATCCAGCTCGGCCCTCTTCTCGAGTTCAGTGAAGGTTGGTGGATGGCCAAACAGCGGCGCGGCCCAGCCATTGTCGCGGTCGAATCGTGCTCCCCATTTGTCCAGTAGCTTCACGCGAGTCTGTCGCAAGGCTTCGAGCGTGGCGGCATCGAGGGGCTCCTCGCCCATGCGCTGCGCCTTCGCCTGGAAATCCTCTGCGTCCTTTGCATGTCTGATCGAGGCGTGTTCCAAATAGCGCTGTGAAATCTCCCCCGACGCCTCCCTAAGAACGATCGCGGTCACTGCTAGCTCGTGGAGCGTTCGCCACCGGGCCTCGGCGCCCTTGCCGTAGCCGTGACTAATCAGCGAGAGAATCTCGCGCGACGTCAAGCAGGACCGCGCATGAAGACTCACGATCGCGCTGAACCTTGGGTCGTCACCGAGAGCCTCTGCGTATCGATCCCTGGCGCGAACCCCGACTTCCCTGTCAACCGTTATCGCCAGGCGGTACGCATCGAAGGCTGGCGCCCACCGCCTATGGAGGCGGCGATCGAAGCCGGCTCCCATGCGTCGTTCGTCAGCGAGGACGTCTCGCGTGTCCGAGGTTAGGCCGTTGGCGATCGTCGCAGCCGCCTCAGATGCGATTCGATTCAGCTCTAGGGGGCGCTGTTCCGGCGCGGCGGCGAAGACTCGGGTTTGGATATCGACAGGCACGTCATCCCACCACTCTTCGGGCACCGCTCGGCCCCGCGCGACCGGTGACTTCAGCATGCGTTCCAAGATCGTGCGGAGGCCCATTGATTCGCTGAGTTTAGGTCGAGCTCGACACGCCGAGCCTGTGGCGGAGCCGGTAGTCTGCCGGTCATGAAACGCAGTGGGCGAGGGCGCAGCAGTCGGGAACGTGTTGAGGAAGCTCGTCGACAGGTAGCGCTCGCTCTTGGTCGTGACCCCGATCAGCGCGCCTCGTTCATCGAACCGCCGAGGTCGAGCCCGCCATCTACGCCGAAGATTGCAGAGAGTACGAGCTTGCCTGTCGAAAGTCGGGGCATCGGCGTTCTGTCGCTCGGTGAGGCGGCTGGTCGGCTCGGCATGAGTCGCGCTCAGCTCGAAACGCTGCTGGATCGCGGTGCAGTTACAGCACTGCCGACAGGCTTCACGCGAATGATCCCGACCGCTGAGATCGAGCGCCTTCAGTCAACGCGTGGTAACCGATAGCCGTGGCTCGAGATATCTCCCTCGTCCTCATTACCGGTGCAGGAGCAAGCACTGACTTCGGTGTGCAGCGACCACTTCCACTGATGGGTCAGTGGTCGGATCTACTCGTCAGGAGCCTTCTCGAGTCGGGGGCTGATGTTCATGGCCTGAGCGGGCTGCGTCCGAAGATGACGGGGCCAGACTTCGAGGCGGCGCTTGGGTTGTTCCTTCGGCGCGCAGAGTCTTTCGCGCGAATCAAGGACGTCATCCCGCTAACGCTGAACGTGCCGGGCGGCCCAGGCCCTGCAATCCAGACGTGGTACGACCAGGTGCAATCCCGATTCGACCAGATCAATCAGGGCGTCGTGGATTCGCTGATTCGAGAGTTCAACCATTCGCGACTTGCAGTCGACGCTGCGGCTGCTGCGTACAGCGCCCTTTTCCAGACGCTCGGCATGACCTCGTTCCGCCAGCTTGTTTACGCGACTACGAACTTCGACTCACTTGGAGAGCTCGCGCTTGCTCAGTTAGGGGCTCGCATCGACGCCGGGGAACCGACACGGCAGCCGGGTGGTCATGCGACTGGGCTCGATGTCGCTGGCCTCTTAGACGGGATGCCGCGAACGACGCCCGTTCTGCACCTTCATGGCAAGGCTGGTTGGTACCGCAATAGCGAGGGCAACGTCGAGGTTCTCGACGTCACCCAGCATCACCCGTCTCATGGCGTGCCGCTCGTCATGCTGCCAGACCCCAACAAGACGTATGCCGGTGACGATGTCCTCGCGCTGCTCTGGGCTCAGCTCGAAGATGCATTGAGCAACGCGCGCAGAGTTCTAGTTCTCGGACATTCGTTGAACGACGTTCAGCTGGTCAAGCTGTTGAAGGAGCGGATTCCCAACCAGAGGCAACTTGCCATCACCTACTTCGGCAACGAGTCCACCCACGACGAGCAGCAGCTCACGTACCTCAAGTCGGTGTTCGGAAGCGACCCTTCCTACTACGCCCTTACTTTTGGGCGGAAGCTCGCCGGTCGCCTTGATCTGTTGGCCCAGTGGGCAACGTCTTGAGTCTGACGGGTCGACGTCGGCGTCGTTCGTAGCACGGTCTGTGCTCATCTCTGCGCCATCTACGCTCGCGTCAGCGAGATCGGCAGGGCCAACGCGACCGAAACCTTGCGCTCTTGGGCGTCCTTCTTGAGCTCGTCGAGCAGTGCCCCGGTCATCGAGCTGCCCTGCGCGGTGAAGTGGCAGCTCACGTTCTGATCCTTGAGCTCGACAACGAGCGAGCACTGCCGATCAGCTGAGCCCAACTCGACGTCGATGGGGCCTTGCAGCTCGGCACAGAGGTGCCGGCCCGACCTCGCAGGTACGATGAGTGCCAGGCGCTCATCAGAAGGCAGGCGTGCGTCTGCCTTGACGTCGACGAACTGCCTGAAGTAGAGGGCGTCTGGCGCTGCGCCTGACCCGACAAACAGCACGACGTTGCGGATCGCGAGCAGCTGTTCAGTGTTATTGAGGAGCGCGAACTCGACATGTGCCCGCGAGCCGTGGACTTCCCACGCGATGATCGTGCTGATGAAGTTGGGGATGACGACTGACAGCGCCGAGTGTGACACGGCAGGCGGCGAGCTCTCGGTTTGATCAGGCTCAGGCAGGGCTGTCGGGCGGTTCTCCGCAAGTAGTTCAGGCGGGATCGACGCCTCGCTCGTAATCTGGTCGCGACTGAAGAGCTTGACGTTGATCTGCAGGCGTTCGGCGAGCTGCGCCTTGAGCTGCTTTATGAAGTTGGCGTCGATCACTCGGCTGCGACTGCCAGAGTGACGCTCCGGCCCACCGGCGCGTCGACGAACACCACGTGATCGAACGAGCTCACCATCCGCACGCCTTTCAGAGCGTCCATGTCGAAGTAACCCGACGGCAGAGTCAGCCCGTAGATGACAAGCCACAGCTCGCTGCACGACTGGCGGTAGGCTTCGACCTTCGATTCCTTCGCGCGAACCTGCGTCTGCATGTCGTTCACATCCTGGCTGAGGTGACCGCTCTCGGACGAGTTCCACGTGCCATAGGTGGCGGGTGGGTACCGACCGATGTCGAGATTCGCCAGGTACCTGAGCAAGCCCGCCTCTTCGAGCTCGTCATACGTAGGTTGTCGATGCGACACGTACTTGCTCTCAATCGGTGGAGGCGGCATCAACTTCCAGACCAGTGCGGCCAGCTTCTGCGCCACATCCGCGACGTCCTTGTCCTCAGGGGATCGCCCACCCCAGTAGGCGTAGATGTAGAGATGCGCGCCTGGGTGCAGCGACTCGAAAGTCTCCTGGGCTCGCGTCATGACCTTGGCTCTGAGGCTCTCGTGCTTGCGCCCGGTCGCGCCCTCAGAGCTCGCGCCTTGGATGAACTCTTGCATCTCGATGCCGACAGTTCGGTCACCGGTTAGCACGTGAAAGTCGGGGCTCTCGCGTTCGACGACCTGACCCTGAGGAAAGTCAGGGACGTTCTTCTGGCACACATCGAGAACAGCTCGCTCAACAACCTTCGACGGCACGCGCTCGATCCTACCGCCAAGGGGGCAAGCGCTCGGTCACTCACCTCTGTTCGCGGTAGTCTTTCGCGCAATGAGCAGTCAGCCACCGAGCCAGCCGCAGATCTCAGCTGACGGCAAGTTCTATTGGGACGGCCAGCGCTGGGTACCGATGCAGCAGACCGTACCGCCCGCAACAGCAACCAAACCGTCACACCGTGGGCGCAACCTCGGGCTCGGCTGTGTCGGACTGATCGTGGTGGTCGTCATCATCGCCGTGATCGGGAGCGCTGGCTCGGGCGGGGGCTCGAAGAGCCAGTCACTGCATTGGAGCGTTGACGGAAGATCTACCGGCGCTTCGACAGTCGGCGGAACTGATGCAGTGCAGGTCACGGTGACGAACAACGGCTCGAACGCGAGCGACCTGATCCTCTACCTGAACGCCAGTGACGACTGGTTCAAGCATCACGTGATCACTGACCCGGATGGATGCACGATCAACAAGGATCTCGAGCGGCTCGAATGTGGGCCGTTGTCAGGTGGTGCGACGAGGACCATTAACGTCGCAGGCTCGCCGAAAGACGCAGGTAACTTCAACTTCGAGCTTGACGTCGCAGACGAAGAGGGCTCGCAGCTGTCCTACCCAGACAAGGGCGCGCTGACGTGGAGTGAGGCTGTCACCGCGTGAGCGAGTCGCTGAGCGCTCAAGCAGAGAACGCGATCGGGCTCGTGGTCGAAGGCGAGTGCCCTCTCTGTCGCGTCGAGCTGCCCGTGCACGACGATCGCGCGTGCTGCGGTGACAGCTACCGCGTCGCGACAGACCGGCTCGACTTCAGGCAGTGCCATTAGTCCGGTCGCCGTTGCGAAAATTGGGAGGGCGGTCTGGGCTCAACGCTTTTGCCGCACTGCGCGCCAAAGTGCTGGCCAAAACACGAGGTCATCTCGGGCGCGTTCGGCGAAATCTGTATAGAGCGTGAGGAAGTCGCTCTCCGCTGACGTGTACGCGTCTGGTTCTTCGCCCTCCTCTCGCTCGCGTTCACGGTAAGGTGAATCTGCTTCCACTCCATCCCAGTAGCTTTCGAACGCCATCGCTGACATCTCGTCAGCGACTTCTACCAATTGGCCGCGGCCAACGAGTCGAACCCGAGTCACGGCCATATCAAAATCGCGGCAAGCATCCAGGGCGGCGTCCAGCGCGTCCGTGTTAAGAGGCCGTTTGAGGTCACGCCGAGCCCAAGCGCGAGCGTATGAGCGAACGAGCGCGTCTGCGGCGTTCAGCAACCCGAGGTACGCAGTATGGCGTTCAGTGCGATTCCACTGAAGCGCATCTAAGAGGCCCTTTGCGCCCGCACCAACCAATGCAGCGGCAAACGCACCCACCGCTGGAAATACCCACGAGGGAATGGCGTCGGTCACGGATCGCTCTGCACTCGCAGCAGGTGCAAGCCACGTAGTGTCCATGATTCACTCACCGCTACCTTGCGATGCCGGGCCTCGTTGGATCGAGCGCCTGATCACGCGCCAAAGAACGTGACCCAGAAGAGATGGACGACGGGGTGGTCGCGATAGACCTCGAAGCTGAGCACGCCATAGAGCTCTTCGTTGTCCTGAATCGGGACGCTGAACACGCGAGGCCGACCTACTGCAGTCACTGGTCGCACGCCGAGACTGCGATCAGCCGGATCCCGGAGAAGAGCTTCGACAGTCGTGCGGAACGCCGATCGCTCTTCGCGAGGTCGCTTCTCAACCGTTTCGAGAATCTGCTGACTGACGCGAAGATGCCAGATTGGCTTGCGCGGGTTCGACCCCACGCGGCGAAGTATCCCCTACAGCCCGATGCGTTCGGAGAGCTGCTCCAGCGTCATAGGCTCTGCCTGCTTGCTCAGCTCGGGCAGCATCTCGAGCGCCTCCCGGAAGCCGGGCTCTGCCATCAGAAAGCTCGTGCGCAGCCAAGACGAGACGACAAATTCGAGCGCGTCAGCTGGGTCATCGCTCTTCGCGGCTTTCACAAGTTCGGCCTTGAAGTCTTTCTGACCAGCCACAGTCAGCGCCTCCATGACCTGCTCGATTGGCTGAACGAACTGGCTCGGCACTTCGACGAGCGGAGTTTCCTGCTTCGCGCCTCGACGAGCGCGTTCACCTCGGCTTCGTCTGACACGGGGCGACCAGTTGGCAGCGACGGCCGCAGCTGAGCTCATTTGGCTAGATCCTCCACTCTGACCATGCTACTTAGCATCAGGTCTGGCGAGACCCTACCACGTCAACGCGCTGACCGGTCGCTGTACGGCCAGATGCCAGCCCGAGAGCGCCAGCTGCACCTCTACGGAGCTCGCTGCGATGTCTGACGCGACGAGCTCGAGCTGAGTGTCGCCTGGGGCCCGTGTCGCGAGCTGGCAGCCCGCAGCAGCTCGCGGGCGAGCTCGTCTGGCTTCGCTTACCTCAGGCTTCGCGGGCAACGAGCAACCGCGCCTCTGCTGCGCAATCGATCGGTCAAGCGTCTGCGCTGTAGGTTCGAAACAGCTCGGAGAGCTAGAGCGTATAGCTGCGGAGCAAGAGGCAGCAAGCCTCCACTGCGACCACTCGTCCGTGCACCCATTTTCACCGCACGGAGCCCATCAGAACGGCGATCGCAAATCAAAGTCCTTGCCCAGGTCGCCCTTATCTAGATGGAGGTAGCGCATCACCATCACGTAGCTGGAGTGGCCAAGGATCCGGCG
>Ga0307373_10007725_pt1 | contig 16675 bp, 12 predicted proteins | sample OX2MG_FD_202534 | JGI IMG/M metagenome (GOLD analysis project Ga0307373, IMG submission 202534) | Soil microbial communities from Risofladan, Vaasa, Finland - OX-2 | ecosystem: Environmental > Terrestrial > Soil > Coastal area > Acid sulfate soil | place: Finland: Risofladan, Vaasa | collected... | reverse complement strand
CCGGAAAAGGTGTCAGGGTGTGCCGGGATAAACCGGATTGGAATTGGGAATGAAAAAGTCCTACGAAGAAGACTTAGCCAGTCGCTTCGGCCTCCAACGGAGGGCTGGATACGGCAACGGGTCCGGTCTGAGCGTCCGCCATGAGGGTTTAGCAGGCCAGCCATTGAGCTCCGAAATCACCACTTCCGTGTGCCGACCTTGTCCTGACAGGGGGAAGGCCACGCCACGCGCGTCGTTATGGGCGAGACGCTCGCGGGCACGGCGGAGTCTGAGAACCTGAGCATGCGACAACATTCCAATCGCGAGAACCGGGAGATCCCATTGGTTTCCGATTCAGCCGAATCGGAACGGTCCGCGAACGTCTCCGACGGCAAGGCGGACATGCACGCCGATGGGAAGTCACATGGGTCCGTAGTACCTGCGACAACGACGAACAACGGTGGCACTATAGCACCCGCGGAGTCGAACGAGGGAAGGGATCCAGCCGAGAGGAACGCCGAACAGGATACCTTGCACCGGACTCCGTGCCGGATAGGCAAGTCATGTGGACTGGCTGGCGTGCGCGAATTTGCCAACGATGTCGCGCTCGACTCAAGGCAAGAACCGTATGAGGTAATTCTTCACGTACGGGTCTGTGCGGGGGGTGGCCCGCAAGGGCCATCCCTACCGCGTCAACCTTTTTTGTCCGACGAGACCTCCTTTCTTGGGCGGCCGCGAGGGCGAATGGTCGATTCCAGGCCAAGCCGACGGATCGTGCGCTCATTCCAGGATTCGCTTCCGTAGGGGCTTCCACGCTCCACGCTGCGGCGAATCGCGGCCAATTCGGCCTCGCTCTGAGGCGCATTCACGTGTTCCGCCCAGCCGGCTTTGCGCGGAAGAGGCCAAGAGGCAAGGACCGGCTTGTCGTCGGCCGCGCCGTGCAGCCAGCGATAGAGGCTGCACCACGGCCACTCCTCCGCGCGACGCACGAGGTTCGCCCGCGCGGCGTTCCGCTCCACGTACCGCGCCACCGCGTAGAAATGGTCGTCCTCCTCAACGGGGAACGACTTGAACCTGCCTTGATAGACGTGCCCGTTGCCGACATCATGCCGATGCGCATGCCACCGCTGCGTGTGGGTCAAGCTGAGCCAGCCGACAAACCGCGACAGTTCGCCGTTCGTCCGTGGCCAGACCAGCAAGTGCCAGTGGTTCGGCAGCAGGCAATAGGCCAGCAGCCGCGTGTCGCTCCGCTCGACCGCCTCGGCCAAAACCTTCTCGAAGGCGTCGAAGTCGCCCTTGTCGTCGAAGACGGTCATGCGCGCGTTGCCGCGGTTCAGCACGTGGTAAACGACCCCGCCTTCGCTAGCTCGGTGTGGCCTTCCCATAGCTGATAGCATAATCCAGGAGGGCCGCTTGCGTCAAGAAAAAGGTTCCTGACACCTTTTCTGGTCCAAGATGTCGGCAATTCAGGTCGATCGTCGCGACCGCGTCTTGCTGCTTGCCCCGTGAGTCATTAGACCGCAGTGGGGCGCCGCGGTCCAAGAGGGAGCTGCCAAAGGGGGGTGGCCGCGGTTGCCGCTGGCCGGTCGCGCACGTCGACTGAGCGCATGATGCCGAAAACTCTCCGCAGAACAGCACGCCGCGCTCAGCGGCCATATCGGCCCATTGCCGATCGAAGACGACCAAACGCAACGCGTTTTCTTCCTGCTCGATCAGGCCCTGCGCGACCAACGGTCCAGCGGGAGGCGGACCGTGCGGCGGTCCGTGACGGAATCGCCGATATGGAGGCCGGCCGCGTGATGACGCTGGAACAACTCGACGCCCGGATCCGCGCGAAGCTGGGCCGCAAAGATTCCTGAGCGTTGCGGCTTCGCGGCGGAATCGCCCGATTTTCCTTGCGTCAGAGGCAACCAGTCATTTCAGCAACTCCCCGCGGTCACGGCCAGCGGCGATGCGCCGCTGACTTTGATCATCACACCAAAGCCGGCTGTTCGACGTTATGCCGGATGAGCTGCATTTCGTGAAATCGGAGTGTCACGATTTGGCCGTTGCTGAGCAGGACTTCGTGTTGTTGTACGCCGCCTTCGTCGACGTCGAACTCATCATACAGCCAGTGGACCTGCTCTTTCGAAAAAGGCCAGTTTCGTTCGACCGGCCGCGTCAGGGGCTGTTCGGCGAGCAAATAGACGAGAAAGACGCGCGACGTGTTCTGACGAGTCAGCAGGACCGCGAGCGGCTTGCCCGCGTCGGGCGTCGGCAGCACCGCCATGCCGAGATATTCGGCGTCGTGCAGGCAAAGACTTTCAGCCAGATTCCGCACGTTGGCGGTCATGCTAGGGCCGATTTCTTTGATGTGTTGTCGGTACGAGTCAATGGCCGCTTCCCAATCGTCGTGGGCTTCCACGACTTCTTCGCGACCGGGCGAGCGGAACCTCAGGTAAAGTTCGGGGGTGAAGTATTTCATGACGTCTTCGGCTTCTTCGACTTGCGTTTGGCCGTCTCATAAAACGTGTGGCCCTGCCGCATACCGCGCGGGTCGGGCTGAAAGTGCGGCAAGGCGCCCGGCCCCATCGCGGAATGCGGTGGGCATGGTTTGCAGTTGCCGTTTGCGGCCGTCTCGATCTTTTCGGCCAGGTCGTAGTTGTCGGCAAGGTTCTGCCCGCACACGACCACATCGTGGTCCGACTGACGTTCCATGACGGCCTCGGCTTCCGTAATCTGCCGTCCTCGAACAACGTCGCCGCCCGTTCCAAAGGTCGCCGTATAGATCTTTGGCGGGGCGGTCGGCTTGCCAGACATGATCGCGTCGCTCAGTGTGTTTCCCCACCAATGCTATCAGGCCGCAGCGTGCGGTCAATTGGCTTAGGGCGGCAATACCGATGGCCTTGAGCTCCGCAATATCCACCTGCGCTGCTTTAAAAGTGTTCACCCATTATCGCCTATCGGCGGGCGAATCCGCGTGCCGATCCGCCGATCACAATGCGTTCGCCGCGCGATCGAGTCGCGCCAGACTCCGCTGTTTTCCCAGCAGCGCCAAGCAGTCGTACAATCCCGGCCCGACCGCCTTGCCCGTCACGGCCACGCGGACCGCGTGAATCACCGCGCCGATCTTGATCTGCTCGCTCTCGAGAAAATCATGCATCGCCCCCTCCAGCGTCTCGACGTCGAAGGTGTCGAGCGCGGCCAGCCGGTCACGAAATCGCCGCAGACGATCGCCCACCTCCGGCTTGCGCAGGTGCTTCTCGGTCGCGTCGGGATCGAACGCATAGCCGTCGTCTGGCAAGAAAAAGAAATCGGCGTAGGCCAGAATGTCGCCGACCACCTTCAGCCGGTCGCCCGTCGCCGCCACAATCTTGGCCGGCAGCTCGCGGGCCTGTGGGTCGTCGGCCGTGGCGATCAGCTTTGCCCGGACCAAAAACGGCATCATCCGCTCGACCTTCTCGTCGACTGAAAGCTGCTGCATGTAGTGGTCCTGAAAGGCCCACAGCTTCTTGGGATCGAAACTGGCCGGCGATTTGGTCACCCGCTCAAGTGAGAAGTTGTCGATCATCTGCTGCCGCGTGAAGAACTCGGTGCGGTCGTCGAGCGACCAGCCCAGCAACATCAGATAATTGATGATCGCGTCGGGCAAATAGCCGACCTGCTCGTAAAAATCCACGATCACCGGGTTGAACGTGTCGGCCGTGGTCGAGAGGCCGAGGGCTTTGGCGATCGACAGACCGTGCTCGTGTACCAGGGCAAAGTCGCGGTTCTTCAGATACTTGTCGAGCTTCCGCTTGCTGAGCTTGTTCTTGCTGCCCGGCTCGGCGACGTAAGGCAAGTGAGCATATTCGGGCAACGGATAGCCCAGCGACTGGGCGATGAACACCTGCCGCGGCGTGTTCGAGAGATGCTCTTCCGCCCGGATGACATGGGTGATCTGAAAATCGAAATCGTCCACGACGCTGGCCAGATGGTAGAGGCAGGTGCCGTCGGCCCGTTGCACCACGTGGTCTTGCTCGCGGGCCCAATCGAACTCGACGTCGCCGCGAATATGGTCGCGGACCAGCGCCTTCCCGTCGCGCGGCATTTTGAGCCGCACCACTCCCTGGCGTCCCTCGCTCTCGAAGGCTTTGGCCTGATTCTCGCTTTCGGCCATCCAGCGGCGGCTGTAAAGGAACGGCCGCTTCTCGCGCTCCGCCTGCTCGCGCTCGGCCTTCAGCTCGTCGGGCGTGGCATAATCGCGATAAGCGAACCCGCCGGCCAGCAGCTTTTGCACGGCGTCTTGATAGCGAGGCAGCCGCTGCGACTGAGAGTAGGGTGCAAAGGGGCCGCCGACCTCGGGGCCTTCGTCCCACTCGATGCCCAGCCAGCGAAAGCCGTGCAGGATGGGCGCCAGGGCGGCCTCGACGTTCCGCTGCTGGTCGGTGTCGTCGATGCGCAGCAGGAATTGCCCGCCGTGCCGCCGGCTGAACAGCCAGTTGAACAAGGCCGTGCGGACACCGCCGATATGAAGATAGCCTGTCGGGCTGGGAGCAAATCGCGTGCGGACCATAGAGCGTAGAATAGCGGCCCGGACGGCGCGCGGTAAGGTGGCCGGGCTAGCGGGCCTTGATTTCCGCCAGGATGGCGGTGTAGCCGGCGTCGTCGGCCAGCAACGAAAGCTCGGGGTCGGTCTCGACGACCACCGCGTCGCGGTAGCCGCCCTGGGTCGCTTGGCGAAGCGCCTCGACGGCGCGGTTTCGATAAGCCGCCTGTTCGCCGGGCTCGCTGGTCTCCGCGGCGCAAACGGCCCAGGTGCGGGCCGCCTGCAACAGCAGGCCGACGTGGCCGGGCGATTGGTCGACCACCTCCTGCGCCAGCTTCGCCGCCTCGGCGCGCTGGCCGCAGTGGGCCAGCGCCAGCGCGCGGGCCATCCGCCACGATTGGTTCTTGGGCTCGACCGCCAGCAACTCGTCTCGCAACTTTCGGGCATCGTCGAAGTGCCGCCGCGCTTCATCGGCCTGGCCGAGCCGCAGCGACAACAAAGCTTGCCGCTCGTAGGTCCGCGCCAACAGCGGCTGCTCGGCGACGTTGTCGGGGTTGCGGGCCAGAAACGCGTCGATGAACTTGCGCGATTCTTCGGCGGCGGCGCGCGCTTCGTCGACCAGTCCCAGGCGCAATTTGGCGTCGCAATCTTCCCCATACACCTCCGCCAGGTCTCGCAGGAAGCCGAATTTGTTGGGGAAACGTTGGCTCAAGTCGTGACAGATATCGAGCGCCTTGCGGAAATGGTCCCGCGTCGCCTCAACGTCGCCCAAGTGCCAGTGGACGACGCCCAGCCAGAGATGGGCTTCCGACAGGTAGCTCAGCGCCTCGATGCTGTTCGGCTCGAGTTTCAGCCAGGCCTCGCGGTGTGCCAGCGCCGCTTGAAAGGATTTCCGCGCTTCGTCGGGCCGGCCCAGGCGCAGGCTGGCCATTCCGGCGTGCAACTCGTAAAAGGCGAGCAGCCGGCGGTGGTCTTTCTCGGTCTGTTCGGCGCTGTTTTGAGGCTGATCGGCGATCGCTTGCTGGAGGTCGCGGGCCTCAATAAAATAGTCATGTGCGGTCTGGGCGTCGCCGTTGACATCGAGGCACATTTTGCCCATCTGCATGAGCATCAAGGCCAGGTTGGTGCGGGCCAGGTCGTTTTTGGGATCGCTTTCCACGACCTGCTTGACGAGTCGATAGCCGTAGCGGTACTGGGCCAGCGCCTGCTCGCCGTGGCCGAGCTTGTACAATAGCTCGCCCAGCCGATTGCAGGTGGCGACCATTCCAAAATCGCTGATGTGGCCCTCCTCGATCTCCTTCGAGAGGTTGCCGACCGCCTGGCTGACCATGCCCAGCAATTCCTCCTGCAACTGCCGCAAGTCGGGCCGGTCGGCCAGGGTGCGGCTGTCTTGTAAACGCTGTTCCAACTGGGCGCCCAGTTCGATCAGCAAGTCGGCCGCGCGCTCGTGCTGTTTCTTGGCCGCCTTGAGGTTCGCCACGGCCTGGTTGGCGTTCTCTACGGCCACCGCGGCGTTGCGCTTGGCCTCGGCTTGCTTGGCTTGCGCAACGTGCAGGTTCGTTTCGGCCTCGCTCCATCCTTGCTTGGCGTCGTCGAGCGCGTTGGCGATCAACACGTTTTTCTCTTTGAACTTGAAGGCCACGGCCGAGGCGCTGGCCGCCCAAACCAGCACCAGCACGGCCACCACGCCGCTCAACGCCGCCACGCGCGGGTTGCGCTTGCACCAGCGCCAGGCGCGTTCGGCCTTCGACACCGGCCGCGCCAGGACCGGCTCGCCGGCGAGAAAACGCCGCAGGTCTTCGGCCAGGTCGTCGACGCGGGCATAGCGCTTGGCCGGATCTTTGCGCAGGCACTTGAGGCAGATCGTTTCCAGGTCGCGCGGCAGCTTGGGATCGAGCTGCGACGGCGCGACCGGCTCTTTGGCGACCACCTGCTGCAAGGTGTCGAGCACGCTGGCGCCGCGCAGCGGCACGCGGCCGGCCAGCATCTCGTAGAGCATCGCCCCCAGGGCGTAAATGTCGGCCGCGGGACCGACTTCGCGGATGCGGCCCGACGCCTGCTCCGGCGACATGTAATGGGGCGTGCCCACGACCGCGCCCGAGCGCGTTTGGCCCCCTTCGTCTTCCAACCGCTTGGCCAAACCGAAGTCGGTGATCTTGAGCGTGCCATCGTGGCCGACCAGGATGTTCGCCGGCTTGAGATCGCGGTGTATGATGCCCCGCGCATGGGCGACGGCCATGGCCTGGGCCAGCACGCGGATGGTTTCGGCGGCCTGCCGCGGCGTTTGCGGCTTGCCTTCCAGTTGGTTCGACAGGCTCTTTCCGTCGACAAACTCCAGCGAGAAAAACGGCCGTCCGTCGTCGTCGCCGATCTCATAGACCTGCACGATGTTGGGATGCTGCAGGTGTGCGACGGCTTCGGCCTCGCTGCGAAAGCGGGCCAGGTCGTCGGCGTCGGCATGGCTGCCGGCCAGAATCATTTTCAGCGCCACCAATCGCTTCAAGCCGGGCTGCCGGGCCTTGTAGACCACGCCCATGCCGCCGCGCCCCAAGACGCCCAGAATCTCGTAGCCGGCCACCGCTTTCGGCAGCCGCACCGGCGCCCCTCGTTTGTCGACGATTACGGGTGTATCGTCGCCGAGAAAGGCACGCGTCTCGGCGTTCGCCTCGCGCAGCGCGGAAAGCTCACCGGGCTGATACGATGCGGTGGCGTCCGCGGCCTGCTCGCTCGCCGCGTTCTCGGACATTTTCCCTTGAGATTCCGGATCGAGCCCCAGCGTCTCCGCCGCTTTGTCACGCCGCACATGGTCGACGCTGGCGTCGGGGGCAAAGTTGATGGTCGCGCCGCCCTGGCCAACGCGCTGGCGAAAAACAGAGTCGAGCGACTCCAGATCGTGGCGAAACTCGACGCTGGCCGGTCCGTCGAACGCGGAAAGCAGGACGTCGATGCTCGGCGGGTCGCCGCCGCCTTGCAGCGCCTGTTGCCAGGCTTCAATAAATCGTTGCCGCGACTGCGCCTCGCGCGCTCTCGGCGAACCGTCCATCGTTTGTTCGGCCGGTTCGATCATGGCAGTTCTCCAGGCAGGCCACGCCCCGCTTTTGGACCAGCTAACTATTATCCACAAGCCGGGACTTAATTCAAGCACCCGCTCGATCTACGTAGCGCGGCCGAGAATGAGACGTTTTGCCGCGAGCAAACGCGGTGGCTGGGGCAGAGCTTGGCCAGATAGCGGCTGGCGCCTTCAACAGCGTGACGGCCAAGCGATGCCCCGGTGCGTCCAACCGGGGCATCGCCTGGCCGCCGAGATGAACGGAGTGCCAGCCTCCACCGGGCCAGGCTCTGCCCCAGCCACCGCCGATGTCTCATTCTCGGCCGCGTGAAGTTTAGCGCCCGCGGCGCGCGTGGGTGGCTTCTTCATAGAGATCGAGCATTTTCGGCAGGCATACGTCGAGGCTGTAACGCTCGCGGACCATGTTGACGCCGGCCGCTCCCAGGTGCCTGTAATCGTGCGGCGCATCGAGCACGGCTTCGGCGGCGTCGGCCAGACCCTCGATGTCGAAGAAATCGGCGAGCAGGCCGTTTTGCCCGTGCTGGATCATTTCGCGCACGGGCGGGGTGTCGGAGGCGAGCACGGTGGCGCCGCAGGCCAGCGCGTCCATCAACGACCAGGAAAGCACGAAGGGCACCGTCAGGTAGATGTGCAAATCGCTGACGGCGAAAAGCTGGGCCAGGGCCGGCGTGGGCATCAAACCGGCGAAAATAAACCGCGACAGGTCGTACTCGTCGCGGGCCAGCACCCACTGCTTGAAGGTCTGCCCGCCGGTAAACTCCAAGTCGCCGCCGTAGCAAACGCGGTCTTCTCCCACCACCACGAAGATCACGTCGTTGCGCCGCTGGCAGAGCAGCTTGGCCGTCTTCATAAAGATGTCGAATCCCCGGATGCTCTCCATGCCGCGCGACACGTAGGTCACAATCCGCACGTCGTCGGCCATCGTCCGATCGCCCACGCGCCGCGGCACGCCCGTCAGCGGCCGCCAGAGGTGGGTGTCGATGCCGTCGAAAATGACCCGCACCTTCGACCGGAAGGTGTTGGGCAACAAGCTCCGCTGCCAGCGCGTGGGGCTGTAGCCGGCGTCGCAATCTTCCAGATCGAGCAGCAGCCCGGCGTTGCGGGCACGCGCCCGCAGGTGATTGATGGCCGGATAAGGGAAATCGGGCCGATAATCCATGTCGGTGCCGCGCGTGTGATAGTAGTATTCGAAGTAGTTGACGATGGGGCAGTCGTAGAGCTCGCGCAGAAAAACGGTGTGCAAGAAGCCTGAGTGGCCCACGACCAGGTCGGGCTTGATGTCGTCGCGCGCGTGAAGTGCCTCATAGACGGCGTGGGAGTGCCAGACGGCGTTTTCGAACGTACGGCTGCAGAAATGGGTCTGCTGGGTCGCGCCGCCGCGAACGGCATATTGCACGCGCTCGATGCCGCCATCGTTTCCCGGCGGCTGTTGCGAAACGAACGTGCAGCGAAACCCCTTCTGTTGCACCAGGTAGGCCGCGATGTGGCCGAACTGGGCCGGAAAGTTTTGATGGACGAAGAGGACGTGCATCGGGGAGGGTTCAGGGTTCAGGGTTCAGGAGGGATGAGGGATGAGGGATGAGGGAAAGTTGCGGCGTGTCGCGAACGTTGAATGTACAATAGGTCGCGGCCACCTGGAAATCTATCCCGCAGGCTCATTGCTCGCGGAACGCCACAGAGGGCGCTCCCTACAGAACCTGACGCCTGAACCCTGAACCCTGAACCCTGAACCCTGAACCCCGAACCCTGAACCCTGAACCCTTCTTCCGTGGCCGATCCCTTCCAAACTGCCTGGCAGGCCCATCAAGCGGGCGAGTTCGCGCAAGCCGAAGAGGGCTACCGCCGCATTTTGCAACGCGAGCCGCGCAACGCCCGGGTCTGGTTCGTGTTGGGCAACCTCTGCCAGGCGCAGCAACGCACGAGCGAAGCGCTGGCCTGTTTCCAGCAAGCGGCCGAACTCGAGCCGCGCGAGCCCGAGGGCCATTTTCACGTGGCCAACGCCCTGCTCAAGTTGGAGAAATGGGGCCAGGCCGAAGCCGCATATCGCCAATGCTTGGCCCTGCGGCCGGACCATCTAGAGGCCCTCGTCAACCTCGGCTTCACCTTGAGCGAACTGCAAAAATACGACGAGGCCGAAACCTGCTATCGCCGCGCCCTGGCGATCAAGCCCGACGTACCCGAGATACACCAGAACTTGGGCAATGTGCTGCGCGACCGTGGGCAGCTCGACGAAGCGGTTGTGTGTTACCAGCGGGCACTCGAGCTGCGGCCCGACTATGCGAAGGCCCACGTCAATTGGGGCGTCGCGCTGATCGCCCTCGGCCAGCCGGAGGCCGCCATCGAGCGGCTGCAACGGGGCGTCGAGCTGCAGCCGGATTTCGCCGAAGCGTTCAACAGCCTGGGGGCGGCGGTGTCGGTGCTGCGGCGCTTTGACGAGGCCCACGCTCACTATGCCCGCGCCATCGAGCTCATGCCCGATCTGGTCGATGCCCATTGGAACCGCTCGCTGTTGTGGCTTTTGCAGGGCGATTTCGAGCGCGGCTGGCCGGCCTTCGAGTGGCGCTGGCTCGGCAAGCGCACCGAGCCGAGGCCGTCGTACAGCGAGCCGGTCTGGGACGGCTCGCCCTTGGAGGGCCGCACGATTCTGCTTTACAGCGAGCAAGGCCTGGGCGACACGCTCCACTTCGTCCGCTATGCGCGGACCGTCAAAGCCTGCGGCGGCCGCGTCATCGTGGCCTGCCAGAAGCCGCTGTTGCCCATCTTGGCGAGTTGTCCGGGCATTGACCAGCTCGTCGCTCAAGGCGAAACACCCCCCAAGTTCGACGTGCAAGCCGCACTGATGGCTCTGCCGCTCATACTCGGCACTCGCGCCCACAACATTCCCGGCCACGTGCCCTATCTGGCGGCCGACCCGCAATTGGTCGAGCATTGGCGGCGGCAACTCGCGCCGCTGGTGGGTTTTCGCGTGGGCATTGCCTGGCAGGGGAACACTCGGCATCCCTGGGACCGACACCGCTCGGCGGCGCTCGAACACTTCGAGTCGCTGGCCCGCGTGCCAGGCGTGCAACTCATCAGCCTGCAGAAGGGCGTCGGAGCGGAGAAAATTCAAAGTCCGAAGTCCAAAGTCCAAAGTCCAGACTCAGCACCGTTCGACGTCGTCTCGCTCGGCGGTTGGCTGGACGAGCTATCGGGGCCGTTCATGGACACGGCGGCCATCATCGCCAATCTCGACTTGGTGGTGGCGGTCGACACCGCGGTCGGGCATCTCGCCGGCGCGCTGGCCGCGCCCACCTGGTTGGCCTTGAACTATTCGGCCGATTGGCGCTGGCTGCTCGACCGCGGCGATTCGCCCTGGTATCCGACGGTGCGGCTCTTCCGCCAGGAGCGGCCGGGCGATTGGCCGGGCGTGTTTCGCCAAATGGCCGACGAGCTCGCCAGGCTCGTGGCTGAATCTCCGCGGCGGCCGATTCTCATCGAGATCGACCGGCCAGAGCTGGCCGAGCGGATTGCCCGGCTCCAGCGTGAGCTGCCGCTGGCGGAGCCGGCGCGCGTGCATCGCCTGGCCGCCGAACTGACGCGGCTGCGCGCCCAGGCGGCCGCCATTGCCAGCGGAGCGCTAAAGTGAAGATGCTCTTGGCGATTCCCCAGAATACCGGAGGCGGGACTTGAACCCGCACGTCCTTGCGGACACTGGATTTTGAGTCCAGCGCGTCTGCCATTCCGCCACTCCGGCAAAAGTGTTACGCCACACCAGTTTGCGAAAGATCGCGGCGGGCGTCAATGGTGCGTTTGGCGAGCGCGCTACCCCGTCAATCGCCCCGTGAAGCGGCAGCCGGCGAGGTATTGCACGCGTGGGCCGACGCGCACCTCCGAAACGTGGACCACACGCGCCGTGACATAAATCAGCACCGGAGCACGACCCAACTCGACGGCGTAGTCTTCCTGCTCGGGCGGAGCGTCGCAAACAAACGAAAAACCGCCGGGCGACAGATCCTGGCAGCGCACCTCTTTGAACTCCGACAAGGGCGGCACCTGCTCGCCGATCAACGGGGCAATCCGCTGCACGCAACGGTAGGCGTTGCGGTCGCCGCCCCGACGGTCGCTGTGCAGCTCTCGGGCAATCAAGCGGTGGACCTCCTTATAGAAGGCCACATCTTCGTGCCGTGGTCGCGTAATTGCCATGTCGCAAAAAGTTGCCGATGTTGCCCTGCTCGGGCGCAGCCGACCGCCAAGCCGCGCCAAGGGGACGCAATACTTTCATAGGTTACGACGAAGCCGGCCGCAAACCGCCCGGAGCCGATCGTACCGCTAAGTTCGGCACCACCGGCATAAGCGAACTTGACCTGACCGGCCAAAGCGAGCTATAAGGTCCCTCGCGAAAAACCAGCGCCAGGAACCGGGCACGGATGCTCACCCGACCTCATTTTCAGCAGTCCACGCGTGCCACGGGGGTGCTCGCCCAGGCCCGCCCGCACACGCCGTCGGACATCGTCTGCGTCGACCTCGACGGCACGCTGATTCGGAACGATACCCTGTGGGAATCGTTGCTGCTGTCGGCCAAGCGGGCGAAGCCGCTCATCGCCGCCCTGCGGCCGCACCAATGGGTCAAAAACCTGCTGCTCCTCTTGCCGCTTTTCTTGGCGCATCAGTGGACCGAGGTCGGCAAATTGGGCCTGGCCCTGCTCGGTATGGCGGCCTTTTCGGCGGCCGCATCGGCCATCTACATCGTCAACGACCTGCTCGACATCGAAGCGGACCGCCGGCATCCGACCAAACGCCGACGCCCGTTCGCCGCCGGCGAACTGTCCGTGCCCGCCGGGCTTGGTCTGGCCGGTTGCTCCGCGGCGGTCGCATTCGCGCTGTCGCTGGCTTGGCTCGCCGCGGCATTCACTACCTGGCTGGCGATCTATCTGGCCACGACCACGGCCTATTCGCTGTGGCTCAAAAAACACATCGTGATCGACGTGATTGTGTTGGCCGGGCTGTATACGCTGCGAATCGCGGCGGGCGCGGCGGCCGTGAGCGTGCCGGTTTCGCCCTGGCTGCTGGCCTTCGCCCTGTTCTTCTTTCTGAGCCTGGCGCTGGGCAAGCGTTATATCGAGCTGCGGCTTTCGGCGCACACGTCCGGCGATGCGCTGCCCGGCCGCGGTTATTGCGCCGACGACGCGCAATTGCTGGAGCAGATCGGCCCCACCAGCGGTTATTTGGCCGTACTCGTGTTTTGCCTGTATATCGACAGCAGCGCCGTCGACCGGCTCTATCGGCACCGCGAATTGCTGTGGCTGGTGTGCCCGCTGTTGCTTTACTGGATCACGCGGTTCTGGCTGTTGGCGCGGCGGCGACAGGTCGAATACGATCCCGTGGCCTTCGCCTTGAAAGACCACACCAGCCTGGCCGTGATCGCCGCCACCGCGGCCACCGTGTTCCTGGCGGCGAACTGATGCAAACCCACCGGCTGTTGAGGCGAATCGGGCGATGAAGGTCGTGATCTTAGCGGGCGGTTATGGCACGCGGTTGGCCGAAGAAACGGCCCTGCGGCCCAAGCCGATGGTCGAGATCGGCGGCCAGCCGATCCTGTGGCACATTATGAGCATCTATGCCCGCCACGGCTTTAACGACTTCCTCATCGCCTGCGGCTACAAGGGCGAAGTCATCAAAGAGTATTTTCATAACTATCGCATCCGCCACAACGACTGGACCATCGAACTGGCCGAAGGCACCGTGCGCACGGTGCTGTCGCACGTTTGCGACTGGCGGGTGGGACTGGTCGATACGGGACTGAACACCGCCACCGGCGGGCGGATCAAGCGGCTCGAAGCCTGGCTCGACGGCCAGCCGTTCATGGTCACCTACGGCGACGGAGTGGCCGACGTCGATGTCGGCGCCCTGGCGGAGTTCCACCGCGCCCACGGGCGGCTGGCGACCGTCACCGCCGTCCGCCCCCCGGCAAGGTTCGGGTCATTGGAATTCGACGGCGACGCCGTGTCGCAGTTTTCGGAAAAGCCCCAAGCGGGCGAAGGTTGGATCAACGGCGGCTTTTTCGTTTTCCAGCCCCAAGTGCTCGATTATCTCGCCGGCGACCACGAACCGCTGGAACGCGGCCCGCTGGAACGGCTGTCGGCGGAGCGGCAATTGATGGCCTTCCGCCATCGCGGATTTTGGCAACCGATGGATACGCTGCGCGACAAGCAGTATCTGGAGTCGCTCTGGGAAAGTGGCAAGGCAAGCTGGAAGCCCAAGGAGGAAACGCGTGTCATTGGCGACGTTCTACCGGCGAAAGAAAGTCTTCCTTACCGGCCACACGGGCTTCAAGGGAGCCTGGCTGGCGACCTGGCTGAAGACGCTGGGGGCGAACGTCAGCGGCTTCGCGCTAGCGCCTGAGCCTGGCCGGCCAAGCTTGTTCGAGGCGGCCCGCGTCGATCGGGGCATGGAGTCGGTTTTCGGCGACGTGCGCGATGCGCCGGCGATGACGGCCGCGCTCGCCGCGCTGCAGCCGGAGATCGTCTTTCATTTGGCCGCACAGCCCCTGGTGCGCCGCTCCTACGCTTCGCCCCTCGAGACCCTGCACGTCAACGCTTTGGGAACGGCACACCTGCTCGAGGCCGTCCGGCAGACTCCCTCGGTGCGGGCGGTAGTGATCGTCACCAGCGATAAATGTTACGAGAACCGCGAATGGCCCTGGGGTTATCGCGAAGACGAGCCGCTGGGCGGCCGCGATCCGTATAGTTGCAGCAAGGCCTGCGCGGAACTGATCGCGGCCGCCTATCGGCAATCGTACTTCTCGGCGCCGGACGCGCCCAAGCTGGCCACGGTCCGGGCAGGCAACGTCTTTGGCGGCGGCGACTGGTCCGAAGACCGGCTGGTGCCCGACATTCTGCGGGCGCTGCTCGACGGCCGCCAGGTCGTGCTTCGCAATCCGCATGCGGTCCGCCCCTGGCAGCACGTGTTGGAGCCACTCGACGGCTATCTGCAAGTTGCCGAGCGACTATGCGTCGTCGGCGAGGCGTTCTGTGGGGCCTGGAACTTTGGTCCGGGCGACGACGACGTGATCTCGGTCCGGGATCTGACCGAGCGGCTGGTCAAACATTGGGGTGGCGGCCAGATCTCTCTTGAACCGCCCGCCAACGCTCCGCACGAGGCGCACACGTTGCGGTTGGATTCGAGCAAGGCGCGTCAGCGGCTGGGCTGGCGACCGCAACTTTCGCTCGACGAGGGACTAAAGTGGACCATCGCCTGGACGCGGGCCTGGGCACAAGCGGCCGACGCGGGCGAGACGGTGCTGAAGCAACAAATCGAAAACTACCAGGAACGGTCCTTTGCGGTCCGTCGCGCCGCATGAGCCATCCACCCGACCAGCTTCGCGAAGCCATTCTCGATCTCGTGCGGCAGTATTACCACGCCCACTGGCCGCGGCGCGGCTTCCGGGCGGGAAAAGACGCCGTGCCGGTGAGCGGCAAAGTGTTCGACGAGCACGATCTCGTCAACCTGGTCGATTCGTCACTCGATTTCTGGCTGACCACGGGCCGATTTGCCGAGCGGTTCGAGCGCGATTTCGCCCGCTTCTGCGGCGTCCGCCACGCCCTGCTCACGAACTCGGGTTCGAGCGCGAACCTGTTGGCCGTGTCGGCGCTCACTTCGCCGCGGCTGGGCGAGCGTCGTCTGAAGCCCGGCGACGAAGTGCTCACCGTGGCGGCGGGCTTTCCCACGACCGTCAACCCGATTTTGCAGAACGGTTTGATTCCTGTGTTCCTCGATATTTCTTTGCCGACGTACAACGTGGCCGTCGAGCAGTTGCCCGGCGCCGTCAGCGAGCGCACCAAGGCGGTGATTCTGGCCCACACGCTGGGCAATCCGTTCGATCTCGACGCGGTGATGCGCGTCGTCGAAGATGCGAACCTATGGTTGATCGAAGACATGTGCGACGCCGTGGGTGGCGAATATCGCGGCCGCCCATTGGGCACCTTCGGCCACCTGGCAACCACCAGCTTTTATCCGGCGCATCACATCACGATGGGTGAAGGCGGCGCCGTGCTGACCAACAGCCCGCTGTTGAAGAAGCTGGTCGAGTCGTACCGCGACTGGGGACGCGACTGCTGGTGTCCGCCCGGCAAAGACAACACCTGCGGCCGGCGGTTCGAGTGGCAGCTTGGCGAGCTGCCCGACGGCTACGACCACAAATACACCTATAGCCACATCGGCTACAACCTGAAGGTCACCGATATGCAGGCGGCGGTCGGCCTGAGCCAGTTGGAGAAGCTGCCGGAGTTCATCGCCGCGCGGCGGCGGAACTTTGCCCGGCTGCGCGAAGGCCTGCGCGATGTCGAGCATCAGCTTGTGTTGCCCGAAGCAACGCCGGGCAGCGACCCCTCGTGGTTCGGGTTTCCGATCACGGTCCGCGACGACGCGCCGCTTTCGCGGCCGGCGTTGGTGCGAGCATTGGAAGCGCGGGGCATCGCCACGCGGCAACTCTTTGCCGGCAATCTGCTGCGGCAGCCGGCTTACACGCAGATCGAGCACCGCCTGGCCGGACCTCTCACGCAAACCGACCGCGTCATGAACCAGACGTTTTGGATCGGAGTTTTTCCCGGCCTGACGGAAGAGATGCTCTCGTATATGGTGACGAGCATCAAGCAGATTCTCAATCAGGCCCAAGACGAGAGAGCCGCCGCCTGATATCTTCCGACAATCAGAGCCTCCTCGACCGATCGCAAGCCGCGGCAAACGCGCGGCGATGGCCCGCGTCGCAGTTCCCAGACTCTACCAAATTGTCAAAGAGCTCGTGCGGTAAGACCGTTTCAGACGGAGCGGTCTACGCAAGATCAGGCTGCTGCTGCCGGCGGCGGTCACGGACCGCCAGACCGTTCAGCACGCTTCGCGCAGGGCATCGACCACCACTTCGTACACGTTTGGCGGTTTGTCGGGTCTGGCGCTTCCCGCTCCCTCCGGGAGCGGGTGAGGGTGAGTGGACATCGAAGGCGCGCAACTCGCCGCCTCCAATTCCTCACGTTCCATCGAAGACGCGCAACTCGCCGTCCCCAATTCCTCACGTTCCATCGAAGACGCGCAACTCGCCGCCTCCAATTCCTCGTGTTCCATCGAAGACGCGCAACTCGCCGCCT